>LDZR01002345.1_pt1 | contig 47075 bp, 54 predicted proteins | sample 615371 | NCBI WGS metagenome assembly LDZR01 (sample SAMN03408294, study PRJNA278302) | terrestrial metagenome | isolation source: oil reservoir sample K2 | place: USA: Alaska, North Slope, Kuparuk formation | collected 2013
CACCCGGTGGTAATGTGTGACCAGGAATCCCTATGTGATTGTCAAAGATCTTTTTGCTTTAGCCTATTGACTCTTCGTAGCACGTCTTTATATTAAATTTTCAACTGCTTCTATTGGGGAAGTTGTTGCTGTATCTTTTGAGAAATTTTTCTAAAACGGCTTTTCTTCTGCGGATGGTATGTACCCAGGAATGGAGCATATCTTCTCCATCCATGGTCAATTTATATAAACGGCGGGCTGGGCCTGTTTCCTGGGTATACCATTGAGAGGATACCAGACCTTCTTCTTCCAGCTTTCTTAAATTTCGGTATACAGTGGCTGCATCAAGGGAAAGATCAAACTCTAAAAGCTTTTCCATAAGTTCGTAACCATGGGACGGTTTTTCATAAAGCAGCAGAAGCAGACAGGGTTGGATGAAGGGCAGTTTAGAGACATGGCTGTGACAGCTGCATTCCTTTTCTTCCTGGGAAGGTGGATAATCTTTGCACATATTATAAAACCCTCCCTATATGCATAATGCACATATTTACTTTTATAATATAAAGTGCTAGGTTTTTTAGTCAAGGCTTAGTTTTTAAGTTACAGGGAAATACAGGATGCTGTATACTTCAGTGGTATCCTAGTATACTTGCGCTCAAGGCATTGACGGATGGTCTTTGCCATTTATATAATCTTCTTAGGAAAAATGGTTTTGAAAAGTCTGAATATTATGAATTTTAAAATTAACCAGGGGGTGATTATATGGTTAACCAGTGTGAGTTTTGTGGTGAGAAAAATGCCAAAAGAGTCTGTACCCTGGTTTTTGCAGATGAAAATTATCCTCAGGAATACTGCTGGTTAATATGTGAAAAATGCAAAAGGGAAATGAAGCTGAAAACTATGAAGGTTTTGGTTGAAAAGGCTGGATGAGATAATTTAAAGGCATAATAAATAAATTTTATTTCTTTTTTACTTAGCTTTCTGCGGAAAGCTTTTTTTGTTTTTATGGATCAGAGCATCAAAGGTTCTGTTTTTTTACTTTAGCTTGCAGTGGCAGTGGATATTTGATACACTCTTAGACAAATAATGGTATGTGGAGGGGCTTTATGATAAAAAATAAAAGTAATGAGGAGTACAGAGCTCTTGGAATAATGGGAGGAACTTTTGATCCTATACATTATGGACATCTTGTTACAGCCGAAGAGGCAAGGTGTCAGTTCGACTTGGATGCTGTTATTTTTGTTCCTTCAGGAAAGCCTCCCCATAAAAAAAATTATAGGGTTTCAGATGCTAAGCACCGCTATTTGATGACAGTGTTGGCTGTGGTAACCAATCCGTTTTTTGATGTTTCAAGAACTGAAATTGACAGAGAAGGCTATTCATATACAATTGATACTGTAAGGGAATTTAGGGAAAAGTATCCCAATACGGAGATATTTTTCATAACTGGTGCCGATGCAATATTGGAGATCCTAACTTGGAAAAAGGTTGAAGAGGTTATGGACCACTGCAGGTTCATTGCGGCAACCCGTCCGGGGTATAACCTTAATGATCTTGATAAAAAATTTAAAACTATTATGCCTGAATACTCTTCCAGAATACAGACGATTGAGGTACCTGCACTGGCAATTTCTTCGACGGATATACGGCGAAGGGTTGCCAATAATATGTCCATAAAGTATCTTGTTCCCGAAGCAGTGGAGCAGTATATACTGAAAAATAATTTATATAAAAGCTGATTTTTGGGGTTAAAAATTTAAAATTTTAAACTTAAAAGAGAGAAATCCTAAATGAAAAAAGAATATGAGGAGTTAAATACTACCAAAGTTAATATTACTCCTGAACAATGGAATAGGTATGAAGAAGCCCTGCGGAAAAGAGTTAGGTCTGGTCGGTTTGAACATTCTAAGTCAGTGGCTGAAGAAGCTGCTGTCCTTGCAAAAAAATATGGTGCAAATGTTGATGCAGCAATGTTAGCGGGACTGCTTCATGACTATGCTAGGGATCTTCCAGACAGCGAACTTTTAAGTATTGCTGAAGAGAACAATCTTGTGAGCTGCTGGGTTGAGGAAAAGATTCCTCTGCTGCTGCACGGGCCAGTGGGAGCAGTTTTGATAAAGGAAGAGTTGGGCATAAATGATGAAGAGGTGCTTGAAGCAGTCTCCAGGCATACCACTGGTGCTCCTGATATGGGAAAGATTGCAAAGATTGTTTATCTTGCAGATTCCATTGAGCCTTTAAGAAAGTATAAAGGAGTAGAAAACTTCCGACGGCTTTCCCGGATAAATTTAAACATTGCTGTATTTGAGGTTATGAATTCCAGCATCCAGTATTGTATTTCAAAAAACAGCCTTATCCATCCCTTTACCCTGGAAGCCAGGAACAAGCTTCTTTATGAGCTTGAAAGTATAAACTTAGATTTTAAAGAACTTTTTGGGAGGGATGTTATTGGTTGAAGCCCAAAAGGCAGCTCTTGCTGCAGCAGGTGCCGCAAAGGATGCAAAGGCAAAGGAAGTAGTGGTATTGGATCTGAGGGGCTTGTCTTTTGTAACGGACTTTTTTGTTATTGGAAGCGGTGATTCTGATATTCAAGTACAATCTATTGCAGACAAGGTAATGGAAGAAATGGAGAAGATAGGTACAAAGGTGCTTCGTATAGAAGGGTATCGAGAAGCAAGGTGGGTGCTTCTGGATTACGGTGACGTTGTGGTTCACATCTTTCACAGAGATATAAGGAGTTTTTACAATTTAGAACGCTTATGGTGGGATGCTCCGGTGCTAGAAGGCAGTTATCCCCTAGAGAATAGTGAGATTTGACTTAATTAGCGTCTTAAATATAATATTAAATTGTATTTATATAATGAAAAAGGCTGTGAACGGGAAAAGTAGGTGGGCATACCCTTTTAAAGAGAGCTGCTGGGGGTGGAAATGCAGCAAAGGGTTCCCTCCGAACTCGCCCGGGAGCGGTGGGGGTGAAATTGGAAATTGTATGAGTAGCTCCCAACGGCTGCCTTCCGTTAAAAGGCTTTGAGTGGGCATGGGGAATCCCATGTCAAAAAGGGTGGTACCGCGGAACTTAAACCTTCCGTCCCTGGGGATGGGAGGTTTTTTTACGAATAAGAGGAGGTGCAGCAGATGGGAAAAAGATATAATTTTGAAGAAATAGAAAGCAGATGGCAGAAATATTGGGAGGATAAAAAACTTTATAAAACTGTCGAAAGAGAGGATAAGGAAAAATATTATGTACTGGAAATGTTTCCCTATCCATCGGGAGCCCTTCATATGGGCCATGTAAGAAATTACTCCATTGGCGATGTGGTAGCGCGTTTTAAGAGAATGCAGGGCTATAATGTACTCCATCCCATGGGATGGGATGCTTTTGGACTTCCTGCGGAAAATGCTGCTATAAAACACGGGACCCCTCCAAGCCAGTGGACCTGGCAGAACATTGCCAATATGAAGCAGCAGCTAAAAACTTTAGGATTGAGCTACGATTGGGATAGGGAAATAGCCACATGCCATCCTGATTATTACCGCTGGACCCAATGGATATTCCTGCAGCTTTATCACAATGGATTAGCTTATAAAGCTAAAGCTCCAGTTAACTGGTGCCCTTCCTGCTGCACCGTTCTGGCCAATGAGCAGGTGGTAGGAGAAGGACGGTGCGAGCGCTGTGGAACCATTGTAAAAAAACGTGATCTGGAACAGTGGTTTTTCCGCATTACCAATTATGCTGAAGAACTTCTACGGGATTTGGATAAGCTTCCCGGCTGGCCTGAAAAGGTAAAAATCATGCAGAGAAACTGGATTGGTCGAAGCGAAGGGGTAGAAATAAACTTCAGAACTGAAGAAGGAGACCCCATTCCCGTTTTTACCACCAGACATGATACTGTTTTTGGAGCAACATACCTTGTGTTGGCTCCGGAACATCCCTTGGTGGAAAAACTTATCAGGGGAACTGAATTTGAAAAACCCGTAAGAGAATTTGTTGAAAAGGTTAGACAGATGGACTACATTCAGAGAACCTCCACAGAACTGGAAAAGGAAGGAATGTTTACGGGAGCTTATGCTGTAAATCCCCTTAACAATGAAAAAATTCCCATTTGGGTTGCCAACTATGTACTAATGGAATATGGTACGGGAGCAGTAATGGCAGTACCTGCCCATGATCAAAGGGATTTAGAGTTTGCAAAGAAATACGGACTTCCAATTAAAATTGTTGTTCAGCCAAAAGAAGGAGAAAAACTGGATGAAGGCAGCTTAAAAGAGGCCTTCGCTGAAGAAGGGATAAGTGTTAATTCTGGACTTATAAGCGGACTGCCAACGGCTGAAGCAAAGGAAAAGATAGCAGATTATATTGAGGAAAAAGGTTTAGGAAAAAGAAAAGTAAACTACAGGCTTAAGGATTGGCTGATATCAAGGCAGAGGTATTGGGGAGCTCCCATACCAATTATTTACTGTGACCGCTGCGGCATTGTACCGGTACCGGAGAAAGATCTTCCCGTATATCTTCCTGAAGATGTGGAATTTAAACCCACAGGAGAATCCCCATTAAAATATAGAAGCGACTTTTTGAACACAACCTGTCCTGAATGCGGAGGCAGTGCCGTCAGGGAAACGGATACAATGGATACCTTTGTGTGCTCTTCCTGGTATTTTTTGAGATATACAAGCCCCCACGAAAAGGATCGTCCCTTTGATAAGGAAAAGGTGGATTACTGGATGAACGTGGATCAGTATATAGGTGGGGTGGAACATGCAATACTTCACCTGATGTATGCACGCTTCCTAACTAAAGTTTTAAGAGATTTGGGTTATGTTTCTGTAGATGAACCGTTCCAAAACCTTCTTACTCAAGGAATGGTGCTTAAAGACGGTGCTAAGATGTCAAAATCCAAGGGCAATGTTGTTACTCCTGAAGAAATTATTTCCGAATATGGTGCCGATACAGCAAGGCTCTTTATACTTTTTGCTGCTCCACCTGAGAGGGATTTGGAATGGAGCGATGAAGCTGTTGAAGGATGCTACCGCTTTTTAAATAGGGTATGGCGTCTTGTTACCCGGTATACCGATGATTTAAAGGAAATAAGGGATTATAATGAAATTCTTTTAAATACTTCTGAGGAGAAGAATTTTAATCGTTTGATGCATGCCACAATTAAAAAGGTAACAGAAGATATAGAGAAGAGATTTAATTTCAATACAGCTATCAGTGCAGTTATGGAATTTGTTAATGGAACTTACGACTATATTGAAAATACTCAAAGTGAAAATCTCAATTTACCTCTTCTTAAAAAAGCTTTTACCAACCTGATTCTGCTAATGGCACCCTTTACTCCACATATTGCCGAAGAACTTTGGGTGCGCATAGGAAATGAACCAAGCGTTCACGAGCAGAGCTGGCCAAAATACGACGAAGAGGCTTTGAAAACCCAAATGGTAACTATGATTGTTCAGGTAAACGGGAAGGTTCGCGGCAGAATGGAAGTTTCTGTAGATACATCAGAAGAAGAAATTAAAGAAAAGGCCATGGAGCTTGAGAATGTTAAAAACCACATCAAAGGAAAGAAAGTATTGAAGGCTATTGTTGTTCCCAACAAGCTGGTAAACTTTGTTGTGAAATAGCATAAGGAAAAAGAGGAAATTTTCGGAACAAGTAAAATAGATTATATATTAGGGCAGCAGGCTGTGAACAATTTGGAGTGGAAAACATGTTTGGATGGGATAGGCGCACCCAGATAGTGGTTTTGGTTCTTGTGGGAGCACTTCTTTTTGGTGCAGGGGTAAAATATACACAGCTTAATTCCCAAAAAAGCTCTGAGGAAATTATCGTAGGGAATCCTTCCCATGGAAATGGGAATGCAGTTGAAAAACCCGGGGACAGCTCTGGTAAAATCTTTGTTCATGTAGCCGGAGCTGTGGAGAACCCCGGGGTTTATTCCTTTAATTCAGGGGCTCGAGTTAATGATGCTGTTAATGCAGCGGTTCCCCTTCCCGAAGCTGATCTGGACAGCTTAAATCTTGCAGCTCTTCTTAAAGATGGGGAGAAAATCATCGTTGGAGAAAGGGAACTTTTTAAAGAATCTGAAGGGGAAATAAGCGGCACCCAAGATCAAAGGGATACAGATTCTTCTTCTATGGAATCTGGTAAAATTAATATAAATAAAGCAACGTTGGAGGAGCTGGACATGCTGCCCGGCATCGGACCTGCTTATGGAGAGAGAATTATTGATTATAGGGAAAAAAGCGGTGGGTTTAAAAGCATTGAAGAGATTATGGATGTTCCGGGGATAGGACCTAAAACCTTTGAAAAGATAAAAGATCAAATTACTGTTAATTAATTGTTTTGGGGGGATTAAAATGGCTGTTGTGGAGATAACTGTGGTTCCTTTGGGAACAGGAACACCAAGCGTGAGCAAATATGTTGCAGACTGTCATAGGGTGCTTCAGGAAACAGAAGGTATAAAATATCAGCTTACAGCAATGGGAACCATTCTTGAAGGAGATCTTGATAGGCTCATGGAGGTTGTGAGGCGCCTTCATGAAGTGCCCTTCCAGGCAGGAGCCCAGAGGGTAACGACCATCATAAGGATTGATGACCGCAGGGACAAGGAAGTAACCATAGAGGGTAAGATAAAGGCTGTAGAGGAAAAGCTTAAATAAAATGAACAGACCCTTAATTTGGATTTCCCTATGTTTTTCCATTGGGATAGTACTGGAGAAAATTTTTAATTTTGAGGCGGTATACTACTTTGCTGCTGCAGCAGCTTTGACGTTATGCGCCCTTATTTTTTTTAGGCTGAACAGAAATGCCGTTTTTTTGATTTTTGCTCTGGCTGCAGCTGCAGGTGCTCTCCGCCTAGATTTGGCCGAAAAAGAAATGGTTTCCCATTTGATTGCCTTTGAAAGGGAAGAGGTCCAGCTTGAGGGTATCGTAACTGGAAGTCCTGAAATTAATAAAGACAGAGCCCTTTGGCATCTTAAAGCTGACAGGGTTGGAAGAGAAAATGGTGAGTGGTTTACGATTCCTCGGGAAACTGTGATGGTTTATTATTTTTTTGACGGTGATGAAAAAAATAGCCTTTTTATTGAACCGGGCAGAAGAATCCGCATAGAAGGAATTCTAAATCTTCCCCGGGAGAGAAGAAATCCCGGGGAATTTAATTACAGAGAGTATCTTTCTCATAGAGGTATCTTTGCTCTTTTGTATGTGGAAAAAGGGAAAGATTTGCTTATTTTAGACCATAAAGAAAGGGGTCTTAGCTACTATATTGCGGATATTAAAGCTGAGTTTAAAAAATTTGTTGCATCTGAAATTCCTAAGAGGGAGGCCGGGCTCCTTCTGGCTGTGCTTTTTGGAGATAAAGAAGGAGTGTCCCGAGAAGATAGGGAAATGTTCAGCAGCATTGGAGTTGCCCATACCTTTGCAGTGTCCGGTCTCCATGTGGGTTTTGTTCTTCTGTTTGTTATATCAGCGGCCAAAATTTTGAATTTTAGAAATTCTTTCTATGTTCCTATTGTTTTGGTAAGTTTGTTTATTTACTGTGTGCTTTCGGAATTTGCTGTTACAGTAGTAAGGGCTGCTATTATGGGAAGTTTAGCCCTATTGGGAGTATATTATGGAAGAGAGAAAAATTCCTATTTGGGGCTTGCCCTATCTTCCATAATAATTTTAATCTGGAATCCTTTTTTTCTTTTTGAACCGGGATTTCAGCTTTCCTACGCCGTTGTGATTTCTCTGCTCTATTTTTCACCTTTCATTGAAGATCTGCTGTCCTTTTTGCCCTATAACCTAAATAAAGCAACTGCGGTGCCCATTGCTGCTCAGCTTGGTACAGCACCTTTTACTGCTCTGCATTTTAATTATTTTTCTCTGGTTTCCATTGCTGCCAACATTTTATTAATTGCTGTCATGGGATTGGTGGTTCTTATTGGGCTTTTGGGTTTTGTTCTGTTTTTTTTCTTTAAGCCCCTTGCGGGTGTTTCTCTGCAGGGAGTAGGTCCCCTTCTAAAGCTTTTTTATTCCCTATCGGAGATTATAAATTCCCTACCCTTTTCGTCCATCAATATGGCTTCTCCAGCTCTTTACCATATAACAGCGTATTTTCTTATTCTTGTGGGAATAAAGGAGTTTATGGAGAACCGAGAAAACTTTCTGCAGTATAACTTAAAAAATCTGGGAAAGTCAGCTTTGTTTGCGGGTATACTTATAATGTTTATTTCTGCTGTTTTTGATATATTTGCTGAGAAACCTTTAGAGGTAATTTTTTTGGATGTAGGGCAGGGGGATTCTATTTTTATTGAAACTCCTTCAGGGCGAAAAATTCTTATTGACGGAGGAGGAAAGCCGGAATATTATGACGACAGCAGCAGTCCTGGCAGATATGTAGTGGTGCCTTTCTTGAAAAGTAGGGGTGTCAATAGGCTGGATTATATTATAAACACCCATCCCGATGCAGATCATGCAGAGGGACTGTTTCATGTAATTTCAGCTGTAAAAGCTGAATACATAATCACTCCACCCGTTGGGATGATGAAGGAAGAATATGGCGACCTATTGAAGGCCTCAAAGAGGGAAGGAATTCTCCACAGGGAGTTTTCTAGGGGAATGGAAATAGATTTTGGAGATGGGGTTAGGATAAATGTTTTGGCTCCGGGAAAAAACCGGGTTTACAAAGGAACAAATGAAAATTCCCTGGTACTGAAAGTAATTTATGGGGATACTTCTTTTCTGCTCACAGGGGACATAGAAGGAGAAGGACTTTTTGATCTTACTGCTCTTTCGTCGGATTTTGATTCCACAGTATTAAAGCTTCCCCATCATGGAAGTGTAAATTCCTTTGATCAGATATTTTATAATAAAGCGGATCCAGAAGCGGTTGTTATATCGGTGGGAGAAAGTAATAGATTTGGACATCCTTCGGAAAAAGTGGTGGAGTATTGGAATAATCTCAAAATTCCCCTATACAGGACAGATGCTCATGGAGCTGTTATAATGAAAAGTGATGGGAAAAAATGCAGTATCAATACGATAATAAATGAAAATAATAAAATTTAGGGAAAGGCTGGGTACAGCCGTGCCGGAAATTATTGGTTATGATAATTTTTTAAAATCCCTTGATGATGAAATTATCTATCCTGTTTATCTTTTCTGCGGTGGGGAAAAATTTTTCCTAACAGAGGCTGTGATCCGCTTAAAGGGTGCTCTGCTTTCAGAAAAGGAATCTCAGTGGAATTATGTGGAGCTTGATGCGGAAAAAATAGATGATAAAGATCTTTTTTCTGAACTTATTGCCGTTCCCTTTTTTGGGGAAAAAAGAATTTTAATCATTAAAAATTCCCAAAAATATTTTGGTTCTGAAAGCAAAGCGTCCAAAAAGGAAGGAGAAGTTATTGAAGAATATTTTGACCGCATCAATTCTTCCTGTACTGTTGTTTTTATAATGGATGGAAAAGTGGATAAGCGCAAAAAAATATATGGAAAGCTTCTGGAAAAAGGAGCAGTGGTAGAGTTTTTACCCCTAAAGGGTAAAAACTTAACAAAATGGATTGGAGATCAGTTTAATGCTTATGGGAAAAAGATTGAAAAGACAGCTCGTGAATATCTTGCGGCAGGCTTTGATGATCTTGAATTACTGAAGACTGAAATTCAAAAAATTGTTCTGTTCTGCGGCGAAGAAAGCAGTATGGTGACCTTAGAACAGGTTAAAGAAGCTGTGAGTAGGACTCAGAGTGTTAATATTTTTGATATTATTGATGCAGTGGGAAATAGGAATTCTTCTCTGGCTGTGGAGCTGGTCAGGGAAATGCTGGCAGCAGGTGAATCTCCAGTATTTATTCTTTACATGATTTCAAAACATCTCAGGACAATTTTTAGGGTAAAAAGTCTGCTGCAGGATGGATATTCGGAAAAACAGATTGTTGCAAAGCTTCAGCTTCATCCCTATGCTTTTCGTAAGATAATGGAACAATCAAAAAATTTCAGCATGGAAGATCTAAAAAAAATACTGCGGCTGCTGTTAAAAATTGATCTTATGCTGAAAACTTCTTCTGTTAATTCTAAACTTCTGCTGGAAATGGGAGTTGTGGAGTTATGTTTGTAGACCTGCTGCAGATTATAAACAGCAGGTCTACTATTTTGTTGTGTTAGTACTGCTGGTTATTCTGTTGTGTCTGCTGCTGCATCTGCTGCTGCGCCTGCTGGAACTGCTGCTGTTGCTGTTCCCTTTGGATTTCAGCTTGTGTTTTTGCTCCGCCGGGGTTTTGACGTGCTACTTGGGAAAACTGCTGTGCTTGCTGTTTGTTTTTTTGCTGCCTCTGCTGCTTGGGCATTAAATTTATCCCTCCTTTCTCTTTTATTATTATTTGTTGGGCAGAAAAAAAGATAAGCGTTTATTTTTGGAACAAAAAAACCCTGCTGATATCAGCAGAGTTTTTTAGCCTGCAAGGACTTTATTTAATTTTTTATGAAGTCTTGACTTTCTTCTTGCAGCTGCATTTTTATGAATAATTCCCTTTGAAGCTACTTTATCAATAAATTTGTAGGCTTCCATAAACCGTGCCTTTATTTCTTCTACGTTTCCAGTTTCCAGTGCTGCTTCAAATTTTTTGATTTTTGTTTTCATTGCTGATTTGAAGGATTTATTACGCAGTCTCCTTTTTTCAGCAACCCTAATTCTTTTTTTAGCTGACTTGGTGTTGGCCAAAAAGTTTCACCTCCTATAGTACGCCTTTAGCGAATTTTACAACGGCAATAGACAGCGTTTATTTTACCATGAATAGCTGGAAAACGCAATATTATGCAATGTTTATGAATCATGTGATTTTTGTTATATCCATAATTTAACATTTTTGTTAAGGCTGTATAAACAGCCTTTTTTTTTGGTCATTATAAAAGATGAAACTTTCTAAGGAGGTGAATACAATTGCTTATTGGCAGTATAATCAGATTTGTTGTTTCCGCACTGGTTTTATTTTTGGTTGCCTGGCTGCTGCCGGGGATCAGCGTAAGCGGTTTTACAGGGGCAATATTAGCTGCCTTAGTTATTGCAGTACTGGGTTATATTGTTGAAGCACTGCTGGGAGAAAAGGTTTCGCCCCAAAGAAGGGGACTTATTGGTTTTGCTACATCTGCAATAGTGATTTATCTTGCACAATTTGTGGTTCCTGATTTTTTGTCTGTAAACATAATCGGAGCTCTTCTTGCAGCTTTAGTTATTGGTATAATTGATGCCTTTGTTCCAACGGAACTGAGATAAATGCCTGATCAAAATTGTTAAATTAAGAAGAAGAGCGGTTTAAAAGCCGCTCTCTTTTCTTTCTTGGAGTTTTTTGCATATTGGTAAGTTTTTATTAATAAAAATACAGTATCAAGGAACGGGATAAAAGGATTGGCGGTGAGACTGTTTTGCGCAAAATAACCTTTTTTGTTGGAATTAAAGCCAAAAGAAGAATAGGTTTGTTTTTTGCTGCTTTATTCTTTACAGCAGCTTTAACTGCATTTTCGTTTCAGGCTAATATTGATGTGGCGGATTATGTAAAGAAATATTTACCGGAACAGGAAGTTTATGATTTGGTAAATATTTCTCAAAGAATTTTTTTTTCAGATGATTTTTTAAGATGGATTTTGAGGCAGGGTTTTCCCCTGCTGCTTTATCAGCAGGACAGCGGAGCTTTATCTATGGGAGAAGTTGTTAAGCAGGCTGTATGGGATTTGACGGAAATAGATGTGGAAGATCCTAAGACTTTTATTGGTTCCCAGCTCAGCTTTTTGATTGAAATGGATGGTGAAAAGGATTCTGAAAAAGCAGATCCTTCTTTAGATAAAAACAGCAGTAGAATTTTAAAAGAGAATGTAGAAAACACAGCTGCCGAAAAAAGGGATTCTGAGAATGCTGAAAATACTGCTGTTGATGTTTTTAATGAAAATTCATCTAAGAGCCAGTTTTCAGCTGGGGACAACCCTTTAGTGGGAATATATAATACCCATAATTCTGAAACTTATATGGCTACCGATGGAGTAAAACACAAAAAAGGTAAAAATGGTGGGGTTGTTAGAGTTGCTGAGGTGCTTGAAAGATGTTTAGAAAACAAATATGGTGTTCCTGTGGTAAGGAGCACAAAGATTCATGATTATCCAAGCTGGAGCCTTTCTTACAGCAGATCTAAGGAGACGGCAAAGAGTATGCTGGCCCAACATCCTTCCATACAGATTTTGTTGGATATTCATAGGGATGCAGGTTTGCGCAACAAAAAAATTGTGAATATAAATGGGAAAAACGCTGCTCAGATTCTTCTGATAGTGGGGAGCAATAAAAGGCTTTCCCATCCTAACTGGGAGAAAAATAAGGAGTTTGCTGAAATTATCAACAAAAAAATGAATGAAATGTATCCAGGTTTCAGCAGAGGGGTGCGGGTTCAAAGCGGAAGATATAATCAGCATCTTCATCCCCATGCTGTTCTTGTGGAAATTGGAAGCGTAAAAAATTCACTAAGAGAAGCAGAATATTCTGTTGAACTTTTTGCAGCTGTTATAAACGAAGTGCTTAAAGATTTAAAGAAAAAAACATTATAAAAATTATAAAGCTAAACAGTTTAAAGAGAAAAGTTAAAAATTATTATGCAGGGTATTAAAGCGCCGCACATTGGAGCAGATTTAGAAATAGAAATTTGTGATTAAAGGAGGCAGAAAAAGAAGCAGATGTTTAAAAAGGCGCTTATTTCTATCCTTGCTTTGATGCTGCTGTTTGCCTGCGGACTTTATGCAGTTTCTGTAGGGGTTAACCGCTTGATAGGAAGGGAAGTGGCAGAAGTTTTTGATGTGGAAAGGAATCTTCAGTGTCTAACCTTTACTTTTCTCAATAAAAGTTATACCGTAGATTTGGGAGCGATCAAAGGTGAAACCTTAAAAACTGTAAATAGTTTTAAAAGTTTTTTGGGTTCATGTGTTGATGCAGGGGGCTTGGAAGCTAAAATTCTATATGAAAAGATGTGGAAATTAGCGGAACGTCTAAGGGGTTATGTAGAGGAACAGATGCAAAAAATCAAAGATGCGCCTCTTGATTGGAAGGACTTTTTAATTTTTATAAAAATTGATATAATTGTTTGAACCTTTTTGAGAGGAGCTTCCCCATGAGCAGAAATAGTGTTGTAAGGGCTGCGGGAATAGTAATGGTTTCCATGGTTCTTTCCCGCATATTGGGTTATATACGGGATGTGGTTATATATTATGAATTTGGACAAAATCAGCTTACCGATGCTTATAATGCTGCTTTTTCCATTCCCGATTTTCTGTACATGATGCTTGTTGGAGGTGCTTTAAGTTCCGCTTTTATACCGGTATTTTCTAGCTATTTGGCCAACTGCAGGGAGGAGGATGCCTGGCGTGTGGCCAGCATCATATTTAACTTGGTGATTACACTAATGCTCTTAGGTATTGCTGTGGGTATGATTTTCACACCCCAGCTGATAAAACTGCTGGTTCCCGGATTTTCTCCCAGGACTGCTGCTCTTACGGTGAAGCTAACGAGAATCATGTTTATTCAAGCTCTATTTATGGGGCTTTCGGGAATCTCCATGGGCATACTTCATTCATATAAGCATTTTTTAATGCCCGCTGTGGGGTCTGTTCTTTATAATTTGAGCATTGTTTTATTGGGCTGGATTTTATCCAAGTTTTACGGTATTGCTGGATTTTCTCTGGGAGTAGTTGTGGGAGCTGTTCTTAATTTTGCTGTTCAGCTTCCTAAGCTGTACAGTTTAGGTCTTAGATATTCTTTTTCTTTTAATATTTTCCATCCCGGAGTTAGAAAAATTTTTGAGCTTATGCTTCCTGTGCTTGTAGGGCTGTCTGTAACTCAGTTTAATCTTTTTGTTAATCAAAACCTGGCTTCCAGACTATCACCTGGTATTGTTGCAGCTTTAAGGACTGGTCAGCGTTTGATGCAGCTTCCCATTGGAATTTTTGCTGTGGCTGTAGCAGTGGCGGTATTTCCAACCCTTACGGAATATGCAGCCAAGGGAGAGATGAATCAATTTAAAAAGACCATGTCTTTAGGGGTTAGATCTGTAATTTTTTTGACTCTGCCTGCGGCTGCGGGGCTGATAGCCCTGAGGGTTCCTATAGTTCGTCTCCTTTTTGAACAGGGAAAATTTACCAGGGAAGCTACCCTTGCCACTTCCTATGCCCTTCTTTTCTACAGCATAGGTCTGTTTGGATATTCAGCCCAGCAGGTGCTTAACAGAACTTTTTATGCCATACAGGATACCTTAACTCCTGTTAAAGTGGGAGTATTGACCATTCTTCTAAATATTGTTCTTAACTTTATTCTTTTAGAATATCTTTCTTATGGGGGATTGGCTCTAGCCTATTCCTTAGCGGGTATTTTTAACATGGCTGCCCTTTTATACTATTTAAGAAAGAAAATTGGATCCATTAATGGTAGGGCATTTTTGATTTCCTTTTTTCAAACTCTAGTTTCTTCTGTGATAATGGCTGTTGTGGGTTATTATACTGCTGTATACATAGAAAGTATTTTGGACATGTCTTACAAAATAAATCAGCTGATCCAGGTATCCCTTTCCATTGCTGTATCTGTTGTAGTTTTTGCTGCCCTTTCCTTTTGTTTTCGAGCCGAGGAAATGTTCCTTGTTTTAAACATTCTTTCCAGGCGTTTTAAGGGCAACAATAGGATGTCTTGATACTTTTTGCCCAGGGGTGCTATAATTAAGCAAGTGTTTATAATATTAAGCTGGTGTTGTCTAAGGTGATGATTATGGAAATGCAGTATGATCAGAGCAGAATACGGAATTTCTGTATAATTGCCCATATAGACCACGGAAAATCTACTCTTGCAGACCGCTTCCTCGAGTATACAGGTGTCTTATCGGAAAGAGAGCTGAGGGACCAGTTTCTTGATCAAATGGATATAGAAAGGGAGCGGGGTATAACCATCAAGATGCAGGCGGTAAGGCTGCCTTACCGTGCCAAGGACGGCCATTTATACATCTTAAACCTCATAGATACTCCGGGTCATGTGGATTTTTCCTATGAAGTTTCCAGAAGCCTTGCAGCCTGCGAAGGCGCTGTTCTTGTGGTGGATGCTGCTCAGGGCATAGAAGCTCAGACCCTTGCCAATGTGTATATGGCTTTAGAACACGATCTTGAAATAATACCCGTGATTAATAAAATAGATCTTCCCAATGCTGATCCCGACAGGGTTCAAAAGGAAATAGAAGATGTTCTGGGTATTGACGGTAAAGAAATTATCAGAGCATCAGCCAAAAAGGGATGGGGAATAGAAGAGATTCTTGAGGCATTGGTTAAACGGGTTCCGCCTCCTATAGGCAGTATTGACAGTCCTTTGCGTGCACTTATCTTTGATTCAATGTTTGACAGCTATAGGGGAGCTGTACCTTATATAAGGGTTGTGGAAGGCGTTGTAAAAAAGGGAATGAAGATTAAAATGATGTCTTCCGGTAAGGTATTTGAAGTTAATGAAGTGGGGGTATTTACTCCAGAGCAGAAAAGTACGGATAAGCTGTGTGCGGGAGAAGTGGGTTATCTTACTGCCAGTATAAGAAATGTCCAGGATACAAGGGTTGGAGATACCATAACCGATGCTGAGAAGCCTGCGGAGGAACCCCTCCCGGGTTACAAAAAGGCTACTCCTATGGTTTACTGTGGGCTTTTTCCTGTGGATGCCAATGATTATGAGGATCTCAAAGAAGCGCTGGAAAAACTGCAGCTCAATGATGCTTCTTTAGTTTTTGAAAAGGAAAATTCTGCAGCGCTGGGCTTGGGTTTCAGATGCGGTTTTCTGGGGCTTCTTCACATGGAGATTATTCAGGAACGGCTGGAGAGGGAGTACGGTCTTAATTTGATAACAACAGCCCCCAGTGTTATATATAAAGTTGTTAAAAATAATGGAGAGGTACTTTATATAGACAATCCCACAAAACTTCCTCCTGTAAATGAAATTGATAGAATAGAGGAACCTTATGTTAAAGCCACAATTATGGTACCCAGTGATTATGTGGGACCGGCAATGGAGCTGGCGGAGAATAGGCGGGGTACTTTTATAAATATGGAGTACCTCAGTGAAAATAGGGTTGTTCTTACTTATGAGCTTCCCATGGCAGAAATAGTATATGACTTTTTCGATCTGCTGAAATCAAGTACCAGAGGCTATGCATCCCTTGACTATACCTTTGAAGGTTATAAAGAAGCCGATCTTGTAAAGGTGGATATTTTAATTGCAGGGGAACCTGTGGATGCCCTATCCTTTATTGTTCACAGAGATAGAGCATATTCTAGGGGCAGAAGCCTTGTGGAAAAGCTGAAGGAGCTTATACCAAGACAGCTTTTTGAGGTCCCCATTCAAGCAGCAATTGGAAGCAAGGTTATTGCCAGGGAGACCATAAGGGCTCTGCGCAAAAATGTCTTGGATAAGTGCTACGGCGGTGATGTCACAAGAAAACGCAAGCTTCTTGAAAAGCAGAAAAAGGGCAAAAAGCGGATGAAGCAGGTGGGAAATGTGGAAATACCCCAAGAAGCGTTTATGGCAGTGCTTAGTATTGAAGATTAAAGGTAGATGGATAAGTATGAGTATGGGATTATATATTCACATTCCCTTTTGCTTAAAAAAATGTCATTACTGTGATTTCCTTTCCTTTTCCCTTTCTAACAAAAAAATCCTTTATCAATATGTTTATTATATAAATAAAGAGGTTAAACTTTGGTATAAAACTGCTGATGAGAAAAAAATAGATACCCTTTATATTGGAGGAGGAACCCCTTCCCTTCTTCCACCCCACCTTTTAAGGAAAATTATGTCCGTCCTCTCTCAGCATTTTTCCCTGGACAAAAATTTTGAGTTTACTATAGAGGCAAATCCTGGAACCCTTACTTATGATTCCCTAAAAGGATATGTAGGCGAGGGAGTAAACCGCATTTCCCTTGGGGTGCAGTCCTTTGATGCTGCAGTGCTTAAAAAAATGGGGAGAACTCACGGTGAAAAAGAAGTTGAAGAAAGCGTTGTTCTTTCCCGAAAAGCTGGTATAAGAAATCTTGGGTTTGACCTCATATACGGGCTACCAGAACAAACCCTTTCCCAATGGGAAAATACCCTTAAAAAGGCTCTGGAAATGGAACCAGAGCACGTATCGGTGTACGGCCTTTCTCTGGAAAACCAATCCCTGTGGGCATTGAAAAAGAAGAAGGGAGAGCTTTTTTTACCGGATCAGGATACTTTGGCTGATATGTATTTTTTGAGCAGGGAAATCCTTCTTGCCCATGGATATGAACATTATGAAATATCAAATTTTGCAAAGCCCGGTTTCCGTTGCCGGCATAATTTGAAATATTGGAGGCTTGAACCGTATATAGGGATTGGTTTAGGAGCTACTTCATACATCGGTAAATGCAGGATAAATAATTTCAGCAGTTATGATGATTATTATAAATCCCTGGAAAAGGGGGAACTTCCCTTTGAAACTGTAGAAAAGCTGTCTTTGGATCAGGAAATGGCTGAGTTTATGTTTTTGGGGTTGAGAACCGCTGAGGGAGTGGATGAAGGAGAATTTTTTGAAAAATTTGAAGCTGATATGTACCAGGTGTATGGAAAGGAAATAAAATTTCTTCTTGAACAAGGTATTTTATGGAAAAGAAACGGCAGAATCATGCTTAATCCCTGCTATTATCCGGTGGCAAACGAAGTTTTTTTAAGATTTATATGAATTTGAAAATGAAAAATGTAGAAGGACAGACTTATGCTAATTCTGTGGTTGTCTGCTAAAGGTTCTGTCCAATTTTTTGCCAGGATTTACAAACGACAACTGAAAAGCATATTAAGGTTATTTTGCACTTTGTTTTTAGGTATAATGATTCATCAACTTGCATATTGTTTCTTGACAAAATAAGGGATGGGATGGTATGTTTAAAATGAAGTTCTAGCACTCGTCGGACGAGAGTGCTAACAAAAGGCTGGTGGTTTAATATGCTTGACGAAAGAAAAGAAAAAATACTTCTTGCCATAATACAGGATTATATAGCCACTGCAGAGCCTGTGGGGTCTAGAACTATTTCAAGGAAATATGAACTGGGCGTAAGTCCTGCAACTATACGAAATGAGATGGCTGATCTTGACGAAATGGGACTCATAGAGCAGCCCTACACCTCTGCGGGGCGCATTCCTTCCGATAAGGGCTACCGTTATTATGTGGATTTCCTTATGGAAAAATATCCCCTTAGTGCAGAGGTTCAGCAGGCTGTTAGGGAAAGATTTAAGCGCAAGCTTTCGGATCTTGAAGAAGTAATCCGCACTACAGGGGAGCTCCTTTCTCACATGACGGATTATATAGCCATAACCTTAGGGCCCCAGGTTAAACAGAGTGCCCTAAGGCATATTGAGCTAAGCAGAATAAGCGAGAGCCGAGGTCTTCTTGTGGTTGTTACGGATTCAGGAGCAGTGGAACATAGATTTTTTGATCTTCCTGAATCAGTGACAGCGGAAGAATTAAAGGCCATTTCTGAAGTTTTAACCCAAAAGCTCATGGGAATAACTCTTGATAGGGTTACTAAAACTGTGCTTGAAGAGATATACATCAACCTTGCTGTGAAACGCAGGTTGCTGGATGCCATATTAAATATAATAGAAAACATCCTTTCTGAAAGCGATGAAACCAAAGTATTTTTCTGCGGTACCAGCAATATTTTAAAGCAGCCTGAGTTTAAAAATATTGAAAAACTTCAGTTTCTCTTAAGCTTCCTTGAAGAAGAGAGGTTGGTAAAGGATTTAGTCAGCCAGCAACTTCTTTCGGAAGGTTTAACTATAAAAATAGGTGGAGAAAACAATTATGAAGGTGTACATGACTGCAGTTTGATAACTGCTGCCTATCATGTGGGCGGCGAAGTAGTGGGGACCGTTAGCGTTTTGGGACCCACAAGGATGGACTATTCCAAAGCCGTTGCGGTGGTTGAGTTTGTAACGGAAGCCCTTTCGGAAACACTGACAAAATACTACAGATAGAGGTGAGGGATTTGCTCGGGGATAAAGAAAGAGAAATGGGATGCTGTGAAAGTGAAAAAAATAATGGAGATGAGAGCTGTTATACCGGGGGTGAAACCCCCGTTATTGGTGATATAGAGAAAAAAGAAGATGGGAAGATAAGCGGTGAAGATAATTGCGGGCTTTGTAAAGAAGATGAAATTAAAGAAGACAAAGCCCAAGAGGGAAAAGGTGCAGAGGATGAAAGTGTAGAGGTAAAGAGTAAGGAAGAAATTTTAGAAGAATTGAAGCGTAAAACACGGGAATTGGAACAGGAAATAGACTTAAAAAACAGCCAGATTAACGAACTGGTCAATAGGTTAAGACGCCTTCAGGCGGATTTTGATAATTATCGAAAAAGAACTCAAAAGGAAAAGGAAGAAATGGCAGAACATGCCGGCAGCGAACTTATTAAAAAACTGCTGCCGGTGCTGGATAACTTTGAAAGAGCCCTAAAAGTTGAAGATGACTTTATTACGGGAGAGGGATCATTTAAAGAGGGCATTGAAATGATTTATAACCAGCTTAAAAATATTTTGAATGAGGCTGGTGTAGAAGTTATCAAGACGGTGGGAGAGCAGTTTGATCCCACTAAGCATGAAGCCATAGCGCGTGTAGAGTCTGCTGATCATGAGGACAACACTATTATTGAAGAAATACGCAAAGGATATAAAATAAAAGATAAAATTATCAGGCCGGCTATGGTCAAGGTTGCTTCTAAAAAGGATGCAGAGAAATAACGAAAATTTCTATTGCAAAATTTCATAAACCCTATGGCAAATGGAGGTGGCTGATATGGGAAAAGCAATTGGAATAGATCTTGGAACTACTAACTCCTGCGTGGCAGTAATGGAAGGAGGAGAAGCTGTTGTAATTCCTAATACGGAAGGGAACAGAGTAACTCCTTCCGTTGTGGCTTTCACAAAAGATGGAGAACGCTTGGTAGGAGAGGTTGCCAAAAGGCAGGCCATAACCAATCCTGAGAGGACTGTTATTTCCATTAAGCGCCACATGGGAACCGATTATAAAGTTAATATAGATGGTAAAAGTTATACTCCCCAGGAAATTTCGGCAATGATACTTCAAAAGCTTAAGCAGGATGCCGAAGCCTACCTGGGAGAGCCTGTGAAAGAGGCTGTGATTACAGTTCCTGCATATTTCACAGATAGTCAGCGTCAGGCTACCAAAGATGCGGGCCGAATTGCGGGCTTAGAAGTCAAGAGAATAATTAATGAACCTACTGCAGCTGCATTGGCTTACGGTCTTGATAAAGGAGAAGACCAAACCATACTTGTTTATGACCTGGGGGGTGGAACCTTTGATGTATCTATTTTGGAGCTGGGTGATGGAGTGTTTGAGGTTAAAGCCACAAGCGGAAACAACCGCCTGGGTGGAGACGACTTTGACCAGAGAATCATGGATTGGATGATAGAAGAGTTTAAGAAAGCTCACGGTGTTGATTTAAGTGAAGATAGAATGGCTCTCCAAAGGTTGAAAGAAGCTGCTGAAAAGGCTAAAAAAGAGCTTTCTTCCACTATGACTACGAATATAAACCTTCCTTTCATTGCAGCAACCAGCAAGGGACCACTACACCTCGATCTTACTCTAACCAGAGCTCAGTTTGAAAAAATGATTGAAGATCTCATTGAAAAAACTCTGGAACCCACCCGTCAGGCTTTAAATGATGCCGGTTTAGAGCCTAAAGATATAGATAAGGTTATACTGGTGGGAGGTTCCACAAGGATTCCTGCTGTTCAGGAAGCAATTAAAGGACTCATTGGGAAAGAGCCCCATAAGGGTATTAATCCCGACGAGTGTGTAGCCTTAGGAGCAGCGATCCAGGCTGGAGTTTTAACTGGCGAAGTAAAGGATGTTCTTCTGCTGGATGTTACTCCGTTATCCTTGGGTATCGAGACCCTGGGTGGAATTTTCACCCGTATTATAGACAGGAACACTACTATTCCCTGCTCCAAAAGCAAGATATTCACCACTGCCACTGATAACCAGACCAGTGTGGAGATACATGTGCTGCAGGGTGAAAGGGAACTGGCTAAAGACAATAAGACTCTTGGCAGGTTTGAGCTTACAGGTATACCTCCAGCTCCCAGGGGAGTGCCCCAGATAGAGGTTACCTTTGACATTGATGCCAACGGAATTGTTCATGTTTCTGCAAGGGATAAGGCAACGGGGAAAGAGCAGGATATTACCATTCATGCTTCGAGCGGCCTAAGCGAAGAGGAAATTGAACGCATGGTCAAAGAAGCAGAAAAATATGCTGAGGAAGATAGAAAGAAGAAGGAAAAAATTGAGGCAAGAAACCAGGCAGATTCCCTAATTTATCAGGCTGAAAAAACCGTGAAAGAATTTGAGGGTAAGGCTGATCCCGCAGATGTTGAAAAAGTTAACAAGGCTAAGGAAGAGCTTAAGGATGCCCTAAATAAAGATGATACTGAACTTATCAAAAAGAAAACCGAAGAGCTGTCCCAGGCTGTTTTTGCGATGACAACAAAAATTTATCAGAAAGCTTCTTCTTCGGAAAACACTCAGCAGCAGAGCAGCGGCAGCGGATCCCAGGGGGACGAAAATGTAGTGGACGCAGATTATAAAGTTGATAATGATGAAGCTAAGTAGTTATAATAATTTTATAGGAAAATGTCCGGCTGTATTATGCAGCCGGGCTGACTTATTTTTAAAATTTAAAAGTTATCCCTTCTCCAGCAAAGAAGGTGATTTTTGTGACTAAAAGGGATTATTATGAAATATTAGGGGTACCAAGGAATGCCACAAAAGAAGAAATAAAGAAAGCTTACAGAAAGCTTGCACGGAAATATCATCCCGATGTTAATCCCGGAGATAAAAATGCCGAAGAAAAGTTCAAAGAGATAAAAGAAGCTTATGAAGTGCTTTCCGACGACAACCTCCGTGCCCGTTATGATCAGTTTGGTCATCAGGGTGTCAGTGATGAGGGGGGCTTCGGAGGGTTTGGAGATTTTGGAGGTTTTGGCGGATTTGGTGAAAGCACTTCTGATTTTGGTGAATTTGGCGATATATTTGATATTTTCTTTGGAGATGGTTTTGGTATAAAAGGGCAGCAGAAAAAAGGTCCCCGTAAGGGGAGCGACCTTAGGGCTGATCTGGAACTCACTTTTGAAGAGGCAGCTTTTGGGGTTGAGAAGGAATTGAGAATAACAAGGTTTGAACAGTGTGATGTGTGTGGAGGTACTGGCGCAAAACCCGGTTCCCAGCCCACAACTTGTTCTGCCTGTGGCGGTACAGGTCAGATAAGGGTATCCCAGAGAACGCCCTTTGGTCATTTTCAATCCATTAGAACCTGTCATCAGTGCGGGGGCGAAGGAACTGTAATATCCTCGCCATGCAGTAACTGCGGAGGAAAGGGGCAGGTTAAGAAGCAGAGAAACATCAGAGTTAAGGTTCCTCCTGGAGTGGATGATGGTACTCGTTTAAGGATATCTTCAGAAGGAGACTGCGGTATCTATGGCGGTCCTCCTGGTGATTTATATGTACATGTTCATGTCAAACCCCATCCGCACTTTAAACGGCAGGGGTACGATGTTATTTATGAACTGCCTCTGTCCTTTGTAAAGGCTGCTTTGGGCTGTGAGGTTAAAGTTCCTACCCTCGATGGTGAAGTGGAGCTTAAGATACCTGAAGGGACACAGCCGGATACTGTTTTTAGAATTCGAGGAAAGGGTATTCCCCGTCTTAGGGGCGGCAGCAGAGGTGATCAGCTGGTAAGGGTCAAGCTGTTTACGCCCACAAATCTTACTGAGGAACAAAAAGAAATTTTAAAGGAATTTGAGAGCGCATTAAGTGAGTTTAACCATAAAGTAAAAGATAAAGGTTTTTTTAGGCGTGTAAAAGATGCTTTTATGGGCTAAGGATAAGGAGCAGGATAATTTATGAAATGGCAGGAAATAAAACTTACCACTTCTAAAGAGGCTGCTGAGGCAGCAGCCAATATTTTTTTTGAAATAGGAGTTCAAGGAGTAGTTATTGAAGATGAAGATTCTTTCAGTTCATATAACGGCAGCGGTACTTTGTGTGGTGGAGACGACCAGCTTGAACCCCAAAATTTGTTAATTCCCAGTGATTTTGTGGTAATAAAAGGTTACCTGCCTGTAGATGAGCATCTTGGGAAACGAATGAATGTTTTTTATGAAAAAATAAAAGGGCTCAAAACTTACTTTCCTGACTGTTATAGGGATTTGGAAATGGAAGAAATAGATGAAGAAGATTGGTCTTCTTCGTGGAAAAAGTTTTTCAAAACCCAGAAAATAGGCAAAAAAATAGTTATAAAACCAAGATGGGAAGATTATGAGGCAGAAAAAGGAGAAATTGTTGTAGAGGTTGATCCCGGAACTGCCTTTGGAACGGGAACTCATCCCACCACTATTGCCTGCCTTGAAATGATAGAAAAATATCTTAGAAAGGGCCAAATTGTTTTTGATGTGGGATGCGGCTCGGGTATATTATCCATAGCAGCTGCAAAATTGGGGGCATATTTTGTTTATGCTCGAGATGTTGATCCTGTGGCTGTGAAAGTTGCAAGGAAAAATTTTGCATACAATAAAGTTCAGGATTTGGTTGAAGCTAAAGAAGGGAATTATCTTGATGGAATAAAGGGCCGCGCTCATATGGTTGTGGCCAATATTATCGCTGATTCCATAATCGAATTTTCACCCCAAGCTTATGAAAAGCTTCTTTTTGGGGGTATATTTATATCTTCGGGAATTATCAACAGAAAGAGTGAAGAAGTAAGGCGCAGAATAGAACAGAGTGGTTTTGAAATAATGGAAGTGCGAATTTCAGGGGAATGGGCAACCATTGCTGCCAGAAAGCCTAAGGATTGATTTTTAAAGGAGAGTTGGTGAGTTTCTTCATGAACAGGTTTTTTGTGGACCCTCAGCAGATAAACGGTACGCGGGTTGTTATAACCGGTGGGGACGCCCACCATATAATAAATGTACTTCGCTTAAAATTGGGCAGTAGAATTGTGCTCAGCGATGGAGAAAACTATGAATATGAGGGCATAATTGATAAGTTGGGCAGTGATTCCGTGAGTGTGGCGATTGAGGTTATGAAAAGGTCCCTTTCTGAACCGCCCGTGGATATAATTTTGGCTCAGGGAATAACAAAAAAAATGGATAAGTTTGAGCTGGTGGTTCAGAAAGCTTCAGAGCTGGGAGCAGTTAGAATAGTCCCTCTGGTTACTGAAAGAACAGTTGTGGAGATTGCTTCGGAAAAAGGGGAAAGGCGCAGAGAACGATGGCAGAGAATTGCCCTTGAAGCTGCAAAACAGTCTCAGAGGGCTAGGATTCCAGAAGTTGATACCCCTACTGATATGGAGTCATTCCTTAACTCCATACCCCGGGATATTCTCTGTATTATTCCTTGGGAAGGGGAAACCGCGGTGGGTATTAAGGAAATTTTAAAGTTGGAAAAAGAAAAAAGAGAAATGGCTGGAGCAGCCTTGATAATAGGTCCCGAAGGAGGATTTTCAAAAGAGGAAGTGGATAGGGCAAGAAGAGCAGGAGCTGTACCGGTTTCCATGGGACCGAGAATTCTTAGAAGTGAGACTGCAGGTATAGTAGCTTTGGGAATACTCATGTATGAACTGGGGGACCTTGGAGGTTAAAGAAATGAACAGAAAAAAAGCTGCAGTATATGTGCTGGGATGTAAGGTCAACCAAGCTGAAGCAGAAGCTATTGCTCAAATGTTTAGTTCAGCAGGCTATGAAATTGTGGATTTTTCTCAAAAAGCCCATGTGTATGTAATTCATACATGCACTGTTACAAAGGAAAGCGACCGCAAATGCAGACAGGCTATCAGAAGGGCTGTCAAATTAAATCCTGATGCTGTGATAGCGGTTACGGGATGTTATGCCCAAACCTCCTTTGAGGATGTTCTTTCCATTGAAGGTGTCGATGTGGTAGTGGGCACCAGCGGCAGAAACAGAATAGTGGAACTGGTAGAAGAAGCCCTAAATAAAAAGAAGACCGTTGTGGAAGTGAAGGATATTTCCCATGAAGAGTTTAAGTCCTTTGAGGAACTTCCCCTTTACTATTCTAAAAGAGCCCGTGCCTTTCTTAAAATTCAGGAAGGCTGTGAGGAGTTCTGCACTTACTGCATCATACCTTATGCCAGGGGACCCATTAGGAGTATGCCCCGAGAAGATGTTCTTAGAAGGATTAGGGAAATAACAGATCGGGGATATAAGGAAGTTGTTATTTCTGGGATACGCTTAGGGGCTTATGGTAGGGATTTTAATCCTCCGTATTCTCTAGCTGAGCTTTTAACTGATATTTTAAATAAAACAGATATAAAAAGATTAAGGTTGAGCTCTATTGATCCTCAGGATTTTACACCCCAGCTGGTGGAAGTATTGGCGAGTGAAGAAGCTGTCTGCCCTCATTTTCACATTCCCCTGCAGAGCGGCGATGATTATATACTGAAGAGAATGGGCAGAAAATATACCACTGAGCAGTATGCTCGGTTAATAAAAGAGTTAAGATCCAAAAGACCTGAAGCATCCATTACCACCGATGTTATGGTGGGGTTTCCTGGAGAAAAAGAAGAGAATTTTTTAAATACTTTGAATTTTATTGAAAAAATTGGTTTTATGGATGTTCATGTATTTAAATTTTCACCGAGAAGGAGGACCCCAGCATATTCTTTTCCAGATCAGGTGCCGGGAAATGTGAAAAAAGAAAGAGGTGAAAAAATACAGGAGCTTGCGGGGAAATTATACCGCAGGTTTGCTTCAGCATTTTTGGGAAAAACTTTGGATGTTCTGGTGGAGCAGCTTAAGGATGGTTTATGGGTGGGACATGCTCCCAATTACCTGCTTGTAAAATTTCCTTCTTCCCAAAATCTACAGGGTAAAATAATAAGGGTTAAAATAGTTGATGTGGGGGACAAATTTGCTGTGGGTGAAGGAATGTTTTGATATAATGTTGTATCTATTTTTCAGGAGGTGGAAAATATGGCAGAAAAGGACTGCGTCTTTTGCAAAATTGTAGCGGGGGAGCTTCCTTCAGAAATAGTATATGAAAATGATGATATTTTAGCTTTTAAAGATATAAATCCTGTAGCTCCTATTCATATTCTTCTGATTCCCAAAAAGCATATTCCCACAATAACTGACATTACTGAAGAGGATACCACCCTTATGGGCAAGCTTCTGCTGGCTGCTGGAAAAGTGGCGGAAAAGCTGGGCATTTATGAAAGGGGCTTTCGCCTGGTAAACAACTGCCGTGAAGAGGGAGGTCAGGTAATCTATCACCTTCATTTTCACCTCTTGGGAGGAAGAAAATTTGGTTCTGTGGGGTAATTTTTAAAAGGGCTGATAGCCGTGCATAGGAATAAAATTGAAAATTTTCACGACTAGAGGGGTAAATTTTTTATCCTTTATGAAAAATTGGATCGTGGAGTAGTATTTCAGGATGCTGGGGAAAGGATTCTTGCTGCCAATCCCGCAGCGGAAAAAATTTTAGGATTTGATGAGGAAAAACTGCTGGGACATACTTTTGGGGATCTTCAGCTAAAAAGTCTCAAAAAAGAAAGTTCCATTGAAGATAAAGAAAACAGTATTTTGGTGACTAGAATCTTTAATTCTCAAAAAGGGGTAGATCTGTGGATTAAAGCCAGGTGGGAACCAATCTTAAGGCAGGGGGATGGAACTCCCCATGCCTTTTGTATCTTTTTAGAGGATATCACAGAACGTAAAAGGATTGAACAGGAATTAAAGGAAAAATTTCTTGCCGTTGAACTGGAAAGGGAAATCTAGAATTCTTATTCAATGTTGTTCCCGTAGCCATGTTTCTCCTGGATGAAAATGCTGTAGTAGTTAAATCTAACCGTGCAGCAGAGGAACTAGTGGGCAAAAAAGGGAAGATGATGATCTTCCCCGCTCTCAGCCCGGCGAAATCCTGTGCTGCATACATGCCGTTAGAGGGATAAAAGGCTGTGGAAAAGAGGAAGAGTGTTCTAAGTGTCCGTTAAGGCAGGCTCTGGAAAGAGTTTTGATGTTTGGCGAATCCGTAAAAAACCTTGAACTGGAGCGGCAGCTGCTAATTGGGGGACAGGAAAGGACTTATTGGATTTCCGTATCCATTTCTCCTTTTCGTTTAGAAGAGAGAAGACATATTATCCTTAACTTTAGTGGATATTACCCAGCGAAAAAAATGAAGGAAGAAATTTTAAGAGAGAAAGAAAAGGCTCTGGCTGCGAGCAGAGCGAAGGACGAATTCCTATCTAATATAAGCCATAAAATCCGCACTCCCATGAATGTAATAGTGGGAATGGCCGGTCTTTTGGCTGAGGCCGATCTTCCTCATGAACACAAAGAATTTGCCCACCTGATCAAAGAGTCTGCAGTTTCCCTTTTAAGGATTTTAAATGATATTTTGGACTTATCTAAAATATAGAAACAGGAAAGCTGGAATTGGAAAAGGTGCTTATTAACCTGCGGGATTTAGTTAAAAAACTGTTTCATCTTTCGCTTTGCAAGCCAAAGAAAGGGAAACCATCAATGACGGAAGGGATCAGTAAAAGAGTTCAGTGGAAATTCTCCTTGTTGAGGATAAGCCCATGAATCAGAAGCTGGCCAGAAAACTTTTGGAGAAAAAGGGATGGAATGTTACATCTGCATACAGCGGCAGAGAAGCTTTGGAAATACTTTCTTCCCGCAGGTTTGACGTTGTGCTTATGGATATTCAGATGCCGGAAATGGATGGGTTTGAGACTACTAAAGAAATACGCAGAAAGGGAGATACATTTTCAAAGCCATCGATCCTCATCAACTTTATGCTGTCATAGAAAGCATGATATCTGCGGAAAAAGTTTCTTATTCTGGAACTGCTGAGAGTTCTGATAATGCTGGTAAAAAAGATGCTGGTAAAACAGCAGAAGAAGTTTATCGTGTTTTGAAGCGGCTTGGTGATGATAAAGATCTGCAGAAGGAGATGATTGAGCTTCTAGTGGAAGATGCCCAAATGGGCATGAAAGATCTGAAGGGCAGGATCTCCAAAGGTGACCATGCGGAAGCCCTTTTATAATACACGGTCTTAAAGGTGAATTGGCCAATTTGGGTTTAAAAAGCTCTTTGTTTTATGCGGAAAAAGTAGGGGGGTTTAATTAAGGATAAGAATTTTTTTGAAGCTGATAAGTATTTAAATAAATTGGAAGAGGAGATTTCACTTCTAGAAAACTTTTTTGATAATCCAAACTGACAGTTTTTGTTGGAGAAAGCGGGGTCCTAAAGAAAATGATTTTATCCCATAAGATGCCTGCCATACTTATTGTGGATGATAAAAAAATAAACCGCAGTCTGCTGAAAAAATATCTGCTTCATGCAGGATATACTGAGATTTTTGAAGCAGAAAATGGTGAGCAGGCTTTAGAAGAGGCGCGGAAAATAAAACCCGATCTGATACTCCTTGATATTGTTATGCCTGGGATGAGTGGATATGAAGTCTGCGGAATTATAAAGAGGGATCCTAAACTAAAAAATATTCCCATTATTTTTTTAAGCGTTCTTTCTGATGTTGATAATAAGATTAGGGCATTTGAAGCGAGAGGAGTTGACTACATAACCAAGCCCTTTGAGTTTGAAGAAGTTAGGGCAAGGGTACAGACCTACTTGAGGCTGTTTTATCTCCAGCGGGAGCTGGAAAGGTACAACAGATATTTGGAAGCTATGGGAGAAGAGAAAATAAAAGAAATTTACAATGCTCAGGTTTCCACCATCTATGCCATCGCTCGCCTTGCTGAGAAGAGGTAAATCCCATACCATAATTGGAGCACAAACTCTTCAGGAGGTTAAGGAAAAATATCCAGAAAATGCATTTATATCTATAGGGATTGAAATTGCCCGTTCCCACCATGAAAAATGGGATGGCAGCGGATACCCTGATGGGCTGAAAGGTGAAGAAATACCGCTGTCTGCAAGGATTATGGCTGTAGCGGATGTCTACGATGCCCTTCGTTCCCCAAGACCATACAAAAAGGTTTTTCCCCATGAAAAGGCACGGGAAATAATAGCAGCGGAAAGGGGAAAGCATTTTGATTCCTTTTTGGTGGATGCCTTCCTGGCTGTTGAAAGAAATTTTGCAGAGGTTCATGAATATGATTATGCCGTGGTAAAGTAATCTTTTTATATAGGATTTAAATCGTAAGCTTGGTATTAGTTGACTGGCAAGGTTTCATTATAGTATAATGCACGTGGGTACTTTTTTTTTGACAGTATCAGGCATAGAGAGGGGGGAGTTTGGTGAAGGTTACAGTTGGCAAGAATGAATCCTTGGACAGCGCCCTACGACGTTTTAAACGCAGCTGCCAACGGGCTGGGATATTAAGCGAAGTAAGGAAACGGGAACATTATGAAAAGCCCAGTGTCCGGAGGAAGAAAAAATCTGAAGCTGCAAGAAAGCGTAGGTGGAACTAAAATAGGCATGCAGAGGTAAAAGATTGGGGCGCGGGAATCTTGTTCTTCCTGTGTTAAAAGATGTTCCGGCAGGTGATTGACCCCCTCAGTTAGGAAAGTTGGTATTGAGATAGTGAAGTAGTGAGCTGTATTAAGGAAAAAATGTAGAGCAGAGTAGTTAATCAGTGCCTTGAATATAATAATAAATAAAAATATTATACTGAAGGGGTTTGGAATTTGACTAAAAAGCTGCTGTATAAATTCCTGTTTATTATCAGCCTGGTTTTGTTAAGCCAGGCTTTTTATATCTATTTTTGATGCGGAGTGAGAATGGTGGGTCTATTCTTCAAAAGAAAGTCTCAATTTTGGATAATGGTTGTTCTTTTTATTCTTGTACCTCTTTCTCTTTCTGCAGCAGCTCCAAAGGTATGGGTTGTTCCTATTTCAGGAACCATTGATAGGGTTACCGTAATATATGTGGATCGTGTTTATAATGAGGCCGAAAATCAGGGAGTGGATAAGATTATTATGGAGATAGACACTCCTGGGGGGTTGGCTCATTCTGCAGTAGAAATTAGAAAAATCATAAAAAACAGTTCTGTGCCCACAACAGCATTTGTAAAAGGCGAAGCCATATCAGCAGGAACTCTACTTGCTCTGTCAGCAGAAAACATATATATGGCTCCTGGAACCACCATAGGAGATGCTGAGCCTCAGTATGGAGGCAAAAGGGCAGACGAAAAAGTAGTTTCCTATTGGGCTTCTCTCTTAGCAGCTGCTGCGGAAGAAAGGGGAAGAGATGGGAAAATAGCTAGGGCTATGGCAGATAGGGATATGTCGGTTCCCGGCTTAAAGGAAAAGGGGAAGCTTCTTACCCTTGCCCATAGGGAAGCTATAGAGGTAGGATATGCTGAAGGACAGGCTGAAAATCTTCAAGGGGTAATAGAGGCTTTGGGGCTTAAAGGTGCTGAAGTGGAGAAAGTGTCCATGAAAAATTCTGAAAGGGCTGCTCGAGTAATTACCAATCCCTATGTTGCCCCTCTTCTTCTTACTTTTGGCTTTTTATGCCTTGCAGTGGAACTAATCACTGTGGGTTTTGGAATTGCGGGCATTCTATCCCTGGCTGCTTTTCTTTTGTACTTTTGGGGACATATCTTTGCTGGAATAAGCGGAGTCCTACCTGTGCTTTTATTTGTTGGGGGTATAATTTTAATACTTTTGGAGCTTATGGTAATTCCTGGTTTTGGAGTAGCGGGTTTGGGGGGTACAGTTTTTCTTCTTGCTGGTATAATTTTTTCTGCAGGAAGTTTCAAGCAGGGAATAATTACTATTATACTTGCTTTATTAGGAACCAGTGCTGCTGTCTATTTATCCTTTAAATATGGAAAAACAAGAAAAATGTGGAAGAGTTTGATTTTAGAGGAAAGATTGGATGCGGAATCGGGATATATTTCTTCCCAAAGCAATCTAAAAGAATACATAGGTAAAAGGGGTATAGCCATAACACCTTTAAGGCCTGCAGGAACAGCTTTAATTGAAAGGGAAAGAGTTGATGTGGTATCGGAAGGGGGATACATAGAGAAAAATGCTTCCGTGGAAGTGATTAAGGTTGAGGGTAATAGAGTTGTGGTAAGGGAAATAATAACTTAGGAGGTGGGAGTTGGGTATGGGCTACATATTGTTTATGTTTTTTGTCCTGCTGATAGCTTCAGGTATTGTAATGCTTTTTTATTTTATTCCCGTGGGGTTGTGGATTTCAGCCCTGGCAGCGGGAGTAAAGGTGGGTATTATTTCTTTAGTGGGGATGCGTCTTCGTCGGGTGCCGCCGGTAAAAATTGTTGCCCCTCTTATTAAAGCTGTAAAAGCAGGCTTGGATTTAACGGTAGATAAGCTGGAAGCTCATTATCTGGCAGGAGGAAATGTCGATAGGGTTGTGGATGCTCTTATTGCTGCGGAAAGAGCAAATATAAATCTTCCCTTTGAACGGGCTGCGGCCATTGACCTGGCTGGCCGGGATGTGCTGGAGGCTGTTCAGATGAGTGTTAACCCTAAAGTTATAGAAACTCCTGTTGTTGCAGCTGTTGCCATGGACGGCATTGAGGTTAAAGTGCGTGCCAGAGTAACTGTCCGAGCTAATATTGACCGCCTTGTAGGAGGAGCTGGAGAGGAAACGGTTATTGCTCGGGTTGGGGAAGGCATCGTTACCACTGTTGGTTCTTCAGAAAGCCATAAAAAAGTTCTCGAAAATCCAGATCTCATTTCCCGAACTGTTCTTGAGAAGGGATTGGACTCTGGTACGGCCTTTGAAATTCTCTCCATTGATATTGCTGATGTTGATGTGGGCAGAAATATAGGTGCTCAGCTTCAAATAGATCAAGCCCAGGCTGATAAAAGTATTGCCCAGGCGAAGGCGGAAGAGCGCAGAGCTATGGCTGTCGCAAAGGAGCAGGAAATGAAGGCAAAGGTTCAGGAAATGCGTGCAAAAGTGGTAGAGGCTGAAGCCGAGGTGCCCCTTGCGCTGGCGCAGGCCCTTAGGGAAGGGAACCTAGGGGTGATGGATTATTATAATTTGAAGAATATCCTTGCGGATACAAGGATGCGGGAGAGCATAGCTAAGGATGTCTTGAGCAGCGGATTGCCTCAGGAAAAGGATGAAGATAATAAGTAATGAATGAGGTGTGCTTCTGTGGGTGATCTCATATTTTTGCTGCTGATTCTTTATCTGGTTTTTCGGTCCTATGCTAGGGCAAAAAGGAGAAGATGGGAGTATGAAGAAAAAAGGCGCAGAAGCAAGCAGGATTTGCATAAGCATATAAAACCCGAACCCTCCATTCCTAGAACTATACCTGTAGAGGAAGTAGTGCCTAAAATAGAGGAACTAAAAGAAAACCTTTTTTCTTTACCTTCCTTTGAAGAAACTGAGGAGAAGACTGCCAATTTTCCTGATGAAAAAGCTGAATTGACTTGTCCAAAAGAAATTGTTGCTGAGAAGGGTAAAAGTGCCGATTTAAAGAGAAGAATTGTTCCTGCAGAGCTTTACAAAGGTGTAGTTTATGCAGAAATTTTAGGTCCTCCAAGGGCAAAAAAACCTTGGCTTCCAAAAAATGGTTGGGAGTGCTGACCTTCACCTTCCCCAAAAGCATTTATTGGTAATTATCCCCCTTTCTGCAGCATAAGCTTAGTACAGGGAAAGGGGGATTTTTTTATGTCTGAAAATATAAAGAATTATATCAAACAAAAAAAGAATAAACTTATACATGATTTTGCAAGTATTCTTGAAATACCAGAAGATATATTTCTTAATATGCCTAAAATAACCTTTATAGGCAGCATACAGGTTTATATTGAAAATCATAGAGGTGTAATTGAATATACTGCGGAAAAACTACGGGTTGGAGTTAGCGGTGGGGAAGTTGAGATACTTGGTGAAAATTTAGTGCTTAAGAATATTTTGCCTGACGAACTTTTTTTAGAAGGAAAGATCAGTTCCATGGTGTTCAAAAAGTAACTGGGGAGGGGTGAGGGTGCTTTTTCAAAGGATTTTTCTTTTTTTTCAGGGATATGTCATTGTAACGGTAAAAGGACGTCATTTGGAAAGGTTTATAAATTTAGCAGTAAGCCGGGGATATAGTTTATGGAATATTTCCAGACCTTCTCCTGAAGTCATGACTGCCGCAGTTCCGGTAAGTATTTTCCCCTATTTAAGGCATATTGCAAAAGCATCAAAGTGCAGAATTAAAATTGAGAGCAAAAGGGGTATGCCCTTTATACTCTTAAAAATCTGCCGCCGGAAAATGTTTTTTACAGGGGCAGTGGTTTTTTTAATTTCCCTTTATGTTTTATCTTTATTTATATGGTCCGTGGAAGTAGTTAGAAGCGGGGAATTGAAGCTCATAAAGGAAAAGCAGATATTAGATGAGGCTTCAAAAAACGGTCTCAGAATCGGGGCATTCAAACCCAGCTTGGCTACGGATACTATTCAAAAGGCTATTTTATATAAATTTCCCCAGCTGAGTTGGGTAGGGGTGGAAATACGGGGAACAAAAGCCACCATAGAAGTTATGGAAAAAATTCTCCCTGACAAATCCCATTTGGACCGCAGACCGGGCAGTATTGTAGCGGCAAAGGATGGAATTATAGAAGAAATATTAGTTCTTTCAGGGGAAGCCAAGGTTGCTGAAGGGGATACTGTAAGAAAGGGAGATATTTTGATTTCTGGTGTTATTTTTCCGGAGGATGAAGAGAATGAACCCCAGCGAACTAACGACGGAAAGATCACAAATGATGAAGAGCAGAAAAGAGAACCTATGCGGTTCAGAGCCAGGGGAATTGTTCGAGCGCTGGTGTGGTATGAGGCTGAAAAAACAGTGCCTTTGATAGAAGAAAGAAGTAGGCCTACGGGTAGAAAAAAGGAGCTTTTAGTTTTACGCTTTGGCGGAAAGGAAATGATTCTTAAAGGGGGGAAGGGGGTTCCCTATAAAAATTATCGTTACATGAAAAGATCCTGGAAAATTCCAAGAATAGGGAAAACGATTATTCCTGCAGAACTAGCTTTTGAGACATATTGGGAAATAAAAAAAGAAAAAGTTTACCACAGCATGGCTGAAGCTAGGGATATTGCTGTAACTCGGGCAGAAAAGGAAATCAGCGGTAAACTGAAACCGGAAACAAAAGTGATCAGCAGGAAGGTGAATGTTAAATCTCTGGAAGAAAAGAGGATTCATGTGGTACTGATTGTAGAGGCTTTGGAAGATATAACTAGGTTTGTTCCTATGAAAGAAAAATAGAAAAGGAACAAGTTGCTATTTAAGACCTATAACCGTTGTTGTATAATGTAAATGATGTAGTTGTACTGCTGCAGAAATTAGGGGGTATGCTTAATTTTGAAGAAAACTTCACAGGATAATTTTAATGTAAAGCTGATTATTGGAAGCAACGGAGAAGCAGCTAATTTATTGGGATACAGAGATAAGAATCTGCGTTTTATTGAGGAAAACAGCCGCGTAAATATAACAGCCCGGGGTAATGAAATAACCATAGCAGGGCCCCGGGAAGATGTAGAATTTACCAAGGAGCTGTTCCAACAGCTGGAGGTTCTGAGCAGGGCTGGACAGAATATAGATACCGCTACTATTAATTATGTTATGAGGGAGCTCAGGGAAAAACAAATAAAGGGGGATGAAGAATCTCTGGCGGATATACTTTCTGAACCCATATTTATTTCATATAGAGGTAAGCCCATTAAACCTAAAACTTTAGGTCAGTACAGATATGTGGAAGCTATTAGGAAGCATGATCTCGTTTTTGGAATTGGCCCTGCAGGAACGGGTAAAACTTACCTTGCTGTTGTAATGGCAGTAAAGGCTTTAAAAGAGAAACAGGTTGCAAGAATAGTACTGGCAAGGCCTGCGGTTGAGGCGGGTGAAAAGCTGGGCTTTCTCCCTGGGGACCTTATAGAGAAGGTAAATCCTTACCTCCGTCCGCTCTATGATGGTCTCTTTGATGTACTGGGGGTGGAAGCAGCTCAAAAATACATGGAAAAGAATATAATAGAGGTAGCACCCCTTGCCTATATGCGGGGAAGAACCCTTTCAGATTCTTTTATAATTTTAGATGAAGCCCAGAACACAACACCTGAGCAGATGAAAATGTTTTTAACACGAATTGGTTTTGGATCAAAGGCTGTAGTAACGGGTGATATTACTCAGGTTGATCTGCCAAAAGAACATCTTTCTGGATTGATTCAGGTTAGGGAAATATTAAAAGGAATTGAAGGAATAGCTTTTGAATATCTTACGGAAAAAGATGTGGTGCGCCATCCACTGGTACAGAAAATTATTCTTGCATATGAAAAATACAAGCTTCCTTCCGGGGGAGGAGAATTGAATGAAGAAGGGCAAGAGGGGGCCCGGCGCTAAAAAACTCCTGCTTAGGGGCCAAAACATCTTCAGCACCCGCCGATTGATTTGGGGTGTTATATTTTTTATAGCTACTACTCTTATTTTAAGTACAAGTTTTCTTCCTGAAAGGATAAATGTAAAAGTTGGGGATGTAAGTAATAGACAGATTAAAGCGCCTAATGAAGTAGTATATGTAAGTGAAGTGTTAACGGAAAAGGCGCGGCAGGAAGCAGCAAGCCAGGTTGAACCCATTTTTAAGATAGATCAAACAGTTGTGGCTGAGATTGAAAAAAACATAAGCGGATTTTTTAATACCATAAGAACCATTAGGGAGGATGACGATCTCAGCAAAAACGAAAAAATAGCAGCTCTGCAGAAAAAGCTGAATTTTGATCTGCCTCAGTCTGCTTGGGAATCTGTGATAGGGGGGGATGTTCTTTCCTTAAATACTTGTGAAAATGTTATTAAAAGTGTAGTTAATGAGCATATGGGGAAGGGAGTACAGCTTGAAGCACTGGACACGGCCAGAGAAGAGATTTTAAAAGGAATTCTTGCTTCAGATATTCCCCAGAGCCTAAAACCGTTGGCTGAAGAAGTAGTGGAAAAAATGGAGCTCAAACCCAATCTAATACTTGACGTCGAAGGTACCGAGCAGAAGAAAAAAGAAGCTATGGAAAAAGTGGAACCTGTCCGCGTAACCATCAGAAAGGACGAAAAAATCCTTGGAGATGGGGAAGTGGTTACAGAAGAAAAAATTGAGGCACTGGAGCATTTGGGACTTCTAAGGACCCGCAATCTTTACTTGAGCCTCCTTGGGCTTTCGGGTTTCGTGCTGGTTTCTTATGTGCTGCTGATGCTTTATCTGTACATATATAATAAGAACATTTTTGAAGATGAAAAAAAGCTTCTTCTTCTTGGTATTCTTGTTAATGTGGGTCTTCTCATAGACAAAGGTATTATTTCCATCAGGCTCAGTGATAATGCTGAAATAGCTTCCCTTGTGGGATTCATGGTCCCCACAGCAGCAGTTTCCATGCTTACAGCTGTTCTGCTTGATAGAAAGCTGGCTGTTTTTATAACTATGATATTAAGCATATTTGTGGGTATGCTGATGGGAAATCAGCTGCATTTCATGAGTGTTTCCTTTATAAGCGGTGTTGTGGGTATCTATAGTGTTTCTGATATAAGTGAAAGGACTGATCTTACAAGGGCTAGCATTTATATTTCTCTGGCAAGCCTTGCTGCAGTCATTGCTGTTATCTTTATACGTACCAATTCTTTGAACCTTGCTGCCCTTGGAGCGGCTGTTGGTCTTATCAACGGTATACTTTCTTCAGTTCTTACCATTGGTACCCTACCTTTCTTAGAAAGTGCTTTTGGAATTACCACTCCTGTTAAGCTGCTGGAACTTTCAAACCCCAACCAGCCCTTGCTTAAAAGGTTGATGCTCGAAGCTCCAGGGACTTATCACCACAGTATAATGGTGGCCAATCTGGCTGAAAGGGCTGCTGATGCGACGGGAGCTGACCCCTTATTAACTAGGGTTGGAGCCTATTATCATGATATAGGGAAACTTAAAAGGCCTTACTTTTTTATAGAAAACCAGGTTGCAAATGAAAATCCCCATAATAAGCTTTCGCCAAATTTGAGCACTTTAGTTATTACCTCTCATGTTAGGGATGGGGTGGAGCTGGCTGAAGAGAATAACCTTCCCCAAGAAGTAATCGATATTATTGAACAGCATCATGGAACCTGTCTGGTAAGCTATTTTTATCATAAAGCCCTTGAGAGTGAAAACTGCGAACATGTAAATGAGATTGACTTCCGCTACGAAGGGCCCAAGCCCCGCACCAAAGAAGCTGCTATTGTAATGCTTGCGGATTCTGTAGAGGCTGCTGTTCGCTCACTGCCTTCAACGGCTCATGGAAAGCTGGAAGGGTGTGTAAAAAGGATAATCAGGGACAGATTAGAAGACGGTCAGCTGGAAGAATCAGAGCTTACCTTTAGAGAACTGGAAATTATAACAAAAGTTTTTGTTAGAGTTCTAAGCGGTATCTTTCATTCTAGGATTGAGTATCCTGAAAATTTACTTCAGGAGATAGAAGGGAGAAAGGGGAATGGAGATCACGGTAAATAATGTTCAGCAGAAAGTGGAGCTGTCCTTTGATTATGAAGAGCTGATAAAAAAATGCGTAGAGGAGGTATGCAGAAGGGAAAAGGTGCCTGATAACTGTAAGGTGGGAATAACGCTGATGGATGACGAAGGCATAAGGCTATTAAACAGGGATTTTAGAGGAATTGATGACCCCACGGATGTTTTATCTTTTTCCGCTATGGAGCGCGTGGAAGAAGAGCCGGAGATTTTTTACCAAAATGATGATGAAGGTCCTCTGGTTTTGGGAGACATTGTGATTTCAGTGGAAACAGCAGCAAGACAGGCTGAAGAATATGGGCACACTATGGAAAGGGAGCTTTCGTTTTTAGTTGTGCACGGTATGCTTCATCTTTTAGGATATGATCACGAGGATGAAATTTCAGAACAAAAGATGTTCAGCCTGCAGAGGGATATATTAAATCACTTGGGAATTCTAAGGTAGGGATTTATTTATGATGAAAAGCAATACACTAAAAGAAAGCTTTATAAACGCCTGGGAAGGTTTAAAATATGCCGTAAAAACCCAGAAAAATATGCGTATTCATTTATCTGCAGCTTTTGTAGTGCTGCTTTTGAGCTGGCTTTTAAGCATCAATGCCAGGGATTTTCTCTATATAGTTTTTGCCATTTCCTTTGTGCTTTTTGCTGAAATGATCAACACTGCTGTTGAGAAAACTGTGGATCTGTTTATGAGCACCTACCACCCCTTAGCAAAAACGGCGAAAAATGTTGCAGCTGGTGCTGTCTTAATTGCGACCATAAATGCAGTGATTGTGGGTTTAATTATTTTGGGAAAACCCTTACTACGGATACTAATTTCATTTTAAAAAATTTTGTTTTGGAAATATAACCTTTTGGATTTATAAACTTTTGTCATATTTGTATGGGAACATTATGAGGGAGTGAAGGGGAAATTGATTGAGGCGAAGTTTAAAAAAGAAAACTTTATAAACAAATTTTTACCTGCAATTATATTTTTTATGATGCTTATTCTCATACTTAATTCCCTTCTTCTTGCTAGAACACTGGGTTATATTGATCTGCCGGGAGAAATGGACAGACTTGAAGTGGCGCGAAAGGCAGCTGAAATGACAGTGGCGTATTTAGAACAGAAGGCTAAAGATGCCATGGTCTACGATAATGCTGCGGTAAGAGAAGTTCTAGCTCAGCTAAAATTTGAGCTGGAGAAAGCCAGCACACCGGAAGAAATTATTGAAGTTCAGAGTACATACGGAGAAAAGGTAAGGGAAGTTATAGAAAGGGAGCTGGATAATAAAAGAAATGAGGCTGTGCTGGACATCATTAATAAAGATGCAAATGTAAAAAAATTCAATGGGGAAACCATCATAGATATAAGCAAAATAGAGGGTAAAGGAGTTGTGGTAGAAGATAGGGCAGGGATTTTGTCTGAAAATACCATAAATATGCTTAAGCAGAACGAACTGCTGACAAAGGGTGTTTGGCCTTTAATTGAGGTTAGGGTATACAAAGGTAGGGCTGAGATAATAACGTCTAGAACTCTTATTGACAGGCTGAAGCAGTATGAAAAGGAAATTGAAAACTTTAGGACAAAGCTGCAGGAGCTGAGAGTTGCAGCTGGATATACAGAGCTGACAGGTTCAGGAATTACTGTAAGAATGTATGATGCAGAAGAAGGATACAGTAGCATTGATATTGTTCATGATAGGGATGTAAGAGATATAGTAAATGAGCTGTTTGCTGCAGGGGCTAAAGGAGTTTCTGTGGGGGGGCAGCGCTTGGTAGCTAATTCTTCCATCAGATGTGCGGGTCCAGTAATATTGGTTAATCAGCAGCCCATAACTGTTAACCCCATTGTAATACAAGCTGTTGGGGATCCCGATGTTTTAGCCAGCAGCTTAGATCTCATCAGGTCTCAGCTTAAAGAGTTCGGCATAAGGGTTGATATTTCTAAGGAGAAGCAGATAAAGCTTCCTGCATTCAAGGAAAAGAACAGCTATGCGGAGGAATAAAAATGGGTTTTAATGTTGAGAAGCTTATTGAGGAGGCAGAAAGGGCTCGAAGACAGGCTTATGCTCCCTATTCCAATTTTTCTGTGGGCTGTGCGGTGCTTGGATCTACGGGCAGAATCTACAGGGGATGTAATGTTGAAAATGCTTCCCTATCCCTATCTCTGTGTGCAGAAAGGGCTGCGGTTGCCAATGCCCTTTGTGCTGGAGAAAAGGAGATTTTGGCTATTGCGGTTATTTCTGATTCCAATGAGCTCTGCAGACCCTGCGGTGCCTGCAGGCAGTTCATAATGGAATTTGGAGAAAATATAATCGTAATAATGGCTGACAAAGAAAGGAAATATGAAGTAAGAAAAGTCAAAGATCTTCTTCCCATACCCTTTAAGTTTTGAAAAGCTTTTTTACCTGTGGGGTGAGTTTTTTTGGAGAAAGAATTTAAATCCGGTTTTGTAAGTATAATAGGCAGACCTAATGTGGGTAAATCCACCCTTTTGAACAGTTTGGTGGGGACTAAAGTAGCAATTATGTCTGATAAACCTCAGACTACTCGTAACAAAATAAGGGGTATTTTAAGCACTGAAGATTATCAAATAATCTTTATTGATACGCCGGGAATACATAAGCCCAGACATAAGCTTGGTGAATATATGGTTGCCTCTGCTGTAAATTCCCTTGAAGAAGTGGATCTAATTCTTTTTATGGTTGATGTATCGGAAGAAATAGGTCCTGGCGATGAATACATTATAAATATTTTGAAAAAAGTAAGCACTCCAGTTTTTCTGGTTATAAACAAAATTGATCTAGTAAAGAAAACAAAAATTATGGAGAAAATAATTTCATTAACCTCAAAATTTGATTTTGCTGAGGTGGTGCCTGTTTCTGCTGCTACTCGAGAAAATCTGGAAACTCTTTTAAAGTTGATTGTTCAGTATATGCCCCAAGGTCCCAAGTATTATCCTGATGATATGGTAACTGATAATCCTGAGAGGTTCATAATTGAGGAGATTATAAGGGAAAAGGTTTTAAAAACCACTAGGGATGAGGTTCCCCATTCAGTAGCGGTTCAGGTAGAAGAGCTGAACAACAAAGAAGACTTAACTTATATAAGGGCAACAATATATACGGAAAAGGATTCTCAAAAGGGTATTATCATTGGAAGCAAAGGGCAAAAGCTTAAAGAAATTGGCAGAGAAGCTCGTTTGGAAATTGAAAATCTTTTTGGAAATAAGGTCTACCTTGATCTGTGGGTAAAAGTTAAAAAGGATTGGCGTAAGAAAGAGGGTGCTCTGCATCAGTTTGGCTATTATTTGGATTAATTTTGTTGACAGGGGATATAAAAATTGGTACTTTTTAAAAGGAAATTATCAGGGGGTGTATTTTGTGGAAGGTATCCCTGGTTTCCGTCTAAAGTGATAAGGCTCCCAGGGGCTGTCCTATAGGTTGAGATGCTCCTGGGGAAGGGAGTGTCTCAAAAGGATGATCCAGAACAAGCAGGAAATAATTCAGCTGCTTCTAAAGTACTTGGAGGAACAAAACCACGATAAAATACAAGAGTTTTTGGAAAAATATCAGCCGGCAGATATAGCAGAGATATTAAAGGATATGGATGCTGCTGAACGGGGGAAGATATTTAAGCTGCTGGATAAAGGGGCTGCGGCACTGGTTTTGGATATGCTGGATATAGGAACCATTACCTCCCTTTTGGAAACATTGGGTCCCCAATACATTGCTGAAATTTTAAATGAAATGTCTTCCGATGATGCAGCGGATCTTTTAGGGCATTTCCCTGAGGAGCTTAGGAATACACTGCTGGGCCTTATGCAGGCAGAAGATGCCGGTGAGGTTCAGGGGCTTTTAGAGTATGATATTGAAAGCGCCGGCGGTATAATGACAACGGAATATGTAGCCATTCCCAAGGATATTACAGCCGGCAAAGCCATTGAAATTTTGCGAAAAACTGCTCCCGATGCTGAGACCATTTATTATGTTTACGTTGTTGATTCCCAAAATAGACTTGTGGGAGTAATTTCCCTTAGGGAGCTTATAGTTGCTGACCCTGATACACTGATAGAAGATATAATGCATAAAAAGGTGATCAGCGTTTCTGTTGATATGGATCAGGAAGAAGTGGCAGAAGTGGTTTCAAAATATGACTTTTTAGCTGTACCCGTTGTGGATCATGATAACAGGCTAGTGGGAATTATTACAGTTGACGATGTTATTGATGTTATTTATGATGAAGCATCAGAGGATATTTTTCGCTTAGGTGGAAGCACTGAACTTGTTGATGATTATGTTGGAACAAGAATCAGCCGAGCGCTTAAATCAAGGCTGCCGTGGCTTTCTGTGACCATGCTGGAAGGAATAATAGCTGGACAGGTGTTGCGGGGACTCGAAAACGAACTGAGGGCTGTTGTGGCATTGGCTTTTTTTATACCTCTCCTAACAGGTATGGGTGGTAATGTAGGTACCCAATCTGCAACTGTTACCGTTCGAGGACTTGCTACAGGAGATATTGACGAAAATAATGTGCTTTCAGTGATTTTTAGGGAACTTTTAACAGGAGTTCTCCTGGGGATAATAAACGGCATTCTTGTGGGCAGCATTGCATGGGTGTGGCAGAAAAATGCAGTGTTGGGCTTCATTGTGGGACTGGCAATGGTTGGAAATATGACCATCGCTGCTCTGATGGGCGCCCTTGTTCCCCTTACTTTTAAGAAAGTTGGAATTGATCCCGCAGTTGCTTCTGCTCCCTTTATAACAGCTTCCATAGACATCACCGGCCTGCTGATATATTCCACCCTGGCAAGATTATTTATTGGTTTTCTGCTCTAATCAGATATGGAAAAATAACGCCAGTATAGCTTAAAAATAAAAGAGCTACCCTAACTATTAACAAAAATATTTAATAATTTTCTTTATTTATTAAGGGGTGGTGGGTTTTATGGGTATCAGCGATGCATTATGGAGTATTTTTGAAAATACCGGTCATATTGGGGCTTATCTTCTTTATAAGGATTATAAGCGTTTAGAATGCGGGAATAATCAGGAGGATGAAGCTGATTTTGATGACGGTACCCTTAACTGCTGAGGGGAGGAGGGGAAAATACGGGAAAGCTTTTAAAAACCCAAGGCATTGTACTGCACAGTTTAAAATATGGAGAAGCTGATGTTATAATTACACTGTTTGGGAGAAAAACGGGCAAAATAAGTGCAGTAGTTAAAGGTGCAAGGAAACCCAAAAGCTCCATGCGGGGAACGGTTCAGCTTTTTAATTACGGCTATTATCTTTTATACAAGGGGAAGAGTCTTTATACAGCTGTCCAGTGTGAAACGGTGGAACCTTTTGTTCCCTTAAGGGAACAGCTTTTAAAACTTGCTTATGCTTCTTACATTTCTGAACTTCTTACCCACATAATGCCCCATGAGGAGGTAAATCCTGCTGCCTTTGATCTGCTGCTGTCCTCTCTAAAATTAATTTCCGATGAAAATGAAGTGCTGGGAGCGCGGTATTTTGACATAAATTTGATGAAAATTTCAGGATTTTTTCCAAGACTTTTATCCTGTGTGGTTTGTGCTAAAAATGTACTCAATGATAGGGGTACCATTGTATTCACTGCTTCTAAAGGAGGCGTTCTCTGTTCCCAATGTTCCCAGAATGAGGATGAAGGAATTCCCGTCAGCCGAGGAACCCTTGTTCTTACAAATCGCCTTTCGTCTATGGAGCCGGATTTTTTGAAAAAACTGAAAATAGCTCCGCAATTTTATGAAGAAATGGCTGAGATTACAAAGGAATTTTGGAAGTTTATATTGGAAAGAGAGTTAAAAACCTTAAACTTTATTAATAATGTCAAAGATATGAATAAAAAAGAACGTTAATAGGGAAAAAAAACTTGAAAGGAGTGAGCAGTATAAATGACAGAAGAATACCTGCAGAAAATAGAGGTAATTAGGGAAAGGTTGGGAGTTTCTTATAAAGAGGCAAAGGAAGCGTTGGATCAGGCAGGGGGAGATGTGGTACAGGCCATAGTCAATCTAGAAGAAAAGGGAAAAGAAGCTTTGGAAAAAAATGAACTGGGTAAAAAGCTTTTTGCCCGAATAAAGTCCATAATTCAAAAGGGAAATGCGACCAAAATAAAAGTCAAAAAGGACGATAATGTGGTTTTGGAGATTCCTGCCACGTTGGGAGCTCTGGGCGTTCTGGGAATGCTTATGAGTGCAGAATTTGCTATTATTGCAGGGCTTGGATCCGTTGCTGCCATGCTCAATGAATATACCTTGGAAATCGAGAAGAAAGATGGGACCATTGAAGAGGCAAAGATAGATGATGCATGACTTGGAATCTGATGCAGGTTGCTGCCCCTATCTTGCGGGGCTCTGATTTTTTAACAAAAAGTAAATTTTTAATTTTAAAATGCAGCATCTTTAAAATTAATGATGAAATAGTTGCAAAGCTGTAATTAATTATGGAGGCAGGGCCTGTTGAAAAGAATTGAGGCAGAAGAATTGAGGCCCGGTATGAAGCTGGCTCTTCCCATTAGATGCCCCATGTCTTATAAAATCCTGTTAAATGCTGGAACAGTACTTACTGCTGGTCAAATTGAGAGGATTAAAAATCTCAGCCCAAAAGAAATTTTCATCAGTACTTCAAAGTATTCCTATCACCCGGCTAAAATGCTGTTTTTTGAGGCAGTGGAGGCGCTGGATAAAGTTTATTCTGATTTTTTTGGATAAGAGGCATGCCCAATTAAAACCCCTTAAGAACACAGCATAAAATAAAATTTAGAAAAAGATGCTCAGATTCTTTTAAATCTTGCTTTATTGAACAACGCTGATAGTTATTCCTTAAGCCACTGCGTCAATGTATGTGTTTATTCTCTTTTCATTGGGCAGAAAATGAATTTAAGCAAAACGAAATTAATAGAATTGGGGTTAGGGGTACTGCTTCATGATGATATAGGAAAGGCTTTGGTGCCTATAGAATTTATTTATCTGAAACTCAGGATTACCGATTGCTTATTCCTGCAAGAAATTATTACAGGAATATTTTTTTACGCAGTGTTTTGAAGTCAGCGGCTTTCTTAAATTACCAGAAAAAATATAATGAAGCTGAATTATTATACGAGAATGCTTTAAAATTTGATCCCTTTGATGAAGATTTAAATTATATGTATATCAATATTTTGGCAAAGCAGAAAAAGCAAAGCCAGTCCATAAAACATATCATGGAGAACATTGGATTTATCTAAAACATAATTTTTAAGGAGGAGAGAATGAAAAATATTAAAAGTACTGTAGTGGAAGTACTCCTGGCTGTCCTACCTGTAACTGTTATTGTAATTATCCTTCAGATTTTACTGCATTTACCCTTAGAGCTTATGATTCAATTTTTAATTGGAGCAGCAATGATTTCCGTTGGTCTCATTCTTTTTTTATTGGGTGTGCGTATTGGACTGTTGGAAATAGGTGAAGCCATTGGTGCTGCCCTTCCTCAGACGGGTAAAGTATGGATTCTGGTTCTTTTTGGTTTTCTCTTGGGTACAGTTGTTACTGTTGCAGAGCCTGACGTAAGGGTGCTGGCTACTCAAGTAGATGCTGTATCAGGAGGAGCTATACCCAAAAACCTTTTAATAATAACAGTGGGGCTGGGTGTGGGAATTTTTGTTGCTCTTGCCATATTTCGAGTTATCCTTAATATTCCCCTTAAATACATTCTATTGGTAAGCTACACCCTTGTTCTTATACTTGCTGCCCTAGCACCTGCTGAATTTGCAGCAGTATCCTTGGATGCTGGGGGTGTGACCACTGGTCCCCTTACAGTACCCTTTATTATTTCCCTGGGGATTGGGGTTGCTTCGGTTATGGGTGGAAGAAGTGCATCGGCTGATGGTTTTGGATATGTTGCTCTGGGCTCCATAGGTCCGATTTTGGCTGTACTGCTGTTGGGGGTGATTTATGGTTGAAGGTAATTAATTTTTTTGCAGGTTTTGACCATGTGCTGCTGGAAGTTGCCCTTGCTTTGCTGCCTTTAACTCTTTTATTTATCATTTTGCAGGTTTGGCTGCTTAAATTCCCGAAGGAAAAAGTTTATGTCATTATTAAAGGTTTATTTCTAACCCTTATAGGTACATCTTTATTCTTACAGGGCGTATATATGGGATTTCTGCCTGTGGGAGAAGTTATGAGGAAAACTTTAGGAACACTAAAGTATAAATGGCTTATTATTCCCTTAGGTTTTGTTCTGGGATTTGTGGCAGTTTTTGCAGAGCCGGCAGTACGGGTACTTAATTATGAAGTGGAAAAGGCATCAGGAGGATATATACCGCAGCAGCTGATGCTGTATACGCTCTCTTTGGGAGTTGCTTTTTCTGTGGCACTGGCCATGGTGAGAATTCTTTACGGCGTTCCCCTTTTGTATTTCATAATCCCGGGATATGGGCTGGCTTTTATAATGGCTCATTATTCCACTCCAACCTTTGTGGCCATTGCTTTTGATTCAGGCGGCGTTGCTGCTGGTCCCATGACCGTAACTTTTTTTCTTGCCATGGCTTTGGGGATTGCTGCAGCTATAGAAGGGCGCAATCCCTTGATTGAAGGTTTTGGAATGATAGCCCTTGTTGCCCTATCTCCCATTTTAGCAGTTTTATTATTAGGACTCCTTTATAGAAGAAAGGAGAAGCAGATTGAACGTGAAATTACAGAGATGTAAACTGCTGGTTACCATTGTTAACCATGGGATGGCAAGAAAGATTGTTGGAGCTTCAAAGAAGGCCGGGGCTGAAGGAGGAACCACTATTCTTGGTAAGGGAACGGGAAGTCATGAGATAGCAGAAATTTTCGGTATACCCTTTGAACCGGAAAAGGAAATAGTTCTCACTCTAATCTCAGAAGATAAGTTGGAGGATGTGTTAAATGCTGTGGTATCCACAGGAAAGCTTTATAAAGCCGGTCATGGAATTGCTTTTGTAGTGAATGTAAAGAAAGTTGCGGGTATATGTCATCCATGTGCGTTAAAAGAAGCAAGCGGTGAGTTCTTGGGAGGGACAGAAATGGAAGATGGCTGTGAGACTGTATATGACTTGATTGTAACTATAGTTAATAAGGGGGATTCTGAAAGAGTTATTAGCTGTACAAGGAAATTGGGTGCCACAGGAGGAACAATAATGTTTGGTCGAGGAACGGGAGTCCATGAGCAGACCAAATTATTTGGTATTACTATTGAACCGGAAAAGGAAATAGTTCTTACTCTCGTTGAACGTGGACTTACAAAAAAGGTTTTGGAAGCTATTGAAAAAGAAATTGAACTGAAGAAACCTGGAAAGGGAATAGCCTTTGTTCTTGAAGTTGATAGGGTTGCTGGTATAAATCATGATATTAACAATATAGTAAAAAATGATAAAAATAAATAAAAATAAGCAGAAAATGCTATAATTGTATAAAGAAAATTACCAGCTGCATAATAAAAATTATAAACAAAATTTTTATTTTTGATATGCTGGTAGTGATGCAGTATAAAAGGAAAGACTACCATTCTTCTTCTTCTTCTTCTTCTTCTTCTTCTT
>LDZR01002573.1_pt1 | contig 46341 bp, 48 predicted proteins | sample 615371 | NCBI WGS metagenome assembly LDZR01 (sample SAMN03408294, study PRJNA278302) | terrestrial metagenome | isolation source: oil reservoir sample K2 | place: USA: Alaska, North Slope, Kuparuk formation | collected 2013
TGTCCTCGGCCCCGCCCTCCCTCCTCGGCTTCGCCAAGGCTGCTCATCCGCTCGGACCAAATCGCCGGCTCAAGAGAAATGCCGGCCTGTTTTCATCCTTCTGCGGGTGCCGCTCGGCGGCATGGGTGTCTACGGTCCCAAGGCCGGCCGGGAAGGTTCGTAGAACCTCACCTGTACCCGGGTGTCGGGGGCTACCTCCGTCCCCGGGACCGGGTTTTGCTCGGCTGCCTGGCCGGTACCCTCGGGTACCAGCGCCAGCCCATAAGCCTCGAGTACTTCGGCCGCTTCGGGGATCCGGAGGCCCGTCACATCGGGAACACGGGGCCGGCTGGGATCTCCCTGAAGGTAGAGGATCACCCTGGTCCCCTGGGAGACTACCACCCCAGCCTTGGGGACCTGGGCCACCACTACCCCGCCCTCGCCTTCTATCCGGCTCGCCAGTCCGGCGGCCTGCAGCCGGGCCTCGGCCTCTTCAAGGGTCAGCCCCACCAGTTCGGGCACTTCCACGGTTTTCTTTTCTTCCACCTTCTCCCCACGCGAATACTGGGGGGGCACCTCGAGATAACGCAAAGTATCGGCCACTACCCTCTGGAAGATAGGCGCGGCCACCGTGCCGCCGTAGTAAGGATAGCCCTGGGGTTCGTCTACCACCACCAGCGCCAGGACCCGCGGATTGTCGGCCGGGGCGAAGCCCACAAAGGAGGCCACATAGCGCCCTTCCATATAACCGCCGGGGCCCGCCTTCTGGGCCGTCCCCGTCTTGCCGGCCACCCGGTAGCCGGGTATATAGGCATTGCGGCCGGTACCTTCGCTTACTACTTCCTCCAGAAGCCTCCTCACGGTCTCGGCCGTATTTGGGGAGAGCACCTGGCGCTCCACCTTAGGCTCCCGACGCCATATCACCTTGCCTTCGGTGTCCAGGACTTCCTTAACCAGGTAAGGCCGCACCAGCTTGCCGCCGTTGGCCACGGCCGCCACGGCGGTGGCCAGTTGGATAGGGGTTACGGCAATCCCCTGGCCCATGCTAATGGTGGCAATGTTGATGGGCTTTAGCTCCTCCCGGGGGATTAAAATCCCCGTCGCCTCTCCCGTAAGATCGATGCCCGTCGGGCTACCGAAGCCGAAGGCCTCTATATAATCATAAAAAGTACCCGGCTTCTTCTCCTCGAGGCGCAGGGCGACGGTCACAAAGACGGGGTTACAGGAATTTTTTACCCCTTCCGCAAAAGTTTCACTGCCGTGGCCCAGGGGCCAGGCCCAGCACCGGACCGTGTCCGGCCCCACCTCGATATATCCGGGGTCGTAGAACTTATCGTCCGTCCGCACCACCCCCTCCTCGAGGGCGGCGGCGGCCGTAATGATTTTAAAGGTGGAACCCGGTTCATAGGCGTCCCGCACCAAGGGGTTGCCCCACATCTCCTGGGGGTAAGCCGCAAAATTGTTGGGATCGAAGGCCGGGCGGCTGGCCATAGCCAGAATTTCCCCGCTCTGAGGGTCCATAATCAAAATGCTTGCCTTGCGGGGGCTGGTGGGACTCGCCATCAGCTGGTCCAGTTCCCGTTCGGCCAGGAACTGGATGGTCTGGTCGATGGTCAAAACCAGGCTATGACCGTCTTGGGGCGGTACATACCGGTGAGTGGCTTGGGGGATCTCATGGCCCAGAGCATCGAACTCGCGGACGATCTGGCCGCGAACCCCGCTCAATTCTTTATCGTACATGGCCTCCAGCCCTTCAAGGCCCTGGTTGTCAACCCCGGCAAAGCCCAAAACGTGGGCCGCCAGCAAACCGTGGGGATAATAACGCCGGTTTTCCGGTACTACCACTATCCCGGGCAGCTTCAGCTCCCTGATTTTCTGGGCCCGGGCAAAGTCCACCTTGCGGGCAATATATTCAAAACCCGTGGGACGATTGAGCTTCTCTAGGATTTCTTCCACCGAGAGACCCAGGACCGCAGCCAGTTTTCGGGCAATCTCTTCCTGTTGGCCCGAGTCCCTCACTTCGGGGGGAAAAGCTCCTATGTAGTCGGCCGTTATGTTGACGGCCAGCTCCCGTTTCTGGCGGTCATAAATTATGCCCCGCTGGGCCGGTACCGGCACCGGAGCCAACCTGTTTTCTAAAGCCTTCCGCTGCAGCTCCTCCCCTCGTACCAGTTGTAGCCAGACCAGGCGGCAAAAAATAATGCCCAGCCCGGCCGATAAGATTAAAAAGATCAGTACCAGCCTCTTCTTAATATTGATATTAGCGTACATACCCTCCGCCCCTCGGTAGGTGCACCCCGGCTATGTCCCGGAACCGGCCCCTCCAAGCCTGAGTTATCCCCACTTTTTGCAAAGCAAGCCTGCTTGGGCTTGGAAGCGAGCGAGCAAGCCTTCGCGGCTAGCCAAACTTAAACTTGGCGAAGAGCGGAGGCAGGCCCGAGGGCATGTATCCTTGCGGCCGGCAACTGAGGCGGGATGCTTAAATTCTGCCGGGAAGCCTGCCGGAGCCTTGAGCCAAGGGCTAGTTTGGCCCGCGAGGGAAACTTTCGCGAGCGAAAGCCAAGCAGGCCTGGTTCAAAACTGGGGATACGCCAACCTCCAAGCCCTTTGCCTTAAACCATCCCTCCGTTCCACCGGACGCAACCGGGTCTCCCAGGTCGCAGCCCTTCCCCGGTAAGGCAAGGAGTCCTTTTACACCGTGGGGGAGCTTACTCCGGCTCCCTCAACGCTGGGCGGCCTGGGCCGGGTTTATTTCCAGCCAGTTCTGGATGGCCTGGGCGACTGCACGCCACAGGGGATGGTGCTCTTCTATGGAGGGTTCGGGAGGAACCGCGAGTTCCTGGGCTACCCGCACGGGCTCCTCCTCGCTAGACGGCAAGAACCGGATGTCCTGAGGGGTGGGCTTGACCATCCCTAATCTGGTAGTGGCCACTTGGGCCACATGCTCCGGAGACTTGAGCCGGGCTACCTCTAATTGTAATCTTTCGTTGGCCTGTTGCAAAGTGCTTATCTCTGCTTTGAGCCGGTTCAACTCGTATCCCTTAAGAACCAGGCTGATAGACTGGTACGTCCACAGAAGACCTAGGCCGAAGGCCGCCAGAACCAGGAGCACGGCCAACAGCCTGCCCCGCCCTCTAACCTTTTTCCTTCCCGCCCTTGTTGCCGGCGCCGTAGGCTCAGGGGGCAAGTAGAACTTTTCCTTCGCTTCTACTATCACAGCTTATTCACCCACCCTTCCTTTTAGAACCCGCCGGGCAGCCCGCAACCGTGCACTCCTAGCCCGCGGATTCCGGGCTATCTCTTCCGGGGTGGCCACCACCGGTTTGGGCGTAAGGATTTCCAACACCTGGGGACTCAAACCTTTAAAGGCCCTCTTAACCAACCGGTCCTCCAGGGAATGAAACGAGATAACCGCCACCCGCCCTCCAGGGCTTAGCACCTCCGGCAGCCGGGACAGGAGGCGCTGCAACTCTCCGAGTTCGTCATTTATAGCAATCCGGAGGGCTTGGAAGGTCCGCTTGGCGGGATGGGGTCCGGACCTCCTCGCCCTGGCCGGAATTGCATCTTTAATTATCTCGACTAGCTCCCCCGTGGAAGTTATGGGCCCGCGCCTGCGGGCTCTTATTATAAACCGGGCTATACGGGAAGCCCAGCGCTCTTCCCCGTACTCGCGTATAATGCGCGCCAGTTCCCCTTCAGGCCAGGTGTTGACGATGTCGGCCGCCGTCAGGCCGTCCTCGCGATCGAAGCGCATGTCCAGGGGCCCGTCCACCTGATAGCTGAAGCCGCGCTCAGGGTTCTCCAGCTGGTAAGACGACACTCCCAAATCCAGGAGGAGCCCGTCTATTCTCCGGAATCCCTCCTGCACCAAGACATCGGGAAGCTGGCTGAAACGGGCCCGGACCAGCCTTACCGCAGCTCCGAAGGGCCGAAGCCTTTCGGAAGCGGCGGCCAGGGCCTCCTCGTCCCGGTCCAGACCCAACAGGAGCCCGCCCGGCTGCAACCTTTCCAAAAGGGCCGAGGCATGCCCTCCCCCGCCCACGGTGCCGTCGACAAAAATCTCCCCCGGTTGGGGATCCAGGAACTCCACTACCTGGGACAAAAGGACCGGTTCGTGTCGGAATTCCAAAGGAGGCACCTCGGTCTAAATATTGAGATCCACCATTTTCTCGGCCAGGGCCTCGTATTCCGCGGCCGTTGCGGCCAAGTACTCGTCCCAGAGTTCCCGACTCCAGATCTCCACCCTGGAAGAAACACCGGCAATAACCACATCCTTTTCCAGCCGGGCATACTCCCTTAAATTGGCCGGTACCAGTATTCTCCCCTGGCGGTCCAGCTCACATTCCGTAGCCCCGGAAAAGAAAAAGCGCACGAAGGCGCGTACATCGGCCCGGGTAAAGGGCAGGGCCTTCAGCTTTTGTTCCATCTCTTGCCAACCGGACAAGGGGTAGACAAAGAGGCAGTTGTCCAGGCCCCTGGTAACGATAAACCTTTCTCCCAGTTCCTCCCGGAAGCGGGCCGGCATAATCAGGCGCCCTTTATCATCGATAACATGATGGTATTCGCCGATAAACAACGGGCCCGGCCCCCACTTTCTACCCCTTATATACCACTATTCACCACTTCCTACCACCATATATTCTCCGCGAGAGAAAAAATTCCTGCTACATAAAAAAGAAACTCCTCCCTTTTGGGGTAGGAGTTTCCTCCGGGGTTAACCGGCCGGCACTTCAGACCGCCTGCTGCATGGCTGCGGCCACTTCGGCCGTAAGGCCGTATATGTGCTCCGCCAGGGGTTCGGCCAGGACACCGGTGCCGCAGGAGGGGGTCACCAGGCCCTGGCGGTAAAGCCGCTCCCTATTTACTCCCCTCCTGGCCATCTCCTCCAGGCAGCCCTGCAACCGTTCCTGCAAGCTGCGGGCCGTCTCCTGCCACGCTCCCTCGTGGGTCGGAACAATGCCCCACGCCAGCACTCCCCCTCCGGCCAGGAATTCACCCACCTCCCGGGGAAATACCTGGAGGGAAGTAAAATAATTGTAGGCGTCGAAGCTGACCACCCGGAAACCCGCCTCGAAGAATATGGGCCATTCCACCCCGCTGCAGGAGTGGGCTCCGGGGATGCCGCCTTCTTCCTTGATCTCCTCGGCCACCGCGGCCAGGGCCTCGACGGCTTCTTCCCGCCGGAGGGCCACATGGGTGGAACTCCCGTAGGCGGCCGCCGCCGGGTCGTCAACGAAAATCACCGCCGGAAGGCCGAACCTCCCCAAAACCCGGGCTTGCCAGCGGGCCTGCAAGGCCGTGGTTTTTACGATTAAATCCCTCAACTGGGGTTCGTAGAAGGCATAATGTCCGGCCGAATCCGTCAAATAGAGGCCGGCGGACAAGGGTCCTGCCACCTGCCCCTTTAAAAAACGGGCCTCGGCCGCGCCTCCCCCTTCGAGCCAATCTATAAAGGCGTAAAAGCCGCGGCCGGCTTCAGGGGTTATAGCAAAATATTCCAAGGCTTCCCCTTCGCCCTCCGCCGCCCGCAGAAACAGCTCATAAAAGGCGGTCAGCTTATCCGCCCAGTCCGCCGCTCCGGTGGTAAAATAGGCCGTACCACCGGGTGGTTCGTGGATAAGCCCCAGCTTTATCAGGGGAAGCAGGCTCTGATAGAGAAAGTGCTCCACATGTCCCCGCCGGGGCAGCTGGGGCCAGTGGGGTATCTGGGGAAGTGTGGCGGCAATGAGCTCCAAGGCGGGTTGCGGGTCTATGTGGGGCAGACTGCCGATGCCGCACGCCCAGAAGTTGCCAGGAAACTGTGTTTTAGCGCGGTCTCCCGTCACCGTTCCAACTCCTCTCCGGTAGATATTCAAAGGGTACCGGCCGAAAACATCCGGGCCGGGATCAGCCTCCTAAAAGGTTTTGGGCCGCATAGGCAGCTCCTATAAACCCGGCATCGTTGCCCAGTTGGGCCGCCACGACGGGTACGGCTTTAACCTGCCAGGCCCCCAGGGCTTCGGCAAAGGCCCTTCGCACCGGTTCCAGTACGATGTCGCCGGCCTGGGCCACGCCGCCTCCTATTATAATAACGGCCGGTCCTGCCACCAGGGCGGCGTTGGCCAGGGCCGTCCCCAAGTACCGAGCGGCCGTGTTTAACACCTTACGGCTCACTTCATCTCCCCGGGCCGCCCCTTCCACAATGTCCCTGGCCTCCAGGGGCCTCCGGCCGGACAAAAGGGAGGGACATCCCGCTGCCAGCTCCCGTTCTGCCATGCGCACCATGGCCGTGGCCGAGGCCAGGGTTTCGAGGCAACCGCGTCCGCCGCAGCGGCACGGGGGCCCGTCGGGTAGGACTTTTACATGCCCCATTTCCGCACCGTAGCCGAAGGCGCCGCGGTGAACCGCGCCACCCAGGATTAGGGCCGATCCGATACCTGTTCCAAGGGTAATCATCAAGAGATCCCCGTATTCCCGGCCGGCCCCCTGCCACATTTCCCCCAGCGCGGCCATATGGGCATCGTTGTCGACGGTTACCGGCAGCTTTAGGAGTTCCTGCAGTTGTTCTCGCAGGGCAACATTCTGCCACCCTAAATTTGGTGCCAGGCGCACAAGACCCTGTTCCGCTTCCACCGAGCCCGGAACGCCGACCCCGGCAACGGCCGGAGATTCTCCACCCGGCCCGGCACGTTCCCGGAGGTCCTCCACCAATTTCTTAATACCCTCCAGTACCCCCGCCACTCCCGCCTCCCGGGCAGTGGGAATTCGGGACTTGGCCAAGATCCGGCCCTCCCTGCTTACAATGCCGGCCTTAATACTAGTACCCCCTATGTCGATGCCCAAAAGACCCAACTTTGCTTCTCCTTTCCAGAGGGGCAGGAATTTTGTAGTACCATCGCGAAGTTAATATCGAGTCTACATGAAAGCTCCCGTTAGGGGGGAGAATATTATTCCAAAACGGCCCGTATGGGAGGAGGAACCCCATGAAGATCGCCTTGGTAGCCCCGGCGTGGCACGATCCCCTGTGGGAAAGCGAGCAGGAGAAGTCCATTTTCCCGCCCTTAAATCTCATTACCCTCGCCGCTCTAACCCCGCCGGAGCACGAAGTAGTAATCCTGGATGAGAGCCTGACCAGCATCGATTTCGACGAAAAATACGATCTGGTGGGAATTTCGGCCATGACCGCCCTGGCGCCGCGGGCCTATGAGATAGCCGATGCCTTCCGCCGCCGCGGGGTGCCGGTGGTCCTGGGCGGTATGCATCCTTCAACTTTACCCGAAGAAGCCAAAGCCCATGCCGACGCCGTGGTAATCGGCGAGGCCGAAGGCCAGTGGCCCCGGGTCCTAAGAGACTTGGAAAGGGGCAACCTGCAAGCCTTCTATCGCCATACCGAGGTCCCTTCCCTGGAGAATATAGTCGTTCCCCGCCGCGATCTCCTCTCCCGCAGCCGCTATCTGGTACCTGACACCGTCCAGACCACCCGGGGCTGTCCTTTTGCATGTTCCTTCTGCACCGTCAGCCAGTTCTTCGGGCACAAGTTCCGCTTCCGACCGGTTGAAGAGGTGGTGCAGGAAGTCCGGTCCTTGGAGGGGAAAGTCGTTGCCTTTGTAGACGATAACATTATCGGCAATCCCGCCTATGCCAAGCGGCTCTTCCAGGCCCTGGTCCCCCTCAAAATAAAATGGTTCAGCCAGGGTTCCCTGAACATCGCCCGGGACGAAGAACTCCTGCGCCTGGCCGCTGCCAGTGGCTGCATCGGCCTCTTCATCGGCTTTGAGTCCCTCTCTCCTTCTAACCTCAAGGCCGTCGGCAAATCCGTCAACCGGGTAGAAGAATACAAAGCGGCCATCAAAAAAATCCACGATTTCGGCATCGCCATCGAAGGCGCCTTCATTTTCGGCTTTGATGACGACGATGAAAGCATCTTCGAGCGCACGGTAAAATTCGCCCAGGAAAACCGCCTGGAGGCGGCCCAGTTCGGCATCCTGACTCCCTTTCCGGGAACCCCCCTGCGCACCCAACTGGAAAAGGAGGGCCGTATTTTCAACAACGATTGGCGGGAGTACACCATCAACAAGGTGGTCTTCGAGCCCAAAAAGATGAGTCCCCGCACCCTACAGGAAGGTTTCAACTGGGCATGGCAGGAGTTCTACTCCCTGGGCTCCATATCCCGCCGCCTGGGCCTGGTGAAGAAGCACGCTTCCATCCTTTGGGCCCTGAACTTAAACATCCGCAAGCGCTTCAATCATTTCGCCGAACGCCTCCGCGGCGCGGGCTTGTCTTTCCCCTCCCCTTCTCCGCTGAAACAATGAGCTTTACTGGGCGGGGGTGCTTGCCGTTTTCTTCATTTCCTCGGCCTGCTCGATAAACTGCCGCACCTGGTCGGCCAGATCGGGCTCGGGGCTGTTTTCTAGAATCTTCTGCCACTGGGCAATGGCTCCGTCATAGTCCTCCTTGGCCATGGCCAAGAACAGGGCATAGGACATGCGTGCATTGTTGTCGGCCGGATCGGCGGCTACAGCTTCCCGGTAGCCGGCCTCCGCCCGCTCGTTGTCTCCCAAAAATACCGCCGTATTGGCTATACGCAGAAATACACCCTTCTCGGCCGGATTGAGTTCCCGAACCTTCTCGTAACTCTCCAGGGCCTCCTTAAAGACCCCTTCGGCCTTGGCCCCGTCGTTTTCGCTCATCAGGTAGAGGTAACCCAACGCATAGCGGGTATCTCCCAGCTTAAGCCATAGGTCGGCATCCTGGGGCTTATCTTCCAGTTGTTTTTCTAACTCCGCAATTTCGGCTTCCCGTTGGCTTATCTGGTCCCGAACTGCCTTCTGCCACTCCTCCAGCTCTTTAGCCGCATCTACCTGCCCCGGCTGCTGGGAGGACACACCGGCGAGGGGCGTCCAGACGGCATACCCGGCCACCAAGCCCAGCACCAGGACGGCGGTTAAGGCTATCCCCCACGCCGGCCGCCGGCGCCCGAAGCTCCGTAGGGAGCTCATGAAACCCATAAAAACAACTCCTTCCCCTTCGCAGCTACCAAGCATTGTACAACTTATCACGGTAAATCGCAAGGCATAACAAAAAAAGCCCCTCCTGTCAAGGGGCAACCCGCTGGCGCATCCCCAGTTTTTATTCCGGCCTGCTTGGCTTTCGCTCGCAAAGGCCTCCCTCGCGGGCCAAACTACCGCATGGCTCAAGGCTCCGGCAGGCTTCCCGGCAGAATTTAAGCATCCTGCCTCAGTTGCCGGCCGCAAGGATACATGCCCTCGGGCCCGCCTCCGCCTTTCGCCAAGCTTAAGTTTGGCTAGCCGCGAAGGCTTGCTCGCTCGCTTCCAAGCCCAAGCAGGCCTGCCCTGCAAAAAGTGGGGATAACTCAGGCAACCCGGACTTATTGGATCGCTAGGACCGCCGGCCCTAGGCATTATCCTCAACTGAACCGGCTCCCGGCAGGGGCAGCGCAACTCCCATCTCCGCCCCCTCCGGCCAATATCGTTATGCCCGTAAAAAGCTGCTGCAACTGCCGTCCACCGCAGGACGGGCAGGAGGCCTTGTCCTTATCCCGCCAGGAAAGCTGTACGGTAAAGCGATGCCCGCAATCCTGACAGCGAAACTCGTAGGTGGGCACCCTATCACCCCCTAAGTTTTTTTGTCTCGTTCTTCGCCGTCTCCTATTTTACTATCTGTATCTTTCGCTGTCAATAAAGAAGGTGTTCCCCGTTAAGACAATTCATTTTCCAACCGCCGCCGAAAACTCGGAAAACCGGGGTAGACGCTCATGCCGCCGAGCGGCACCAGCAGAAAGAGGAAAATAGCGGGCCGGCAATTCTCCCCTGCGAGCGATTTGGTCCGAGCGGGTGAGCAGCCTTGGCGAAGCCGAGGAGGGAGGGCGGGGCCGAGGACAGGAAGTCCGAGGCCGGCCTCTGAAGAGTGGATGCTGAATAGGCCGGGAACCCCGCCCGAGCCCGAGGCTGAGCCGTAGGCTGCTCCGCGAGGACCACTTAGCGAGCGAAAACAATGCCGGCCCGGAGAGAAGTTATTTTCTGGGTAGGAACCTTTACGTATAAAAACAAAAAACCCCGCGGACGGGGGCAGGCGGTACCGAGGTTGTACCTAAAAGTTTAACCGTGGTCTTCTACTTTTTCCACCGTGATGCCCAGCCACTGCAAACGCTCCAGCCAGGCCTCCTGGGAAAGATCTCTATAGCTACCCTTTTCCCTTTCGTAGTTCATCCTTACACCCTCCTAAACCGGACGTGTGGATTTACTGCTAATTATTCTATAATGCCTTGCACGGTTTTCGCAAGAGCTTTAGTTTAAAAGGTACTTTATTGGGCCCGGGCAGCAGGTTTGCGGGGCTAAACGGCCTAAATCCAGGCCTTGAGCTGTTCGGGCTCCACGATGGTGATACGCTGTTTTTCCATCCGAATGGCCCCCAGGCGCCGGAACTCACCCAATATGCGGGCCACCGTCTCCCTTGAGGTACCTATGAGATTGGCCATCTCCTGCTGGCTTAAGGTGAGATCGATAAGTATTTTACCACCTTTCTCCCTACCGTATTCTTGGGCCAGCTGCAGCAGAGCGCTGGCCATGCGGCCGTAGGCACCCCTCAGTGCCAAATCTCGAATATGGGTCTGGGCCTGCCGCAACCGGCAGCTCATAACCTTTATGATTTTCACGGCTATATCACCGTTGCGGCGCAGCAGGTCCTCCATGTCCCGGTTGCGGATGCAGCCTACTTCGGTGTCTTCCAGGGTCTCGGCGGTGGCGGGATACGGCCCGCCGTCAAAGAGGACGACCTCGGCAAAAATTTCCCCCTCCCGGACGAAGTGCAGAATCTTTTCCCGCCCGTCCTCCAGAACTTGAAAGAGCTTGATGGCCCCTGACTTTACGAAGTAAAAGGCCGTGCCCGGCTCTCCCTCCAGGAAGATATACATATTCTTGCGGTAGCGCTTGGTGATGGCCAAGTCGGCGATTTTCTTAAGTTCTTCCTCGGTAAGATCCGCAAAGAGGGGGATCTGGCGCAGATAAGTCCAAGCTTCCTGCACCCGCCTGGTAACCTCCTTAGCCTATACTCCTCGTCTAAAAGGTGCCCAAAATTATTTCTCCCTCGCTGTTAAGGTAGGCCATAACTTGATGTTCTTCGCCGTCGACGGCGTGGGTCCGCTTCCCTATCTGCAGCACACAGTTAGGCCATACCTTGCCCACCTTGATGGTCTTCCCCGCGGCCACCCGGGCAACCGTCCTGGCCCCTCCGCCGGAACCCATTTCCCGAATGAATACGTTGCCCTCGGCGTAAAGACTGCCGGCCCGGAAAACGCCGTTGATTTCCACGTCGCCCCCTGCCACTATTTCCGTGTTAAAACAGCCGCGCCCGACAATCTTGACACGGCCCTGGGCCTGAATTTTGCTGTTCAGGGCGTAACTAACGGTCACGTGGCCGTCGTCCTGGGGCACCTCGCAACAGTACCGGGCCATTTCCTCCACGTCAACCAACATTTCCTTTAAAGAAGGGAGGGTCAGACTCTGACGAGCGGCAGGAGAGCGGAAGGCTTGTATCAAGGTCTGTATAAGCCGCCACAACCTCTGTCCCTCTTCATCTTGCATGTCAATGCTTTTAGAGGCCGCCTCCAGCTTGATTATCAATTCCGGGATACTCTTAAATTTGTTTTCTATGAGCACATTTATTACATACCCGTCCCGGGACTTTACGATATTTTCCAACTGCATTAAGGCTTGTACCAAACTGTCCATCTGTTCCTTCAGGTCGGAAAGGAGGCAGGCCATTTGGACCAGAAGGGATCCCCTACCCCCGGCCACTAAGGTGCTCCCTATGGCGTTGCGGCGCACCAGGATGGATCCCCCCGCCCGGACGATGGCCTGGGTGACATCCCCGTTGACCTCCACGTCCCGCGTGGCCACTACCGTCATGGTCTCGGTAACATTGCCGCTGATGACGATATTACCTTTAAATTTGAGGTTGCCTGAAGCGAGGTTCACATCTCCCTGGTGTACCAGAACAGGCACCACTTCTACAATGACCTTCGGCCCGCGCCTGGCCACCACCGGGCGCCCCTCGGCGGCCGCTACACACCGCCGGCCGTCCTCCCTCAAGGCCGTCCCCCGTCCGGCCACCAAAACCTGTTCTTTTGGGGGGCGCGGCGGGATGGGTTGACCGGTCACCGTAACGCCCGCCTCTCCGGGCTTGCCCGGATGCCATTCGGCCAAAAGGTCCCCCGGCTGGACCGAAGAACGCACCACCAGCTCCCGGTAGTCGACCCTCTCGTCCTCCCCTACTTCCCTCCGGCTGGTTTCCCTCAAGTCGAAGAAATACTCGATCCACGGATCTTGGGGGGGACTGGGTGGCCTTCCCCGGGCGATAACCACTTCCCCAGCTTCTACCCGCCGGCAAACTTCCTCCAGGGCTTCGTAATCTACACCGTACACTATATTCTGCCGCAGGAGTTCCTGCTGCAATTCTTCCCGGGTTACGGGCGGTAGGAGTTCCTCGAAAGCCCTGCCCCTCAATTCCAGCCTCCAGGAGGGAGGCTGATCCACGGGCTTCCAAACGCGCTTGCGGGCGGGAAAAAGGGAGACCACGGCCACCAACCCTCCCTCCCGGACGGTAACCTGCCACCGGCCCGGTTCCCATTCCTCTTTCCCCTTAATCTCTACACTGTCCCCGGCGGTCACCTGGGCCTCCCCTTCCACCAGACTCCCGTTAACATAAAGCTCGAAATGGGGATTAGGGATCACGGTTACCGGGCCGCCGCCTTCCACCAACAACCTGCCGTTCTGGATCCGGCCGATCCCCCGAGGTTCCTCTTCGAGTTCCTGCAAGCCCCGTTCGGGCTTTCCTCCTTCCTCTTCTTCCCCCTCCCTGTGTCCCCGGCCGTCCCCTTCGGCCTTAACCCGAGCGCGTATCGCGGCCGGACGGCGTCCGAGGCCCGCGAACCCCCTAGAACCCTCGTCCAGAACCTCCACCTCCAGCTCCTCCCGGGAAACGCCCAGCAATTCCATGGCCCGCCTTATGGCCTCTTCAACCGTAGCAGCTTCTATCTTTACCGCTTCTCCCACCGGTGCCGCCCCCTCCATTGGAAACCTCTCATCTCTCTATTTTCGGCCACCGGCGCAACCCCTTGACGCCCTCAAACTCTAATTACATCCTCTTTTCTTTCCGGCAGTGAGGGCACAGCCCGTAAAACTCCAATCTATGATAGAACACTTCGCCTGCGCCCACTTCCTCCGCCCTCTTTTCCAGTTCCGGAAGCACCGGCATATCCACGTCCCGGACGGCGCCGCAATTCACGCAGACGAAGTGGTAGTGATTTTGGGGATTGCCGTCATAACGGCTATAGGTGCTGCCGTAATTGAGCTCCATAATCTCCCCGTCTTCTTTTAAAACATGCAGGTTCCGGTACACGGTGCCCAAACTTATGTCCGGCAAGACCTTTCGCGCTTCGGCATAGATCCAGTCGGCTGTAGGGTGCGACGTGGTGCTGCGGAGGATCTCCAAAATGGTCTTTTTCTGTTTGGTCATGCGCCTGGCCGCCCGTTTCAAATGGCTTTCGCGTTCCACTTTATTTCACCTTACTCCCTTTTTCAATTAGCAATAGTTACTGTTTAGTTTTTTTATTTTACCCCCTTCTTATTATCCGTGTCAACCGATGGTTTCTGGCGTATCTGTTCCGACCATCCATTTTGATTCCAGGCCTGCTCGGTTTCTGCTCGCTTATGGTTTCCTTAGCAGGCCAAACCGGCCCTCAGTCCGGGCTCCTCTTTAAAATATTCGCTAAATAATCCCCTTCCCCTGCCTAAAACGAGGTATTCTGACCGGCGCCGGTATCCAAGGAGCAGGCGCCTCGACCATACTTGGATTCTTCCTCGGCATTAGCCTCCCCAGAAAATACGCTTTAGCATTTTCATCTTCCTGCTGGTGCCGCCGCAGGCGGCATGAACGTCTACCCCGAAAATAACTTCTCTCCGGGCCGGCATTGTTTTTGTTTGCATGCCGGCCCGTTGTCTTCATCCTTGTGCTGGTGCCGCTCGGCGGCATGGGTGTCTTAGCATAAAACAAAAAATGAGGGGTGATTTCACCCCCGGCCCGGCTGCCCGGGGCACAGGAGCAGGAAACCGCGTCCCCCGCGGGAGCCGAGGCCCGCAAATTTCTGCCCACCGCCAAGTCGCGCCGGTGGTGAGAAGCGCCAAGCCCCGGGTTCATCCGTTCAGGGGAACAGGTATCAGCTGACGGCCCCGGAAAGTGGCCACCCGGTCATACCCGACCTCCCGCACCAAAGCCAGGGCCTCTTCCCGCGCCCTGCCCACCTCCCCCGGGCTGTGGGCGTCGGAGCTAATGGTTACGGGGATGCCCAGGACGAAGCAGCGCTCCAGGAGTTCCCGGGAGGGATAGATCTCCCCCACCGGTTTAAACAGCCCTGCCGTATTGACTTCCACGGCCGCCCCGGTCGCCGCTATGGCCCTTAAGGCAGGTTCGGCCAGCTCCACCACCGGCCTGCGCGGCCGGTGGCCGTAAATCTTTATAAGATCCAGGTGTCCTATAATCTGGAAAAACCCGGTCCGGGCCGCCCTGGCCACCAGGTCGAAATAGCTGAGGTAAAGCTCGTCTGGGTCCCAGTCCTCAAAGCGCGCCTCTTCCCCCGGGGCGTCGAAGGCCCAATCGCCGAGGTGGTGAACGGAGCCGATGATGTAATCCCAGGGTAGGGCTGCGATATCCCGCAGATCAGACCTGGTCGGGCGAAAATCGATCTCGATGCCCTGGCGTACGGGTAAAGGAGCGAAGCGCCTTATCTCGGCAAAAACCTCGAAATCAAGCTCCGTGAGGTAGCGGTCGTGTTCGGCAAAACCGATCTCGTCCAGGCCGGCCTTCCGGGCCGCCTCTACGTAAGGCCACAGTTTCTCCAGTGTATGGGGCAGACCTCCATGGGCCAACCCATGGAGGTGATAATCCGCCCCTTTTCCCCCTCCCACCGGCTCCGGTCCTCCTTACTCGCTGATGAGCTTCCGGTAGCTCTCGGCATCCAGGAGGTTGTCTACCTCGGAGGGGTCATTCATCTCTACTTCGATCAGCCACCCCTTGCCGTAGGGATCGCTGTTTATAAGCTGGGGGCTGTCCAGAAGCGCTTCATTTACGGTTACCACCTTGCCGGAAACAGGAGTGTAGACATCGGAGGCCGACTTAACGGACTCCACTACGCCGAAGCTGTCCTGGGCCGTGAGCTCGTCTCCCACCTGGGGAAGTTCCACGAAAACAATATCTCCCAGGGACTGCTGGGCATAATCGGTTATGCCTATGCGGGCCCTATTTCCTTCCACTTCCACCCATTCGTGGTCCTTGGAATAACGCAGGTTAACGGGGACCTCCATGGCCTTTAGCCCTCCTCGATTAATATTCGTTGGGCATTTCCTTCAGTTGGGCCAGGGTGAACACCGGCCCATCGAGGCACACGTAGCGGCTACCCAGGTTGCACCTTCCGCATTTGCCTATACCGCACTTCATGCGCATCTCGAGGGTGGTTACTATCTGGTCGTCCCTGAATCCTAGCTTCTCCAGGGATTGGAGGACGAACTTGATCATTATTGGGGGGCCGCAGGTTACGGCCACCTTGCCTTCCGGTGACGGGTTTAGCTTTTCCACAAAAGCCGGTACGAATCCCTCATGTCCCTTCCAACCCTCGTCCCCTTTGTCCACCGTAACGTCCACCCGGCAGTTTTCCACCCGAGGCCAGTTTTCAAAGAGATCTTGCTTAAAGCACAGGTCCGCCGGAGAGCGGGCGCCGTAGATAATCCACAGGTGGCCGAACTTTTCCCGGTGCTCAATGCAGTAATTGATGAGGGAGCGGACCGGGGCCAGGCCGATGCCGCCGGCAATAAAAAGGATGTCCTTTCCGTAAAACATATCCAGGGGAAAACCGTTGCCGTAAGGACCGCGAATGCCCACCGTTTGCCCTGGCTCCGCCTCGTGGAGGGCTTCGGTCAGCATGCCCACCCTTTTGATGGCTATCTCCAGGTGCTCCGGTCCCTGGGAGGTAATGGAGAACATGGCCTCTCCCACTTCGAACAAAGAGAGCATGGCCAGCTGCCCCGGCATGGGAGTGAAGGGCTTGCCCTTTTCCGTAGTCACGTGAAAGGTTTTCACATCGGGAGTTTCTTCTATAATTTTGACGATCCGGCCCTCCATGGGCACTAGGGGGTTGACCCGTGCCTCTACTGCCATTACAGGGTCACCTCCTTGACCTCGCGGATTACGCGGGTAATGTCGACGTTCACGGGGCAGCGGTCAAGGCAACGGCCGCACCCCACGCAGGCGAATTTCCCGTACCGCTCCGGAAAATACTGGAGCTTATGCAGGAAGCGGTTACGCAGGCGCTCCTTTTTCGAAGGCCGTGGGTTGTGGCCGCCCGCCATCCGGGTATACTCGGAAAACATGCAGGAGTCCCAGCAGCGGAACTTGTATCCTGTGTTGCCTAGATTCTCGCTCTGGATGTCAAAGCAGTGGCAGGTAGGGCAGAGATAGGTGCAGGCGCCGCACCCCAGGCATTTACGGCTCACTTCGGTCCAGTAAGGGTGCTCGAACATCTGCTGGAGTTTTTCCGTTACTCCACCCACGTCCACCTGCAGGGAAGGCAGGGCCGCACCCGGCGGCGAGGCCTTCCCGGCCTCTTCTAATAAAGAGCCGGCCTGGTTTAAGAGCTCCTGCCCTGCCTCGGTCACGGCCTCCAGGAGATACCCGTCATCCAAAGGCCTCATCTGGACGTCGACCCCTTCGGCCCGGCCGGGATCGATGCCGAAGGCGGTGCAGAAGCACGTAGGAGCAGCCTCCGTACAGGCCAAGGCCACCACGCGGGTATTCTCCCGCCGCCGGCGGTAGAATTCGTCTACATAGCCCTTGGTCAGGAAAACGTCATCCATAAGGGCGAAACTGCGGGCGTCGCAGGAGCGGACCCCCACCAGGATCATCTTGTCCTCAAAGGACGGAACCTCGGTTATCTCGGCGTCTTGGCCTTGTACCTTATAGCGGTACATGGTTTCCGTACGGGGGAAGAAAAGGTCCTTTGGCGGCTCCAAAGTATTTTCCTCACCCAGGGCCAGCTTGCCTTCTCCGTTCCACGGGAGGAAAACCCTTGTCCCCTCCCTCTCTTGGGGCACAAAGACCATGGCCCCTGCCGCCCAGGCCTGCAAGAGTACCGGTAGTTTCTCCTTGGCGATCTTCACCATGTCCCCACCCCCCTCCTAGTGAAATTCGTCCGGGTCGTCGAGTTTGTACCGGCCCAAGGGCGGCAGATCCTCCAGGTCGATTCCGGCCTCGTACTCGCCGAAAAGCTCGTTGAGGTCTTTAATTATCTTCTTGTTGAGGGTCATGATGGGTATACCTTCGGGGCACACCCGCTCGCACTCCCCGCATTCTATACAGCGTCCGGCCACGTGCATGGCCCGGGTTATGGCGAAGAACATGTTTTCGCCCCGGTTCATCTGCTTGCCGCACCAGCCCGACTGGGAACGGTCGAAGATGCACTCGCGGCAGTTGCAGGCCGGGCATACGTTCCGGCAGGCGTAACACCGCAGGCAGCGATCGTAGGCCGAGGTCCAGAAGGTATAACGCTCGTCAGGAGACATGGCCTCCACCTTCTCCACCTCGGCGAAGCGCCCCTCGGCCGCGGCCGCCGCGTCCCGGGCGGCCGCCCCCTCGTCCTCGCCCAGGAGCTCGTCAAAGATGACCGGCTCCGGGTGGGTGCAGAAGCGGCATTTTGCAACCAGGGGCACCTCATGGCGCCTTTCTTCACCCAGGGCGTCGGCCAGGCGCCCGTCCTTCATGCCGGGGCACTTGATGCCTATAAGGTACACCTTCTCCCGCTCGATCTGGTTATCCTGGAGGAGGCGCACAACACCCCGGGCGTCGCACCCCTTTACGAAGAGGGCGATTTTATCTTCGGTGTGTTTGTAGTCCAGGAGATACTTGGCCAGGTTGTTGGCACAGAACTCGTCCCACACCAGGCGGTCGCATTCCCCGGCGTCGGTGATGAAAACCGGGGGCGAGAGGTACCAGAAGGTACCCTTTTCCCAGCCGATAACCATTTGAACGGTGCCCTGGGCCAAGAGCTCCCTGGCCCGGGCGCGCATTCGTTCCTGGATTCTGCTCATGCGCCATCCCTCAGCTTTCTGTTGGGCCCCAGGGCCCGGATGTCTTCGGTCATCTGGGTGATTATCTCGGCAAAGCGCGGCCCCTCGGAACCCGATACCCACCTTGCCTGAAAGCGCTCCGGCTCCAGGCCCATAAACTGCAGAACCCGCTGCATCAAGAGGAAACGACGGCGGGTGAAATAATTGCCACTAACATAGTGGCAGTCGCCGGGGTGTCACCCGGCCACCAACACGCCGTCGGCGCCGCGCTGGAAGGCCCGCAGGACGAACTGGGGATTCACCCGGCCGGAACAGGGGACCCGGATAACCCGGACGTTGGCCGGGTACTGCAACCGGTTGAGGCCGGCCAGGTCGGCGCCGGCATAGGCGCACCAGTGGCAGCAGAAGGCCACGATTTTGGGCTCCCAGCCCTTTGCTTCGGCCGCTACAGGCATACTGCATCCACCTCCGCCAGGATTTGTTCGTTGGTAAAGCCTTTGAGATTCATGGCGCTGGACGGACAGGCCACCGAGCAGGCGCCGCAGCCCTGGCAGAGGCCGCCGTTCACCGACGCCACCCGGCGGGCTACTTGCTTACCGGCCACGCGTTCGGTTATGGTCTTCATGGAAATGGCCTTATACGGGCAGACCTTTTCACACATGGCGCAGCCGGCGCAGATGCTTTCATCCACCGTTGCGATCATGGGATCGGTGGCCAACTCGTCCTGGGTAAAGAGCTGGCATACTTTGACGGCCGCGGCGCTGGCCTGGGACACGGTGTCAGGGATGTCCTTGGGCCCCTGGCAGGCGCCAGCCAAAAATACGCCGGCCGTAAAGGTTTCCACCGGCCTGAGTTTCGGGTGGGCTTCCTGGAAGAAGTCGTCCTTGTCCGTCTGCAGCCCCAGCATCTTGGCCACTCCTTCCCAGCCGCTGCTGGGGACCATAGCCGTGGCCAGGACCACCATATCGGCCGCCACTTCCACCTGCCGTCCCAATAGCGTATCCTCGCCGCGGACGATGAGCTTGTCTCCCTCCTGGAAGACCCGGCTCACCCGACCCCGGACGTATACGGCCCCTTCATGGACGGTCCGCTGGAGGAACTCCTCGTATGCCTTGCCCGGGGTGCGGATGTCCATATAGAACACGATGGCCTGGGCCCCGGGAATCTTCTCCAAAACCTGGTGGGCATGCTTGGCCGTGTACATACAGCAGGCCCGGGAGCAGTAGCTCTTACCCTTGGCCTCATCCCGGGAACCCACGCATTTGATGAAGACTACCGTCTTCGGCTCTTTGCCGTCCGAAGGACGAACGATCTTCCCCCCCGTCGGGCCGGAGGCGTTATTCAGGCGTTCGAAATGCATACCGGTTATGACGTCGGGATATTTGCCGTAACCGTATTCGCCGTAGACCTCTTCCCACTTAAAGAGCTCATAACCCGTCGCCACTACGATGGCCCCGAACTTTTCGGTGACGATTTCGTCCTGCTGATCGTAATCGATGGCCTTGGCCGGGCAGACCTTCTGGCAGACGCCGCATCTCCCCCTGGTAAACTGGCGGCAGTGCTCCCGGTCGATGACCGGCACCGCCGGCACCGCCTGGGGGAAGGGCAGGTAAATGGCTTTGCGCTTGCCCAGACCCAGATCGAACTCGCTGTCCACCTTGGTGGGGCACTTTTCCCAGCAGGTACCGCAGCCGGTACACTTGGTCGGGTCCACCGAGCGGGCCTTTTTGCGGATGGTTACTTCAAAATTGCCCACATAACCTGCCACATTCTCTACTTCGGCATAGGTCATCAGTTCAATGTTCGGGTGCTGCGCCGCAGCAACCATTTTCGGCGTGCTTATTCAAGCCGAACAGTCTAAGGTCGGGAAGGTCTTGTCCAGCTTAACCATGTTGCCGCCGATGGTCGGCTCGCGGTCTAAAAGTACCACCTTGTAGCCGGCGTCGGCGATGTCCAGGGCCGCCTGCATGCCGGCAATGCCCGCTCCGATGACCAGGGCCCGCTTGGTAATGGAAATGGTCCCCGGCGACAGGGGCACATTGCGGCATACCTTGGCCACCGCCGCCCGCACAAGATCGACGGCCTTGCGGGTGGCCCCTTCCTTATCCTTGGCATGCACCCAGGCGCACTGCTCGCGGATATTGGCCATTTCGAAAAGGTAGGGGTTCACTCCCGCGCTGGCGCAGGTCCTTCTGAAGGTGGGCTCGTGGAGCCGAGGCGAACAGGAAGCCACCACCACCCTGTCCAGGCGGTGCTCTTTAATGGCCTTGCGGATCAATTCCTGGCCCGGATCGGAGCACATATACTGGTAATCGGTGGCGTAGACCACCCCGGGAAAAGACCGGGCAGCCTCGGCCACTCCTTTGACATCTACCACCGATGCGATGTTGGTCCCGCAGTGGCAGACGAAAACGCCTACTCTTTTCATGCCCTCTCCCTCCTCGTGGCAGGATGCCGCAGGACGTCCTTGGTCTCAAGCAACGGCAGCGGGTTCACGAAATGGGTGGTGAGCCCTAGATCCCTGGGCGCATAACCCAGGGCCAGACCCATGAGCTCGGTGAAGTAAAAGACGGGCAAATTGAGCCGGTCTCCATGGACCGCTGCCGCCTGCCCCTGGCGCATATCCAAATTTAGCATGCAGAGGGGACAGGCCGTAACTACAGCTTCCGCCCCGGCATCCCGGGCGCGGCGCAGGATCTGGTATATCATACGTATTCCAATATCGGTGCGGGCCGCGGCCAGACTCCCGCCGCAGCATTCCGTCTTATAGGACCAGACAACGGCTTCCCCTCCCAGGGCCGCTACCAAGCGGTCCATGGTGGTGGGGTCTTCCGGATCATCGAAGGCCGTAAGTTTGGGCGGCCGCACCAGAAGGCAGCCGTAATAGCACGCAAGTTTAAGGCCGGTTAAAGGCTTGACCACCTGCTCCCCTATCTTGTCCGTGCCGACCCCGTTGACCATAACGTCCAGGAGGGCCCGGGTTCTATTGGTGGCCCGGTAATCGCGGCCGATGATTTCCCCGATGGTCGCCCGCATGGCCTCGGATTCCCGTACGGCCTCCTCGGCGGCCCGCAGGCGGTTGAAGCAGGCAGCACAGGGCGCGACCACATCCAATCCCTCAGCCTCCGCCAGGGCCAGATTCCGGGCCGGCAGGGCCATGGACAGGAGGTGATCCGTGTTGTGGGCGGCGGAGGCACCGCAGCAGCTCCAGTCGGGGATCTCCCAGAGTTCAATCCCGAGGTGCCGGGCCACCATCTTAGCCGACTGGTTGTACTCCTTGGCCGTGGCCTCCAGGGAGCAGCCGGGGTAATAGGCGTACCTCAATGTCCGTCACCTCCCCTGGCCCGTACCCGGGCGAAGATTTCTTTAACCTCGGCGACGTTCTTGATCTTGGCCGGCAAGGGACTTATCTTGCCCTTCATCAGTAAGGGAGGCGCCAAAAGGGCATCCTTAAAGGGCTGGCCCGACTGCAGGTTGTACTGGACGATCAGCCCCATCTCGTGGGCGCGGCCGTAGCGCTCCACACTCTGCAAGAAAGCCCGGTCAAAGATGTCCACCTTGCGGTCGTTGACCCTGCCCCGCCGGCGGGCCTCCTGGCGCACGGCTTCCATGAGCCGCGGCAGGTTCACTTCCCGGGGGCAACGGGTATAACACGCCTGGCAACCGGCGCAGAGCCAGGGAGTACGGCTTTTCAAGGCTTCCTCCCCCAGGCCGAGCTGCAGGAGGCGGATCACCTGGCGCGGCGTATAGTCCATCCAAGCGGCCACCGGGCACCCGGCCGAGCACTTGCCGCACTGGTAGCAATCCTCTATATGCACGCCGCTGGCCCGTTCCACCCTCTCCTTGAGGTCCCGATTGCCCTCCAAAGCAGCGCTCAATTCCAAGGGTTCCAACCTCTCCCACCCCTTTTCTGTAAAATGCAAAAGAGAATGTACTGCTTTCCACACCCCGCTGCCAAACCGCAAATCACTATAAGAACAAGCTTCTAACTCTTATTCTTTTTTGTCGGCCAAAATCCTCTTTTCCCCCTAAAAAAAGAAGGGTCTAAAACCCGCATCCCTGCCGTAGAGATTTTTATGGTGGGAAAATGTTGAACCCTCTGGTACAGTTTAACATCGGCATTGTCTTACTCCTCCTGGGCGTCCAGATGTTGCGCAACGGTCTGGTCAACTGGGGCCACAGCCGGCTGCAGCGCATCCTCCGCCGGGCCACCAGCACTCCTCTAAAGGGATTCTTTTGGGGTACCCTAGCCACAGCCCTGGTCCAGTCCAGCACGGCCGTTACCGTACTGGCCGTCGGTCTGGTGGACGGCGGAGCCATTACTTTTTACCAGAGCCTGGGGATCGTCCTGGGAGCCAACGTGGGCACCTGCGTAACCGTCCAGCTGCTGGCCCTGGACCTGGAGGCCCTGGCCGCCCCCGCCCTTGCGGCAGGAGCCCTCCTGGCCTTAGCCCGCCCCACCCGTCCGGCCGGCCTCGCCGCCCTGGGCTGCGGTCTCATCTTCGGCAGCCTGGGCCTCATGGACGCCGCCCTTACTTCCTACGAGGGAAGCCAGAGTTTCCGCGGCTACCTCTCGGCCGTGGCCGCCACACCTTTACAGGGCTTAATATCCGGCACCGTCCTTACCGCCCTATTGCACTCAAGCAGCGTGGTGACCGGCGTGGCCATGGTGCTGGTTTCCCAGGGAGTAGTACCCCTGCTGCCCGCCCTGGCCCTGGTCCTGGGAGCTAACATAGGCACCTGCCTTACCGCCGTTCTGGCCGCCCTCCTCTCCTCCCGGGCGGCAAAACGTACGGCCATAGCCCACCTCTTCGTTAACCTCGGCGGCGCCTTCTTCCTCTTCCCCTTCTTGTCCTGCCTGGCCCCCCTCCTGTCCCTCCTAACCGGAGACGCGGCCCGTCAGGTCGCCCACTTTCACACCCTTTTTAACCTGTTTTCTTCCCTCGCCGCCCTGGCGGTTATCAAACCCCTGGCCGCGTTCTTAACCTGGATGGTACCCGACTAAGCCCCTAACGGAAAATCCGGTACCGGGCCCTAAGGTAGTGCCACAGTTCAGGATAGGTCCGGCTTCCCAGGAGCACCTCGACCAAGCGGCGGGCCACCTCGGGGTGGGATCGCACCAGGCGGTGGATTACCGGCGTCAGGGAGTACACTACTTTAGCGATTCGGCCGGCGTAGTTAAGGGAGGGAAGCAATTCATTTTGCACGCTACTGGAATAGCTTCGTAAATCACCTTCACCCCGAAGGAAAGATATTACGGCTTGGGCCGCCAGGCGTCCGCTCTTCAAGGCATAATAAATACCTTCCCCGGAGAAGGGGTCCACCAGCCCCGCGGCGTCACCCACCAACAATCCCCGGCAGGTATGTAAAACCGGTTCACCCGGCAGAGCCGAAGGGATAACGGCCGCCCGACAGTAAGCTTCAGGGGACACAGGAAGGCCCAGCCTGCGGCAGAATTGCTGAAAGAGGGCTTTCAGATCCTTCACCTTGCGGCTAAAAGAACCGATGCCTACCGACAAGTGGTCGCCCTTAGGGAAGACCCAGCCATAGCCGCTAGCTATGTTGCCGTAGCTCAAAAGCAGACTGTGGCGATATTGTTCTAAAACCGACGGGGATACCGGCAGTTCACACTCCAAGGCCACTCCCAAGGCCCGTGACGGCCGGAAGGAAAGCTGGCCTGCTACCAGGCTTCTGGCACCGTCGGCTCCTATAATCACCCTGGCCAGTAAAACCTCTTGCCCCGTGTACACCCGCACCCACGGCTCTTCTTCCACTACTCCTTCCACCCGGCAGCCATCCCGAACCTCGGCGCCGGCAGCAGCGGCCTGCCTCACCAGCAACTCATCAAAACGCTCGCGCATAACCAGCTTGACCACCGGCCGGTCAAAGGCTACCTCAATGGGGTCATCCTCCCGGTGATAGAAAATAACCCGACAGGCAGTATCCTCTACTAGTTCTTCCCAACCGGGCTCTAGCTCCTCCCAGGTCTTCCCCGTCAGGCCTCCACCACAAGGTTTGTAACGCGGTAGTTTTTGTTTTTCGCAGAGTAATACTTTAACCCCTGCTCGGGCTAACTCTCTGGCAGCCGTAGCTCCGGCCGGACCGGCACCGCAAACCACCACATCATAGTGCAAAGGCAAGACTCTCCTTCTATAAGACAATCCTTCTGGGGCTATTATCATTTAACAACCTTGCCTCTGAACTGTCAAGGGCTGAGAAGGCTGCCTCGACCCCGCCTCCGCTTTCGGCGTCGTTAAGTTTGGCTGCCGCTCGGGAAAAGATCCTCGCTTCCAAGCCAAAGCAAGCCTCGTTCATATCCAAATATAGCCATAAACTAGCCGCTAGTTATTGTTATAAACCCGGTTCTTCCCCATCTTTTTAGCCATATAGCAAGCCTCATCTGACCTTCGCAAAAGAGAGTCGAGGGAATCACCTACTCTTGAGGTGGCGACACCTATACTCGCTGTAATTCGCCGGTGGGGGAAAGGATGATTTTCCAGGGAATTCAGTATCCTTTCAGCTACCTTCAAAGCGTTTTCATTGCCCGTACCTGGGAGAATGATCACGAATTCTTCACCGCCGTGGCGACAGGCGATATCTGTAACCCTTATGCAGCTCTTTATTATTTCTGCTGCCTTTTGGAGGACAACATCGCCCGCTAGGTGACCAAAAGTATCATTGTAAGACTTGAAGTCGTCGAGATCTATAAATATGACGGACACCGGATAGCCATATGTAGCTGCCCGCTGAAGTTCCTCAACTAAGGCAAACCCGAGGGCTCGCTTGTTTAAAAAACCGGTTAGAAAATCAGTCTTAGCCTCTTCTTCCAGCCGGCTGACAAGGGTGGCATTAGCCAGTGCTACAGCAGCAAAATTGGCGTAAATTTGCAAGTTTCTCTTCCCGTTTTCCCCTAAGGACATAGGAACCACTATACCTAGGAGCCCCACTATTCCCAGGGCAGTCCATAGAGGGTACAAGATAATTTCGGTATGAGAGGAAACTTCCAAGTGGGAGACGCCGGTTAGCTTTCTTAGTTCATCTACCGTCAGTAGGGAGGGCTCTATTTGAGAAAATACCCGCTCGATTACTGGGTGGAGCAAAGCCCACTCTTTTCCTCCTAAAAGGTGTCCGGACTCACCCTTAGCCTGAGCAATCCTTATTTTGTCCCCTATCCTCAGGCCCACAAAGCACAAGTCTGCTTGATAGATTATAATGAGGGCGTTAGTGATGAGATCTAAGACTTTATCTAGTTCGGTAATGGAGGTCATTAAGCGGCTGATTTCATAAATGCTGTTGAGCTCGAGACGCTGTAAACCTAACAAATTCTTTTCCAAGAGGGCACTCAGAACCTCGTTAATAGTGCGGTAAGCGTTATAGGCCTTGGCCTTTAATACCATTTCCTTTTCCCGGTCGAAAGGTGCTGTCCCCGTGTCAAGGGTCACGAGCATGTATCCCAGGTTTTGCATATAGTTACCTAGACTGTATACGCACAGCTTAATACCTCGGGGGCAGGTAAGGAGTTCTCTATCCTTTAACTGGTTAAAGGTTGTCCTATAAAAATCTAGACAAGCGCTGTCTGTGACTGTTTCCCCTTTGTTTATTTCTCGACACAACTCAATAGGCAGGCTAAATTGGGAAAAAGGATTGCCTTGGGCATCAAAGATGTAAATATTAGCGTCCATGACTTTGGACAGAGTATCTTGGAATTCCTGCCAGTATCTTACTGAAAGAGTGAGCAACAGGTTATTGGCCAATTGGACTACCACCTTACCTCAGCATATCAGGTTTGTCTAGCTTGCCCAGGATATTTATGCCGCTTGAAGTAATTTCGTACTCTCTCAAATCCTTATCGTGGTTGCTACCGCGGGCCTTTAATACTCCCAGCACTTTCCTTATGCCCGCGCGGTCTTCTACGTATCGCAAGAAAATGATATTGTCCGCGATAAGAGATATTTGAGATTTGGACACGACGAGAGAAGAAAACAGGTTCTCGTTTACTGAGGTGAATATCGCAGTAACATGTTGCTTGCGCAGAACTTGTCCGATAGCCCAGAGATAGTCTTTATACTTCTTTAGGTCAGAGACACTGTTCTCAAAAGAGGAAATGCTATCTATGACAAACCTTTCTACGCTTTTCTCTTTTATCATTTCCATTATCTCAAAGGCGTGTTTATCTACATCCAGCTCCACCGGGGAAATAAACCTGATGTCTAACTGGCCGCTGTGTAAGAAATTGCTTATATCCCACCCCAGTTGGCTAGCAGTATTTTGTAACTGTCTCGCTGATTCTTCAAAGGAGACAAATACACCTTGTTCCCCGCGAGAAGCCCCTTCTATTAAAAACTTTAAGGCTAGAAGGGTCTTGCCAGAGCCCGTGGCGCCGGAAACAAGGGTAATCGTGCCCTCTCGCAGGCCACCCCCCAACATTTCATCCAGCCCCGGAATACCAAACTTTTTTCTCCCGTGCTTGATTTCGTAGTGCAGCTCCTCTCCTTCCGGTTTCATCCGGGGATAAACTTCTATACCATTGGAACTGATCTGAAAGAGGTGTTCGCCCTGTTGATAATTAGTCCCCCTCATTTTTAAGATACGCATATACCGTTTCTGGAAACGTTTTTCTTCCTGGCCATACAAGTGAAAAATTCCATCAGCGATAGCAAACTCGCTCAGACGCGTGAGCTCCTGCTCTTCGTATTCTCCGATGAGGAAAGAGGTTATCTCCCATACGGATAAGGTAGCGGCCAAGTCAAACAGGAACATGCGAAAATTCTTCTCATCCGGAAATAAATCCCTAATAACCTTTATACTGTCGATGACGACTATATTTGGTAGGTATTTTTTAACCAAGTCGCCCAAATACTGGAGAGCCTGACTGGCACCCTGTGTGCGCAGTATCATGCCCAGATCGTCGTACACAATCTTATCACCCAGTAATTCGTCCTGGAAAAAACGAAATTTTTCCAGGTTCCGCACCATCTTAAACTGAGATTCCGATATAGTAGTTAAATATAGGGTCTTCACTCCCTGCCTGGCACAGTTGAATATGATGTTTTGGACTAAAATCGTTTTACCGCTGCCGGGGGCACCGGAAACAATGTTTATAGAATAGGCCGGGATTCCTCCCTCAAGGATGTGGTCGAGATTTTTTATCCCCGTGACCAGCCTGACCATAATTTTCTCGCCCCTCCCTAAATCAGCAAGCACCGCCGAACTCCGTGATTATCTTTTTCCTGATCTCCTCTGCCCTCTCGTGGCCCAATAACTTGGCCAGGATGGAAACATATCTGGTAACAAACCTCATGAACATCTCCTCAAGATCATTAAAGCTCTTCTCCTCGTTTACCTGCATGGGAGCGCAAGATATACCCTCGGGCCCGTACTTGAGGAGCCGGACAGCCGGGTACTCTTGGGATAGTTCCCAAACCACCCGTTCTACCAGCAGATTGGTAGAAAGTGTTCCCAGGTATTTTGCCGACTCCGACCACATTTCTTTAAGAAGTGTCTCGTACCGGACGATAATATCCTTGGCGGCTTCTTCCAAAGTCAATCCCTCCGGCCATTAACAGTCTTGACAGCCAGGATTATATATCTGGTGAAGGCAGCCCGAGATAGTAACCCTGGCAAAGATTTACCCCGAACCGCTTGAGAATAGCGCAGGCCTCTGCCGTCTCCACCCACTCAGCAATGGGCTCAATGGCCAGGCTGCGCAGCAACGCGGCGATATGCTCCACTATCAGCTTGCACCTGGCGCTCCTGGTGATATCCCTGATCAATGAACCCTCGATTTTTACAAAGTAACAATCGAACTGGCGAAGGTACAAAAACGAGGAAAAACCGCTGCCGAAGTCGTCCAGGGCTAGCCTCATACCCGCATTCTGCAGCTCGGCCGCAAAGGCATGTACCCTGGCGACGTCCCTTACCGCCTGGCGCTCGGTTAACTCCACTACCAGCCTGTCGGGCCTTATCCCGTTATGTTTTAACATGCGAGAAAGCTTCTCGACCAGGTCCTCACGTTCTACCTCTCGGAGGGCGCAGTTTACAAAGATCAAATGGTCGCTGTCTTTTTGGCCAAACTTCCAGAGCGCCTTTTCCAGCACTCGTTCTGTAAGGGAGTGGATGACATCTATGTCTTCAGCGAGCTCGGCAAAAGCTGCAGCTGGCAAGACCCGCCCCTGGTACTGTATCCTCGCCAAGACCTCGTATCCAATGATGTTATCCGCTTCGATATCCACAATGGGTTGGAAATACGGTATAACTCCTTCCGGCCTCTGCAAAGCTTCCTTCAAGATAAGGCTCTTCTCATGCAGCACAGTTAAGTCCGCAGTCCCTGCGTTAACGTCCAGCACCACTATCCTGTTCTTCCCCAATCGTTTAGCCTTTATAGCGGCCATTTCCGCCGCAGCCACGAGGTCGTTGGCCGCCATACCGTGCAGAGGGTAGGAAGATATTCCGATGCTAACCGTAACCCCAAAATCGTCCTCTATAGGGCGCTGGTGTTCTACGGCTTGCCGGAAGGTTTCAGCGAGGACCAACACCTCGCTCAGGTCCTTAGTAGGTACAATGACGCCAAAGGAATTACTACCAGTCCTGGAAATTACCGCATTTAAAGAAGAAAACACTTCTTTAAGAACGTCCGATACGGCGCGCAGGACTGCATCGCCCACCGCATAACCGTAGAGATCATTGACCAGCTTCAGGTCATCCACGTCGGCCCAGATGACGTTTAAAGTTTCCCGCTCCCGCTTGGCGTACTCCAGCCCTACGTCGATTTCCCTTTGGAAGCGCTCCCTGCTCAAGAGGCCGGTCAAGGGATCCGTTTCAGAAAGTATCTTCAGGATCCTGAACGCCTCATCCTGATAGCCCAGGGATACGCAACCAAGCTCCAGAATGGCACCGATCAGGAATTGTTTTAGGCGCTCTCCCTCCTGAAGGGGAAGCTCCTGAGAACTAAAATAATCCCTTAAAGCAATATCTGCTAGGGCGACAAGTTCTTTAAGCACCCGCTCCGTAGGCACCTCGCGGCCATAAAATAGCCGGCCAATTTCCATAGCCCGCTGGCAGATTTCTAAAAAGTTTGATATGTTTCCGATAGAATGCCACATCTGGTGGAGCAGACACTTCAAGTCTGCCCCCAAGTCTGTATGGCCAGCAGTTGTTTCATTGCTTCCTTGAAGTATTTCTAACAATTCTGTCAGGAATTCCTTAGAAACCATGAGTGCTGAAAATACCTCCACCTTGAACCACTTTAAAGCTACGGGTTGCCTGGCAAATGTTCTTCCGTACACCCAAGCTCCCCGCAGATAACCCTGTTTTTTCCTTCCCTCTTAGCCCGGTACATGGCTTCGTCAGCCTGCGCTATCAAGTCATTGACGCTAGTGGTTCCCTTGCCGCTAAATTCCGTAGCTCCTATACTGACAGTGATAGGGACATCAAGGCCAGGTAGGAGGCGCTGCCCTGCTATCTGGGACCTTATGCGTTCCAAAGCAATCTGGGCCCTGTGCAAACTGGTATCTGCCAGTATAATAACAAATTCCTCTCCGCCGTACCGGACCACCTTGTCCCCAGCCCTCAACGCCTTTTTTATAATGCCAGCCGTGGCCAGTAGCACCTCATCGCCTACGCGATGGCCAAACTGATCGTTGATCACTTTAAAATTATCCAGGTCCAGCATAGCCACTACCAGAGGCTTTCCCTTTTCCTGGGCCTCTTTGAGCAGGTGGTTCAATATAGGGTATAGGGCTAGGCGGTTATACAGTCCCGTAAGCGGGTCGTGTTCTATTCTGTCTTTGAGCTGCAAGAGAAAGGTATCTATGACTACTAATATCTGAGCCAGGAATTCCGTAGCGCGGTCAATATATATCCACTGGATGGAATCGCTATCCCGCCTGATACCCATTACTTCCCGGAGGGCCCTGGTATGTATATCTAAAATATTAGCCGCTTGCACGTGGTTATCATCCAGGCTACAGGCCAGGTCCTGATAGGCTTCCAGCAGTACTCCCTCCGTCCCGCCCTCGCAGACATACCGCTCCAGATAATTCTTGTAAGTAGTATAAAAAGTTTCTGAAGCCAACTTTAGCTGCACCTCCTCCCTACCAGCACGCTGGCGTCATCTTCTGGAATACCGTACTCCTCTAATATTCTTACCGCTACGTGCATTCCATCGCACTCCAAAAGGTGCCCACTGTCCCGGCCGGGCACAAAGCTGCGCCTAATTCCATCAGAGCACACTATTATGCGGGAAGAATCCCCGGTCTTGATATCCCGCACGACCGGTATAAGCCTCCTTCCCCCTACCACTCCAGGCTGTCCCAGCAAAGCCTCTAGCCCTTTTTTATCCTCGATCACCCAGCCCCTTATGTTCCCTACCATAATATAACTTAAAGTGCTCCCGCTCAAGGTGCCCAGAAAAAGGGCGCAGCCCCGGGCTTGGGCAGCGGCCCTCTCGATATTACTGTACACTACCAGCAAATCTTCTTTATGTTCTTCCAAAATCTTATACAGCCCTTCTGCACTCCGGTAAGCTTCCTCACCATGCCCCAGCACATCCACTACGGCAATAAAAAGCTTATCCTTTACACTATAGGCGTAGCACAAGTCGCCACCCACTGCATACCCCGTTCGCGGTCTCCAGCACGACCACACCTTCCACCCGTGACCCTCCGTGGCCCGTTTAGATAAGGTCAAAATTTGCGCCTCCTCTTCTCGGTAATGACCACTGTACCTTTCCCCACTTCCGAGTAAATTTCGAAGGAATCCATAAGCCGCTTTACTCCCGAAAGGCCTATACCCAGGCTGCGCTCATAAGTGGTGTAACCTCTAGTCAGGACGAGCTCTACATCCGAGATGCCGGGGCCACGGTCGGCAGCAATTACTTCTATACAGGGGCCGTCTCTATCCTCCAGCCGCTTCCTTATCATTATCCTGCCTTCTTTGGCGTATCTGTATATGTTCCGAGCCAGCTCGGAGACGGCCGTGGCTATCTTAGTAACATCGGCCAGGGAAAAACCCGTTTCCTGGGCCAACTGCTTGGCCATCTGCCGCGCTACCGCAATATCTTCTTCTCGAGCGATGCGGACTACCACATCAAACTCGTGGGCCGGGCTCTCAAGCAAAGTTTCTATCTTTTCCCCCACCAACTTTAACCCCACTCCTAGGACAGGCTGGCCAGTACCAGGGCATGTTCGAGATCCCGCGCTACCACGAGTTCTTGCAATACCACGCCCATTTGGGCCAGCGTCAAAGCTACAGGAGGCTGGATGCCGCACAATATAGTGCGGCATCCCATGAGACGGGCCATAGCAGCAGTTTCAGAAAGGGTATAAGAGATATAGCTGTCTATCACCTCTACCATCCGTACATCCAGGATGACTGCCCTGGCCCTCGTCCGCTCGATTTCTTCCATGAGCTGTTTTTGCAACCGGCCGACCGTACTGTCATCCAGGTCGATCTGGATGGGCACCAGGAGATAGTCGGCCACCCTTAGGATGGGCACGACCCTATCCTTATAGGTCATCATCTTCACCGCTTTCCCCCGCCTCATTGCCTGCCAGGCTCAGGGCCAGCTGCTTGCGCCTGTTCCTTTCTTCCATGGTAATAGCTATTCCTTTACGCAGGGCGTCCTCCAAATCCCTGGCTATGGAAACCATCCGGAAATCTACCCCTAGCTTGACAAGGGTATGGGCAACTTCCGGTTTAATACCTGTAAGAATCACTTCCGCCCCCAGGAACTTTATGGCATTAAACATCTCTATAAGGAATCCCCCGACCACTGTATCGATCATGGGGACACCCGTAACGTCTACCAGCACCACCTTGGCTCTGGAAGAGCTTACCCGGTGCAGTAACCTTTCCGCGATGTCCTGAGCTCGCTGGCTATCTATGTTGCCGATCATGGCCACAAGCAGCATGTCCTTCCATATACGGATAATAGGGGTGGCCAGCTCCGACAGCATTTGGCGGAGCTGCTTTAAGGTGGTTTCATTTTCGCGCCGCATCTCGCCGGAAATCTCTACTACGGCCCTGAGCATGTCAGTAACTGGGAAGGAAGGTTCCTCCTTACCAATATCTATTATCCTGTCCGCTACCTCTTTTTCGCCCAGCTCTTCCAGTAAAGAGCGTAAAGCTTCGGCCATGCCAGATGTAGCCTTTTCGTCTTGGCTACCGGCCAAGGCTGCCTCCAAGAATTGGCGCCACAAGTCCCTCTGCCTGCTTTCCGCTGAGAGTTTACCCACTATTCCTGTTACTTGCCCTGTATCCATAAACTATTTCCCTCCACTACTCGTAGTATAATAAAAGGTCTTAGTGTTGATTTCTACATAGTTCTTCTTTTTCCTCCAAAAAGTTAGCCCTGCTCGGCCAGGGCGCGGTAAAAGCATCCTTGTTCCCCATAGCAGGGCTCACTAAATTTGCCTGCACAGGTCGGCGTACTCGCTGGCCCTCCCCACCAGACAACTCACTACCTCCACCGCCAGCCGGCCGGAGTTGGTCTCCTGCAACATTATTTCTATGGCCTGCTTGACTGAGAGCGCGTTGCGGTAGGGCCGAGGAGTTACCAGGGCCGTGAACACGTCAGCGACGGCCAAGATCCTGCCTCCTACCGAGATTTGGTCTCCTTTTAACCCCAGGGGATAGCCCGACCCGTTCAGCCGCTCGTGGTGCTGGTAGCAGGCCTCGATAAGCTGGTGAGGGTAATTGTAACCTTTCAAGATCCCCTGGGTATATGTTACGTGTAGCTGCATGGCTTGCCTTTCCTGAGGGCTAAAAACTTTTCTGGTAACCAGCAATTCTTCTGATATGTACAACTTGCCGATGTCGTGCAAGAGACCTGCTTCATAGACCCACTTCGCTTCGGTTTTTAAACCCATCTCCCGCGCTAGCCTGGACGCCACTAGGGCGACATGCACGCTGTGAACTACCGTTACCCTATCCTTGGCCGCTAGCTGGTCCAGGAGGTAACCTGTGGTATGGTGTACAAAAGATAGAGGTATACCTAAAGCTTGCAAAGCATATGACCTCCGCCTGGACGCAAACTCATAATGCCCTATGTCCGGTAAAAAGTCATACGATTTAAAATACCCTGGAAGAAAGGATCGGTTGCATAGATGCTATAACCCTTCAAGGCCGCGGCCGCCAGCCGCTTTAAAGCCTCAGCATCCAACCGCACCTTTTCCCTCTCCAGTTTCAGTGCTACTCTTTTTCCTGAAGCAGACAGAGCTTCTGCCTTTTGCCTACAGCTCTCCCAGTTCTGACAATCAAATTCCACAGCGTACATTATATCCACAGACAGCACATCCGGATAACCCGCCAAACAGCCCCTTATGTCTTCCTCGCTTATTTCAGTATTCACTATAGCGGTCACCCGCTCTGGAGATATACCTCCCCGCAGCAGGTCCTCAGCCTCTGGAATAGAAGCCTCTACGTTTCCTACTTCTTCCAAACGTTTTAGTAACACAAAGGCCCGGGCTTCTTTCATAGAAGAAGCGGGGTCCAGCCTCACCTCTACCACCAAACGAAACGCTCCTGGCGTCTCACCGTCCAAACTTCCTTTAATAGTGTGTTCAAAGCTTTTACCTACAACCGCGGCCTCTTCTAGTATGACCTCCGGATCCCCCTCCCTGGCCGCGCGCACTAGGGAGCGGAGGACATCCCTTCCCTGTAAAAGAAGACTGCATATATTAGGGCTTAAGGGTACTTCCGAACGCCGCAGCCTATCCAACAGGTTCTCCATTTTATGGGCAAACTCGGATACCTGTTTCAGCCCCACGCAGGCCGCAGAACCTTTTAAGGTGTGGGCCACCCGGAATATGGCATCTAAGACTTCCTGGCTACCAGTTTCTTCTAACTCCAGGAGCAACTTTTCCAGAAGATCGAGTTGCTCCTCCGCTTCCTCCAGAAAAAGGTTTAGGAAATCAAGACTCAATTTGAGCACCTCCCAGGGCAGTTACATCTATAATGAGGGCAATATCCCCGCTCCCGAGAATGGCCGCACCGCTGAAAATACCGGCGCCGGCTACTTCCGGTGGAAGGTTTTTGAGTACTACATCCTGTTCTCCCAATAGCTTTCCCACCGCCAGGGCTATCCCGTTTAATAAGACCACCAATGTAACTTCTTCCGCTCCTTCCACCGCCTGGAGCGCTTCTAGCCCCAACACGTCAGATAGCCTTAGGACCGGGTAAACTTCTTCCCTGAGGGCTACCAGCTCCTTACCCTTGAAGCGCCTTATGCGCTCGCGGCGCACTTTTACTATTTCCTTGATCTCCCCAACCGGTACCCCGAACAGGCCGCCGCCTTCCAGTAGTAACACCTTGGTGATGCTCATACTCACGGGGAGTTCCAGGGTTACCTCGGTGCCGCGGCCGGGTTCGCTGCTTAAAGTTACCCTTCCTCCCAGGGACTGGACAGTATCGCGTACCACGTCCATCCCCACACCCCGTCCGGACACCTGGTTGGCAACTTCTTTGGTGCTAAAGCCGGGCCGGAAAAGAAAATTGAACACTTCTTCTGAGCTTAATCTCGCGGCGCGCTCCTCTGTAAGCCAGCCTTTGCTGATGGCCTTGGCCTTCACAGTTTCTACGTCTATCCCCCGACCATCGTCAACCACCTGTATAATCACTCTCTCGCCCCGCCGACTGGCTGCCAGGAGCAACTGGCCCGTCTCCGGCTTGCCTGAAAGCCTGCGGGTTTTCGGGTCTTCCAGGCCGTGGTCCAGGGCATTGCGCACCAGGTGCAACAGGGGATCATAGATAGCGGCGGCCACACTCCGGTCGACGGAAATTTCTTCTCCCTGTACGGCCAAATGTACTTTCTTGCCCAGGCTCTGGCCCAGCTCCCGTACTACCCGCCGGAAGCGCTCAAAAACCAATCCCACCGGCATCAGACGCATGTCCATTACCGCGTCCTGGATATCCCAACTAGTACGGGCCACCTGGGAATAGTGCTCCTTGAGTTCTCGCAGTACCTCCGCTGACACCCCTTGTTCTTCCAACCGGTGTAAAAAATACATAAGCCCGTTGCTACTGATAATCAACTCGCCAGCCAGGGAAAGCAGCTTATCAATCTTGGATTGCTCTATTCTCACGGTCTGGGCTTCCACCCCTTCCCTGGCCTGCTCTGTCCCGGCTTGCTTTAACCGTTCTGTTTCGCCCGGGACTTCTTCTTGTAGCAACACTTCTACTGTCTCCCGGGCGGCAGCCTGAGGTACACTTTCCTTTAGAAGCAACTTTACCCTTAAATCATCTTCTCCCACAGCTACGTCTATTTTCTCCAGCCATCCCCGCCGCTCAAGCTCTACTAATACGGGCCAAAGATCTCTACCCTCCAGCCGGCTAAGGTCCAGCTCAAGGATGTGCTTTTCCCCTGCGGATTCACTTGGTGTCATAGCTCCCGTCACCCTTTGCTCCTGCCACCATCTTGCACACGCGGCGCAGTTCTTCTGGCTCCACTGGCTTGACCAGGTACAGATCGGCCCCTGCTTTAAAAGCCTCCAAGCGGTCTCTAGGGCCGGCTTCGGTAGAAATGACTATGATGCCGATCTCCTTGCCGTTATGCGCTTGGCGGACTTCACGGATGAGTTCGTGTCCGTGCATGCGCGGCATGTTTACATCCACCAGCATTACGTCGTAGTCTGCTGTCAGGAACTTCTCCAGTCCCTCGTAACCGTTATCGGCTACCTCTACCTCGAAACCGTCAGCGCGTAAGATTTCGGCGTGATAGGCACGTACAGCGCTCGAATCATCCACTATCAAAACCCGTGCCAACCCCAGTCCCCCTTTTGGTCAGGACGATATTTTAATTCCCTTTCTGGTAAATAATGGCGTTCTGGAACTTTACCGGCTTAAAAAGGGTGGTGATACGGCTCATGGATTCCGAGTGCCCTAAGAATACGTATCCACCCGCTTCTAGAGCCTGGTAAAAGTGCAGGGCCACCCGCCGGCGGGAGAGATCGTCAAAGTAGATTAATACATTGCGGCAAAAAATGGCATTAAAGTTCCGCATTTTTTGCATGGCCTGGTCATCCATTAGGTTTACCTGGTAAAACTTTATTTTCTTCTTTAACAGGGAAGATATGGCGTAGTTCTCCCCTATGGGGGTGAAATAGCGCTCCAGGTAGACCTCAGGCACCTGCCGCGTAGCATAGTTATTATAGATACCGCGCTCCGCCCTCTCCAGTACCGCTGTATTTATATCCGTAGCATGTACTTCCCAATACAGGTCCTCGGCCATCTCTTTCAAGATAATAGCCAGGGTATAAGCTTCCTCCCCTGTGGAACAGCCAGCGCACCATAACCTTACACCGTACTTTCCCACGCCGTTTTTCATCCACAAGGGTATCACTTCTTCGGCGAAACACTTAAGCTGGTCGTACTCCCGGAAGAAGTAGGTTTCATTTACCGTCAGGGTATTTAGCAATTCCTGCCATAGGGCGCCCGTGCGATCAAACCTCAAAGCGCTAAAATAATCCCGGAAGTCCTTAAAACCCCTGGCGGTCATGTGCTGCTCCACACGTTTTTCCACATAGTAAAGCTTCTGGTCTTCAAAGTAGATCCCGGTCTGCCGGTACAGGTATTCCCTCAGTTTCTCAAAATCCGCCTGCCGCAATCTCCATTCCTCCTGTGTATTGCCTGGCACTAAATCACGAGATGGCCCACGCTAGCCCGCCTCATTATCACCCATCAGGCGGCCCAGGGCCCGCCGCGCTATCCACTCGAAATACGGGTGCCGGAACCGCTCCAGCGCTTTTTGGATGAGCGCAGCATCGGACGGCTCTCCCATCTCCCCCAGGTATTCCACGGCAGCCGCCACCACGTTGACGTCACCGTCTTCCCGTATTACCCGCCGGAATAGCTCCGCGCTCCGGCCGCACCTGCTCCTCCCCAGGGCGTGCACCGTCATTACGCGGACATCCCGGTCGCCGTCCTGCAGTAGTTGCTCGAAAATTTCTATGACTTCATCGTCGCACCTGTAAGTCAGCACTTCAAAAGCCGCGCTCCTGTTGGTAGCGTCCTCGCTCCGCAATAGCGTGGCCATCTCTGCAATCACTGCCCGGGTATCGCAGACCAGAAGCGCGCCGATCACCGCTTCCCTCACTAGGGGGTCTTTTTCCCTCTGCAGCGCCCGGGCTAAGGCGGCAGCCGCCTCGGCCGTTCCGAAGGACGCCAGTCGACAGGCAGCGTCCACCTTCTCTCCACCGTCGCCGGAAGTTTCCAACATTTGGGCCAGATACGTTACCTCATTATTCAAGAGTGTCATCCCCGTCTCACCCTCTCCTCGATAATCCGGGCTATCCTGTAGCTGGGAGCCACCACTTCAGCCCCGCCCCGCTCAATGGCCGCCCGGGGCATACCCCATACAATAGCTGTCTCCTCGCTCTCGGCCACCGTGTAGCCCCCGCGGCGCCGCAGCTCTACCATAGCTGAGGCGCCATCGTCTCCCATGCCGGTAAGGAGCACGGCTATAATCCTCCGCGGGTCGTAAGCTTCCATGGCCGCCCTTAACGTGACATCTACTGAAGGACGGAAGAGGGCATCTTCCGGCTTTAGGGTAAGGTGACAAGATAGACCTTGGCTGGTTTGGTGAAAGGCCAGGTGATAGCCTCCCCGGGCTATAATCACTATTCCTGCTTCAAGCTTCATGCCCTCCACCGCTTCCCTTACCTTAAGCTGGCACTGGTGGTCCAGCCGCTGGGCAAAACTCGAGGTAAATTGCGAGGGCATGTGCTGCACCACCACTATACCGGCCGGCAGGTCGGGGGGAAGGTAGGGGAGTATTTCCTCCAGGGTGCGCGGCCCCCCGGTAGAAACGCCTATAACCACCAGCCACTTTAGAGCAGAGGGGGGGACCACTACTGGAGGGCCAGCTGTCCGAATCGGCTTTACCTTTTGCGCTGGCCGCAGGCGCGCCCGCGCCGCGGCCCGCACCTTGGCAATAATTTCCTCCGCCAGCTTTTTTATACCCAGGGACACGGTCCCACCTGGTTTAGCTACAAAGTCTACGGCGCCTAAAGCCAAGGCTTCCAGGGTCACCAGCGCCCCTTCCTGGGTCAGGGAGGAAACCATCACTACTCTGGCTTTTGTTTTCTCCACTAGGTGGTAAAGAAGGGTAAGCCCGTCCATCTTGGGCATATTTATGTCGAGGGTAACCACATCTGGCTGGAGGGCCAGGGCTTTAGCCAGGCCCTCCTCGCCGTCTCTAGCAGTGTCCACTACCTCAATCTCGTCTGCTGACTCCAAAATCTGGGTCAAAGCCCGCCGCATGAAAGCGGAATCATCGACCACCAGTACTCGTATCTTCTTCAAGTTCCCCCGCCTCTGCCAAAGCTGCCACTTGCCTCTCTTCTTCCCAGGATAGTACTTGAGCTGCATCGAGGATTATGATGTTGCGTTCGGAACTAACTTTAGCTATCCCGCTCACGAACCGGCGTTCCAGGTCCGCTACCAGGATATCCGGCGTGGGCTCCACCTGGGTAACAGGTACTTTCAGCACTTCTTTTACCCCATCCACCAGAAGCCCCAATACCGTATTCCGCCCCTCGCAGACCAGAATCCGGGTCTGCTCGTCTATTTCTCGGGGAGAGTAGGCAAATCGCTGGCGCAGATTTACCACCGGAATGATGCTCCCGCGCAAGTTCAGTACACCTCTGACGAAGGGGAGGGTACCCGGCACAGCTGTAACCTTGCCGGCCCTTATGATCTCCCGCACGCTGGCTATGGGTAGGGCAAATTCTTCTCCCTCCAAGAAGAAGGTTACCAGTTGTTGTTCCGCCTCCAGTTGTCGCTTGGCAACCTCCTCCCTTTCTTCTTCCACGGAGGCTTCCTCCAGGACTCCTTCTTCCAAAACCAATTTCGCCGCGTCCAGCACGAAAACCAGCCGTTCTTCACCGATACGGCAAATAGCCGCTACTTCATTTTCACCCTTTGCCTGGAACAACTTGGGCACCGGCTCCAGCAACCGCTCGCTGACCCTGAGCACCTCCGCTACGCTGTCCACGACCAGCCCTGCCAGCACCCGCCGTCCGCTGCCCAGGTAGGCCACCACCACCCGGTCCCCTTGTTTCTCGGGTAAATCAAACCTTCTCCTTAAGCTTAGAAGGGGAAGAACCCTTTGCCGTAAAGATATGACGCCCAGGATATAGGGCGGGGCGTCCGGGAGGACGTTCACACGATCCGGCAAGTGCACTATTTCCTTCACATCCGCAATATTTAGCCCGTACTCTTCGCCGCCTACGCGGAAGGTCAAAAGTTGCTTCTCTTCCTCCAGCTGAACCGTCTCCCGGCGAACCTGCCCCGAAATCGAGTGGCTAATAGCTCCTCCCCTCTCCCCTGGAGAAGCTGCTGTCTCCAACATACGTTCCACTTCCAGCAGCAGGACGAGTTGGTTATCTTCCAGCTTAGCCGCCCGGGTGACGAGCTTAGACTTTTCCCCTTCAGTTTCCTCGGCCCTGAACTCTTCTATAGCTTCTGGGGAAATATCCCGTACACCTTCGATGCGGTCTACTATATAGCCGGCTTGGCGGTTGTTATATCTTACCACTACCACGCGGCTGCTTTCATCATCACTACCATCTGGCAGCCCCAACCGTAACCTGGTATCGTATATGGTCAATATGGTACCCCTCAGGTTGGCCAACCCCCGCACATAGGGCGGCACCAAGGGCACTCTGACCACCTGCGGGACCCGGATAATTTCCTGCAGGTACTCAATAGCTATCCCGTAACTTTCGTTGGCCAGCCGGAATACCACGTATTGTCTTTCCTGGCTACCGTTTTCCTCGCGCATACCAAGAGCTCCCTTCTATCCCCGGTTATCCCTGCTGCAGCTCGTCCGCCAGGGCTGCAATCTCTTCTATGGCCTGGGATAGCTCCTTCATGCCTTCCGCTTGCTGGCGGCTGGCTGTGGCTGCCTCTTCCGCAGCAGCGCTGGCTTCCTGGGCCGCCGTGGCGATTTGCTCTACGCCTTTGGCAGCTTCCTCCACCCTGGTCAAGCTCTGGCTGGCCTGCTCCTTGACTTCTTCCACTCCCCGGCTTACCGCCCGCATGTCAGCCTCTATGGTATCCAGGTCTGCCGAAGTCTTCTTGGCCTTCTCCACCTCGCCCCGGATTACTTCGCCTATGCTGGTGATGTCCCGCAGGACGTTCATCACCTGCTCCTGGATGCCTTTAACCATTTCCTTAATCTGGTCGGCGTTGCGCGCGCTCTCCTGGGCCAGGTTGCGGATGTCCGAAGCCACCACAGCAAAACCCTTGCCGTACTCCCCGGCCCGGGCCGCTTCAATGGCCCCACTCACAGCCAGCATATTGGTCTGGATGCTGACACTGGCAATGGTGTCCACGATCTTGTCTATGCGCCTGGCGTTACGCTCCAATTGACTAACCTTGTTTATGTTTTCCAGGTTGGTACTAGCGGCCTGGGAAATACCCTGGATAAGTTCGGTCACCCGCTCCTTGTTGGCCGCGAGGAGCTGGCTTAGCTCGGCCGCCTGCTGTAGAGAAATTTCTGCCTCCCGGGCTATAATCTGCATGGACTTTTCAATCTGTTTAATGGCCGCCGAGGCTTCTTCTGCGGCTGCTGCCTGCTGCTGGGCACCCTTAGCTATCTGGCCTAAGGCCGCGTTTATCTCCTCAGCCGACCGGCTGGCTTCCTCTATAGCTGCCGCCAGTTCTTCCGCCGCCGCAGCCAATCCCTCCGCCGACTTGGCTATATCGGTGGAGTTCTTTAGCTCATCGGCCATGTCCGACAGATTGGAACTGCTCTCGCTGATTTCAGCCAGAGCCCTGGCCTGCTGTTCTATACCTTGCAAGGCTTCCTCTGTGGCGCCGGCCTGTTCCTCGGCCGTGGCCGCTATCTGCTCGCTGCCCTTCTGGAATTCAGCTATGGCCTTCTCTACTTCCACCACCAGGCGCTCAATATTGCCGGCGCCTTCTACTACCTTGTTGATGGCCTCTTCTATCTTGGCCAGTTCAGCAGTTATGACTTTCCCCTTTTCCGTCTCGCCCCGGGCCACTTCTGCCGCCCTGTTGATGGCTTCAGCTACTACTTTGACATCTTCCTGGATGCTGTTCACTATCTGGCGGATATCGCTGGCGGCCTTCTCGGAAGTCTCCGCCAGGGTACGAACTTCGTCAGCCACCACCGCAAAGCCCCGGCCGTGCTCTCCCGCCCGCGCCGCCTCGATGGCCGCGTTGAGGGCTAAAAGGTTGGTCTGGTCGGCGATCTTGACCACCGCCCGCACTATCTCGCCTATCTTCTCCGCTTCTTCCTCCAGTTGAGCCACCAGCCTGGCGGATTCCTCATTGCGGGCCGTGCTCTCATCTACTCCCCGGATAAGCTCCTCTATGTCAGCCGTGGTCCTGGCGATCAATCCCTTTATGGCCTGACAGCGTGCTAAAGATTCCCCCGTTAACTTTACCGAAGCGCGAGCGGCTTCGCCTATCACCTGGATGGCTGCCAGGGACTGCTGGGTAGCGCTGCTGGCTTCCTGCGCGCCGCGCGCTATCTGCTCCATAGACGCCCGTAGCTCTTGCACCGCCCCTGAGGCCTGCTCCACCCCCGAAGTTAACTGCTCGCTGGCGCTGGCCACCCTTTCGGCTATTTGTTGTTGCTTGGCAAAGGTACGGGCCTGTTTTTTCCTGGCTTCAGCCAGTTTTTTCTCCGTGCCCACCTGGCTGTAGCCCGTACTCGGGGGCGAGGCATTCTTCCTTTCTCCCGGCAAAGGTGCTAAGGTCTTGACTTGATCCATGAAGCATCAACCTCCTCAATGCTGTTGGTTCTTTTGTATCTATATAAGATGCAATTAAGTATAATCTATATATTCTTACTTTCTTACTCTGTCCCTTCAGTGTTTCTGTACGCTATCCCCCTTTCGTTATTAGGGATCGACGTTTTTCGACACCCCAAAAATACCAAAAATAGAGCGGGAACCCTTTCTCCCGCTCCCACTAAAAACTTTATGCTGTTTACTCAGTGCTATTCTACCGTTTTTCTCGCAAAAGCATTGTAATCCAGGGTATTTCTTCATTAATTCCAGCTTCTCCCTATAACAATACGAAAAGTACCATATAATAGTATTATGTAGGAAAAAAGCACAAAAAAGGGGGGGGACAACAACGTTGCTTCTCAGTCCTCGTTTTACACCTTTATTAAGAGATTTTATTTAAAAACGGTCCATAAGCAAGTTTGAATAGGGGCCAAAAGGAATGACTTTGAATTTTATTGTACAGAATTTCTGCGTATTATGCACTTTGTCGTCTATTTGCTTCATATTTCGACATTTTGCATAACCAGCTTAGTCTTTCAGGGAGGCCTGACGATGTTCAATTTGGGTAAACGACTGCGGTTTTATCGTCTGAAGAGACAGCTAACCCTCAAGGACGTGGAAACCGCGACCGGGCTACACTCTTCCACAATTTCCGGTTACGAGCGTGGCATCCGTACACCTTCTTTCGAGATTCTCCGCACGCTGGCCGAGCTGTATGAAATACCGGTTGCCTATCTGCTGTTGGATGAAAATGAGTTGTCGGACATTATTCCTGTAGAATACAGTGATGTGTTTACTCTTTTAAACAAGCGCCCCGATCTGGCGAAACTCTTAGAAGAAATAAAAGATTTTCCTCAACCATTAGTAAATCAATTAATCGAGGTCATTAGAGGGATACGGCAGTTATCGCCATAAAGGCATAGAAATGGGGCCAAGGTAAAATAATAAATAGCGTGAGGGCTAAACTCTACGAAATAGGAGGCTGATAACCGTTGGCCAAAACGGTGATAGGTGTCTTCAGCAATGAGCGAGTTGCCAAGGAAGCAGTGGACGACCTGCGGCGGGCAGGTTTTGACAAGGAGATATCCATCCTGGCCCGGGATAAAGGCCGCCAGGAAGGAGAAGGCGCCGAGGGCGGGCTAACCATGGGTATGGGCGGCGGGGGGGATATCGGTGACGGCGTAACTACCGGCAGCGTCCTGGGCGGGCTGGCCGGCCTGGCAGCCGGGGCCGGGGCCCTGGTCATCCCCGGCATCGGTCCTCTGGTAGCCGCCGGCCCAATCGCCGGCCTGCTTTCCGGGGCGGCCACCGGCGGCGTAGCCGGTGGGTTGCTGGACTGGGGTATTCCGGAGGCCGAAGGGCGCCGTTATGAAGAAGACGTGCGACAGGGCAAAATCCTCGTTTCCGTCCGGTGCAGCGGCGATCGGGCCGATCAGGCGGCCACCATCCTGCGCAACCACGGGGCCGAAAACGTGCGCACCCACGGTTAAAGCCTCTAATTCTTCCAGCCGGGCCGAGGACCCGGCTTTATTTTTATTTTTGGCGCAATCCCTCACCGGAGGAAAGAAACACTAGTATGGAGGACAGCCCTAAGGGGGCAACCTTTAAAAAGGTGGTGCAGCACAACTTAAAAGGGGGGGCACAATCTATGGCTAGGAGAAGGCCGGTCATGTCCGAAGCTCTGAAATATGAGCTGGCTAAGGAGCTCGGCGTGTATGACCTTGTGGCCACCGAGGGATGGGGTGCCGTACCCTCCCGCCAGTGTGGTAACCTGGTGCGGCTGGCCATCGAGAAAGCCGAACAAGCCCTGGTGAACAACCGCCTTTAGTGCTGCCCACCACGGCTGGGGCCCCAACCCCGGCCTCTAATATTTACGGGCGGTTATTACGCAGGTTGTTCAGCCGCTCATAGGGATCGAGAATATCAGTTATCCGAACCCCGAAGCTTTCGTTCACTACGACTACCTCTCCCCGGGCTATCAGGGTGCCGTTCACCAGGATGTCCACCGGCTCGTCGGACATTTTCTCCAGCTCGACTATGCTGCCCGGACCCAGGTTGAGGATCTCCTTAATAGGCTTAACGGTGGAGCCCAGGACCACCTCAATATCCAGGGGCACATCCAGGATAAGCTCCAGATTCCTGGGAGTCGCCCCGTACACCTGGGGCGGCCTGGCGGATTCTCCGGAAGCCGCCGGATTCTCTGCGGCAGGCGGAGGGGAGGCCTCTTCACGTACTTCAGGAGCCGCGTTTACCTGCCCCGGATCTCCAGAAGAATCTGCGGGCGGCGTAGGGGCAGACGGACCGAAGAGCATTCCAACGGCTTCTTTGGCCACTTCCACCGGCATCACCTGCATGATCTCACTCTCCACCAGCCCCTCGATCTCCATACGGAAGGAGACCACGGCGATGGGAGCCCCTGCCGGCCAGGGCGGGGCAAAGGACTCGAGGGTAAAATTTACAGGCGTTACCTGGGGCGGCGAGATCTTAACACTGCGGCTAAAAATAGTGGACATGGAAGTGGCGGCGCTCCCGATCATCTGGTTCATGGCCTCGGCCACGGCACTCTTCTGGATCTCGTCCAGTTCCTCCTGCTCCACCTGACCGCTTCCACCCATCATGAGGTCGGCGATAACGGCAGCATCCCGTGTCTTAATGATCAACAGGTTGGAGCCCGACAGGCCCTCGGTGAAATTCACCTCGATTATCACGTAGGGCATTTGAAAGGACGCAAAAAGTTCCTCCGGCGTGGTGACCCTGGTATTAGGGGTAGTAATCAATACTTTGCGGTTTAGGAGTTGGGAAAGGGCCGTAGCCGCGCTCCCCATGGATATGTTGCCTATCTCGCCCAGGGCATCCTTTTCCTCTTCGGTCAGGTCTACCGGAGGGGAACCTCCGGCAGCAGACGCACCCAAAAGGGCATCGATTTCTTCTTGGGATAGAAACTCGGACATTTAAACTACCTCCATTATCTGCACGGCCCTCTTGTTGCCTACCAGACCCGCCTGAATTTTAAATTTAGGGTGGCCGTCCACATAGAGTTCCAGGTCATCCTCGATACCCCGGTCTAAAGTGATGACGTCTCCCGCCTGCAACTGCAGGAAGTCCCTCACCTTTATGCGGGCCCGGCCGCAGAAAGCTATCAATTCCACCGGTACTTCCAACAGGATCTTGGTCAGGCCTTCCCGGAAGCCGGCGGCTTCCTCGGCCTCCCCGGCCCCGGCAAACCATTGGGTGGCGGACAGGCGGGAAATAACGGGTTCCAGGAGCATGTAGGGCAGGCAGATATTCATAAGGCCCTCGTTCTTCCCCACCGTGGTGGCCAGGGTTACTACGGCCACAATTTCGTTGGGAGAAACTATCTGGACGAACTGCGGGTTGGTCTCCACGGACTCTAGTTTAGGCGTGACCGGATAGGCATCGGCCCAAACATAGCTGAGGTGCTCCAGTATCCTGCTGTTCAGCCTCCGCAGCACATGGAGCTCGATTTCGGTGAGTTCCCGGCTCCGCACCGCGGTTTCTCCCCGCCCGCCGAAAAGCAGGTCAATGATGGGGAAAACAAAGGCCAGATTCGTTTCCAATAGAGCCGTCCCTTTTAAAGGCTCCAGGGTGAAAAGGGACAGCAGGGTGGGCGTAGGCAGGGACACGATGAAGTCCTCGTAGGTCATCTGTTCCACCGAGGCTATCTTGACCTGGATATTGGCGCGCAAGTAAGCCGACAGAAAATTGCCCACCAGCCGGCCGTAGTTCTCGTGGATCATGTAAAGGGTGCGCAGGTGCTCCTTCGAGAGCTTATTGGGCCGCCGGAAATCGTATTTCTTGGCCTTAACCTCCGGTTTTTCCTCCCTCAGCTCTTCCGCCTTGATTTCTCCCCGGCTCAGGGCGGCCAGGAGGGCGTCGATTTCGGCCTGGGACAAAACCTCAGCCATAACCCCTTACCCCTTCGTCAGCCTAAAACCTTCTTTAAGGCTTGCAACACCCGTTCCTGCTGGAAGGGCTTCACAATAAAGTCCTTAGCCCCTGCCTGAATAGCCTCCATGACCATAAGCTGCTGGCCCATGGCGCTGCACATGATAATTTTGGCCTCGGGATCCATCTTCTTGATGGCCTTGACGGCGGCTATGCCGTCCATTTCCGGCATGGTGATGTCCATGGTCACCGCATCGGGTTTGAGTTCCTGGTAAAGCTCCACAGCTTTAGCGCCGTTTTCCGCCTCCCCGGCCACCTCGTACCCGTTTTTGGTAAGGATATCTTTAATCATCATGCGCATGAAAGCCGCATCGTCCACCACCAAAACTCTTTTTCCCATACCAACCAAAACCTCCTTGGCCGAAGTACCCGTGGGTTTCTAGACAACAGGTTAAGGGCCTGGCGCATCCCCAGTTTTGATTCCGGCCTGCTTGGCTATCGCTCGCAAAGGCCTCCCTCGCGGGCAGGACTTTTGCTTGGCTCAAGGCTCCGGCAGGCTTCCCGGCAGGATTTAAGCTTCCTGCCTC
>LDZR01002346.1_pt1 | contig 45443 bp, 46 predicted proteins | sample 615371 | NCBI WGS metagenome assembly LDZR01 (sample SAMN03408294, study PRJNA278302) | terrestrial metagenome | isolation source: oil reservoir sample K2 | place: USA: Alaska, North Slope, Kuparuk formation | collected 2013
CCCCAAATTCGACGTCCTGTCTCAGTTGGGGCTGGCGCTCACATCCTATTCGCGCCTCCCGGTTTTGCCTTACGCTTCGCTAAGAGCTGTTAACCAGTGCTCGTTAAATCGTTTCGCAAACCGCAGCAGAGACCTACTAAGATTTGGAATGGTGTGAACCCATTCCTTTTTTATTTTTTTAATTTCTGCTGCTGTTTTTTTATTTTTAGTTCCTTAGATATGTGAAGCAGTATAAAAACTACTTCACATGGCAACAATTAAAATAGCGGCACGTAATTTAAGGAGGTTTCTAAATGGCCAACAAGGTTGAGCTCTGCGGCGTAGATACTTCAAAGCTGCCGGTACTTACCAACGAAGAAATGAGAGAACTTTTTAAACAGATTAAAGAAGGTAATGAAGAGGCTCGGCAAAAGCTGGTACAGGGAAACCTCCGGTTGGTTTTAAGTGTTATACAGCGTTTTACCAATAGAGGGGAATATGTAGATGATCTTTTCCAGGTGGGCTGTATTGGCCTTATGAAAGCAGTAGATAATTTTGATCTTTCCCAGAATGTTAAATTTTCCACTTATGCTGTTCCCATGATTATAGGTGAGATACGAAGGTACCTTCGGGATAACAACTCCATAAGGGTAAGCCGCTCTTTACGGGATATGGCATACAAAGCTCTGCAGATAAGAGATTCCCTGGTTAATAAATATTCCCGGGAACCCACCATTACAGAGATTGCCCGGGAGCTGAAAATACCCAGAGAAGAAGTTATTTTTGCTCTGGACGCAATTCAGGAGCCCGTATCCCTTTTTGAACCCATTTATCACGACGGCGGTGACCCCATATTTGTTATGGATCAAATTGGAGACGAAAAAAATTCCGATACAAACTGGCTGGAAAATATTGCTGTAAAAGAGGCGCTTAATAAGCTGAGCGAGCGGGAAAAGCTTATATTGACAATGCGTTTTTTTGAGGGAAAAACTCAGATGGAGGTGGCTGAAGAAATAGGTATTTCCCAGGCTCAGGTTTCAAGGCTTGAGAAAGCTGCCTTAAATCATATGAGAAGATATATGTGAGGGAGGCATTATGAGAAAAAAAATTATTTTATGTGTGTGTCTTTTTTCTGTTTTTCTTTTTGGTTATCTTATCTGCTTAGGTTTTAAACCTGCATTGGGGGGTTCACAAGATTTAAGCCGAGATCTGATCCGCTTCCATGTAATAGCAAACAGCGATCTGCCTGAAGACCAGCATCTTAAAAGGGAAGTTAGGGATGCTGTTGTGGAGAAAATAAGCAGCGATTTTAGAAATGCTGAAAGCATAGAAAAAGCACGGATTATAATAAAGGAAAAATTAAAAGTTATTGAGGAAACAGCTAAAAAAGAAATTTATGAACACGGAAAAAGATATTCTGTGAAGGTTGAATTTGGATATTTTACTTTTCCAGCCAAAACCTACGGTTCCTTTTCTCTGCCTGAGGGAAAGTATGAAGCTCTTAGAGTCGTTATAGGTGAAGGTAAAGGAGAGAACTGGTGGTGTGTTCTTTTTCCTCCTCTGTGCTTTGTGGACATTTCAAGCAGTGCGGCTGCAGAACACGATCTCACGGAAAGTGAGGATGAAAATGTTCAGCAGGTTTATAAAGAAGAAAATTTAAAACCCAGGGTGGAAGTGAAGTTTAAACTGCTGGAAATGTTTAATAGGACGAAGAATTTCATAGTTGAGCACAGAATAAAAAGGGAAAAATCTCTATAATTTAAAGCGAAAGCAGGTTGTATACATGCTCAGCTTGTTGATAGAGGGTCTCTGCTGCAGTTTTCTTATTCCTGAACTCGCACTGGACATCTCTAAGCAAAGCTTAAAGATAAAACCGGACCGTCCCAAATTCGACATCCTATGAAAGTATAGGGCTGGCGCTCACATCCTATTCGCGCCTCCCGGTTTTGCCTTGCGCTTTGCTAAGAGCTGTTAGCCAGCTCTCGTTAAGTCGTTTTGCAAACTGCAGCAGAGAACCATTAAAATTTAATAAGAAGGTTTGTCGATAGTTTGGAGCAGGTTTTATACCTGCTTTTTTATTGTTAAAAATGCGTCACAAGATCTTAAGAATTATCATAGAATTATTTAAAGGGAAATCCGGGGGAGGTGCCGGCCATAATACGGATTTCAGAACTGAAAACCAGAGATGTGATCAACATTGATGACGGACGAAGGCTGGGCTTGATCAGGGATATTGACTTGGATGTAGTTGAAGGCAGAGTTAAAGCAATTATTCTTCCCGGAACACCCAGATTTTTGGGTTTTTTCGGAAGAAGGGATGATTTGATAATCCCCTGGGAAAAAATCAAAAAAATCGGGGTTGATGTTATATTGGTAGATTTAGAAGGAGCTGTGGACTTAAAAGGAGTGAAAATAATTAAAAACTATTAAAAAGTTATGGAAGTTTCGGTTTAATGCCGAAACTTTTTCGTTTTAAGGGCAGACTGTTCTTTGACACACTAAATGTTGTGTAGTAGTATATGGAGGACACTAAATATAGATTTGGTTTGTGCCATACCAATTAAAAGGGTGATGCCATTGCGGTGTCCTTACTGCGGAAACACCAGCTCTAAAGTTCTTGAATCGAGACAGACTGAAGAGGGGAGATGTATTCGCAGAAGAAGGGAATGCATCTCCTGCAGTGAAAGGTTTACAACTTATGAAAGAATCGAAAAGATTCCCATCTATGTTATTAAAAAAGATGGACGCAGGGAGCCCTTTGATCCTGAAAAGATACTGAAAGGACTTTTAAAAGCCTGCGAAAAGAGGCCCATTTCTGTGGAAAAGCTTAGGGAAATTGTGGATGAAATAGAGGCTGAGATTGTTAATAGAATGGAGACAGAGGTGCCCACTACAGTAATTGGCGAGATGGTTATGGACAAGCTCAAAAAGGTTGATGATGTGGCCTATGTCCGCTTTGCTTCTGTTTACAGAGAATTTAAAGATTTAAAAATGTTTCTAGAGGAGCTGGAAAATCTTTTAACCTCAAAGTAATAAAAGCAAACTTTAGGGGGGAGGCTTAAAATGTTCACCCAGATCAAGAAACGAGATGGAAGAGTGGTTGACTTTGATGCAACAAAGATTACTGACGCAATTTTTGCTGCTGCAAGAGCTGTAGGGGGAGAAGATAGGGAAACTGCCAAAAGGCTTACCTACAAGGTTCTTGATTATCTGCATGAGAAGTTTGGTGATTCCCTTTTTACTGTGGAAGATGTTCAGGATGCTGTTGAAAAAATATTGATAGAAAACGGACATGCAAGGACTGCTAAGGCATATATTCTCTACCGTGATTGGAGGACAAGAATCCGCGAGGCTAAATCTGATCTGATGGATGCTGTTGAAGAAGTATTAAAGGAAACAAACCGAGAAAATGCTAATGTAAGCAATTCTCCATCTGCCAAAATGCTGCAGATAGCCAGCGCTGCAAGCAAACAGTACTATTTGAGCCGCTTAATTCCCGAGGAGTTTTCCTATGCCCACAGGAACGGCATTATTCACATACATGATCTTGATTTTTACGGCAAAACCCTTAACTGCCTGCAGATTCCTTTGGGAGAGCTGTTGAGAAATGGATTTAACAACGGTCATGGATACATAAGACCTCCTAAAAGGCCTTCTTCGGCAACTGCTCTGGCGGCCATTATACTTCAGAGCTGTCAAAACGATATGCACGGAGGACAGTCCTTTGCTTTCTTTGATCGGGATATAGCACCTTATGTGGAAAATGCCAGTGAGGACGAAGCCTTTCAGGCAATGGAAGCCCTGGTTTACAACTTAAACAGCATGCACAGCAGGGCAGGAAGTCAGGTGCCTTTCAGTACCATCAACCTGGGTACCGATACATCTGAAGCAGGGCGCAGGGTTACCAGAAATCTCCTGTTGGCTTATGAAAGGGGTTTGGGCAGGGGTGAAAACCCCATTTTTCCGAATATTGTTTTTAGAATTAAAGAAGGCATTAACTGGGAGCCTGGAGATCCCAATTATGATCTTCTTCTGCTCGCCATGAGAGTAGCAGCAAAGCGCATGAACCCCACATTCAGCTTCATGGATTCCTCTTTTAATAAGCGCTATGGCTGTGAAGTAAGTTATATGGGATGCAGGACCAGGGTCATAGCCAATGTTCGGGGTCCTGAAGTGTCTGAAAAAAGGGGAAATCTTTCCTTTACCAGCATTAATCTTCCCAGAATTGCATTAAAGAATAAAGGGAATGTGGATGCCTTCTTTAATGAGCTGGACAAGGTTATGGATCTGGCTATCAGGCAGCTTTATCACAGATTCCAGGTTCAAAGTAAGCTGAGGGTTAAGGATATGCCCTTCCTCATGGGGCAGCACCTGTACCTTGATTCCGACAATTTAGAAGAAGACGACATTATTGAACCTGCCATTGTTCACGGTACTCTGTCGGTGGGCTTTATAGGACTGGCGGAAACCCTTAAAGTGCTTACAGGAAAGCACCATGGGGAATCCGAAGAAGCCCAGAAGCTGGGCCTTGAAATAGTAAAGCACATGAGGGAACTGGTGGATAAAGCAGTGGCTGATTACAACTTAAACTATACTTTTTTAGCTACCCCAGCTGAGGGATTATCTGGACGTTTTATTTCCATTGATAGGGAGGAATTTGGCGTTATTCGTGGAATTACGGATAAAGAATATTATACCAATTCTTTTCATGTTCCCGTTTCATATCCCATAAGCTGTTATGAAAAAATTGAAATCGAGGGGCCATACCACAAATGTACCAATGCCGGCCACATCAGCTATGTGGAGTTTGCGTCTCCTCCTCAGAACAATGTGGCAGCGGTATATGATATCCTGAAGCATATGAAGAAACATGACATGGGTTATGTGGGTATTAATTTCCCCATTGATTTCTGCAATTCATGCGCTTATTTAGGAGTTATATCAGAAGACAGCTGCCCTCGCTGCGGAAGCATTAACATCAGCAGAGTGCGCAGGATAACGGGGTATTTGAGTACGGTAGACAGGTTTAATGATGCTAAGGTTGCAGAATTGAATGACCGAGTGGCGCATTTTTAAATTTTAAGGAGGAGAAATGATGAAAATTAGGCTTGCCGGCATTGAACGGGAAAGTGTGGTTGATGGGCCCGGTATACGCTTTGTAATTTTCGGCCAGGGGTGCCCTCACAGGTGCCCCGGCTGTCATAATAAACATACGTGGGATCCAAAAGGCGGATATTTAATGGACGCCGATGAAATAATAAAAGAGGTTCTCCAGTCACGGATCGTCAGGGGTGTTACCTTTTCTGGAGGAGAGCCTTTTTATCAGGCTTCTGCTTTTTCCTATATAGGCAGAGAGGTTAAAAAACATGGTTTTGATGTTGTTACTTATTCTGGATACGTTTTTGAAGATCTTTTAGAATTGGCTGAAAGCAGGGAGGGTTTTTGGGAACTTCTTTACTGTACTGACTATCTCATTGATGGCCCCTTTATCTTGGCCCAAAAGGATCTGTCCCTTCCTTTCAGGGGATCTCGAAATCAGAGAATCATTGATGTAAAGAAATCTCTTGAAAAGGGCAGAGCTGTTCTGATGAGTGATTGGGACATCCTTGTGGTATAAAAGTGGTATAAAATGAGAATTGAGAAGGTTGGTTTATGGACAGTGTATTTTGCCTTAAACACAGGGGAAGCCTGGAGTATTTTGAAATTGAATTTCCCTGCCCAGGTATAGCTCGAGGAATATTTACTACAAGAAAGGGCGGAGTAAGCTTACCTCCTTTCAACAGTTTAAATATGGCCTTCCATGTGGGAGATGAAAAAGAGAAAGTCCTTTTAAATAGAAAAATTGCAGCAGATGCTCTGGGCATTCCTTTAGAAGAATTTACTTCCGGAGAACAGGTTCACGGCGATAAAGTGGTGTTAGTTGAAGAGGAGCAGCGGGGGCGGGGTGCTTTTGATCTAAAAGATGTTATCCCTGGAGCCGATGCATTAATTACAGGAAAAAAAAATGTGGCACTAACGGCTTTTTTTGCCGACTGCGTGCCCATATATATTCTCTGTCCCCATGATAGAAAAATCGGCATTGCTCATGCGGGATGGAAGGGAACGGCTTTAGGGATTGCTGGAAAAACAGTGAAAGCCATGAAGGCCGCTTTTGGAGTAAAAGAAAGAGACTGTATGGCATTTATTGGTCCTTCCATTGGACCATGCTGCTATACTGTTGGTGAAAATGTATATATGCAGTTTTCTGACCATTTTGAAAATAAAAGGGATGACTTTTTTAAGAAACTGTCCCATGAAAAATGGAGTTTGGATCTGTGGACTGCAAATAAATATGATTTAATTTTTTCAGGAATTGAACCAAAAAATATTTTTGTCAGCGGACTCTGTACCTGCTGCAATGAAAATCTCTTTTTTTCATATAGAAGGGAAAATGGTAAGACAGGAAGAATGGCAGCTGTTTTTAAGCTTATATAAAAGTAAAAGTAAGATCAGGAACCAGCTGCGAGGGTACCGCTGCTGTAAAATTCAGATGAATCATTAGAGGGGGGACGGCACAGTGAACACCATAGCACAAAACCTGGAACGAACTTTGGAGCGCATTAAGAATGCTGCCCTTAAAGCAGGAAGGGACCCCAGCGGGATAAAGCTGGTGGCGGTATCCAAAGGGATTGATGTGGATAGGATAAAAATGGCTTTGGAAGCAGGAGTTAAATGTCTGGGCGAAAACAGGGTACAGGAATTTATTGATAAGTATGAGGTTATTGGTGAAGATGTGGAGTGGCATTTTATAGGGCACCTGCAGAGAAATAAAGTTAAATACATTATAGGAAAGATGGCTTTAATACATTCCCTAGACCGACTGAGCCTTGCAGAGGAGTTGAATAAAAGGGCAGGAAGGAAATCTATAAAGGTTGATGTTTTGGTTCAGGTTAATGTTTCTGGAGAAGAGACAAAACATGGAGTAAGTTTGGAAAAAGCTATTCCTTTTGTTACAACAGTTGCAGAAAAGTATCCCAATATAAACATTAAAGGCTTGATGACCATAGCTCCCATAGCTGATGATCCGGAAAAAGTAAGGCCCTATTTTAGAAAGCTCAGGCTGCTTTCCCAATCCATTGAGGAAAGGAAAATACCTGGAGTAAAAATGGAATGGCTGTCCATGGGCATGACTGATGATTTTGAAGTGGCTGTAGAAGAAGGGGCGAATATGGTTAGGATAGGACGGGCAATTTTTGGGCCAAGAGGTTAAAAGGGGGTGCTTTTTGGTGAGCAAAAAGCTAAGTGATAAGATTTTAAGTTTTTTTGGGCTGGAAATTGATGAAGACGATGAAATAATGCAGGATGGAGAGCAGAAATGGGACAGGCAGGTAATTCCTGGAATTCAAAAAAAAAAGGTAGCAATGTTATCAGCCTTCATGCTGTTAAAAATATGAAGATAATTGTCATGCGGCCCACAAGTTTTGAGAAGGTTATGAACTATGCTGCGGACTTAAAAAACCGCCACCCTGTGGTTTTAAATTTTGAAGGAACCGACGGGGAAACTGCAAGACGCATAATTGATTTTATGAGCGGAGTTACCTATGCTTTAGGGGGAACTGTGGAAAAAATAAGTTCTTCCATATTTGCTTTTCTGCCCAACAATGTGGAAATTATAGGAGATATTGAGGATTATATACATATCAAAAATAAAGTCTGAAGGGAATGGTAATGTGTGAATATAGGTTTTATTGGGTCAGGCGCCATGGCAGAGGCGCTTATAAGGGGGCTTTTATCATCAAAAAAGTATCTGCCCGAAAATATTAACTGCAGTGATATATTACCTGATCGTTTGGAGTATATTGAAAAGAATTACGGGGTTAAAGGTTATAAAAGCAATACAGATGTTGTAAAGTTTAGTGAAATAATTATTTTGGCAGTGAAACCTAATAATATAAAGGAAGTAGTAGAAGAAATAGGAGATGCTTTATCTGCGGAAAAAACTTTAGTATCTATTGCTGCGGGCATCTCCACTGTTTTTATTGAGGAACTGCTTAAAAAGGAGATTCCTGTAGTCAGAGCTATGCCCAATACCCCCTGCCTTATTGGAGAAGGTATTACAGCACTGTGTCCTGGCAGGTATGCGGAGAAAAGGCATTTGGAAACAGCTTCGGAATTATTCGGAACCGCCGGCAGGGTAGTGGAACTTCCTGAAAAACTTATGAATGCAGCAACAGCTTTGAGTGGAAGCGGACCGGCATATATTTATTTAATTATCGAGGCACTGGTGGATGCTGGGGTAACCATAGGACTTCCGAGGGATACAGCATCTGAACTTGTTGTGCAGACCGTCATAGGTGCGGCCAAAATGGTTTCCTTATCAGGAGAACACCCTGCTGTTTTAAAGGCAAAGGTTATGTCTCCCGGTGGAACTACTGCTGCAGCCCTAAAAAAATTAGAAGATGGTGAGATAAGGGCTGTTCTTATGAAAGCTGTGGAAGCTGCTAGGGAAAAGGCTGATAAAATGAATTAGTGAATAAGAAAATTAGAGAATAAAATGTAAAGAGCGGATTAAATTAAATGGGGTGTCTGTTTTGTATATTTTATACCAGGTGATAAGAATTTCTTTTTCCATTCTTCAGTGGCTGATTATTGCCAGAGTGGTTCTTTCTTGGGTAAATGTTGATTATAATAATCCCTTGGTTAGATTTATATATGAATTTACAGAGCCCATACTTGCTCCCTTCCGCCGCCTCATACCCAGGGGTTCTGTTCCCTTGGATTTTTCACCTCTGTTTGCCCTTATATTTCTTCAGCTGCTGGAAAATTTTATCTTAAGAATAATTTTGGGGACATTTTTTTAGAATTATCTGCCAAAACGCAGGCTTTTTTAATTAATTAAAGAAGTAATTGTTAAACCATTCTGGAGGTGAAAATTGTTGTGATGCTGACGCCGGTGGAAATAGAATCCCGAGAATTTTCCAAAAGCCTGCGTGGTTATAATGTGGAAGAAGTGGACAGCTTTTTAAGCAAAATATCCAAAGAGTATGAGAGGCTTTACCGCAAAAATCAAGAATATGTGGAAAGTATAAGAAAATTGGAAAAGGAATTGGAAAAATACAGCCAACTGGAAAAAACCCTCAATGAGACCCTGGTGCTTGCGCAGAAAACTGCAGAAGACACTAAAAAAAATGCATTGAAAGAAGCGGAATTAATAATTGAAGAAGCGCGTAAAGAAGCACAGAAAATGATTTCCCAGGCTGAAGAGGAAGTAAAAAAACAGCAGGCGCTGCTGGAAGAAATAAAAAAGGATCAGCAGGTTTTTGCTGTGGAGTTTAGGACTCTCCTTAAAACATATCTTGAGCTCCTTGATAAAAAGTTGGGTATTAATGATGAAGAGGAAAAACCTGACGAAGAAGAAGGAGAAATTGAAGAAAGGGAAAGGGATTTCGAGGTGGAAGAGGTTTAGAAAAGAAAGAATAGGGTATTTTTTATGCTGAATTTGACATTATAATGACTTATATTTATAATATTATTCAATCTATAGAAAGAAGATTAACAAATAGAAGATGAACAAAAAAATAAAGACAAAGGCATTGACGGGGAGGAGTAAGCTGTTTTTTCTGGAAACAGCGAGACCGGGAAGGTGGAAGCCGGTCCCAGATGGCAGCCGAAGATCGCCCCTGAGCAGCGCTCTGAAATTCGTAAAGAAAAGTAGGAGCTGCCGTGAGCTACGCGTTATGTGCTTTGAGTGAACCGCTTAATCCAGCGGTTTACTAAGGTGGTACCGCGGGTAGAAGCCTCTCGTCCTTAGGGATGGAGGCTTTTTTAATGATGGTCGATAATTGATAATGGCTAAAACATCATGGAAGTATGAGGTGAGAGCAGTGAGCTACAATGATACCCTTAATCTGCCCAAAACGGATTTTCCCATGAGGGCCAATCTTCCTAAAAGAGAACCGGAAATTCTTAAGTTTTGGGAAGAAATCGATATCTACAGGAAAGTGCAGGAAAAAAACAAAGGCAGAAAAAAGTTTATTCTTCATGATGGTCCCCCCTATGCCAATGGGAACATCCATTTAGGAACAACCCTTAATAAAATTCTTAAGGACATCGTTGTCAAATACCATTCTATGGTGGGTTATGATGCTCCCTTTGTTCCGGGCTGGGATACCCATGGGCTTCCCATTGAAACCCAAGCCATAAAGAATCTGGGAATAAACCGCGGTGAAATAAGCGTTCATGAATTCAGACAGAAGTGCAAAGAGTATGCTTTGAATTACGTTAATATTCAAAGGGAGCAGTTTAAACGCCTTGGGGTAAGGGGAGATTGGGATAATCCCTATTTAACCCTTCATCCAGAGTTTGAAGCGGCTCAAATAGGCGTTTTTGGCGAGATGGCAAGAAAAGGATATATCTACAAAGGACTTAAGCCTGTTTATTGGTGTGCTGACTGCCAGACTGCTTTGGCAGAAGCCGAGGTGGAATATCATGATGCCAGGTCTCCTTCTATTTATGTAAAGTTTCCTGTGGTAGATGGTAAAGGAAAGCTTCCAGAAGAAAACTGCTATGTGGTAATTTGGACAACCACTCCATGGACCTTACCGGCAAACGTTGCCATTACCCTGCATCCAAGATATGTATATGTTTTATTGGAGAAGGACGGAGAATATTTTGTAATGGCTAAAGAACTGTACAAAAAGGCTCTTGAAGATATGGACATCACAGAAGAATTTAAAGTTGTTAAAGAATTTCAGGGTAAGGAACTGGAAGGTGTAGTCTGCAGGAACCCCCTAGTGGATAGGGATTCTCTCGTTATCCTTGGGGAGCACGTTACTCTGGAACAGGGTACAGGATGTGTTCATACTGCACCGGGCCACGGTATTGAAGACTATGAGGTGGGACAGCGGTATGGTCTTCCCATCATTTCTCCTTTGGATTCTGAGGGTAAGTTTACCAGTGAAATAAAAGATCTTGAAGGACTTCCCTATTTCGAAGCCAACAAAGTCATTACCGGCAGATTAGAAGAAAACGGCAGCCTTATGCATCTCAGCTTTATCAATCACCAGTATCCCCACTGCTGGCGCTGCAAGCATCCTGTTATTTTTAGAGCAACGGAGCAGTGGTTTGCTTCCATAGGAAATTTCCGCAAGGAGCTCCTTGAGGAAATAGATAGGGTTAAATGGATTCCTTCTTGGGGTAGGGAAAGAATGCATAATATGATAGCAGAAAGGGGAGACTGGTGCATTTCCAGGCAGAGGACTTGGGGTGTACCCATTCCTGCTTTTTACTGCAGGTCCTGTGGAGAAATTATAATAACGGAAGAAACCATTTCCCATATACAGAAACTTTTTAAAGAACATGGTTCAGACATATGGTTTATTAAAGAAGCCCATGAATTGATTCCCGAAGGCCTGAAATGCCATGCCTGCGGCGGCGGGGAATTTGAAAAAGAAACTGACATTATGGATGTTTGGTTTGATTCCGGTTCTAGCCACATTGGAGTCCTTTTGGAAAGGGAAGAGCTGGAGTGGCCTGCTGATCTCTATCTAGAGGGAAGCGACCAGTACCGCGGCTGGTTTAATTCTTCACTGTCAACAGGTGTTGCTGTTAAAGGAAAGGCACCATATAAGGCTGTTCTGACTCACGGCTTTTTGGTGGACGAGCAGGGCAGAAAGATGTCCAAGTCTTTAGGAAATGTTATTGATCCCATGGATGTAATAAAATCCTTAGGGGCAGATATTTTAAGGCTGTGGGTTTCTTCAGCAGATTATCATAAGGACATTGCTGTTTCCGACAATATTATGAAGCAGATAGCAGAAGCTTACCGCAAAATTAGAAATACCTGCCGCTTTCTTATAGGAAATCTATACGATTTTACCCCAGGAAGAGATGAGGTAGCATATGACGATCTCTTAGAGCTGGATAAATGGGCACTCCTTAAGCTCCACAAACTTATCAAACAGGTTACAGAAGCATATTCTAAGTACGATTTCCACCGGGTATATTATGATATCCATAATTTCTGCGTTACTGATATGAGCGCTTTTTATCTTAATATCTTAAAGGACAGGCTGTATACTTTTAAAGCAGACAGTGTTGAAAGGCGTGCTGCCCAGACGGTTATGTATCAGATATTAGAGGTGCTGGTGGTGCTTCTGGCTCCCATTTTGGCTTTCACTACGGAAGAAATATGGAGATATATGCCGAAGAAAGAAGGTGCTCCCGAAAGCGTTCAGCTTGCCGATTGGCCTAAAGTAAATGAGAAATATCTTGATGCCGATCTTGAGAAAAGATGGGACATGTTAATTGAAGTTAGAGAACAAGTAGTTGATGCCCTGGAAATTGCAAGAAATGATGGTCTTATAAGAGATTCATTAGAGGCAAAGGTGGAGCTTTATCCCAGCAGAGAATTATACGATTTTCTTAAAGAATATGAAAAAGATCTTGCTACTCTGTTTATTGTTTCCCAGGTGAAACTGAATGACCCAGAAAAGGAACTTCCCCATGAAGTGACGAGGTACTGGGAAGAACAGAAGCTGGGAATAAAAATAGATAGGGCAAAAGGGGAAAAATGCGAACGGTGCTGGATTTACAGCGAGACTGTTGGGCAGGCTGAAAAGCATCCCACCATCTGCAGCAGATGCGTTGAGGTGGTGGAAAGCTTGAAATAAAAGCAGTAAAGTTCCCCAAAGGGGGAACCTCTTCAGCTTGTTGACAAAAAGTCTCTGCTGCAGTTTTCTTACTCCTGAACTCGCACAGGGCATCTCTACGCAAAGCTTAAAGACAAAACCGGACCGCCCCAAATTCGACGTCCTGTCTCAGGTTGAGGCTGGCGCTCACATCCTATTCGCGCCTCCCGGTTTTGCCTTACGCTTTGCCAAGAGCTGTCAGCCAGTGCTCGTTAAGTCGTTTCGCAAACCGCAGCGGAGACCTACTGAGATTTAATATGAGGGCTTGTCTGCAATCTGAAAGTTCCCCAAAAGGGGAACTCTATTTTTGGTGGGTTTTGATTATTGGCTGTTTTATTTTGTTGGTATAATAGTCTTGATAAAGATTGTGGAGGGCGATAGATGTGAAAAGTAACCGCATTGTTATCACCGTTGTGGGGAAAGACAAGGTTGGAATAATAGCAGGGGTTGCAAATGTCCTAGCAAAGTATAACGCAAATATTGTGGACATAAGCCAGACCATTATGCAGGAGTTTTTTACTATGATAATGATTGTGGACATTTCCAAATGCACTGTGGATTTCAGTACATTAAAGCAGCTTTTGGACCAATGTGCTCAAGAGCTTCAGGTAAAAATAACTGCCCAGCATGAAGATGTATTCCATTACATGCACCGAATATAGTGTCAAGGGGGTTAACCAATGCCTGTTACCTTTGGAGCAGATGAAATACTGGAAACCATTAGGATGATAGAAGCAGAACATCTGGATATTAGAACCATAACCCTTGGTATAAGCTTAAATGACTGCAGCGGAAGTGATGCTGATGCCATTATTAAGAAAATTTACAGTAAGATAATAAAATACGGAGAAAACCTGGTACCCGTTGCTGAAGAGATTGAAAGGGATTATGGTATTCCCATTATTAATAAAAGAGTATCCGTAACACCCCTATCCTTCATAGCAGCGTTAAAGGATGAAGAAGAATACATTAAATGTGCCCATGCTATGGATAGGGCAGCTAAGGAAATAGGAGTGGATTTTATAGGGGGTTTTTCTGCCCTTGTGCACAAAGGTTTTACCAAACAGGATCGACTGCTTATAAATGCAATTCCCGCTGCCCTTTCTGGAACAGAAAGAGTCTGTTCTTCCGTGAATGTGGCCAGCACCAAAGCAGGAATAAATATGGATGCCGTTTATTTAATGGGTCAAAAAATAAAAGAAACTGCCCGCTTAACAGCTGATAGAGAAAGCATCGGCTGTGCAAAGCTTGTTGTTTTCTGCAACGCTCCTGAGGACAATCCTTTCATGGCAGGTGCTTTTCACGGTGTAGGCGAGCCCGAGGCTGCTGTAAATGTTGGCGTCAGCGGACCTGGCGTTGTATTAAAAGCTATTGAACAGCATCCTGATGCAGATTTGGGTACCATTGCTGAAGTAGTAAAGAAAACTGCATTTAAGGTTACCAGAATGGGAGAACTGGTGGGAAGAGCCGCATCGGAACGCCTTAAAGTTCCCTTTGGAATTGTAGATCTTTCCCTTGCTCCGACACCGGCTGTAGGAGACAGCGTGGCATCCATTTTAGAAGCAATGGGATTGGAGCGCTGCGGAGGTCCCGGTACAACAGCTGCTTTAGCGATGCTGAATGATGCTGTAAAGAAGGGAGGAGCCATGGCATCTTCTTATGTAGGAGGACTAAGCGGAGCTTTTATTCCGGTAAGTGAGGATGCAGGAATGGTTGAAGCTGTGGAAACTGGGTCTTTATCCCTTGAGAAGCTGGAAGCTATGACCAGCGTATGCTCCGTTGGATTGGATATGGTCGCCCTTCCAGGAGATATATCTGCGGAAACCATTGCTGCTGTAATTGCTGATGAAGCTGCCATAGGAATGATAAACAACAAAACCACTGCTGTAAGGGTTATCCCTGTGGAGGGTAAGAAAGCTGGTGATAGAGTAGAATTCGGGGGACTTTTAGGTTCAGCAGTCATAATGGATTATAAGAAAATTGATGCTTCTAAATTTGTTGTGCGGGGAGGAAGAATTCCAGCGCCAATACAGGCTTTAAATAATTAATTAATTTTTTATTAAATCCCCTTGATTTTGGGCAACTTAATAATGCTTAATAGGAGGATTAATCATGCACAAGGGGATTAATGAAATAAGCAGCAGTGAAGAAAAGAAATGGGACGGTTTGGAAGAAGAGGCAAGGAACTTATTGAAAACAATAAATGGGGTTTATTTTGGAGAATATCTTGAAATTATAAGCGATATTAAAAAATTATTTGTTTTGAACTTTCTTCTGGGACTCACCCGCGGAGTGGGAATGGCTCTTGGCTTTACCATATTGGGCACCATTGTGTTCCATATACTGAAGAAGATTATTATTTTAAATTTACCCGGTATAAGCAGTTTTATAGCAGAAATTGTACGCCTTGTACAGCTAAAAAATCAGTTTCCTTAAGGGAAAGGGGGGAGGATTTTAAATGACCAATGATGTTTTTGAAGTTATTAGGGAAAGAAGAAGCATTCGTGCTTTTAAACCCCAGAATATACCCGATGAAATTGTGGCAAAGCTTTTGGAAGCTGCATGCCGAGCGCCCTCAGCAGGGAATCTTCAGCCGTGGAAATTTTATGTGGTAAAAAACGAAGAAATTAAGAAGAAGCTTTCTGCTGCAGCTTTCAATCAGAGTTTTGTTGCTCAGGCACCTGTGGTAATAGTGGTCTGTGCACTGCCGGAAGAAAGTGCTTCAAGGTATGGGGAGCGCGGCAGAAGCCTTTACTGCATCCAAGATACTGCTGCAGCTGTTCAGAATCTGCTCCTTGCTGCTTGGGCTCTTGGGATAGGTTCCTGCTGGGTGGGAGCCTTTGATGAGCAGATGGCAGCATCAGTTTTGGGACTTTCAAAAAAGGAACGACCTGTTGCCATTATTTCTTTAGGTTATCCCAGAAAAGATAGTAATTTATGGGAAACATCCAGAAAACCTGTGGAAACAGTGGCTGAATTTATAGAATAGATATTGAAGCTGTTAATGTTCAATGGTTTACTTTTCCTTTTTTCAGTGTTAGGATTAAATCGAAAGCTTATTTAAATTTAAAATTGAGGGGAGAAGTGTAATGAAAAAAGTCCTTTCAATTGCCGGTTCAGATTCTGGTGGAGGTGCCGGCATTCAAGCTGATTTAAAAACCTTTGCAGCCTTTAGGGTTTACGGAACCACAGCCATAACTTCTGTTACAGCTCAAAATACCGTAGGCGTAGAAGGAGTTTATGATCTGCCGCCGGATTTTGTTGCCCTGCAGATTGATGCTGTTATGAAGGATATAGGAGCCGATGCGGTAAAAACAGGTATGCTTTCCAATGTTGAAATAGTGGAAGCTGTCTGCAGTAAGCTAAAAGAGTATGATGTCCAAAACCTAGTTGTGGATCCCGTTATGGTTGCCAAGAGTGGGGATACTTTATTAAGGGAAGATGCTATAAATGTGATAAAGGAAAAGCTGTTCCCCCTGGCTAAGGTTATAACCCCTAATCTGGATGAAGCCAAAGTATTAACGGGATTAAAGGAAATAAATGATGAAGAAGGAATGAAGGAAGCTGCAAAGCTCTTAAAGGAAATGGGCCCCCAATATGTCCTGGTTAAAGGGGGACACCTAACGGATGATGCGGTGGATCTCCTTTATGATGGAACAAAATTCTATCGCTATCCGGCGGAAAGGATAATTACAAGAAATACCCATGGCACTGGATGCACCTATTCTGCAGCCATTGCTGCCTGTCTGGCATTGGGACTGAGTGTTCCAGAAGCAGTGGAAAGAAGTAAAAAGTTCATAACTACGGCTATAAAGTATGGGCTCCAAATTGGAAAAGGTCATGGGCCTACCCATCATTTTGCAGAATTATACGGTGACGCTGAATAAAGGATAATTTTATGCAGGGGAGAGGAGCCATATTGCACTTTTTTACGTGGGCGGCGGTTGTGCTTATTTTGGATCAACTGAGCAAACATCTTATTCAGCGTATTATCGCAGAAGGGGAATCCATACCTATACTGCCGGGCGTATTTCATTTAACTTTGTATAAGAACCCTGGAGCTGCTTTTGGAATTTTTGCATATAAAACCAATTTATTTATAACGGTTACCATTATTGTTATGATAATTATCATATTCTTTTACCTTAAGCTTCCAAAATCTATGGGGCTTGCGAAAATTTCCCTTGCACTACAGTTTGGAGGAGCTGCAGGAAACTTTATTGATCGAATTTTACATGGATATGTAGTGGATTTTATTGATTTTCGTGTATGGCCGGTTTTCAATATTGCGGACAGCGCAATAGTTATTGGAGTAATTCTGCTGTGCTGGGATTTCTTTATACAGAGGGAAAAAGAGGGTTGTGATGAAGGGGATAAGAACGGCTGTGTCGGAAAGTGAATGCAGGGTTGTTGTGGGAGAAGACGAGGCTGGGCAGAGAATTGACGCCTTCCTTGCCGCACAGAATCCTGATCTTTCCCGCAGTCAGGTGCAGAAGATTATAGAAGATGGTGGGGTTAAAGTAAATGGCACTGCCGTTAAAAAGAACTATAAGCTGAAGCCTGGTGATATCGTAATCTTCAGAATACCGGAACCGGAAAAAATATCCCTTGAACCCCAAAATATACCCATTAATATAGTTTATGAAGATGAAGATATAGTTGTGATTGATAAGCCCCGGGGCATGGTTGTTCATCCAGCTCCGGGGAATTATTCAGGTACTTTGGTAAATGCCCTCTTATATCACTGCAGGGATCTGTCGGGAATAAACGGAATGCTGAGACCAGGTATTGTTCACAGGCTGGATAAAGATACTTCAGGATTGATTGTTGCAGCTAAAAACGATTTCGCTCACCGCAGATTGGCTGAGCAGATTAAGAAGCATGATTTTAAAAGGATATATGCGGCACTGGTTCACGGGGTTGTGGTGCAGGATAGGGGCATAATTGATGCCCCTATTGGGCGGGATCCAAAAGACCGCAAAAAAATGGCAGTGGTGTTCAAGAACAGTAAACCTGCTGTTACCTGCTTTAGGGTTTTGGAGAGATTTAAAGAGTATACCCTTTTGGAGCTGGAATTAAAGACCGGAAGGACGCATCAGATCCGCGTCCACATGTCTTATCTTAAGCATCCCGTTGTGGGGGACACTAAGTACGGCAGAAGAAAAAATGAATTCGGTATAGAGGGGCAGGTTCTGCATGCAAAAACCCTGGGTATTACCCATCCCCGTACAGGGGAATATATGGAGTTTAATACAGAGCTGCCGGAGTATTTTAAAGAAATTCTAAGGCAGATCAGGGATAAAGAGGGGAAATAAATTTTGGAAAAGAGCTGGGTAAAACTTGTTACTCTGCCGAATATGATGGAGGCAGAGATCCTTAAGGGATACCTTGAAAGCAGTTCCATTGAAGTGATGGTCAAAAGTGAAGCCATAGGGCAGATTCATGGATTGACGGCAGGTCCCCTGGCGGAAGTAGAAATATGGGTTCCTGCCGAAAAATATGAAGAGGCGGAGAAACTGCTGAAGGGCTTTGAGGAAAATGGGAGTGAAGGTAATACCTATTGAATTTAAAAATGGAAAAGGATACGATATTAAAATATCTAATCCCGAGGCAGCGGTGCAGGATTATCTCAATGCTTTAAACAGAGCAGTTGAGGAATATGATTTAGTGCGCCTTTGGGATTCAAGAAAAAAGTGCTTGGGCTGCGATAAATGCTGCAGGGAAAGGATACCCTTAACGCTGGCAGATGTCAGCATTCTCGCTGAACATCTGCTGCCAAGGGAAAAGGCAGAAAAGGATAAGGCTTTGGCGGAGGTTATCAGGAGATACTGCCGCATTTTTGTTTATGGAGATATTGTTGATATACATTTACGCCTGACCGAAAATGGAGCCTGCCCTTTTCTTAATGAAGAGGAAGGCATGTGCAGAATTTATCCCTACCGGCCTTTGGTGTGTCAGACTTTTATCTGCTGTCCCATGACCAAAAAGGCAGAGCAGCTGAGGGAAGCTGTGGTGAACAGAGGAGAGGATGATCTGGTTCGCTGGTGGATGAAATATGCTTATGAAAACAGCATTGCTGTCTGGTTTGACGAAGGGGATAATCCCCAGATTGATTTAGAAGATTTTGAATTTGAATCCGATCCTTTTATTTTCATTTCTGGATATTCAAAGGTTAAAATAAGGGATGTTGTTTCTCCCAATCTTTGGAAGCTTCTGAGTGATAAGTGATTAAAAGAAAAAAGCTGAAACCTTCGGGTTTTCAGCTTTTTTTGTTATTAACGGTTCTTATTGGGAAAAATATGTTCAAGGAGGTACAAAGCAATGGTACGTCATCTGTTTTCAACCATATCAATAAGAAACGTTGAATTACCCAATAGAATTGTAATGCCCCCCATGGCAACCAGTCTTGCAGCTGAAGACGGAAAGGTAACTCCACAACTCATTAAGCATTATACTTTAAGAGCCCAGGCTTCAGTGGGATTAATAATAATTGAACATGCTTACGTATCGCTCCAGGGGAGGGTCAGCAGAAGGCAGCTGGGCATACACAGTGATGAAGTGATACCCGGCATGAAAGAACTAACCCAAAGCATTCATTCTGCCGGTGGGAAAGTCTGCCTTCAGATTTCCCATGGAGGGTCAATTTGTTCTAAAGATTTGATAAAGGCGCAGCCATTGGGTCCCTCTTCCATAAAACACCCCGCAGGAAGAGATATTCCTAAGGAAATGAGCAGAGAGGAAATTAAAGGGGTTGTATCGGAATTTTGTAAAGCTGCAGAACGGGCAAAAGAAGCAGGATTTGATATGATTGAAATTCATGGGGCACATGGATTTCTTTTAAATCAGTTTTTTTCACCCCTTACAAACCGGCGCAGCGATGAATATGGAGGCAGCAGAAGCAGCAGGCTCCGCTTATCCATTGAAATTATAGAGGGAATAAGAAGTGCTGTGGACGAAGACTTCCCAGTGCTTTTCCGGCTGGGAGGGGATGACAGAATGTACGGGGGATTGACGGTGGATGATGCGCACTGGGCTGCTTTGAGATTGGTGCGCTGTGGTGTTGATGTGATTGATTTATCTGGGGGCCTTGGGGGCTATGACGGCCAGGGTCAGGGTTATTTTGTCTACCTTGCTGAAGCTGTAAAGCCGGTGGTTGATATTCCTGTTATGATCAGCGGCGGCATAAGGGATCCCCATTTTGCCAACAGCCTTATAGAAGAGGGTAAAGCCGATCTTGTTGGAATAGGAAGGGCACTGCTGGAAGATCCTCAATGGGCTGAAAAAGCCAAGGCAGAACTGGCTATTTTACAATAAGAGAGGCCTTTTCCCACTGCAGCAGCCGTTTTAAATTTCTGGCAATATTTTCGTAGCACTGGGAAGCTGGACTGTGGGGATATTTCAGCACACAGGGGCACAGCCTTTTTACCGATTTAAAAACATTGGGGTCTTCCATCACAAAACCCAGTTCTATTATATCCAGTGAAAGAAACCTCTGGGCTGCTTTTACTATACGGTGGGAAACATCATAAGCTTCGTAGCGGCTGAAAACCCTGTTTACTATGAGCCCTATCTTGGAATGGATTTTTTTGTCTTTGAGAACTTTTAAAGCGGCATAAGCATCTGTGACTGCATGGGGCTCAGGTGTGGTGAGGATAATTACTGAATCAGCGAATTTGTTGAAGAGCATTGTATTGCTCAGCACCCCAGGGGATGTGTCCACCAGAATTACATCCACATACCTTTCCAGCAGCCCTAAATTATTTATTATCTTTTGAACCTCAGCTTCTGTTATGAAATCTGGATTCTGAAAACCAGAGGTTCCAGGAACTATTATGATTCCGCAGGGACCTTCCATAATTATCTGAAAAATATTTTTATTTCCCCTTATCAGATCCTGGAGGGAAGCCTTAGCATTAAGATTCAGCAGAACATCTATATTTGCCGTTCCCAAATCTGCATCAACGATGCATACCCTCATTCCCTGCTGGCTTAAGGCCACAGCAGTATTTATAAGCAGGGTGCTTTTCCCAACCCCTCCCTTACCGCTGGTTACAGTAATTATTTGGGGGGCATGTTTTTTTCCTGCCTTTGTAATCTGATAGGGAATTGTTAATTCGAAGCATGATTCGCCCTTAAGGAATGTTTTATTTACAATTTCCGAAAGAAAAGACCTGCCTTCAGGTATTTCCACCTTGACCATAGTTCCTGAAGGAAGAAGTACGATTTTACCCCTATGGTGGGGTATTTTTATTTTAAAGGTATTTAAAGATTTATTGATTACTTCGCATTTAAATGCCTTTCCTTTATAAATACCTGTTAAAGGCTCCACATAAATTACCATCCCAGGCGAAATCAAGGTTCTCCTGCTCCTTTGCTCCCACAGTGTTTAAGCCAAAATTTCTCCTTTTTAAATTTTTTATCCTTCGGGAATTACATCTACTTTTGTCGTTTTTTGAGATAATTGTAAAAAATTTTGTTAGTTAGAGATGACACAATCATATACTCCAAAGTCTAAGGAGCAGCCTTCCAATAGAATTGAAACAAGCACTAAAAAATTTCTAAAACCTTAAGATTAATATGATTATGCGTATAATTATATGTATAATATATTTGCAAAGAGAGCATATTATTATCAGTAGAAAGGAGTGTAAAAAGGTGAGTAAAATAATGAGCAATGATTTTGACATTTCTGATGACCCGGTGTTATTAACACCCAGTCAGTTGGTTTCTTCTTCTAAATTGGTCAGAAGCTTCAGCTCCTATTTAAATAAGGCTAAAAAAAGACCTCTTTTTATAACGAGGGAACAAGAGATAGAAGCTGTTTTAATTAGTATAGATGAGTACAGAAGATTGTTGGAAGAAAAACTCAGAATCGAAGAACTTTACGACGCAGCTGCTGCTCTTAGGCGTTTGGTCGAAGCCGCAGAAAAAGAGCAGGAATTGTTGAGCCTTGATGATGTTCTGAAGGAACTTGATTTGACCAGAGAGGAACTGGTGGCCCAAAGTGAAGGCGGAGGAATGGACGGTTAAATTTCTTCCAGAAGCTTTGAATGACCTTCTAAAATTGGATCGAAGCGCACAGAAACGCATATTAGCAGCGGTACTGAAACTGAAAAAGGACCCCATTGGTTATGGCAAAAATTTGGGAAATAAATTGGGTTTAAACCTTTCTAAATTATATAAAATTACACTCCTTTCTGGTTATCGCATTGTTTATTCAGTTGAAGAAACAGAAGTACTTGTCTGCATCATTGCTGTTGGAAAAAGGGAAAAAGAAAGGGTTTATAAGAATGCTGCTAAAAGAATTGAAGAATTTCGAAAAAAAAACCATTGCAGAACTAAATAAGATTGAATCGTTGTTGGGCAGAAAATAAAAGCAGCCTCTCCAGAAAAGGAAAGGCTGAAAACTTCACATCCTGGGGTTTTTGGTTTTTTTTACAGATTTCCTGTCAAAAGTATCAGTCCGCTGTGTTCTTCAAGGGAGGGGATATGGATTTTCCCCTTTTTTAAACGGTAGGTTTTTTGGGTTAGGGCTTCGTAAAATTCTGTTCCTTCTTTTAGGGGAAGTTCATCCGTTGGGATGAAAAGTTCCCTTTCCTTTGAGCCGGCGTTTATGGCTGTTACGGCAGTAGTATTTTCCAGTTTTCTGGCAAAGCAGTATATCCTGCCCTCATCCTCGGCTAAAAGGGGTATAAAGCTGCCTGAGGTGAGGACGGGATTTTTTTTTCTCATTTTGATCAGCTTTTTATAGAATTCCTTAAGTTCCAGGTCCTGTTCCTTTTCATCCCAGATCATTGTTCTGCGGCAGCCGGGGTCCGGTCCCCCCAGCATACCTATTTCATCGCCGTAGTATATCATCGGAGCCCCTGGATAGGTCATTTGGAATATTACCGCCGGGCGCATTCTTTTCTTCACCTCATTGATGTTTAAAGGGGCTGATAGAGCCGGCATTTCTTCTTTAAATACTGTAAGCACCCTGGGAGTATCATGGCTGCCCAAAAGGTTCAGCAGGGAGAGGTTGACCTGCTGATGGTACATGAGCCGCAGGATGCCCATTTTGCTGTCAAAATCAGAGGCTCCCATTTTTCTTCGGGCAAAGAAGTCCAGCACGTTGTCCCTGAAGAGATAATTCATCACCGCATCAAATTCGTCCCCCTGAAGCCAAGGTCTGCCGTCGTCCCAAATTTCCCCAACGATATAGCAGTCAGGGTTTATGCTTTTTACAACTTTTCTAAATTCCTTCCAAAAGTCATGATCAATTTCATTGGGAACATCCAGACGCCAGCCGTCGATGTTGAATTCCTGCGTCCAATAGGCAGCGGTATCCAGAAGATATTTTTTAACTTCAGGATTTTTTACGTTCAGCTTTGGAAGTTCCGGTACGTCCCACCAGCATTCATAGGTGGGGCGGGGATGTATCCTTACTGGAAACTCGTAAATGTAGTGCCAGTCCTTATATCGGGAGGAGGAGCCCTTTTCAAGTATATCCTGAAAAGCCCAGAATTTTGTGCCCGTATGATTGAACACACCATCAAGTATAATTTTGATGCCATTTTGATGCAGTTTATCCACAAGGCTTTTTAGGGTTTCTTTGTCCCCGAAATGGGGGTCGATTGCGCGATAGTCGTAAGTATTGTATTTATGGTTGGATTCTGCGGCAAAAATGGGATTGAGCCAAATTGCATTTATTCCTAGATTAACAAGATATGGAATTTTCTTCTCTATTCCTTCCAGATCGCCGCCGAAAAAGTTTTCCCTGGTAGGTTCGCCGCCCCATTCTTCGGTATGAGGCGGGTCGTTATGGGGGTTCCCGTTGTAGAAGCGCTCCGGAAAAATTTGATAGAAAATTGAATTCTTAACCCAAGAAGGAGTTTCAAAAATTTCCTCAGGGAACAATTCATATTTAAAGTAGTGCACGCTGTCTTTGTTTTCTGTGCCCAGATTGCTGATATTTTCTCCCAAAAAAATATTTTTGCCCTGATAATTTACTTCAAAATAGTATTCTATGGTTTTATTTTCCCGGACTTTGACTTCTGCTTCATAATATTTTGAGTTTCGGGTGCGCACCGAAGGGAGCATAGAAATGCTGTCCCATGAATCTTTATTCTTGTAGTGAAGGGTGCATCTCACCGGTCTTTCTTTTTCTGCCAAATATATTCTCAGCCTGATGATCAATGTCTCCGCATCCGCAGGATGTATATATCTTACCGACTGCCTGTGGTTAATTCTTATCAATTAAATTCTCTCCTTCCATAAGAAGTACTGCAAGAATAAACATTACATGGGACCAGGCCAGGGGCAGAGCCCAGGCGGGCCGCCCTGAAAGCTTATCTATCTGCTCCGCAAAAAGATCAAGGTGATTTCTGTGCTTTACCGACCACATGAAATATTTTTTAGCTTTGTTTCTGCTGCCAGTAAGAAAATAGCAGATGGAAAGCCAGAGAGTAATAAGGATCCACGGATTGCCCTTTATGTATTCATCTCCTTGGTATCTTTTAATTCCTCCGGTAATTTCACATGTAAGATGTTTTTCCACTGCATGGATAATCTTTTGAGCCTTTTCGTCTTCATAATCAATGATTTTAAAGGGAAAGATCAATCCTAAAGTTGAAGAATCAACCGTTTTATCCGGTAAGCCGTTGATAAGTCCCCTTATATAATATTCTTCTGTTTTGTTCCACATAAAATTATCTAAAGCCATCCTTATGCTGCGGCAAAGTTTCTCCAGATCTTCTGCCCTGGTAGTAATCAGCTTTTCTTCCTTTAATTCCACTGCGGTATTTAGGGCGGCTTTTAATCCTGCAATCACAGCTGCCGTGGTATAGGTGCTTATGCCATAGAAATCTTCCCAAATATCAAAGCTGGGCTGGGGAAGAAATGTCCTGCTGTCAATTTTTCCTTTGAGGGCTTCAGCGGCTTTTTTCACAGTATCCCACATTTTTAAAAGAAAATTGTAATTTCCGGTAGTAAGGTAGTGCTGCCTTATGCCCCAAAGCATAATTCCTGTTTCATCAAGCTGGTCGCCCCAGCAGGGAGCTGTGGTGCCGGCGGCATAGTACCGCTGGCTCCATAATCCGTCTTTTCTTTGAACCTGTGCTCCAAAATAATAAAAATTTTCCGCTGTGCTTTCGTGGCCTGCTAAAGATAAAGCCCAGGCTGTGAAAACGGAATCTCTGGGCCAGCAATACCCATATCCGCCGGACTGCTCGTAGTAAGGGTCAAACTCCGGTGAAGCGATAAAGGCTCCGCTGTCTTTATCATTGAGAAGTCTAAGCATAAGAAGGGATCGTTTGAACAGCTTATTTATGAGACCATCCTGTAAGTATAAGCTTCTGCCCGCTTTGAGGTAGTTTTCCCAGTGCTGTAAAGCTTCACTGCGGAGCTCCTTTATATCTCTGCTTTTTATTTTTTCAAAGATTTCTTCTGCTTTTTCTTGGGTTTCCCCTGCGGCTAAAAATAGGGTAATATTTTCTGTCCAGTTTTCAGAAATATAACCCAGATCCCAAAGGGCAGCGGATGCGGAAATTCCGTTGGAGTATTTCCTGCCCGCAGGAAGGCCTTTTTTTAGAAAAATTAGGGGGCTGTCCTTGCCTTTGGGGCTGCCGCACTGAAAGCCCATGGGGTTTCTGCTGCTGCCGAGCATGAAATAAATGTTGTTGAAATAATGGAGAAAGGAATCCGTTTCTTTTAGGTATAAAACGGTATTGTAGCGTTCCATATCATTTACCTTCATGTGGTTGTAGCAGGCAAAGGAACCGAAGAATTTTTTACAGTTTAAATTCTCTATATTAAAGTTTCTTATGAGCACATCATATTGGGGATGAACAAAATCTTCCTGGGTTACTTTAAGACCCAGCTCAGGGCTGTAGTGGGTAGTGACCAGTATGTTTGAATTTTCTAGATATGTTTGGGAGTGCTGCCATATATCTTCATGAAACCATAAAAGTTCAGGATCGGCGCAGGGATGCTGAATTAATATACCCGCATGGATTTGAGCAGCATTTTGGGGGAAATCAATATGGGGCCAAAAGAGTCTTATGAGCTCCCCCTGGGGAGAAACCGCTGCCAGCATTCTGGAATTTCCAATTACTCCACCTGGAAGCTTGGTTTTATTCTTATCCATTTTTCCTCCCAATTAAAAACGTATATGTAGGTATATTTGTATTATGCGAACTCTTCAATTTAAATATGTTAAAAATAAAAAATCCGGCTTAAAGCCGGTACAAGACTGTATACAAAGGATCTCTGCTGCAGTTTTCTTACTCGTGAACTCATGCTGAACATCTCTAAGCAAAGCTTAAGGGCAAAACCGGACCGCCCCAAATTTGACGTCCTGTCTCAGTTGGGGGCTGGCGCTCACCTCCTATTCGCGCGCTTTAAGGTTTTTCCCTACGCTTTGCCAAGAGCTGTTAGCCAGCGTTCATTAAGTTGTTTCGCAAACTGCAGCAGAGACCTACTAAGATTAACTCAGAGGGTTTTTCTACAGTCTGAAAAGCTTAAAGCCAGTAGTTAAGATTAAGTTCCTCTAAAGTATTTTTAAGCCTTCTTTTGTACTCTTCTTTATCCCTGATTTTACCTGAAAAATAATTATCCAGGACGTCTACATCCTTGATCAGCTCATCGTAGGGTTTTTGTACTTTTTCTTTACTGCTGTGATTGGCTACAGCTTCAACTATTGTATTTATTTCTATTTCAGAAAAGAGACCCGTTTCTTTTAGAAATTTTAAAAGGGGTTCAGCTCCTTTTTCTGCATGGCTTTCCTTTTCTCCAGTTATTATTCTTCCGTAATCATGAACGGTTCCTATGATGCCCCCTATTTCTGTATCGAGATTTCTCTTTGCTGCTAAAACCTGTGCAAGGCGGCAGCATCCTATGCTGTGTATTAATTCTTCTTCAAGGCTCATGCTGCGGTTTTTGGTGGTGTTTTTCATTTCCTTTAAAATAACCTCGATCAGCCAGTTCTGAATAAATTTCAGCCTGTCCAATATTAATTTCCCCCTCCAAAAATATTTTTGTTCAGCTTAATTCCCCCCCTATATTTTATTAATACTTTTAGATTTTGTTAAGTTGTGTAAAAAATCTCAATAATAAATATTTTTTTCAATACTTTATTATATATTCAAATATTGATTTTGGCTTTTTACCCGCTTATTTTTTCCGATTAAGGTTTAATTCAGCATTTTAAAAAAATTTCTCTTTGAGGCGGGGTAAAAGGCTGGTATACCGTTTACCGACATATATATACCGTTCACCGCTTTATTTATGCATTTTAAGGATAAATTTAATTTTCAGATGCTGTTATGTGATAAAATCATATTGCCTTTAGTGTGCTGTTTTGGGATATTTAATTTTTTACCTAAGGAATACATACTCAGCTGCAAAAATGGTGAAATTTTATTGAGAAACTGTCATGCAGAGTGGAGGGAAAAAGAAAATGTCAGTGATTGAGCCTAAACATCCCATAATGGAACGCATCTGGGAAAAGGCTAGGGAAGCTCAAAAAAGAATTGTGCTTCCAGAAACTGAAGATGAGAGGGTACTCAAAGCTGCAGAAATGATAAAGAAAGCCCGATTGGCCCAGGTAATTTTGATTGGAAATGAAGATGAAGTACACAAAAAAGCAGAAGAAGCTGAGGTAGATTTCGATGATTTTGAAATCATAGATCCCAAGTCTTCTGATAAAGTTGATGATTATGCCCAAAAGGTTTATGAGCTTAGAAAGGGTAAGATTTCTTCCCTTGATGAGGCACGCAGTCTTTTGGAAAATGATTACCTTTATTACGGTGCGGCGATGGTAAAGTTTGAAGATGCAGATGGGATGGTAGCAGGTGCCAGTCATACCACAGCAGATGTTTTGAGACCTGCATTTCAAATAGTAAAAACGGCACCGGGAATATCCATAGCTTCAGCATATTTTGCGATGATTGTTCCTGACTGTCCCTATGGAGAAGATGGCTTTTTCCTTTATGCAGACAGCGGTGGTGTGCCAAATCCCAGTGCAGAGGAGCTTGCTGACATTGCCATAACAACATGTTTAACAATGAAAAACATATATGGAATTGAACCTTATTGTGCCATGCTGTCTTTTTCCACTAAAGGAAGTGCAAGCCATCCCATAGTGGATAAGGTAATAGAAGCTACAAAGATTGCCAATGAAAAACGTCCTGATCTCAACATTGATGGTGAACTTCAGGGGGATGCTGCACTTGTTCCGGAAATAGGTAAAAAGAAGGCTCCAGGCAGCCCAGTTGCAGGAAGAGCTAATGTACTTATATTTCCTGATCTTAATAGTGGAAATATTGCTTATAAACTTACGGAGCGTTTGGCTAAGGCTGAAGCTTATGGTCCGCTGATTCAGGGTTTAAGCAAGCCCGTTAATGATTTATCAAGGGGATGCAAGCCGGAGGATATTGTAAATGTTGCAGCTGTAGTTGCAGTTAAGGCTCAGGTTTCTTATGATAAAGTGATTGCATAATAAGGAGTTGTTTGGGATAACGGAGAGGTTGGTTTTTAAGGAGGAATGGGGGGTCGGAGAATGAAGATTCTAACTTTAAACTGTGGAAGTTCATCGGTCAAATATATGGTATATGATTGGGATAAAAAATACATAATGTGCAAAGGAATCGTAGAGAAAATAGGGAGCAGCGAGAAGTGTACCCTTCAGCATGATGTGTTGGGAAGGGATTCCCTTAAAAAGGAGTTCAGCTGCCCAACTCATCAGGAAGCTATTCAGAGTGTTTTTGATATCCTCGTGGATCCCGTACATGGTGTGCTGAAGAGCATAAAAGAGATAGATGCTGTGGGACACCGTGTTGTCCACGGAGGAGAGAAGTTTACAAAATCGGTTATAGTGGATGATGAGGTTATAAATTCAATTATGGAAATACAGGAGCTGGCACCACTCCACAATCCCTATCACATAATGGGAATAAAAGCTGTGCAGAAGCTGATTCCAGGGGTTATAAATGTTGTGGTTGTGGATACAGCCTTCCATCAAACCATGAAGCCGCCTCAGTATTTATACGCTTTGCCCTATGAATGGTACGAAAAGCACAAAATACGCCGTTATGGTTTCCACGGCACTTCGCATCTGTATGTATCCAGAAGGGCGGCGGTGCTTTTAGGAAAGGATCCTTCTGAGGTCAACGTGATAACTCTTCATGTGGGACACGGAGTAAGCATCACTGCCGTTAAAAATGGTGTCTGCTTTGATACCAGTATGGGATTAACGCCATTGGAAGGGCTTATTATGGGAACAAGGGCTGGAGATCATGATACGGCAATTGCTCTTTATATGATGAAAGAAGAAAAGCTGTCCCCAAGGGAGATTTATGATATTTTAAACAAGAAGAGCGGTATTTTAGGTATAACAGGGAAGTACACTGATCGTCGTGATGTGCTGAAGGGAATGGAAGAAGGAGATGAAAGATGCAGGTTGGCAGTAGAAATGGAAGCATATAGGATTAAAAAATACATTGGTTCCTATGTAGCTGCATTGGGAAGAGTGGATGCCATTGTATGGACAGCTGGAGTTGGAGAAATGTCTCCCGTTATTCGTGCAAAGGCAATGGAAGGCTTGGAGTGTATGGGGATAATCTTTGATCCTGAAAAGAATGAGCTTGCAAGGAGCAGAAATGCTGAATTTGATATAACTGGACCGGGCTCCAAGGTCAAAATTTTTGCCATTCCCACTGATGAAGAGCTGGTTCTGGTGGAAGATGTTGTTGCTCTTTGTGAAAATCGCTATGATGTTTACACAAATTTTAAGTACTCTTTCCAGGATCCCAATTACCGCAATGAAATGAGGTATGAAGAGTTCCAGAAGGAGCTTCAGAAGAATCCTAAGATGGCAAAAGCTTTGGCGAAGATTCCTGGACAGGGAGAAGAAGAAACTGCCATAGGAGCAGCCTATTAAAAAAATGTGTAAAAAACGAAAAAGTTGTTGACAGAATAAGAGTAAATGTTATATTCTTTTCAGAGAACTTTGGAGAACTAACTTAAGAGGAAACCTTTAAGCTGGTCCAGCGAGGCCGCAAGGAGCAGGGTTTTAAAGCTATTAATATTCAGTGTCGTATGTTTATATTATAAAAGTTTTAGGTTAGATGCAAAGCTGTTTACAAAACCGCCTGCTGGGCAAGCAGGCGGTTTTTTTGTGCCTCAGCGGAGGTGAGATTGTTGGCATTAAAAGAAAAGGCTAAAATAATGACGGCAGAGAAGATGGCAAGGACCCTTAGGCGCATTGCTCATGAGATAGTAGAAAAGAACTCTGATATAGAGAATTTGGTTTTGGTTGGCATAAGAAGGCGTGGAGTTCCCCTTGCAGAAAGGCTAGCAGAACATATTAGGCTGATCGAGGGTGTTCAGATACCTTTAGGAATGCTTGATATTACTATGTATCGTGATGATCTGGAAACTAAAAGCTGCAATCCAGAAATAAACAAAAGCGAAATTAATTTTTCCATTGAAGGTAAGCGGGTAGTTTTGGTGGATGATGTCTTATATACGGGAAGAACAGTGAGGGCGGCTTTGGATGCACTTATAGATTTTGGAAGGCCCAGCGCTGTACAGCTGGCGGTGCTTATTGATAGGGGGCACCGGGAAATTCCCATTAGGGCTGATTATGTGGGAAAAAATGTACCCACTTCAAGGAATGAAGTGATTTCTGTTAAAGTTAAGGAAATTGATGGTGTTGATGAGGTAATAATAAAAGAGAAAATCCCTGACTGAGCCCTAAAGCCCTTTAAATCGGTCCAGAGAGGCTGATAAGGGAATGGTTATAAGGGGTTTTTATGGATTTACAGCCTCCCTTATTGGCCTTAAATAGGGGAGGTTTTATTTTGGCTATTTCACACAAGGAAAAGGGGATGAGTTATGTGCTTTCATCTAAAGATCTTTTAGGACTAAAGGATATTTCCAAAGAAGAAATTGAGCTTATACTCAGCACTGCTGAAGCAATGAAAGAAATACTTTTTCGCGATATTAAAAAAGTTCCCACCCTAAGGGGAAAATCGATGGTGTGCCTTTTTTATGAACCCAGCACCAGGACCAGAACTTCCTTTGAGCTGGCGGGTAAATATTTGAGTGCAGATACCGTTAACATATCAACCAGCACCAGCAGTGTTGTTAAAGGAGAAAGCCTTAGGGATACGGGTAGGACCATTGAAGCTATGGGTATTGATCTTGTGGTTATAAGGCACAGCTGTGCAGGGGCTCCGCATATGCTTGCTCAAGAAATATCTGCATCTGTTATCAATGCTGGAGATGGAATGCATGAACATCCTACCCAAGCACTTTTGGATATGTTTACCATTAAGGAAAAAAAGGGAAGAATTGAAGGTTTAGAAGTAGCAATTATTGGGGATATTCTCCACAGCCGTGTGGCCCGCTCAAACATATGGGGCCTTAAAAAAATGGGGGCAAACATAAGGATATGCGGTCCCATGCCCTTAATTCCGCCGAATATCTCTGATTTGGGAGTTCGGGTCTGCTCTTCAGTGGAAGAAGCGGTGGAAGGTGCTGATGTGGTTAATGTTCTTCGAATACAAAGAGAAAGGCAGGATAAAGGCTTTTTCCCTTCACTGAGGGAATATGCAAAAATTTATGGTATTGACAAGGAAAAGCTGAAAGGTGCAAAGGAAGACGTACTTGTAATTCATCCTGGTCCTGTTAACAGAGGGGTAGAGATTACTTCGGAAGTAATTGAAAGCAGCTGCGCTGCCATAGAAGAGCAGGTTACCAACGGTGTGGCTGTCCGCATGGCCCTAATGTATCTGCTGCTGCAGGGAGGTGCTAAAAATGAAGCTGCTGATTAAAAAAGGGAGAATCATTGATCCCATAAATGATTTGGATATGGTGGGAGATATTTTAATTGAGGACGGCAGAATAAAGGAAGTTGGAGAAAATATTGAAGAACTTCAGACAAAAGTTATCCGAGCTGAAGGGTATATTGTGTCGCCGGGATTATTAGATATGCATGTGCATTTGAGGGAACCGGGGTATGAAGCCCAGGAAGATATTGAAAGCGGCACTGCTGCAGCAGCCTGCGGTGGTTTTACAAAAGTGGCGTGTATGCCCAATACTGACCCCGTAGTAGACAACGCAGCTGTGGTTAGAGCCATACTGAGCAGAGCTCAGCAGGTGGGAAGCTGCCGCGTCCTGCCAATTGGCTGTATATCGAAGGGACAGATGGGAAAAGAACTTGCTGAAATAGGGGATATGGTGGAAGCAGGAATTGTAGCTGTTTCTGATGACGGAAAGCCCGTTGCTGATTCAGGTTTGATGCGAAAAGCTATGCAGTATGTAAAAGCTTTTGATATTCCTGTAATTTCCCACTGTGAAGATCCTTATCTCAGTTCAGGGGGTGTTGTTAATGAGGGTTTGATGTCCACAAAGTTGGGTTTAAAAGGCATACCCAATGCGGCAGAGGAAATTATGGTGGCCAGGGATATAATTCTTGCTGAATTAACTGGGACAAGGCTTCATATTGCCCATGTAAGCACAGCAGGCAGCGTTCGCTTAATAAGGGAGGCAAAAAAGCGAGGGGTTAAAGTTACCTGTGAAGCAGCACCTCATCATTTTACTCTTACTGATGATTATATAAAAGATTATGATACCAACACTAAAGTCAACCCTCCCCTTAGGACAATTAAAGATGTTGAGGCAGTAATTGAAGGACTTGTGGACGGTACCATAGATGTTATAGCCTCTGATCATGCACCCCACACAGTGGAGGCAAAGAGTTTGGAATATGATCACGCTCCCTTTGGTATCTCTGGATTGGAAACCATGGTTCCTCTTGTTGTCAGCAATTTGATTGATAAAGGCATTCTGTCTTGGATGGAAGCTTTAAGAAAGCTTACTAAAGCTCCAGCAGATATACTTAAAGTACCCCTTTCAGGTATTGCTGAAGGCAGTCCAGCAGACATTACGGTTATTGATCCCAATAACAGCAGAATTGTGGATCCTGCGAGCTTTAAGTCCAAGGGGAAAAATACACCCTTTAAAGGTATGGAGCTTAAAGGATGGCCTGTTTTAACTATCTGCGGGGGGAAAATAACCCACAGCAGTCTGGATGTGTGAGGTGAATATTATTGTGAAGGGATATTTAGTGCTGGAAGATGGGAGTTGTTTTGAAGGCATTTCCTTTGGTGTTGAGGGTAAAAGATTGGGAGAAGTGGTGTTCAACACAGGAATGACGGGTTATCAGGAAATAATCACTGATCCTTCTTATTACGGACAAATTGTTTGTTTAACTTATCCCCTTATAGGGAACTGCGGAATAAATAACGAGGATTTTCAGTCCCATGAGCCCAAGGTGTGGGGATTGGTGGTTAAGGAGAACTGCAGAAATCCAAATAATTGGCGGATGAAGTATACTCTTGAGGAGTATTTAAAGGAACATGGTGTTATTGCTTTAGAGGGAATTGATACCCGAAGCCTAACCCAAAAAATCCGCAGCAAAGGAACTATGCTGGGTATAATTGCAGCAGGCGATTGGGATGTAGAGGAGCTTTTTTTGAAAATTGAAAAAGGAAAAATTGAGGGGAAAAAACTGGTTCCGGAGGTAACTGTTAGGGAACCAGTTTTTTAGGCAGTGAAGGACCGAGAATTGTAATATTGGATTTTGGAATTAAAAGAAACATAGTAAATTCTTTGGCTGCTTTAGGGTGCAGCCTGATAATTGTTCCAGCGGATACTCCTCCTCAGGAAATATTGGATTTTAAACCAAACGGGGTTCTTTTATCCAACGGTCCTGGAGATCCCAAGGATGCGCTGTATGGAGCAGAGACGGCTTCAGCTTTGATTGGGAAGGTTCCCCTTTTCGGTATATGTTTGGGGCATCAGCTTTTGGCTTCTGCATTTGGCGGGGATACCTTTAAGCTGCCCTTCGGGCATAGGGGAAGCAATCATCCGGTCAAAGACATGGAAAAGGGCAGAGTATATATAACTTCTCAGAATCACGGCTATGCAGTTAAAGCTGAAAGCCTGCCCAAGGAGCTTAAAATTACCCACTGCAGTTTAAATGATGGAACCATAGAAGGTTTAAGGCATGTTAAGCTTCCTGTTTTTTCAGTTCAATATCATCCTGAATTTTCCCCTGGTCCTGCAGATTCCTTTTATCTGTTTAATGAATTTTTAGCCATGCTTTAAACAGATGGCAGAAAAGAGGAGGGGGATTTTTTATGTCTGATTTAAAGAAAGTTTTGGTCATCGGATCGGGTCCCATAATCATAGGTCAGGCTGCTGAATTTGATTATGCAGGAACCCAAGCCTGCAGAGCTCTTAGAGAAGAAGGAATAGAAGTGGTTCTGGTAAACAGCAACCCAGCTACAATAATGACTGATACCAACATAGCCCACAGGATTTACATTGAACCCTTAAAAGCGGAGTATATTGCTAAAATCATACGTAAGGAAAAGCCTAACGGCCTTCTGCCTACGCTGGGGGTCAGGTGGGTTTAAATTTGGCCTGCGAACTGGCGGAAATGGGGGTTCTTGAGAAAGAAGGAGTAAGGCTGTTGGGTACATCTTTAAACTCCATACAAATGGCAGAGGACAGGGAAAAATTTAAAATAATGCTTAAAAGCATAGGGGAGCCTGTTCTTGAAAGTGAAATAGTTTCAACAGTGGAAGATGCTGTTAAATGTGCAGAGGAAATAGGCTACCCAGTTATTGTGCGACCTGCCTATACCCTTGGGGGTACAGGGGGAGGTATGGCTAAAAATGAAGAAGACTTAAGAACAGTGGCTGCAAAAGGACTGAAGTACAGTTTAATCGGCCAGATTCTTGTGGAAAAATCCGTTGTGGGTTGGAAGGAGATAGAATTTGAAGTTATGCGGGATTCTGCTGATAACTGTATTACCATCTGCAGTATGGAAAACATTGATCCCATGGGGATTCACACGGGAGACAGTATAGTTGTGGCACCTGTTCAGACTTTAACCGATAGAGAATATCTGAGACTCCGCAGTGCTTCCTTAAAAATCATTCGAGCATTGAAAATTGAGGGAGGCTGTAACATCCAGTTTGCTGTTGACCCCAATAGCTTTGATTACTATGTCATTGAAGTTAATCCCAGGGTGAGCAGGTCCAGTGCTTTGGCTTCAAAAGCTACAGGATACCCCATAGCTAAAGTGGCTACAAAAATTGCCATAGGTAAAACCCTTGATCAAATAAAAAATGAAGTTACGGGTAAAACCTTTGCCTGTTTTGAACCGGCAGTGGATTATGTGGTGGTTAAAATCCCCCGTTTTCCCTTTGATAAGTTTGAAACAGCTGACAGAAAACTTGGTACCCAGATGAAGGCGACGGGAGAAGTTATGGCAATTGATAGGACCTTTGAAGGGGCACTAAATAAAGCGGTTCGGTCTCTGGAGATTAATACCTTCGGTTTATATCAGCCGGAATTTATGAACTACTCACGGGAAGAGCTGTTGAAAATGATAAAGGAGGCTACCGACCAAAGGCTGTTTTATATAGCCTCTGCTTTAAGAAAGGGTGTTTCTGTTGAAGAAATATCAAAAGTGTCGGGCATTGATGCTTTCTTTGTCGGTAAGATAAATAATATTGTCAATATGAGGAAGAGGTTAGAAGAGGTTGCCCATTATAAAGAAAAAGAGCTTCCAAAGAAATTGATTGAAGAAGCTAAAAGAATGGGCTTTTCGGATTATGAACTGGCTCAAATTTTTAATACCAGTGAGACCGAAATTAGGCGTTTAAGGAAGCAGTGGAAAATTGAGCCTGTTTATAAGATGGTTGATACTTGCGCTGCGGAGTTCGAGGCTGAAACTCCTTATTACTATTCCACCTATGAAAAAGAAAATGAGGTTTCTTCCATAAAAGGAAGGAAAATAGCAGTTATAGGCTCGGGACCCATAAGGATTGGTCAGGGAATTGAATTCGATTACTGTTCTGTTCATTGTGTCTGGACTTTAAAGGAAGAAGGAATAAATGCAGTGATTATAAATAATAATCCGGAAACGGTAAGTACCGACTTTGATACTGCAGATAGGCTTTACTTTGAGCCGTTGGTTCTGGAAGATGTCTTAAATGTGCTGGAAGAAGAAAAGCCTGAAGGAGTAATTGTTCAGTTTGGAGGTCAGACCCCCATTAACTTATCTGGGGAGCTTCAAAGGCATGGAATACCCATACTGGGGACCTCCGTTGAGAATATTGACAGAGCTGAAGATAGGGAGAAATTTGATCGGCTGCTTAAAAAGCTGGATATTCCCAGGCCCCCTGGGGGTACTGCTTTTACAGTGGAAGAAGCATTAGAAATTGCAGAAAAATTGGGCTATCCGGTGCTTGTGAGACCCTCTTATGTTCTCGGAGGAAGGGCAATGGAAATAGTTTATAGCAAAGAGGAACTGTACAAATATATGACCACTGCAGTAAAGGTTTCCCCAAAGCATCCTGTTCTGGTAGATAAGTATATTGAAGGAAAAGAAGTAGAAGTGGACGCTATTGCTGACGGCAGGGATGTACTCATACCTGGAATAATGGAGCATATTGAGAGGGCTGGCATTCATTCTGGAGACAGTATTGCGGTGTTTCCTCCTTATTCTCTGGATCAAAAAACTGAACAAAAAATAGTGGATTATACAAAAAAACTTGCTATATCCCTAAAGGTAAAGGGACTTATAAACATACAGTTTGTTGTAAAGGATGATGTGGCCTATGTGCTGGAAGTAAACCCCAGGGCAAGCCGTACAGTGCCCTTTATGAGCAAAGTTACGGGTATTCCTATGATAAAAATTGCCACCAAAGCAATTTTGGGGAAAACCATCAGGGAACAGGGGTTTCTTCCCGGTCTCTATCATGGGAAAAATAAAACAGCTGCTGTGAAGGTCCCAGTTTTCTCTTTTGCTAAACTTGCAGAAGTTGATACCGGTCTGGGTCCAGAAATGAAATCAACGGGAGAAGTTATGGGAATTGATAGAAATTTTGAAAATGCTCTATATAAAGGTCTTATTTCTGCAGGAATAGAAATTCCTTCCCACTGCAGCATTTTGGTTACAGTTGCCGATAAGGATAAAGAGGATTGTGTGGAAGTGGTGAAAGGGTATGCTGAACTGGGATACAGCATTTATGCCACAGAAGGTACGGCAAAAGCTTTGATGAAGCATGGGCTAAAGGTGAAAAAAGTCAACAAAATTAGAGATAAAAGTCCCAATATATTAGATCTTATCAGGCAGGGGGATATACAATTTGTTTTTAATACTCTAACAAAGGGGAAGGAGCCGGAAAGAGATGGATTTAAAATTAGAAGGGTTGCCGTGGAGCATGGGGTGCCGTGCATTACTTCTCTGGATACATTTAAAATGCTTTTAAAGATTTTAAAAACAAAGGCAGGGGGAGAAAATACGAGCATCATGTCCCTTCAGGACTATTTTTCATAAAAGTAAAACACCTTAGTTTATAAAATAAATAATCTGTGCCGGGGATATTCTATATTGTTTTATATCCTCGGCACATTAATTTTAGCGGCTTGATTAAGCTTTTTGAAGGTGCTTTATTTTTTCCGGATCTGGAGTAACGCTGATGGTTTTATGGCTCTCATAAATAACCATTCCAGGTCTGGCTCCCTTAGGCTTTCGTACGTATTTTTTATAGGTATAATCAACGGGAACATTAGCAGAATTTTTACCTCGGCTGTAAAAAGCAGCAAGTATAGCTGCTTCAGCGATTGTCTGAGGAGGTATTTCACGATTATCATTTCTTTTTATAATTACATGGGCGCCTGGTATTTCTTTTGTATGAAGCCATAAATCATCATCTTTGGCTACTTTAAAGGTAAGATAATCATTCTGCCTGTTGTTTTTCCCCACAAGGATATCAAAACCGTCGGAAGAGCGGAAAGTAAGGAATTCTGGCGTGGTTTTTTTTCTGTCCTGCTGTGCTGGAGAAGGGGGAATATATTTTTGTCTGGACAGCTCTTCCATAATCTCTTCCAGTTCTTCTAATTTTTCTGCCTGTTCAATGGAAGCCATTACACTTTCAAAATATTTAAGCTCCTGGCGGGTTATATCAAGCTGTTCTGTAATTTTTTGTTTTTTTACCTGGGCTTTGCGGTACTTTTTAAAATATTTTTGAGCATTTTGTGAAGGAGACAACTGGGGATCCAGGGTTATTTCTATTTCTTTTCCCTCAGGATCAAAAAAATTTTGAGCTCTAAGAATCTTATCTCCTTTAGAAATTCTAAATATATTTGCTGTTATAATTTCACCAGCGGTTTTGTATTTTTCTGCATCTTCTGCTTCTTTCAATTCCAGTTCAAGCTCACCTATTTTATTTTCGCATCTTTTTATTTCCCTTCGAGTTATTTTTAAAAGTCTGTTTTCAAGTTCTTTAAATTTCTGCCGGTATTTTTTAGATTCGTAGAAAATTTCCAATGCTTCATTCAAAGTTTTAAAGAAGCTTTTATGACTTTCTGGATGCTGTTTTAGATCAAAGGGTGCAAAAGATGTATATTTACTGTCTGAGAAGTCATGTACAAGGGTGGGCTTAAGGTTTCCGGTTTTTACATCATGAAAGATCTTATTCATCTGCTGCCAAATTCTATTTAGTTCATATTCCCCGCATTCATTTAGGGTGGTTTCTGCTGTAAGTCCTGCTCTGATTACTATTTCTCTGCAGGTTTGGGGGCTTAAGCCCATTATTTTTTTAAGTATGATGTCAGGTAATTTATCATTAATATCTGCTTCAAACATCAGCTGATAAAATTTTTCTTCGCTAAGGCTTTCAGGATTAATTTTTCCCTGATCCGGGGGAGTTATATAGGGTTTTCCCGGCAGCACTTCCCTATGGGAGCTTACTGCGTGGGAGTATTTAACAGCTGCATCAATTATGGTGTTATCACTGTTAAGCAGGATAATATTGCTGTGTTTACCCATGATTTCACAGATCAGCAGCTTTTCTTCAGGTAATCCTCCTTCGCTTAATCCCCTGAAGTGGAAAACTAAAATCCTTTCCCATTTAGGCTGGTTTATCTCTTTAAGCTGTTTGCTTTCTAAATGTTTTCTTAAAGACATACAGAAAGGCGGAGGCTGAGAAGGATTAGGGATTTTGGATTTTATAAGATGAATTCTTGCAGCATCTGCTTCTGCAGATATAAGAAGGCTGTAAATTTTCGATTTTTCTTTTCCAAAGTTTAATACTATGGTTTTTTTCTCCGGCTGGTAGACTTTATAAACTCTGCTTCCTAAAAGAAGTTCTTCCAGCTTTTTTTTTACTGCTGTAAGCATTAGACCGTCAAAGGACATGGTTTCATCACCTTATGTTTAAGTTATCATGTTCTTTTAGCAAGTATAACATGGGTATGGAAAAGCATTCAAATAAAACAGCTTGGTCATTTTTGGTCTTTAAGATGAATATTTTTTATGTAAGTCCCAAAGGGAAAGGAGCGCATAATATGTCCAGCTGTACTGCAAAGTGGGCAGCCTTAAGAATTCAAGAAGTAATTAAATATTTCCACAGCGATTCCACATTTGGCTTGACTCATAAAGAAGCAAAGAAAAGGCTTAATATGTACGGATTCAATAAGCTGGTGGACAGTACTAGGGTCTCACCCATAAAGATTTTTCTATCTCAGTTTCAAGATGTTATGGTGATTATCCTTATAGGTGCCGCATTGCTTTCCGGTATGCTGGGAGAATATGCTGATGCCTTGACTATTTTTGCCATAATAATCTTAAATGCTTTTTTGGGGCTCATACAGGAATATAGAGCTGAAAAAACTATTGAAGCTCTGAAAAAAATAACATCCCCCACAGCCAGTGTTATACGGGAAGGAGAAGAAATAAAAATTTCAGCTGAAGAACTGGTGCCTGGTGATGTGGTTCTGCTTAAAGCAGGGGACCGGGTGCCAGCGGACATACGTTTGATTAAGTCAATGCATCTGGAAGTTGAAGAATCTGCTTTAACTGGAGAATCTGTGCCTGTTAGAAAAGATGCTCAATGGGCAGCGGATGGCAAAAAAGAAAAGCTAGCCTATCCTAGAAACATGGTTTTTATGGGAACCCTTGTAACCAGAGGTAAGGGGAGAGGAATAGTAGTAAGTACAGGCATGGAAACGGAAGTGGGCAGAATTGCTGAGCTGATACAGGAAGCTGAGGAAACAGAAACGCCCCTTCAAAAGAGGTTAGCAGCTGTAGGGAAACGCTTGGTAGTTTTATGTCTTGTTATCTGTTTCTTTGTGACTGCAGCAGGCATAATTCAGGGAATACCCGCTTACCGCATGTTTTTAGCAGGTGTCAGTTTAGCGGTTGCTGCAGTGCCTGAAGGTATGCCTGCAGTGGTAACTATAGCCTTGGCCATAGGAGTTCAAAAAATGCTTAGTAGGCGGGCTTTGGTAAGGAAACTTCCTGCAGTTGAGACATTAGGCTGTGCCACTGTTATATGTTCTGATAAAACTGGAACTTTGACAAAAAACGAGATGACTGTTAGGGAAATATGGGTTGACGGGAGAACTGTTTCGGTTACAGGGGAAGGTTATTCTCCAAGGGGAAAATTTTTCTTATTAGGAAAAGAAATTAGTGTTAGTGAAATTCCCGCGTTAAAAATGCTGCTTAAAATTGCTGTACTGTGCAATAATTCTAAATTATTAAGGAATGGTATAAATGTAAACGGTTTGCTGAGGCAGAAGGAAAAATCTTGGAAAATACAAGGTGATCCAACAGAAGGAGCTTTATTGGTAGCTGCTGCGAAAGCAGGAATATGGAGGGAATACATCGAAGAAGAAGAGGAGCGTTTGGGCGAAATACCATTTGATTCTGACAGAAAATGTATGTCTGTTGTTTATAATCACAGAGGAAGAAAGTTTATCTATGTAAAAGCGCTGTAGACGTTGTTTTGGAGCGTTCTTCGTCCTATATAGATGAAGGGGTAGTTAAACCTTTAACAAGAGATGGGAAGCAAAAAATTCTTTCACAGAACAGCCGAATGGCTGGCAGAGCGATGCGGGTTTTAGCTTTTGCATACCGTGAAATATCACACACTGCAGAATATGATGAAAATTTAGAAAATGATTTGGTTTTTGTGGGACTAACAGCTATGATTGATCCGCCAAGACCCGAAGCAAAAAGAGCAGTTCAAAAATGCATTGAAGCAGGAATTCGCGTGATTATGATAACAGGGGATCATCCAGACACTGCTCTAGCAGTGGCAAAAGAAATAGGAATGGTGGGCTTAGAAAAGGGAGTTATTACTGGACCTCAGCTGGATCAGTTATCTGACAGGGAATTCCTGAGTACTGTTGAACAGGTATCTGTTTTTGCTAGGGTTTCCCCAAAACATAAGCTCAAAATTGTTCGTGCTTTAGAAACAAAGGGAAATATTGTTGCAATGACCGGAGATGGTGTTAATGACGCTCCGGCTCTTAAAGAAGCTGATATAGGTATTGCCATGGGAATAACAGGGACTGATGTTACCAAGGAAGCTTCGTCAGTGATTTTAGCTGATGATAATTTTGCAACCATTGTTGCGGCTGTTGAAGAGGGTAGGATTATATATGACAATATACGCAAGTTTATACGCTATATGCTGGCATGCAATATAGGGGAAGCTGCTGCAATGCTGATTGCTGTGATGATGGGTCTGCCCCTTCCCCTATTACCTATTCAAATTTTATTTGTCAATTTGGTTACGGATGGTCTTCCGGCTATAGTCCTTGGACTTGAAAAGGGTGAGGCTGATGTTATGAAAAGGCCTCCCCGTTCTCCAAACGAAAGTATTTTTTCAGGGAGACTTTTTAAAAAAATTCTTTACCGTGGTTTGTTTATTGCTGCAGGGACGATTTTAGTTTTTACCCTTGGATTGTACTTAGGAGAGGGAGAATTAAATACTTCAAGAACAATGGCTTTCTGCGCCCTGGTATTTTTTCAGTTGTTTTACGTTTTTGAATGCAGAGCAGATAGAACTTCTTTGGTTCAATTGGGTTTATTTTCCAATCCCATTCTAATTTTAGCTGTTTTGTCTTCTGCTTTTATGCAGCTTGGGGTTGTATATCTACCCTTTTTGCAGAAGATTTTTAAAACAGTTCCTCTGAACAGTTTTCATTGGTGTGTGGTTCTTTTGGCAACGGGGCTGATAACTATTCTAAATATTTTTTGTCAATTTGCGTTTAAACCCTTAGCAAGAAGGGTTATTTCAGTGAGAATGTAAAGTTTTATTAAATTTCAAATATTAAAAAGGTTGGTGCGTGAGAAATGAATTTTACTAAAATGCATGGACTGGGCAATGATTTTATTTTAATAGAAGAAGATGAAATACCCTTGGACCTGAATCTTTCAGATCTTGCCAAAAAGCTGTGCGACCGACATTTTGGTATAGGTGCTAATGGATTGGTTATCGCAGCACCTTCAAAAAAGGCTGATGCTAAAATGCGTATTTTTAATCCTGATGGTTCTGAGGCAGAAATGTGCGGCAATGCAATACGGTGTTTTGCAAAGTATTTATACGAAAGGGGAAAAGTAAAAGAGACAAAAATGTCGGTGGAAACACTGGCAGGACTGGTGCATCCTGAATTGAAGCTAGAGAACAGCCAAGTCGCGGCGGTATGTGTGGATATGGGAGAGCCTCGGTTCAATCCCAGAGATATTCCTGTTAATCTTGAAGGGCAGAGAATTGTATCCCATCCTTTAAGAATAGAAAATAAGGAGTTTTTAATTACCTGTGTTTCAATGGGAAATCCCCACTGTGTAATTTTCACAGATAATGTTAAAGATGAGGATTTAGAGAAATGGGGACCCATTATATCTGAGCATCCCATTTTTCCACAAAAAACCAATGTTGAATTTATTCAGATTATAGAGCCTGGGCATATAAGGATGAGAGTTTGGGAGCGGGGTGTTGGGGAGACGCTTGCCTGCGGAACTGGAGCGTGTGCTGCTGCTGTAGCTGGAGCAGTTAATAGGAAATGCAAAAGAGAAGTTGAGGTTTCGCTTTTGGGAGGAAATCTTTTTATACAGTGGAATGAAAAAAATAATCATGTTTATATGACTGGACCTGCTGAGGAGGTTTTTACGGGAAAGCTGCGAAGTTTATAAAAAATTATATTTGTTGGAAATTAGATATTAAAGTGGGAGGTTTTTAATAATATGCAGGAAGCTCAAAGACTTCAAAAGTTACCACCTTACTTATTTGCTCGTATTGAGAAGAAAATTGAAGAGTGCAAAGCCCGGGGAGTGGATTTGATCAGCCTAGGTATTGGGGATCCTGACAAGCCTACTCCCAGTTTGGTAATTGAGGAACTTTATAAGCATGCCCTTGATCCAGAAAATCACAAGTATCCCACTTCTGCAGGTATGATTGAATTTAGAAAAGCTGTAGCAGATTGGTATAAAAAAAGATTTGGCGTTGAGCTTGATCCAAAGGATCAAATAGTAACCCTTATAGGTTCCAAAGAGGGTATTGCTCACATTTCTTTTTGCTATGTCGATTCCGGTGATGTAAACCTTGTCCCCGATCCAGGTTACCCTGTTTATGGAATAGGTACCATTTTAGCTGGGGGAGAACCCTATCTAATGGAGCTTTCTGAGGATAATGGCTTTCTACCTGACTTTGATGCTGTGCCCGAAGAGATAGCGAGGCGCGCAAAATTAATGTTTTTAAATTATCCCAATAATCCCACAGGTGCTGTTGCCGATATCGAGTTTTTCAAAAAAGCTGTGGATTTTGCTAAAGAATACGATATAATTATCTGCCATGATGCAGCATACAGCGAAATTTATTTTGAAGATAAAAAGCCTCCAAGCATCCTCGAAGTTGATGGGGCTATGGATGTGGCCATTGAATTCAATTCCCTTTCCAAACCGTACAATATGACAGGTTGGCGCATTGGTTGGGCGGCAGGCTGCAGTAAAGTTATTGAAAGCTTGACCAGGTTAAAATCCAACTTAGATTCAGGAGTATTTCAAGCTATTCAATTGGCGGGGGCAGCAGCTCTTAAGGAGGCAGAGGAAACAGTAGAAGAAATGCGGCAGATTTACAAGGAGAGAAGGGATTTAGTAGTTGATAGTCTAAATAAAATAGGTTGGAGTATTAAAAAGCCTGAAGCAACCTTCTATGTGTGGGCGCCGGTACCTGAAGGATATACTTCAGAATCTTTTGCAGAGTATATTTTAGAGAAAGCAGCGGTTGTTCTGACACCAGGAAACGGTTACGGGAAGCACGGGGAAGGATATTTTAGAATTGCTTTAACCGTTGAAAAGGATAAATTGGAAGAGGCTATGGAAAGGATACGGAAAGCTTTATAAAAAATTCTTAAAAGGATGGTTATTATAATGCTGCGAAGCATGACCGGCTATGGGAGAGCTCAGTATGACAGCGCAGAATATAAAATAACGGTTGAAATGAAAACCGTAAACAGCCGCTATTTAGAAATTAATGTAAGGCTTCCCAAGAAGTACTCATTCCTGGAAAAAAATTTTAAAGAAGTGGTTCAGGGAAAAATTCATAGGGGTCGAGTTGATGTATGGATTGGAATAGAAGAAATGAACAGATCCGGCTATAATGTTAAGGTTGACAAGGAATTAGCAATGGATTATTATAATTCCTTGAAAGAATTAGCGAATTTTCTAGATATTTCACCTCAAATTAGTATATATGAGCTTTGTAGGCTCGAGGGAGTTATAATCTTGGAAGAACCGGAACCAGATCAGGAAAAAATTTGGAAAAATGTGCTAATTCCCCTAGAGGAAGCGCTGGATCAGTTAATTGAAATGCGCGAAAGGGAAGGAGCTAATCTTAAAGCTGATCTTGAGAAAAGAAATGAGAATATTCTCCATATGATAGAAGAAATTGAAAAAAACATCCAAAAATAATAGAATCTTATAAGGACAAACTATCTCAAAGGATAAAGGAAATTGCTGGCAGTCAAATTGAAGTTGAGGAAAATCGACTGCTCACTGAGGTGGCGATTTTTGCTGAAAAAATTGATATTAGTGAAGAAATAACTAGGCTGAAAAGCCATGTGGATCAGATAAAAGAAAACTTAAATAAGATAGAACCGGTGGGAAGAAAACTGGACTTTATTCTTCAGGAAATGTATCGAGAAATTAATACCATAGCGTCAAAAAGCTCAGATGCTGCAATTTCCTATTTAGTGGTGGAGGTGAAGAGCGAAATAGAAAAAATGCGTGAGCAGGTTCAGAATGTGGAATAAAGTACTGCTTTTTTAAAATTTTAAAACATAAATAAAAAATAAAGAATTAGGAGGGTTAATTTTGGACATTAAGCTTATTAATATTGGGTTTGGAAACATTGTATCTGCAAATAGGATTGTGGCCATTGTTAGCCCTGAGTCAGCACCCATAAAAAGAATTATCCAGGAAGCAAGGGATCAAGGAATGCTAATTGATGCTACTTATGGAAGAAGAACCCGTGCTGTGGTTATAATGGACAGTGATCATATAATTTTATCAGCGGTGCAGCCTGAAACTGTTGCACATCGTTTGGCCACCAAGGAAAATACCCAAAGCTCATCTGAAGAGAGTGCAAATTAGTAGGGGAAAGGGTTTATGGATTTTGATGGGATTTTATTGGTTATTTCAGGTCCCTCTGGGGTTGGAAAGGGGACCCTATGTAAGGCTCTCCTGGAAGAGGTAAAAGATCTGCAAATATCCATATCAATGACCACCAGAAAGCCCAGGCAGGGAGAAATTGATGGAAAAGATTATTTTTTTGTCAGCGAAGAAGAGTTTTTAGAGAGAATAAAAAGGGATGAATTTGTGGAGTGGGCTAAAGTATATGGTCATTATTATGGTACCCCTTGGGAGGAAGTAAAAAGTGCATTGGAAAA
>LDZR01001813.1_pt1 | contig 45304 bp, 36 predicted proteins | sample 615371 | NCBI WGS metagenome assembly LDZR01 (sample SAMN03408294, study PRJNA278302) | terrestrial metagenome | isolation source: oil reservoir sample K2 | place: USA: Alaska, North Slope, Kuparuk formation | collected 2013
GAGAATGCAGTGTAAGGTTTGTATACACAATTTAACACAATGCCTCGTAAGACCTATAGAGTAATTTTTTTGAAGCGGAATGCTATAGGGTTTATATAGTTATTGTTTTTTTGTCTTTTTCGGCAGTGTTCTATTTTCGGGATAGAGGGTGGGTAATGGCTCAACCCCTTTTTACACAATTATATAGACTTAACTGCGTGGAAAAGATTACTGATGAAATATCTTTGAGACTTTTTGCTTTTATTATAATTGTTGTTCTTGGGCTTATGTCAGGTATTATCACAGCAATAATTGCATCTTTGGTTTTGGTTGAGGTGGTAAACTATTTGCCTCTTTCTAGAAAAAATAAAATAAATTTAATTTGTCATTGCTTGTTTCTCCATAGGTTTTGGTGCTGCTTTAACGCCTGTAGGAGAACCATTGGCTACTATTGTTGTATCTAAATTGCATGCTGACTTTTTTATCTTGCACGATTAATAGGTGCTGGATATAATAATTGCAATTTTAGCTCTAGGATTGATAGGAACATTTTTTGCAAAAAGAGAAAGTGGGATGGGTGAGCTTACCAAGGATGTTGAGGCAGATGAGAATATAAAGGAAGTATTCATTAGGGCTTTTAAAGTATTTGTCTTTATTTTTGCATTAGAGCTACTTGGAACGGGCTTTAAGCCTGTAATTGATTTATATATTGTTAAAATGAAAAGTGAGCTTTTATACTGGGTGAATACAATTTCTTTTGCTAGTATATTATGTTGTTTTGCAATTTAAAAATTTAATAATACAGTAAAGCAGAAGCTTATGCTTGGAAATCTTTTTCGTATCCTTGAAAAAATTTAAGAAAGAGTACAAAAAAAGTTCTTGACTTTAGAGTTTCAAAGTGATAACATAGATTACAACGCGCAAAATTTAATAAAATGGCTCAATCCTCTTATCAAGAGTGGTGGAGGGACTGGCCCGATGAAACCCGGCAACCGGCACGTAAGTGCTTGGTGCCAATTCCTGCAGGTTGGGGTTACCCAGCCTGAGAGATGAGAGGAGAGGCTGAGTAATTGTGATTACTAGGCCCTCTTCTCATTGAAGAGGGCCTAAAAATTTTTCTGGAGGTGCAAAATGAAAGTAAAGATTGGGTTGATGGGACTTGGAACTGTTGGGACAGGAGTATTTAAAATAGTTAACTCTAGAGGGAGATATATCAAGGAGAGTACGGGATTTTATCCGGAGATAAAGAAAGTGCTTGTGAAGGATTTGCACAAAAAGAGAAAAGTCGATGCAGTAGGGCTTTTGACTAATGATCCTCGGGAGATTTTGGAGGATGAAGAGATAAAGGTGGTGATAGAGGCTATAGGCGGGATTTCTCCTGCTTATGAGTACGTCAAAAAGGCACTTCTCTCTGGCAAGCATGTGATTACGGCAAATAAAGAGCTTATCGCAAAGTACGGAGAAGAGCTTGGGAGCATTGCAGCAGAAAAAGGTGTGTACTTAAGGTGCGAAGCCAGTGTAGGTGGAGCCATACCTATACTTCATCAGATAGACAGGCTAAAAATTACAGATGAGATGGATTTCATTGGTGGCATTGTAAATGGGACTACTAATTACATTCTAACAAAGATGGGAGAAGGCAAAAGCTATAAGGAAGCTCTTGATGAAGCCCAGGAATTGGGCTATGCTGAGGCTAACCCTGATTACGATGTGAAAGGCTTTGACGCAACTTTTAAGCTTGGCATACTTATAAAAAGAGTCTTTGGCGTAAGTGTCCCGGTAGAAATTATACCTCGGAAGGGGATAGAGGAAATCAAGGAGGAAGACGTAGAAAGAGCAAAAGAATGGGGGTATGAGTTTAAACTTTTTGCATGGGCAAAGAAATTTAAAAATTATATTTCGGCAGGAGTGGAGCCTACTTTAATTCCGGAAAATAGTTTGCTTTCAAAAGTGAAAGGGGTCAATAACGCAATAATACTGAGGGGAAGTAGCTTCGGGGAATATGTCTTTATAGGAAGAGGGGCAGGAGAACTTCCCACTGGAGATGCAATAGTTGCTGATTTGATAGATATACTCATCAATTATAAACTGGGCAGTAAATCTGAAGTTACAGGAGTCAATTTTAGAGAAGAAAGTTTTACTGATACCTTTTATATAAGGCTGAAGCTCAAAAAAGACAATGTATGTGGCTTAAAAGAGGTTTTAAAGCTTATAAAAAGGAATTGGGTATCTATTGAAAAGTCATCATTTGGTGGGAATGGTTTTACCGCTATAGTGAAAGTAAACGGGACAGTGGAAGGGTTAAAAGAGCAATTAGAAAAAGTAGCTGTACTGGAGGCTGTTTTTAAGGTTTTGCCTGAAGAAAATTTAAAAGAGAGAAGCGAGTTTGAAAACTTGGTAGAAGTAATGTAAAAATTTAGGAAAGAGGAGAGGAAGAATGAGGAGAAAATACGGTTTTTCTACTATAGCAATTCATGAGGGATGGGAACCTGACCCTACTACTGGTGCAGTAGCGCTGCCAATCTACCAAACTACCTCCTTTGCCTTTAAGAGCACGCAGCATGCAGCAGACTTATTTTCTCTAAAGGAAGACGGATATATTTACACGAGGATGATGAATCCCACTGTAGACGCTTTTGAAAGGAAAATGGCTGCATTAGAAGGGGGAGTAGGAGCGCTGGCAGTAGCTTCAGGGCAGGCTGCTATAACTATAGCTGTTACAAATATTGCAGGGGCTGGAGATGAGATTGTAGCTTCTACGAATCTCTACGGCGGGACTTATAACCTTTTTGCCTCTACCCTTAAGAAATTTGGTATAAATGTGAAGTTTGCAGATCCAAGTGACCCTGAAAATTTTAGAGAAAAAATAACGGAGAAGACCAAAGCTTTATACGTAGAGACAATTGGCAATCCCAAAATTGATGTGGCTGATATAGAAAAAATAGCATCAGTTGCTCACAATGCAGGTATACCCCTTATTGTAGATAATACTTTTGCAACTCCATATCTTTCAAGGCCTATAGAATTTGGGGCAGACATAGTAGTCCACTCAACCACAAAGTTTATAGGAGGGCATGGTACTTCTATCGGAGGTGTAATTGTGGACTCTGGAAAATTTAATTGGGCGAATGGCAAGTTTCCAGAGCTTACAGAACCTGACCCCTCTTACCACGGGATAAGGTATGTGAAAGAGTTTGGAGAGAGGGCTTATATAGTCAAAGCGAGAGTGCAGCTTTTAAGAGACTTGGGGGCGGCTCTTTCGCCTTTTAACGCTTTCTTGTTCGTTCAAGGGCTTGAGACACTTGCACTCAGAATGGAAAGGCATAGTTATAATGCACTTCGCGTGGCAGAATTTCTGGCTTCTCATCCTCTTGTGAGCTGGGTAAACTATCCTGGCCTTAAGTCAAGCCCTTATTATGAGCTTGCTCAAAAATATCTTCCAAAAGGGCAGGGTGGAGTTTTGACTTTTGGAATAAAAGGAGGCTTTGAGGCAGGGGTAAAGTTTATAGAGAACTTAAGATTATTCACCCATCTTGCAAATATAGGAGATGTAAGGTCTTTGGTCATACATCCTGCTAGCACCACCCATCAGCAGCTTTCAAAAGAAGAACAATTGGCTTCAGGCGTTACTGAGGATATGATTAGGCTTTCTATTGGCCTTGAAGATATAGAGGATATTCTTGAAGACCTGGATTTTGCACTTTACAGTTCTCAAAAGTAAGGGGGGATGGGAATGATAGTAGAAGAGAAAAAAGTTACTTTAAAAGGGGATCCTGTTTTTACTACGGAAAGCGGTTATGGCTTTAAAGAGCTTACAATTGTGTATGAAACTTACGGGCAATTGAATGAAAAAAAGGACAATGTAATACTTGTAGAACACGCTTTAAGTGGCAGTGCCCATGCAGCTGGAGTGCATCCGGGGAAGAACAATCCTGGTTGGTGGGACGGTTTGATTGGCCCGGGGAAGTATATAGATACAGAGAGATACTTTGTAATATGTTCTAATTTTCTCGGAAGCTGCTATGGCACAACAGGACCCTCATCTATAGATCCTTCTACAGGAAAACCGTATGGGCTTAAGTTTCCTAAAATTAATATAAGGGATATGGTAAGAGTGCAGAAATTGCTTTTGGACTATCTAGGGATAGATGAAGTAAAGGTTGTGATAGGGGGGTCTATGGGGGGAATGCAGGCACTGGAATGGGCAGTGACATATCCAGATATTGTTAAAAAAGCTGTTGTAATTGCTGCGGATTATAAGTTAACGCCTCTTAACATAGCCTATAATTACGTTGGCATACAATCTGTTTTGAATGACCCGCATTTTTACGGAGGAGATTATTACGATAAACCTGAAAAACCTCATAAAGGTTTGAGCACTGCTAGAATGCTGGGAATGATTACTTATAAAAGCGGTGAACTTTTTGACGTGAGATTTGGAAGGGCAAAAAATGGAATGAATTTTGAGGTAGAGAATTATCTGGATTACCACGGCGTTTCCTTTATAAACCGCTTTGATGCTAACTCATATCTTTACATCCTGTGGGCTATGAATGAGCACGACATAACAAAACCCTACGGGAGCTTGAAAGCTGCTTTAAAAAGAATTAAGGCAGAGGTATTGATGATTGGGATAGATACGGATATGATTTTTCCCTCAAAATATATGATTGAATTTATTAAGAAGCTAAATGCAGTAGGGGGCAGAGGAAGCTTTGAAGAGATTTCTTCTATTCAGGGGCATGACGCTTTTCTGGTGGATATAGACAAGATTGGGCCGATAATTTCTGAGTTTATAGAAAAAAGTGAAGAAGATAAAAAAGAGGCAGCCTGTATATAGGAAAGGTAGACTGAGAAACTCTATAAGTCTAAAGGTAGCGTTAGAAGCTACCTTTTAAATATTTTAGTGCTATAATTATTTTGTAGATTTTATAGAAAATAAGGAGTGATTGTGTGAGCAAAAAAATGATAAAACTCGGATTTGCTGGACTTGGGTTTATTGGATCAATTCACGCTATTGCCTGCTTTTCAATGCCACTTATATTTAAAAATCTTCCTTTTGAAGTTAAACTGGGAAGAGTTTATAAAAACAACCTCAATGACATACCTCATTTTTTTGAAAAAGGGGCAAAGAGCTTAGAGGAAGTTTTAGAAAATTCAGATGCTGTTGATATATGTACTCCCAATTACCTTCATTATGAACAAGCCATGAAGACCATAGAAAGAGGTATACCTTTGTATCTTGAAAAGCCTATAGGGGTAAACAGTAAGGAAGCCTATGATATAATGGAGAGTGCAAAAAAGAAAGGACTAATACATCAGACAGCTTTGATGTACAGGTTTATGCCTGCTATAACACAGGCAAGGGATATGATTAAAAATGGGGAAATAGGAGAAATTTTAAATTTTAAGGCTTTGATGCTTCACTCTGGATATATGGACCCTAAAAGGCCTATTTCGTGGAAATTGAAAAAGTCCACTTCTGGTGGTGGAGCTATACTGGATATGGGGATACACCTTGTAGATGCAGTAAGGTTCATGCTGGGGGAGATAAAATCTTTGAGGGCGATTTCTAAAACTTATTTTAAAGAAAGACCCGTGGAGAAAGGTTCAGAAATTTACGATTGCGTAGATGTGGATGACTGGACAAGTGTAGAGGTAGAACTGGAGGGAGGAGGCTGGGGAACCATGGAAGTTTCTAGAATATCTCCTGATATTGAGGAAGAGACGAAATTTGAAATTTATGGTACTAAAGGGTCGATAAAAATATCTACAAAGCACCCGAGATATGCTATTTTGTACAAAAAGCAAGAGAATAAAGAGATAACAGGGGATTATGATAATAAAAGTGAATTTAGCAAATATGTGAATTCAATTTATCCCCCCGAAAAATACTCACTGGGTTGGATGGTAGATATGCACATGGCAAGCCTTATAAACTTTTTTACAAACATTGTAGAAAGTGAAATTGTATTTGAGGAGACACCTACATTTGAAGAGGCTTATAAAGACCAAGTTGTACTGGATAAAATAATTTTATCTGCTGAAAATAATGGTGAAACTATAAAGTTTTAAAAATAGGGGTAATAAGAGATGAAAGTACCGGTCAAAGAAGAGTTTTTAAAGAGGATGAAGGAGCTTTTAAAGGAAGAGTACGAAGCCTTTTTGAAGGAGTATGAGAAAAAGCCTCAAAAGGGATTGAGAGTAAATACTTTGAAAATTGATGTGGAAAATTTTAAAAAAATTGCGCCTTTTGAGATAGAACCCATTCCGTGGTGTCCAACAGGGTTTTACTATGAAAAAGAAGAAAAAGCAGGGAATCACTTGTACCATGTGTTAGGACTTTATTACATACAAGAGCCTACGGCAATGGCTGTAGTGGAGGTATTAGATCCCAAGCCTGGTGAGAAAATTTTGGATGTGAGTGCTGCACCGGGAGGAAAGACTACTCACATTGCATCTAAAATTGGGGATGAAGGCCTTATTGTGGCAAATGAGATAGATAGAAAGAGGATAAGGGCTTTAGAAGAAAATGTGGCTAGAATGGGAATAAGAAATATAGTTCTCTTAAATGAAAGGCCGGAGAGGTTAATTCAAGCTTTTGAAGGGTATTTTGACAAAATAGTAGTAGATGCGCCTTGTTCTGGAGAGGGAATGTTTAGAAAAGACCCCGCTGTTAGGAGAATGTGGTCTTTAAATAATGTATTGAGCTGTTCTATAACTCAGAGAAATATCTTGAGAAGCGTAGCACCTTTGCTTAAAAGAGGGGGGATATTGGTATATTCTACCTGCACTTTTTCGCCTGAAGAAAACGAAGGGGTCATAAAGAAGTTTTTAGAAGAAAACCCGGAATTTGAGGTAGTAGAAAGCGAGTTAAGTCACTTTTTTGATAAAGGGCATCCCGAGTGGGTGGACGGCCCTAAAGAACTTGAAAAATGCATGAGGCTATGGCCTCACAAGGTAAGGGGAGAGGGACATTTCATCGCAAAGCTCAAAAAGAATGGAGAAGATGTGAATGTAAATTTTAAGAGAAAAGTTGAGAAAAAGAAACATCAAAAAGAATTAGAGCTTTTTTATCAGTTTGCAGATAAATATCTCGATTTAGATTTTAAGATACTAAATCTTCAATTAGACAATAACTTTGTGTATCATGTGCCTTTGGATCTGCCGGAATTAAAAGGCATAAGGATTTACAGGCATGGCTGGCTTATGGGAGAGCTCAAAAAAAATCGATTTGAACCTTCTCACTGGTTGGCTATGGGATTAAAGACAAGCCAGATTAAAAGGGTATTAGAGCTTGACAAATTTCAGAGAGAAAAATATCTAAATGGAGAGACCTTTGAACTTGACGAAGAAGATGGATGGATACTTTTTACAGCAGAGAATTTCCCAGCTGGCTGGGGCAGAGTTGCAAAGGGAGTAGTTAAAAATTATTTTCCGAAATGGCTAAGAGATATAGAAGTATGGGAGGAATGAAAAGCCCTTTTAGTAGGGCTTTTATTTTTTGCTTTAAAAAGTTAATTTTGGGGGAATAATATTTTTAGCATAAAAACTGCGATGTAGGAGGAGTTGACGGGCCTTGTGGTATGCGGTATTTGTTTTGATACTACTTCTGGCAGGGATTTACTTAAAAAGTAAAAAGATTGAAGTAGATGATTCAATGAGAGAGTTTGACGATATAATCTTAAGTTCAGAAGAAATGGAAAAGCACGCTGAGGAATTAGCTCAGAATCACGTAATAGCAAATAGAAACAGAGCTTCCTTTCTTTTAATTCCTAGAATGAATAAAAATTATGAGTACATAAAAAGTGTGTACAGGAGTTTGAACAATCTTTTAAAAGAGAAAGATACATATATTTCTCAAGAAGAAGAATGGCTTTTGGACAATTTCTATATAATTGAAGAACAGGTGAAAGAGATAAGGAAAAGCCTCAGCAAAAAATACTATGCCGGGCTCCCAGTTCTCAAAAACGGGGCTTTTAGAGGATATCCTAGAGTGTATGCTTTGGCTTTTGAGCTTGTTTTGCACACAGATGGAAAGATTGAGGAAAAGGGAATTATCAATTTCATAAAGGCATATCAGAAAAAGGCTTTGCTCACTACTTCTGAGTTGTGGGCTTTAAGCCTTATGATACGTATTGCTTTGATTGAAAAGATAAAAAAAGTGTGCGAGGAAATTGTTGAATCAAGACTTCAAAGGGAAAAGGCAGAAAAAATGTTATCAGCATTGATGGAAAAAGAGATGTCTTATGAAGAGGTAAAGAAGCTAATAAAGAGCAATATAAAAGTTGTGGACAGATTTCCTCTTCAGTTTGTAGAATATCTTGTGAGCAGGATAAAGAGAGAAGGAAGCAATTCTTCAGACATTCTAAAAACCTTAGAGAAAATTCTCATGGAATATGATTCTAGCATAAACGATATTGCTGAAAAGGCGCACTATTTCCAGGCAAAAAGGCAGGTATCAATAGGTAATGCTATTGTAAGTTTAAAAACAGTCTCCTCATTGGACTGGGCTGAGATTTTTGAGACATTAAGCCCTGTAGAACAGGTTTTAAAACAGGACCCTGATGGTACTTATCCAAAAATGGATTTCGAATCAAAAGATTACTACAGGCATGAAATAGAGAAGTTGGCTAGGTATTACAACGTGTCAGAGACATACGTGGCCAAAAAGGCAGTTGAATGCGCAAGGGAAGTCGCTGACCAGGGGGAAAACCTGGGTTACATAAATCACGTAGGATTTTATCTCATAGGAAAAGGAAGAAGCATATTAGAGAGCAAGCTTAACAATAAAAAGAGGAGATTTTTTGATTTTTACAGGATAAGGCAGAAAAATCCGGCAACTGTCTACTTTGGGTTGATAATTCTTTTCTTTGCATTGGGCGAGATAATTAGTCTTGGTTATTTGCGCCATTTTACGGGTAGCTTTTGGAACTTATTTGCATCTTCTTTGGTTTTGGCTATTCCTTTAAGTGAAATTTCTATTCAGATGACTAACTGGGTGTTAATGCACATTTTTAAGCCAGTAATGCTGCCGAAAATTGAATTAAAAGATGGAATACCGGATGATGCCAAGACCTTTGTCGTCATATCTTCTCTTTTGCCGGATGAGAAGAAGGCAAAAGAGCTTGTGGAGAACTTGGAGGTGTATTATCACGCAAACAGGGAAAGAAATCTATACTTTGGAATTTTAGGGGATTTCAAAGATGCTCCCCTTGAAGTGATGCCTGAAGATGAAAAGATAGTGAAAGCGACCTTAGAAGAGATTGAAAAATTGAATGAGAAGTATGCCGAAAATGGTGAGAAGGTATTTTACTATTTTCACAGAAAAAGAATTTACAACGAAATGCAGAAGAGCTGGATGGGATGGGAGAGAAAAAGAGGAGCTTTAATGGAATTTGTTGACCTTTTAAGAGGGGAGAAGGATACCACATTTTACATAGTAAGCGATGATGTGTCTAAACTTGGAATCAAATATGTAATAACGCTGGACGCTGATACAAATTTGCCTATAGATACGGCTAAGAAGTTAGTGGGAGCAATGCTGCATCCTCTAAACAGAGCCATAATTGACAGAGACGAGGGAATTGTAGTGGAGGGGTATGGTCTACTTCAGCCCAGAATTGGCGTTGATATAGAAAGCGCTAACGCCTCTTTATTTTCTAAGATATACGGTGGAGAAGGAGGTATAGACCCATACACCACAGCGACTTCTGACATATACCAGGATTTATTCGGTGAAGGAATTTACACGGGCAAAGGCATATTTGATGTCGACGTATTTAGAGAGCTTTTGAAGGACACTATACCGGATAATTCCATATTAAGCCATGACCTTCTAGAAGGGTCTTTTGTGAGGACCGGTTTGGTGACAGATATTGAATTGATAGATGGATTTCCTGCAAAGTACAATTCTTACATGATGAGGCTGCACAGATGGGTAAGAGGCGACTGGCAACTTTTGCCTTATTTGAGGTCGAAAATAAGGAACAGGAGAGGAGAACTGATAAGAAACCCTCTTTCTTTGATAACTAAATGGAAAATTATGGATAATCTGAGGAGGAGTTTAATTTCAATTTCTCTGATCGTAATGCTTTTTCTTGGATTTTCAGCTTTGCCAGCAAGTGCTCTATTCTGGGTAGCGGTTGCTGCTTTAACTGTGTTTTTTCCTGTGATACTTACTCTGTTTGATTTGATTTTTAGAGGTCAGTTAAGGCAGTATTTAGAAAAAAGGCATAGGGCAGTTATAACGGGAGTTGAGGTAGCTTTTTACCAAGCACTGCTTAATTTTATCTTTTTGCCATATAATGCCTATATTATGGCAGATGCCATAATAAGAACTATTAGCAGGATGTACATAACTAAGAGGAATCTTTTGGAATGGGTAACAGCTGCAGATATGGAAAAGAGGCTGAAAAATGATTTTATAAGCTTTGTAAAGAGAATGTGGGTGGTATTGCTAAAAGGAGTGGTATTAATCCTTTTAACAGCTTACTTTAAACCTGGGGCTCTGATTTTTGCAGTGGGAGTATTTTTCCTCTGGGCTTTTTCACCCTATGTAGCTTTTTACATAAGTCAACCTGTCCTTCTCAAAATAAAATTTATTTTGGATGAGGATATAGAAGAGGTGAGATTGATTGCGCGAAAGACATGGAAATTTTTTGAAGATACAGTTACAGAAGCTCAAAATTACCTGCCGCCTGATAATTTTCAGGAAGACCCTCCAAACGGCATAGCAGAAAGGACGTCTCCTACCAATATTGGTCTTTACCTTGTTTCAACTGTTGGTGCAAGGGATTTGGGGTACATAACCACCAGTGAAATGGTAGATCGTATTGAAAACACTATAAATACCATAAAAAAGATGGAAAAATGGAATGGACACCTTTTTAACTGGTACGACACGCGCACACTTAAACCCTTAAGACCTTATTATGTGTCTACGGTGGACAGCGGTAATTTGGTTGGATATTTGATTACCGTTAAAGAGGCTTTGGAAGAGTTTTTAGATAAGCCTGTTATTGACTTGGAGTTTTTAAGAGGTTTAAAAGATACTGTCAGAATGCTGAAGATTGAAAGAATTGATAAGAGTCTCTTTGAGGAGTTTCTCAAAAAAGGGGATATAGACCCTCTTGCATGGAAAAAAATTCTAGATGATTTAGAAGAGGTAGAGGAGGAAAGACTAAGAGATATTGTAAAAAAATTTAAAAATGAGATTAGAGAATTTATGCCGTGGCTGGAATTTGAAGATGCTGAGGGAGGTTATGGAGAAATTTTTAATGAATGCAATTCTTTTGAAGAGCTGAAAAAAGTGTATGAGAAATATCTGGAGGAAACTTTTAGAGCAAAGAAGGAAGGACTGCCTGAATTTAAGATAAAACAGATACAGAGAGCTGTTGAAAAAATTGAGGAGTTAAAAGAGAGGATATTGAAATTAAAACAGGAAATTGAAGATATAATTGAAAAGACAGAGTTCAAGCATTTGTACGATGAAAAGAGGCAACTTTTCTCTATTGGATACAATGTAGAGGAAGAAAAGCTTACTAAGTCCTATTATGACTTGCTTGCTTCTGAAGCAAGACAGGCAAGCTTTATTGCCATTGCCAAAAGAGAAGTTGACAAGAAACACTGGTTTAAATTAGGAAGGATGCTTACAAGGGCGAATAGGTCTAAAGGACTGGTTTCATGGTCAGGGACGATGTTTGAGTATTTTATGCCCCTTTTGATAATGAAAAATTATGAAAATACTTTATTGGATGAGACTTATTCTTTTGCGGCAAAAGTGCAAAAAGAGTATGGAGTTAAATTGGGTATTCCATGGGGTATTTCTGAGTCAGGATTTTATGCCTTTGATATGAGCCTTAACTATCAATACAAGGCTTTTGGTGTTCCAATTTTGGGACTGAAAAGAGGACTTTCCCATGACAAGGTAGTAGCTCCTTACGGGTCTATTTTGGCAATTTCTGTTGACCCAGAAGGAGTTATGAAAAATATAGAGTTTTTAAAAAAGGAAGGAGCAGAAGGAGAGTACGGATTGTATGAGGCAATTGATTACACTCCGGAGAGGGTGCCTTTTGGGAAAAAGAATGCCATTGTCAAAAGTTTTATGGCCCATCATCAAGGCATGATTTTTGTGGCGATAGATAATTTTATACATGAAAATATAATGCAAAAAAGATTTCACAGAGATCCGAGAGTGAAAGCTACACAAATTTTGTTGCAAGAAAAAGCTCCTATCTATCTGGATATGACTAGAGAAGAAAGAGAAGAACCAAGGAAAATTCAAAAAATACGAAAAGAAGATTTAGACTTTGTGAGAGTTCTGGGAGAATCGAGAAGCTGGATTCCAGAGGTGCACATTGTTTCTAGCGGCAAATATTTTGTGATGCTTACAGAGAAAGGTACAGGATACAGCAAGAATATTAAAGGTATTTTCCTAAACAGGTGGAGAAAAGACATTGCTCAAGATTACGGCACATTTATCTTTATACGCAACGTGGATTCAAACGAGGTGTGGTCAGCCACTTTTGCGCCTTTTTATCAAAAAGGGCAGCATTACAGGGTGGTTTTCTCTGCCGACAAAGCTGAGTACTTTAAGAGAGTAGGCGGCATAGATAGTTATTTGGAGATTACTGTGTCGCCTGAAGATGATGTGGAGATAAGAAGGCTTACTTTGAAAAACCACAGCAAATACCCCCAGATACTTGAGATTACCAGTTTTTCTGAGATAAGTTTGATGGATTTGCCTTCAGATGTAGCACACCCTGCTTTTAACAAGCTATTTGTAAAGACGGAGTTTTTGAAGGATGAGGATGCGATTATAGTGTGCAGAAGGCCAAGAGATCCAGAAAAGTCTAGATTGTGGGCTTTACATAAAGTCGTGGTTTTAAGTGGGGAGGCGATGGGAGACACCCAGTTTGAGACGGATAGGCTTAAGTTTATAGGTAGAGGGAGAAGCGTGAGAAAACCTTTGGCTCTTGAGCCAGATCAGCCTCTTTCTAACACAGAAGGAGCTGTTTTAGACCCAATTGTAAGTCTGAGAAAGAGAATAAGAATAATGCCGGGGGGCGTTGCGAAAATAGCGTATATTTCGGCCATCACAGAGACAAAAGAAGAAGCAGTAAAAATCGTTTCAAAGTATAAAGAGGAAAATGCTATAGAAAGAGCTTTTGAGATGTCATGGACTAGAAGCAGAGTAGAACTGGAGTATATAAACTTAAAGCCAAGAGAATTGGGATTATTTCAAAGAATGCTCCCCTATCTCATTTTTGCAAGCCCTCAAAGAAAAATGAGAGAAGAAATGATACTGAAAAACACAAAAGGGCAATCGGGATTGTGGGCTCATGGAATTTCGGGAGATTTGCCAATTGTGCTTTTAGAAGTGGAAAAGATGGAAGAGATAGAGTTGGTAAAATGGTTTTTGAAAGCTTATGAATACTGGAGGATGAAGGGCATAAACATTGACCTTGTGATAGTGAACAAGGACAAAAGCGGATACTTGCAACCTTTAAACGACAAAATAAAAGAGGTTATAAATACCACCTTTGCTTACGATGTATTTGGAAAATATGGAGGAGTATATTTGCTTCAAGAAAATAACTTAAAAGAAGATGATTTCTACCTTTTAAACGCTGTAGCAGCTCTCAAATTTGACGGCAAAAATGAATCTATTTATGACCAAATAATGGTTAAAGTTCACAAAAAGGCATTAAAACCTAGAAGCTTCCAAGAAAAAGTTTCAAGCTGTAGGGATGATGGGCTGGAAGAAATAGAACTTCAGTATTACAATGGGTTTGGAGGTTTTACCCCTGATGGAAAAGAATATGTAATAAAATGGGAAGGGAAAAGCAGTCCGGCGCCATGGATAAACATAATTTCCAACCCCAATTTTGGTTTTCAGGTTTCTGAGGTGGGGGCAGGTTATACATGGGCAGAAAATAGCAGGGAATACAAGCTTACTCCCTGGTACAATGACCCTGTTTTAGACCCTCATGGAGAAGTGATATATCTAATAGACGAAATTACAGGAGAGAAATGGACAATTACTCCGCATCCAGCAGGAAATTCAGGTATTTACTATATAAGACATGGTTTTGGATATTCTACTTTTGAAAGTGCAAGTTGCGAATTAAAAAGCGGGCTCACAATGTTTGTTCCTAAGGAAGATTCTGTAAAGATAAATTTGATTAAATTAAAAAACACATCTAAAAATAGCAGAAAAATCCAGATAGTTTATTACATTAGGCCAGTTCTAGGGGTCACGGATGAGGCTACGTCGCAGTATATTGCTTCTGAATTTGATAAGGAAGAAAGGATTTTGTATATAAGAAATGTGTACAATGAAGATTTTGTTAATAGAATAGCATTTCTAGCCACATCAGAGGGGATAAACTCTTATGAAAGCGAAAGAGGGGAGTTTATAGGGGTAGGTTTTGACTTAAGTAGCCCTCAAGCTCTTTCCTATGAAACTCTTTCTAATTCAGAAGGACTGGCGGTTGATCCTTGCAGTGCAATTGAGTTTTCTGTAGAAATAGGACCTGGTGAAGAGAAAGAGATATCAATCCTGTTAGGACATGCTAAAGAGAAGAAAGAGGCAAAAGATTTGGTTTTGAAATATTTAAAAGTAGAAAACTGTAAAAAAGAACTAGAAAAGGTAAAAGGATTTTGGGGGGAAATTTTGGGTAAACTCACGGTAAATACGCCTGATAAATCTCTTGATTTGCTTGTAAATGGGTGGTTACCCTATCAGACGATAGCCTGTAGATTGTGGGCGCGCTCAGCATTTTATCAGTCAGGGGGTGCATATGGATTTAGGGACCAATTGCAGGATGCCATGAATATGGTACTTTTGAATCCAGAGTTTACAAAAAGGCAGATAATAAATGCTTGTGAGCATCAATTTATAGAAGGAGATGTACAGCATTGGTGGCATCCTGTTTTAAACAAGGGAATAAGGACGAAATTTTCAGATGACCTTCTATGGCTTCCTTATGTAGTAGCTGACTATGTAGAGAAGACAGAAGATTGGGCAATATTAGAAGAAAAAGCGGGATATTTAGAAGACCTTCCTCTCAAAGAAGAGGAAGAGGAGAGATATTCTGTTCCCTCTATTTCTTCTCATAAAGGAACGGTGTATGAGCACTGTGTCAAAGCCATAGATTATGCTTTGAAATTTGGGGAACACGGCCTTCCTCTAATGGGAACAGGTGACTGGAACGATGGAATGAACAAGGTGGGGCATAGAGGGAAGGGGGAGAGTGTATGGCTGGGATGGTTTTTATACACTGTCCTAAAGAAGTTTGCTTCTATCTCTGAAAAAATGGGAGATATTGAAAGAAAAGAAAAATACATTAAGGAAGCAGAGAGGCTTTTAAAGTCAATAGAGGAAAATGCTTGGGATGGCAGTTGGTACAAAAGAGCATATTTTGACGACGGCACTCCACTCGGGTCCATTAACAACTTGGAGTGCAAGATCGACTCTATATCACAGTCGTGGGCTTTAATTTCTAAAGGCGGAAGAATAGAAAGAGCAAAAGAAGCCATGAAAGCGGTCGTGAATTATCTGGTGAATGAAGAAGAAGGGATAATCAAGCTTTTGACGCCGCCTTTTGATTCTTCCGATTTAAATCCGGGGTATATAAAAGGTTATGTGCCCGGAGTGAGGGAAAACGGCGGGCAGTATACCCATGCAGCTGCCTGGGTAATACTTGCCTTTACAGAGCTAGGAGATGGAGATACAGCCTGGAAGCTTTACAACATGATAAACCCAATAAACCACACCAGGACCCCTATAGAATGCATGAAATACAAAGTAGAACCATATGTGATGGCTGCAGATGTGTACGCAGTTGACCCTCATGCGGGAAGAGGAGGGTGGACTTGGTACACAGGGGCAGCAGGCTGGATGTACAGGGTGGCAGTTGAACATATTCTGGGGTTAAAAAAATATGGAGATAAATTTACAGTAGACCCCTGCGTTCCTCGAAACTGGGAAAGTTTTGTGATAGAATATGCCCATGGCCACAGCAAATACGTAATAAAGGTGATAAATCCAGATAGAGTGAACAAAGGCGTAAGAGAGATTTATTTAGATGGGGAACCTGTGGATAAATTTGTACCCCTTAAAGATGAAAATAAAGTCTTTAGAGTGCTTGTCGTGATGGGTTAATTAAAGAGGCATTTTGTGTCTTCTTCTTGTCAGCACAAAATGCCTCTTTAATGACTTTTCGGTCTTAACTAAGTCTTAACAGTTTGTACACAGATTTTGTATCACTCCACTCTTTGGCAGTTCCACTGGCCATTGAGCCAAAAAGTATTATTTTTTCTGGGTTGCACTTCTCAATGATTATATTTACTATTCTCTTTAATTCATCTTCTAGTGAATATCTCAAAAGTTCTGTAGCTTCCCTCATAAGAAACGCCTCTTTGCATTGTGTAAATACATTATACCACAATATGAAGTACTTTTCTCCCATTTTTTGTCTCTTCTTGACATACATATAAAATTAATATACAATAAAAGAGATACAATTCATTACTTTATCACGTTACAAAGACATAGCGATGTGAGGGATTTAAATGATATATTTGCCGGATGGAGTGCAGGACTTCCTTCCTGAAGAATATGAATTCAAGAGAAATATAGAGGACAAATTTAGAGAGGTTTTCAAAAGTTTTGGCTATAAAGAGATAATGCCTCCCACTTTTGAGTACAGCGAAAATTTTTCTCATTTATTTGATGAAAACAGCATGTACAGGTTTTTTGATAAAAAGGGGAATATTTTAGCTTTAAGGCCTGATGTAACTGCTCAAATAGCCAGAATTGTTTCTACAAAGTTGGAAGGCAGATACCCACTTAAGTTATGCTATGTAGCTAATGTGTATAGGTATGAGGACACACAAGTAGGTAAAATGAGAGAATTTACACAGGCAGGAGTAGAGCTTATAGGTACAAATCACGAAGAATCAGATGCGGAGGTTATAGCTCTTTCTATAGAGGCATTAAAAAGTACAGGCTTAAAGGATTTTAAAATTGATATAGGACATGCTGAAGTATTTGGAAGTATTGTAAGAAATTTAAATCTAGGAAATGAAGATGTAAATCTATTGAGAGAACTTTTAGAGCAAAAAAACCAATCTGCTATAGAAGATTTCATAAAACAAAAAGAAATAAAAAGAGAAGAGGCTAAACTTCTAAGGGAACTTCCTCTTTTATTCGGTGGGGAGGAGATTTTAGAAAAGTTAAAAAAAGAAAATTTTAAAGAGACGGAGGGAGTGCTTGAGTATCTTGATAGAGTGTATAAGATACTTGAGGACTTTGGTATGAAGGAATATATAAGTTTTGATTTGGGGATGGTGCAAAATCTAAATTATTACACAGGAATTATATTTAGAGGTTTTGTAAAAGGGCTTGGCTATGCTATATGCACTGGAGGAAGGTATGACAAGCTCCTTAAGATTTACGGTAAAGACTTGCCTGCTACAGGCTTTGCAATAAGTGTAGAAAGAGTTATGCTTGCTTTGCAAAGGCAAAGCAAGGGAGAATGGGTAAAACCCCGCAGAGTGCTAGTAAGGTATAAAGAAGAAGAGAGAAGAAGAGCTTATGAAAAGGCTAATGTACTCAGAAAAGAAGGCAATGTCGTAGAGATGTACACTTTTGGAAGGTGTGAAAATATTGATTTAAAAAGTTTTGATGAAGTCGTAGATGTGGGGGAATGACATGGATATTGTTTCAATAGCTTTGCCAAAGGGCAGGATGACAGAGGATGCAGTAGTTTTATTTAAAAAAGCAGGTATTTCTAATGATGTGTTAAAAGATATATCGAGGAAGTTAATTTTAGAAGATAATAAAAATGCTATAAAGTTTATGCTTGTAAAACCTATGGATGTTCCAACTTATGTGGAGCACGGTGCAGCAGATTTAGGGGTTTGTGGAAAGGATATTTTGTTGGAGCAAAAAAAGGATTTATACGAAGTTTTAGATTTAAAATTTGGATTTTGCAGAATGGTAGTAGCTGGTCCTCCCAATGTTAAAGACAGCTTTCTCACAAATAAAAGAGTTGCTACTAAATTTCCAAACGTTGCAGAGGAATTTTTTAAGAAAAAAGGTGAAAATGTTGAGATAATCAAATTAAATGGCTCTGTGGAGCTTGCTCCAATTGTAGGATTATCAGAAGTGATTGTTGATATTGTGGAGACTGGAAGGACTTTAAGAGAGAATGGCCTTGTTGTTATAGAGGAGATTTTTCCTTCAACAGCGAGACTTATAGTTAACAAGGCAAGCATGAAGACAAAAAGCGAGAGAATAAAGGATATAATTTTAAAGCTGAGAGAAGTTATAAATGGGGGATAGAGATGATAGAAATGTTTGATTTTACTAAGGAAGTCGATATAGGGATTTTTAATAAAATACAGAATAGAAGTAAATTGGAGAATAAAGAGATTGCAAAAAGGGTTGAAGACATAATAGAAAATGTGAGAGAAAGGAAGGATAAAGCGTTATTTGAATACACCTATATGTATGATGGAATAAATTTAGGTAGCGAGACAGTGAAGGTAAAAGAGGAAGAAATAAAAAGAGCTTATGAGGAAGTGAAAGAGGATTTTTTAAAAGCGTTAGATAAGGCCATAAAAAATATTACGGAGTTTCATGAGAAGCAAAAGGAAAAGACATGGATGGATTTTAAAGAAGGAATAGTTTACGGGCAAGTATTAAGGCCTCTTTCCTCTGTAGGCATTTATGTTCCTGGAGGAACTGCCTCATATCCTTCTTCAGTTTTGATGAATGGTATTCCTGCAAAGGTGGCAGGCGTTGAAAGAATAGTAATGGTATCTCCTGCTGGAAAAAAGGGGATAAGCCCTTATGTGCTTGTGGCGGCAGATAAAATTGGAATAAAAGAAATATATAAAATTGGCGGAGCACAGGCTGTTGCAGCACTGGCTTTTGGCACAGAATCAATACCTAAGGTGGACAAAATAGTTGGTCCAGGAAATATTTATGTAGCAATGGCAAAAAGAGCCCTATATGGCTATGTAGACATAGACATGGTGGCAGGACCTAGTGAAATTTTGGTAATTGCAGATGAGTCAGCAAGTCCAAAATATGTAGCAGCAGACCTTCTTTCACAGGCAGAACACGATGTAATGGCTTCTTCAATATTAGTGACAACCTCAAAAGAGTTAGCGGAAAAAGTAAAAAAAGAAATTGAAAGACAAATGGAATATCTTGAGCGAAAAGAAATAATTGCAGAGTCTTTAAAAAATTTTGGCGCGATAATTGTTATAGATAATTTAAAAGAAGCAATTGGTATTGCAAATGAAATAGCTCCAGAGCATTTAGAGCTTGTCATTGAAAATCCTTTTGAAATTTTAGGCGAAATTAAAAATGCAGGAGCAGTATTTTTAGGAGAATTTTCTCCAGAACCTTTGGGAGACTACCTTGCAGGTCCAAATCATGTTCTTCCTACAAGTGGTACAGCGAGATTTTTCTCTCCTCTTTCAGTTAGGGATTTTGTCAAAAAGATGAATGTACTTTATTACTCTAAGGAAGCTTTGAGCAGTGTAAAAGATGATGTCATAACCTTGGCAGAAGCTGAAGAGCTTACAGCCCATGCCAATTCTGTAAAAGTGAGGTTTTACAATGATTGAGAATTTGTTGAGGGAAGAAATTAAAGGATTTAAAAATTATGAAGTGGAAAATGTGCCTTATAAATATAAGATGGATGCAAACGAGACCCCTTTTGAACTTCCTGAAGAGGTAATGAAAAATATAGGGGATATTGTAAAGTCTATCCATGTAAATATATATCCAGACCCTACGGCAGAAAAATTGAGAGAAGAGTTAGCGAGATATTGCAGTGTCACTCCTAAAAATATTTTTGTAGGAAATGGTTCTGATGAAATAATACACCTTATAATGCTTGCCTTTGTAGATAAAGGGGATACAGTTTTGTACCCTCACCCATCTTTTGCAATGTACAGCATATACAGTAAAATTGCAGGAGCGAATGAAATAGCTGTGAATTTAAATGAGGACTATACTTATAATGTTGAAAGATTTGCAGAAGCAGTTGAAAGATATAAGCCTAAATTGGTGTTTTTGTGCAATCCAAACAATCCCACTGGAAGCGTAATAGATGAAGAGGATATAATCAGAATAATTGAAAAAGCAAGAGGGATTGTAATAGTTGATGAAGCTTATTTTGAATTTTATGGAAAAACTCTTGTGCCATATATAGATAGATTTGAAAATTTGATTGTGCTGCGAACATTGTCAAAAGCTTTTGGGATTGCAGGATTAAGAGTGGGATATGCTCTCTCAAATGGAGAAATAGTGAAATATTTAAATCTTGTAAAATCTCCTTATAATCTCAACTCTTTATCACAGAGAATAGCATTAGAAGTTTTAAAAAGTGGTGTTTTAAAGGAGAGGGTAAATTACATTATAAACGAAAGAGAAAAGCTGGTAAAGGAGTTAAATAAAATTAATGGGATAAAAGTGTATCCTTCTCATGCAAATTTTGTTCTTTGTAAATTTGAAAATGCCAATGATGTGCACAAAAGACTTGTTGAAAGGGGAATTTTGGTGAGAAATTTTTCTAATGTGAAGGGATTGGAAGGGACTTTAAGGATAACTGTGAGTTCTGCTGATGCCAATGATTATTTAATAAACGCTTTAAGGGAGATATTGTCATGAGGAAAGCGGAAGTTAAAAGAAAAACGGCAGAGACTGACATATATGTCGAACTTAATATAGATGGCAAAGGCTCATATGATATAAAGACGGGAATAGGCTTTTTTGACCACATGCTTTCTCTTTTTGCAAAGCACGGCCTTTTTGATTTAAAAGTAATAGCAAAAGGAGATCTGGAAGTAGACACTCATCACACTGTAGAGGATGTAGGAATAGTCTTAGGTACTGCCTTTTTAAAAGCTTCAGGGGATAAAAAGTCAATAAAAAGATTTAGTACTTTTTATGTGCCTATGGATGAAGCTTTAGTTAGAGTTTCTCTTGATATAAGTGGAAGGCCTTATCTTTATTATGATTTGCCTTTGAAAGCTGAAAGAGTTGGGAATTTTGAAACAGAGACTGTGGAGGAGTTTTTTAGGGCTTTTGCTTATAATTTTGGTATAACACTCCACGTAGAACTTTTACATGGTGTAAACACTCATCACATTATAGAAGCATCTTTTAAAGCTTTGGGTAAAGCGTTGGATGAGGCACTTAAATTGGATGAGAGAATAGATGGCATACCTTCTACTAAAGGGATTTTGTAAACATAAAGGGGTGGAATTTTGATAGGCATTATAGATTATGGAATGGGAAATTTGAGAAGCGTTGAAAAAGCTTTAAAATACGTGGGATACGATGCGAAGATTACAAGTGATGCAAAAGAAATAAAAAATTTTGAGGCCTTGATACTTCCCGGAGTTGGAGCCTTTCCAGATGCCATCAGGGTTTTAATCAAAACAGGTATGGCTGAAGAGATAAAAATACACATTGAAAAGGGAAAGCCTTTTTTGGGAATATGCTTGGGAATGCAGCTTTTATTTGAGAAAAGTTTTGAGGGAGGCAAGACAGAGGGGCTTAAAATATTTAAAGGCAATGTTGTAGGACTTCCTAAAGGAAATAAAATCCCCCATGTAGGGTGGAACAGTTTGACCATAAAAAAAGACACACCATTTCTTAAAGGAATAAAAAATGGAGATTATGTGTATTTTGTCCATTCTTATTATGTAAATGGCAATGAAAAAGATTTTGAATACGCAGTTACTGAATATGGGATAGAAATTCCAGCTGTCATTATTAAAGACAATGTTTTTTCCTGTCAGTTTCATCCAGAAAAAAGCGGAGAGACAGGGCTTAAAATTTTAAAAAATTTTGGAGAGATGATAAAATGCTTGTAATACCTGCAATTGACATATTGGATGGGAAATGTGTAAGACTCACAAAAGGGAATTTTGATTCAAAAGAAGTATATTATGACAATCCTGCAGATATGGCTAAGATGTGGCAAGAGTGTGGTGCAAAGAGAATTCATGTAGTGGATCTGGATGGGGCAAGGCAAGGACATTTAGTAAATAGAAAAGTTATTGAGAAAATTGTAAATAGCTGTAGTGTTGATATTGAAGTAGGTGGAGGAATAAGGAATAAAGAGGCTTTAGATTATCTTTTTTCAATTGGAGTATCGTACATTATTTTAGGTTCTGCTGCAATATATGATAAAGACCTTCTTCTTTATTCTGTCTCACATTATGGAGAAAAGACTATAGTGGGAATTGATTCAAAAAAAAGAGAAGTTGCTGTAAGTGGATGGCTTGAAAGGACTAAAATAAAGGATACTGAGTTGGCTGAGAAGATGAAAGAGATAGGGATAAAGACAATAATTTTTACTGATATTTCAAAAGATGGCACACTTCATGGGCCAAATTTTGAAGCTTTAAAGGATATGCTAAAGGTAGGAGTAGAAATAATAGCTTCAGGAGGCATATCTTCAATTGAAGATTTAAAAAGGCTTAAAGATATGGGAGTTACTGGTGCTATTATTGGGAAGGCCTTGTACACTGGTATGATAGACTTAAAAGCTGCATTGCTGGAATTAGAAAGAGAGGGAATTTAAATGCTTGCAAAGAGAATAATACCATGTCTGGATGTTAAAGATGGAAGAGTAGTAAAAGGAATAAATTTTGTAAATTTAAAGGATGCTGGAGACCCTGTTGAAATAGCTGAAAGGTACAATGAATTAGGAGCCGATGAGCTTGTATTTCTGGATATTACAGCTTCCTATGAAAAAAGAAAAATTATGATAGATGTTGTAAAGAGAACATCAGAAAAGGTGTTTATCCCTTTGACTGTAGGGGGAGGAATTTCTGATATTGATGACATAAGAGAAGTTTTAAAGGCAGGAGCTGATAAAGTTTCTATAAATACACAGGCGGTAAAACAGCCAACACTTATTCGTCAGGCGGCTTTGAGGTTTGGGAGCCAGTGTGTTGTTGTGGCAATTGACGCTAAAAAGAGACCAGATGGCACAGGCTACAATGTGTATATAAATGGAGGGAGAATAGACACAGGACTTGATGCTGTTGAGTGGGCTAAAAAGGTGGAAGATTTGGGTGCAGGAGAAATACTTTTAACAAGTATGGATAAAGACGGGACAAAGGATGGATATGATATTGAACTTACAAGGCTTATAAGTGAAGCTGTGAATATTCCAGTTATAGCATCAGGAGGAGCAGGGAAACCCGAGCATTTTAAAGAGGTGTTTACACAAGGAAAAGCTGATGCAGCTTTGGCTGCTTCTGTATTTCACTATGGAGAGCTTGATATAAGAGAGTTGAAAAGATATTTAAAGGATGAGGGTATACCGGTAAGATTGTAGGAGAAAGGATGTAGAGGATGATTGACATAAAAGAGCTTAAGTTTGACGAAAAGGGTCTTATACCGGCAATTGTGCAAGATTATTACACAAAGCAGGTTTTAATGCTTGCATATATGAATGAGGAGAGTTTGAAGCTTACATTAGAAAAAGGAGAGACATATTTTTTTAGTAGAAGCAGAGGCAAGATATGGCACAAGGGGGAAACCTCAGGGAATACGCAGAAGGTAAAAAAGATATTTTATGACTGCGATGAAGATGCTCTTTTAATTCAAGTAGAAGCAAAGGGTCCTGCTTGTCATACAGGCAATATAAGCTGTTTTTATAGAAGTTTCGATGAAGAAACTGAAGATGGCATAGAGATTCTAAATAAACTTTATGAAAGGATAAAAGGCAGAAAAATAAACCCTGTAGAAGGATCCTATACAAACTATCTCTTTGAAAAAGGCATAGACAAAATATTAAAAAAAGTTGGAGAGGAAGCCACAGAAGTGGTTATCGCTTCGAAAAATGATTCAAAAGATGAGATAGTGTATGAAGTATCTGACCTAATTTATCATTTGATGGTGCTTTTGGTTGAGAAAAATATTACATTAAATGACATATACAATGAACTTGAAAGGCGATATAAAAAATAATCAGACAAAAGGAACCGTCCCCTTTGTCTGTCACCATGTATGGAGTGAAGAGTAACTATTTGAAAAAGGTCTACGCGTTTATTGGCAATGAAGAAGTGGTTATTATAATGAGCTATAAGCACAATTAAATTTGGAGTAATAATAAAAGGGGTATCCATCTATATTTTGGGATACCCCTTTTTTGTAAAGACTTAAAATTACAAGCTGTAAGCATAACGGAAACCTTCATGAATAGCGTCCATAAACTTTCTAGCTTTGACGCAATCCCCAATAGCATAAACAGGTATACCTTCTTTTTCAATTAACTTCAATAAATCGTTCTTGGGTTTAGACCCAACTGCTATTACGATAGTGTCTATACCACTTAATTCTTGGTTTCCATTTACTGTTTCTATAGTTACTTTATCTCCTGATATTTCTTTAACTTTGCTCTTTGTCAATACTTTAATCTTCTTCTCAGCCATACGATTTAGTAATAGAGCTCTTACCAAACTTCCAACATCTATTGCTATATCATCCAACATCTCTATTACTGTTACTTCTTTACCTTGATCAGCCAAGAATTCTGCAGTTTCACAACCTACTAACCCACCACCAATGACAGCTACTTTTTTACCAACAGTAACTGTCCCTTTTAAAACATCATGGGCCGTAACAACATTTTTTTGATTGATTCCAGGAATTTCAGGAATTATTGGTTCAGACCCTGTTGCTAATATAACCACATCGGGTTTAATCTCATGAATTGTGTTTAAATCTGCTTCTTTGCCTTTTACAATCGTAATACCAGATTTTTCTACTTGATTGATGAGGTAATCAGCCAGATCATTTATTTCTCCTTTATGAGGTGGTACAGCAGCAATTCGCATTTGTCCACCTAATTCTGGTTGCTTTTCATAAAGAATTACTTCATGGCCACGCAAAGCTGCTACTCTAGCTGCTTCTAACCCGCCAGGGCCACCACCGATTATAAATACTTTCTTTCTTGTCTTTGCTAGGCTTTCCATGTCAAATTCTGTTTCATGTCCAGTTAATGCATTGGCTATGCAACCAATATCAATATCCTGGAACAGACGATCAATACAACCCTGATTACACCCAATGCATTTTCTTATTTCTTCAATCTTGCCCTCAGAAACTTTCCTGGGCAATTCTGGGTCTGCTAGTAGGGCTCTTCCCATTGATACTAGATCAGCTTTGCCCTCACGGATGATTTGCTCTGCCATAATAGGATCTTTGATTCGACCAACAACAATTACAGGTACTTTGCTATTAATTGCTTTCTTTATGGCAGCTGCGTTTTCTACAAAACAACCCTGAGGTATAGCTGCAGGCTGGATAATCATTGCTGAAGATTCATATACTCCACCCGAAATATGCAGAGCATCGATTCCTTCTTCTACTAACTTTTGAGCAAATATCTTAGTATCTTCAATCGTAAGTCCTCCAGGAACATACTCTTCAGCACTCATGCGATATATAATAGGAAAATCTGGCCCAACTTCTTCTCTTACTCTCCTGACAACTTCCAATGGGAATCTCATTCTGTTTTCAAAACTTCCACCGTATTCATCGGTTCGCTTATTGCTATATGGTGATAAGAATTGATTAATTAAATAACCGTGAGCACCATGGATTTCGACAGCATCAAACCCTGCTTCTTTAGCACGTCTCGCAGCTTGTCCAAATGCTTTTATTAACTCTTTTATTTCGTCTACTGATAATTCTTTGGGCTTTTCTTGCTTAACTGGGCAAGGAATAGGTGACGGAGCAACTACTTGCATTCCAGTAACTTTCAAAGTTGTTTGCCTACCGGCATGATAAAGTTGCACAGCAATTTTCGCTCCATACTTATGAACTGCCTCTGTTAATTCTTTCAAACCAGATATTAATTCATCTTTGTAAATGCCAAGTTGGTTTCGAAAACCTTTACCACCTGGATGAATGTATGTTGCTTCAACAATAATTAAACCTACTCCACCTTTTGCTCTGGTTTGGTGATAAGCTTTAAAACGTTCGGTGACGGCACCATCCTCAGCAGCGTAATTTGTAACCATAGGAGGCATAATAATCCTATTTCTTAGTTTCATTGACCCAATTTGAATTGGTTCTAGAAGCTTTTCAAACTTGAAGTCACTCATCTTAAATCCTCCTCATATTGTTATTTTATTAACAGTTATCAAGTAATATGCTAACTTTATTTTTTCATTATGTCAAGAGCAATTATGCATATTGAGGGTGTAAAATTTTCATAGAATGTCTCTATTAAAAGCTTTAGTGAGTGGTTGGTTTATTTTGAAACACAAAAAGCAAAGAGCTTCACACTGATTCTTACCAAGAAGGAGGCTCTTCTAACCGGACAAGGGGACGGTTTCTTTGTCCGATTTTTTTGTGAGAAACCGGACGGAAGAAACGTCCCCTTGTCTGAGGTTACAGGAGGTCTGGGTAGAGAGGGTATTTTTCAAGTAGTTTTGCTACCCTTTCTTTCGCTTTTTCTTTGTAATTTTCATCTTTTATCATATTAGCTATTATATCTGCTATTTCTACCATGTCTTCCGGTTTCATTCCTCTAGTGGTAACTGCAGGTGTACCTAATCTTACGCCAGAGGTTACATTTGGCCCTAATGGATCAAAAGGTATAGCGTTTTTATTGCAAGTTATGTTTACTTCATCTAATCTAGTTTCCAATTCCTTTCCTGTTATTCCTGTGTTTCGCAAATCTAATAGCATTAAGTGGTTGTCAGTACCGCCGGATACCAAATTTATTCCTCTTTCTATTAATGCATTTGCTAAAGCTTTTGCGTTTTCTACAATCCTTTTTTGATATTCTTTAAACTCATCTGAAAGGGCTTCTTTAAAACATACAGCTTTTGCTGCTATAATATGCATTAAGGGTCCACCTTGTGTTCCTGGGAAAAGAGCTTTGTCGATGGCTTTTGCGTGTTCTTGTTTACAGAGTATAGCTCCTCCTCTAGGTCCTCTTAAAGTCTTATGAGTAGTAGTTGTCACTACGTCTGCATAAGGAACAGGATTTGGGTGTAAACCTGCTGCGACAAGCCCGGCAATGTGAGCCATGTCTACCATCAGATATGCTCCTACCTTGTCTGCAATTTCTCTAAATTTTTTAAAGTCAATTATTCTTGGATAAGCACTAGCGCCAGCTACAATTAGTTTTGGTTTATGCTTTTTTGCTAGGTCTTCTACTTGGTCATAGTCTATGTATCCTGTATCTTCTCTTACGCCATAGGATACAAAGTTATATATTTGCCCAGAAAAATTGACTTTGCTTCCATGGGTTAAATGTCCGCCGTGAGCTAAATCCATTCCTAGTACAGTATCTCCAGGTTTTAGAAGTGCGAAATAAGCTGCCATATTTGCCTGAGCCCCTGAGTGAGGCTGCACATTTGCGTGTTCCGCTCCGAAAAGCTTTTTAAGCCTTTCCCTTGCAAGTTCCTCTGCCATATCTACATATTCACAGCCACCGTAATAACGCCTTCCGGGATACCCTTCTGCGTATTTATTTGTGAGAGGGGTACCCATTGCTTCCATTACGGCCCTGCTCACAAAGTTTTCAGAGGCTATAAGCTCTATTTTGTTTCTCTGTCTGTTGAGTTCTTTTAATATGACTTCTGCGATTTCTGGGTCTGTTTTTCTTATTATTTCAATATCCATTGTTTTACCCCCTCATTTTTGTGTTTCTACCTCTATTATACAACAATTTATTTTTTACACAAAGTTAATAAAAATTTAACACTCTTTTAATTTAAAATTGATAAAAACTGGGTATAATATTGATAGACGAGCTCCCTAAAACCCCCTATCCCTCTTAAAATATTTTGATAAGATCTTGCTTTTTTTAAAAAACCTATGTATAATGTATACTTGGTTAAACCAATGACTCCCCCTTTAACATATAAAGCCCCGGTGATCGGGGCACTTTTTGTTTTATAAAATCTTTTTTATGAGGTTTTCAAAATTTTTGTGAGTGATTTTATCAATTTGTTCCTGTGTATATCCTCTTTTTATAAGCCCTTCTACGATTTTCGGGAATTTTGATATATCTTCTAACCCCTCTGGCGTGGAGCTTATGCCATCAAAGTCAGATCCAAATCCTACGTAGTCTTCTCCAACTAAGTCCACCATGTAATCTATGTGATTTAATACATCTTCTATCGTTGCTCTTTTGTCATCTCTTAAAAATTGAGGAGCGAAATTTATACCAATTACTCCTCCCTTTTGAGCGATTGCTTTTATCTGCTCATCTGTCAGATTTCTCCTGTGGGAGCACAAAGCTTTAGCGTTTGAATGGGAAGCTATTACTGGTTTTTCGCTTATTTCTATAACATCCCAAAAGCCTTTTTCATTGAGATGGGATACGTCTACTATCATACCAAGCCGGTTCATTTCTTTTACTACTTGCTTTCCAAAAGATGTGAGCCCAGCATCAGGAACTCCCTCGACTCCATCCCCTAAGTCATTTCTTAAACTCCAGGTCAAAGTGATAGCTCTTACTCCCAATTTGTAAAATATTCTTAGTAAAGCGATTTCTCCTTCTAAGGCTTCTCCCCCTTCAATTGAGAGCAAAGCTCCAATTTTTCCTTCGCTTTTTATTCTGTCAATATCCTCTCCTCTTAGTACCAATTCAATTTCGCTGCTTTTATCTATTATTTCATGCATTTTATCAATTAGTTTTAAAGCCATTGTAGCTGCATTCTTTCTCATAAATTTAGGGTCTACAAACACTGCAAAAACTTGAAGATGCACTTTTCCCTCCTTCATTCTGGGGAAATCTACATGCCTCTCTTCTGTCCTTTCAAAGAAATCAGTTCCTTTATCTACCAGCCTGTACAGGGTATCGCAGTGAAAATCTACAAACATTTTTATCCCCTCCTCAAATTCTTCTCAATATGATTGTATCACACTGAGAAAGATTTTCAGAATTTGAGTTCATTAATTAAAAATTAATTATCCTGTAATAATTTGTTCATAAATCTATGGTAAAATAATAAGCAAGAATGGAGGCAAAGAGTATGATTACAAGGCGAACTATATATTTTTCTTTATTTACTGCTTTCCTTATCGGAGTTTCCTATATAATGAACTGGGGAATGGCTATTGCAAATTTCACAGAAAAAGCTACCGTGCCTACTTTTGACGATCCAGGGCAGAGAATACTTATTATAGTTCCTCATCCGGACGATGAAACTCTGGGTATGGCAGGTGTTATCCAAAGAGCGGTTGAATTAAAAAGGCCTGTAAAAGTGGTGGTTGTCACAAGTGGTGAAAGCTATAAAAAAGCTGCAATGGTTTTTTGCGGAAAAAAGAATCCTACTCCTAGAGATTTTTACAAACTGGGATTGGCTCGCCAGCAGGAAAGCATTGCTGCAATGAGAATTCTCGGGCTTCCCAGAAAAGATTTAATTTTTTTGGGATTTGCGGATGGAAGCACGAGGTTTTTGTGGAGCCAATATTGGGATAATAACAGGCCCCGCGTAAGTGGCGGTACTCGTGTGGCCTATGCTCCTTACGATACGGTTTATAAGCCAAGAGCTCCTTATACCGGTCAGACATTGGTAGATGAGCTTACCGAGATAATAAAAGATTTTAAGCCTACTGATATATACTACCCTCTTGCGGATGACATTCATCCTGACCACTGGGCAGTGAGCAATTTTGTAAGATATACAATTACTGCTATGAATTTAAATGTCAGAGAACACATGTTTTTAGTTCACCACCCTCAATGGCCTGTTCCTTGGATGGCAGAAAAAAATAGGCCTATGTTGCCTCCAGTAGACATGAAAAACAGCAACACAGAATGGCAGGCTTTTGAGCTTACTCCTAAAGAAGTGAATATGAAACAGGCTGCAATAAAACAGTATAGAACCCAGACAGAAGTTATGGAGCCATTTTTGATGGGATTTGTCAGAAAGACTGAGTTGTTTGCTACCAAGCCTGTGATAAGTATACCAGTTGTGTCTTCAAAGCCTGATTTGAGAGATGCTGATCTGCCTCATACCCTTCTTAAAGTGTATACAGGGGGTATGTTAAACGAAGAAATTTACAGGAGTGCTGCTTTGACTAAACTTGCAGCTTTTTACCATGACAACAAGCTGTACGTTGGTTTAGAATCAGCAAAGCCAATTTCTAAAAAAGTGATATACCATATTGAAATGAGGCTGTTTTACAAAGACCCAGGTGACATAAAGAGGATAGATTTAGGGGTAGTAAATGGGGAACTGTACGAGTACAAGAGAGCAGAGAATTCCCTGACAAACGTGATAGCGTCAAAACCTTTTATAGAGAGAAATAGAATATGGATTGAAGTGAACATTCCTCATGTTGACAATTTGAGGTATATATTTATGGGAGCAGATTCTATTTACAGGAATCGCCTTATAGATAAGATACCTTGGAATATGTATAAAATTGGTGATTAAAAGCCCTCAGGGCTTTTTTCTTTTACTTATGTTTACTATTTTATCCAGTAAGTTAAATATGATTTTAAGGAAAGGGATTATTGCGATGGCAGAAAAAATGTTAAAAAACGTGTGAGCATTGGCCACCTGCCTTAAGGGATTGCTAGGAGAGGTGTGTCGTAATAATTCTGCAAAAAAGTTTGTGAAAGGCAAAAACACTAAAGTGCCCCATAGGTTGAGGAAAATATTGAATAAAGCTATTTTTTTTCCTTCTCTGCTGGAGGCAAAGCTTAAAATGAATGCTTCAGAGCAGGTTCCTATGTTTAGACCGTAGATTATGGGCAAGGCCTGTTCTAAACTCAAAATGTGGGAAGTGACTAAGACTTGAAGGGTTGCTATTCCTATGTTGCTCGACTGAAGTATGAGAGCTGATACTACCCCAATAAATATTCCGATTAAGGGGTTGGACAAATTTGAATTGGTAAGGTTGACACCTGAGTTTTTGAAAGGGGCTGTAGCTAATTCCATTATTTTTAGGCCGTAAAATACAAGTCCAAATCCTAGTGACACATCTCCCAAAAGTTTTAATTTGCTGTGCCAATTTTGAAAGTGAAGCAAGGATCCGATAAACACTAAAAAAGGTGCCAGTTTAAAAAGGTTAAAAGCGTAAAGCTGCACTGCAATAGTTGTTCCGATATTAGAACCCATTATTATACCTGCTGCGCTTTTAAGCGTTAAAAGTCGAGCGTTTGCCATAGTTACAGCGATTACTGTTACCATGCTGCTACTTTGTAAAATTAAAGTCACAATAAAACCTATTGTTATAGATTTAAAAAGGCTGTTTGCGAAATGGTTTATAAAATATGAAAGCTTTTCTTTGGATATAGATTTTAACCCGCTGGTTATGGTAAAAATTCCCCATATAAATATTCCAATTCCTACAGAAAAGTACAGCAAAGATAAAAAAATTAGCATTCTATCCTCCACCTGCTTAACTTTTCATTTCAATTTTATGTAGCTTCAAGTTTGAAATGAATAATTTTTGCACAAATAAAGAAAATAAAAATTAGGGTCAATAAATTTTTTGGGGTGGTTGGATGAAAGGGATAATAATGGCAGGTGGAGAGGGAAGCAGATTAAGGCCTTTAACTTTTGATATTCCAAAGCCTTTGGTGCCTGTGGCAAATAAACCTGCGATAAAGCATATTGTAGAGCATTTGCACAAGTACGGAGTGGGGGAATTAGCAGTCACTCTTTTTTATTTACCTCACAAGATAAAAGATTACTTGCTTGAAGAGTATGGAAATGAAATAAAGTTTTACACAGAAGAAAAGCCTCTGGGGACTGCAGGAAGTGTGAAAAACGCGAAAGATTTCCTGAAGGAAACTTTTATTGTCATGAGCGGAGATGTAATTACAGATGTAAACATAAAGGAAGTATATGACTTTCACAGGAAAAAGGGTTCGAAAGTGACTTTAGTTTTAAAAAAAGTAGAAATTCCTTTAGAGTATGGAGTTGTAATAGTCGATGAAACAGGGAAAATAGTAAAGTTTTTAGAGAAACCGTCGTGGGGAGAGGTTTTTAGCGATACTGTCAACACAGGGATTTACATAATTGAACCGGAAATACTTGAATTTATACCTGAAGATAGGCCTTTTGATTTTAGTAAAGACTTGTTTCCGCTTCTTTTGAAGGAAAACATTCCTATGTATGGGTACATTACAGAAGGCTACTGGTGTGACATAGGAAATACAGCGCAGTACCTTTCAAGCCATTTTGATGTGTTGGAAGGCAAGCTGGATTTGGGTTACAGAAAAATCCTCCTTGAAGAAGGAAAAGTTATTGGCAAGAAGGTTTTAATCTCTTCGGGAGCAAAGTTGATTCTTCCTTTGATTATAGGAAATGAGGTGGTTATTGAAGAAAATGCTGTAGTAGGGCCTAATGTGGTCATAGGAAGAGGTACGATTATAAAGAAAGGAAGTCATGTAAAAAATTCTATACTGTGGGAAGATGTATATGTAGGGGAAAACAGCGAATTGAATGGAGCAGTGGTGTGCAATAAGGTCAGAATAGATTCTAACGCAAGGATATTGGAAAATGCTGTAATAGGAGAAGGGGTTAGAATAAAGGCTTTTGCAGAGATAAGACCGGATGTAAAAGTTTGGCCTTTTAAGGTTATAGAGGAAGAGGCAGTAGTCTCAAAGGATGTAGTTTGGGGAAATGGTAGGAAAAACCTATCTTTTGGTTACAGAGGGATAAGGGGCATTTTTAATGAAGAGATAGGTCCTTATCAGGCTGTAGAAATTGGGGAGGCCTTTGGGGATTTAATGAAAGGGAAAGTCATTGTGGGAAGTGATGGGGAACTAGCTTCCTCTCTCATTGCCGATTTGATTGCTTACGGGCTTGCTTTTTCCGGGTGTGAAGTGTTAAAAAGCAATAGCTTTCTGCTGCCGGCTTTAAGAGTAGGAATCAGGTTAAGAAGTGCAAAAGGAGGGGTGTATGTAGAAAGGATAGGGGAGGAAATTAGAATTTTATTTTTGGATGGAGAGGGAATGGATATAGATAGAAATTTGGAGAAGAAGATAGAGAATAAATTAAAAATTCATGACATATCAAGAAGAAAAATAGAAGACATAAAGCCAATAAAAGAGGTGGATGTAGAGAGAGATTATAAGGATTATCTTGTCAAAAATAAAGCAGATTCTTACAAGATAAAGGTTAAGCCTCATGATGAATGGACTAAAAAAGTGCTTCTGCAGATAAAAGGAGAGCAAATTTTAGATGACCAAAACTATCACTTGAAAGTGAAATTGAAAAAGAATGGGGAAGAGATAGAACTTTATGACGAAAAAGATAGGAAATTTGATGAAGATGAAGTGAATTATCTAAAGATGTTGATTGCCAGGGAAAAAGGTCTAAAGAAAGTTGTACTGCCTTTTAACAGTTCCAAGTATTTGGCAGAGTTTGCAGAAGAACTTGCAGTAGAGACAGTTGTAGGAAAGATTTCACCAAGGGACCTTATGAGGTCGATGACTAATTTAGAAGAGGGAAGGCAGGTGTATTTTGACCTTTCTTTTGACGGGATAAACTTTTTGTTAGAAGTGATTGAATACGTAAGGTTAAAGAATAAAAGGCTTTCGGAGATAAAAGATAGTTTTCCTCTTAGGTATAAAACAGTCAAGAGAATAAGATGTGATTGGAAGGATAAGGGGAGAATAATAAGAGAACTGTTTGAAACCCGTAAAAATAATGTTACATTTTTGGATGGGCTAAGGTTTGAAGAGGATGAAGGATGGGTTCTAGTGGTTCCCGATAGCGAACTTCCTTTTTGCAATGTGTATGTGGAGGCATTGACACCGGAGAAAGCTGAAAGGCTTTTTATAATTTATGAAAAAAAGATACAGGATATTTTATTGAAAAATGATGGAAAGTGATGTAAAGTGATAAATTAAAATGGTACAATAATTAGTAAATAAATTAACAAAAATGTCTGGAAGACATGACAAGAGGAGCTCTTACTACTTTTAGCATTGCAAATGACGTGGCAAAATATTTTGCCATTCTCCCTGCTATTATTTCTGAAACTTTGCCGGCAATAAAAGTTTTAGACGTAATGAAACTTTCATCTCCAACAAATGCTATACTGTCAGCCTTGATATATAATGCGATTATAATACCTATACTCATTCCTATAGCTATGAGAGGAGTAAAGTATAAACCCATGAGCGCCAATGCCTTGCTCATGAGGAACTTGCTCATTTATGGATTAGGTGGTTTGATTGCTCCATTTGTGGGTATAAAGCTTATTGACATGATAATATCTTCTATTTTTGGGATGTGAGGGATTTTAATATGGGCGAAGAGGTTAAAAGGACGATAAAATTTACACTGGTTTTTATGGTTTTGCTGGGATTGGTGTATCCTTTTGTAATGACTGGGATTGCAAATTTATTATTTCCTTATCAGGCAAAAGGTAGTATAATTAAAGTAGATGGTAAACCTGTTGGTTCAGAGCTTATAGGGCAGAAGTTTACTGACCCTCACTGGTTCATGGGAAGGCCTTCTGCTGTGGACTACGATGTTACTTCCTCGGGTGATCTGCTGAGGAAAATGCCATTACTCAGATTGTGGTGTAGGACAGTCTGTAAGAAGAAGGATAGACGAAATAATAAGAGGCTCAATTGTGAGAAGGATAATGGAAGGGGACCAAATTTATAGATGTGCTTGTAGTTGCTGATCCGAGGGGTTAATCCCCCTTTTTTTATAAAGTTTTAAGAAGGGTTGCGATATGAAAAAAGAGGAGAAAAAGGGGTATATATCGGCTACTGAAGTAAATCAGTTTCTTTACTGTCCTTATCAGTGGTATTACATAAAAAAGTACGGACTCGAATATATCAACAATTTGAGAGAGCCTTCAGAGAGGGAAGAGCAGTTTGTAAATTTTAAGAGGGGAATAGACTATCATGAAAAGTACTATAAAGACATCGTAAAACTTAGATACAAAAGGTATGCTATCGCTTTTGGAATTGTATTTTTGATTTTACTGATTTTATTTGTGATGAGGTATGTGAGATGATTCTAAATATAGTTTTTCTCCTTATTGTGCTTTATCTTTTGATTTATTCGATAATTGAACAAAGGCCTTTTTACAGAAGGATGAGAAGGAGTATAGGCTTTAGGGGAGGCAAATTGATATACGTAGATAAGCCGCAGCAAGTCAAAGGAAAAGGGGTAGTTTACGGGAAGCTGCTAAAGTCAGAGAAATATGGTTTGACCGGAAAACCTGATTACATCTATCAGGTTGGAGACGAGCTTGTCCCAATAGAGCTAAAAAGCAGTGATGCAGAAGATTCGCCCTATTTTAAAGATGTGATGCAGCTTGTAGCATATTTTGTGATAATAGAAGAGGAGTATCAAAAGAGAGTAAAAAGAGGACGGATAGTTTATAGAAATGCCATGTTTGAAGTTTATAACAGGAAATATTTAAGAAAAGAACTTTTAAAAATTTTAGAACAAATGAGGAAGATGGAAAAAGGGGTGTACATGCCTTCTGTGACTCCTTCTTTTTCTCTTTGCCGCTTCTGCCCTTGTCGAGGGACAGTGTGCGAGATATACGAGGGCAATTCCAGATAAATACAGAATATTGAAGGGCTTAAAAGAAAAAAATAAAGATGTAAATTAGGAAGAGAAATGGGGTAGAAAAAATGGCAAAGAAAATTATCTCTTTGGCAATAGGAATTGCCCTCTGTTTTTCACTTGTGTCCTGTGGTATAATCAAAAAAAACAGCAATGAAAATGATAAGGCAAAAATTCAAGAGGAAGCTCTACATGAGCCGTTTAACTCGCCTAAAGAAGAGATTTCAAACGTTGTAAATCATGTGGTTCAAAAGACAGAAAATCTTGACAACACTCCTTATGGATGGGGCTTAAGAGTTTTGCCCAATCACCAAACGCCGGAGATTACGCCTTATGCCATGGAACTTGTCAAAAAGTACAATGCGATTTTTGTTGGAGATACGACGAAAAAAGTGGTGTACTTGACTTTTGATGAAGGATATGAAGCAGGATATACTCCTCGGATATTGGATGTACTCAAAGAAAACGGAGTAAAGGCAGCTTTTTTTGTTACAGGACCTTATGTTAAACAGCAGGCGGACCTTGTGAAGAGAATGGTAGAGGAAGGACATATTGTTGGAAATCACACAGTCAACCATCCCAGTCTTCCTACCTTGCCTGATGAAAAAGTGAAAGAGGAGATACTTGGATTGGAAAAGATGTTTGAAGATTTAACGGGGCAAAAGATGAAATACTTCAGACCTCCAAGAGGAGAATACAGTGAAAGAACGCTCTATATTACTAAATCTTTGGGATACAGAACGGTTTTCTGGAGTTTGGCTATGGCTGACTGGCAGCCTCTTCCTGGAGGACCTGAAGAAAGCTATAGTACTGTTATGAAAAGGCTTCACCCTGGAGCTGTTATACTTCTGCACGCTGTTTCAAAAGATAATGCACAGGCACTTGACAGGATAATTAAAAGCATCAAAGAGGAAGGATATGAATTTAAGACATTAGATGATATTCCGTAAAAGAGGGGAATTGCTTTGGATGCGATTTTAGAAAAAAAGAACTTGTACATTTTGGGATTGGCTATTGGAATCAGCTTGATATCAATTGTATTGGTTTTGAAATTTGTCACTATCCCTCCCTTTCTTCTAATTTTTTTTGGAAGGTATTTAGAATTAGGAAGTTTTTTGATGAGATTAGCTATTTTTGTGATTTTCTTTTTAATAGGGCTTTTGATTTTGCTCTTTTACATCATTTTAAGACCAGATTTTATTATTAGAATTGTTGAAAAGTTGGGGGATATTTCTTTTGCAAAAAGATACATAAAAAAGACTTATTTCGAAAGAGCAAAAGAAGAAATTTTACTTTATCACAAGAACTTTCGCAATTTATTTGCTTCTTTTTCAGGGTACAGGGTATTTATTTGGCAGTTTTTATATGCTGTTATATACTGGATGCTTTTTTACAGCATTGCTCCTCTTTTGCTTATGGCCATGAAAATTCCATTTGACTTTTTGGCGGTTGTGGGAAGGCAAATCATCTTTTATGATGTACTGGCTTATAGCTTTATTCCAAGCGGTTCTGGCACAGTAGAGTTGGGATTTGCAGCGATTTTTTCAAATATCTTGCCGACTTCATATGTGGGTGTTTTTATTGGCATGTGGAGATTTTTTACCTATTACGTATATCTGGGCCTTTCTGCTTTAGGATTTTTTGCAGCAGTGAGGGATGCCAAAAAGGAGATTGTCAATCAAATAACAAATTGATATTAATTATCATGTGAATAGACAACCCTTGGTATTTTTTATCAAGGGTTTATTTTTTTATGGGCTTTTTCCTTGATTTCTTTTTGGCACAGTTTTTGCAATATATACTAAAGTGAGCGGAGGTATAAAGGATGAAAGATAAAATTTTAGAGACAATGACAGAATTTCCGATAATTGCGGCTGTCCGGGAGATAAAGGATGTAAAAGAAGCTGTCTCTTCCAATACACAAGTGATTTTTTTGCTGTCAGGAGATATAATGAATATTTGCGATTTAGTCGATTTTATCAAAAAAAACGGTAAAATTGCCTTTGTCCACTTTGACCTTATAGAAGGTTTGGGTAAGGACACAAAGGCTGTTGAGTACATAGCTGAAAGGATAAAGCCTCACGGTATAATTTCTACCCGGAATAATATTTTAGACCATGCCAAAGATTTTGGGCTCTTCTCTATACAGAGGCTTTTCATGTTGGATTCCCAGGCTTTAAAGACAGGGCTTTCTTCTGCAAAACAGATAAGGCCAGATGCTGTGGAGATTCTCCCCGGAATAATGCCTTCAATAATCAAGGAAGTGGCGAATGATGTCTTAATGCCCGTTATTGCAGGAGGCCTTGTGAGGACAAAGGAAGAAGTTATAAATGCGATAAAAGCAGGGGCGATCGCTGTTTCAACCAGCGAAAAAAGCCTCTGGTTTATAGAGTGAAAGGGGGGATATATGAAAAACAAAAAATTTTATTAAAAGTTAAATTTTGGAATTATGGAGGGGATATTTTATGAGTGACTTTGCAAAGTATTTGGCTGAATTTTTTGGTACTATGATACTTATTTGGCTTGGCGATGGCGTTGTTGCAAACGTTGTATTGAACAAATCAAAAGGGCAAAACAGTGGTTGGATTGTCATAACTGCAGGTTGGGGATTTGCAGTTATGGTAGCAGTGTATGTGGTTGGATGGATAAGTGGCGCTCACATAAACCCTGCCGTCACACTGGCTTTAGCGGCTATAGGTTCTTTCCCATGGAGCCTAGTACCAGGGTATATCATAGCGCAGGTTTTGGGAGCTTTTGTAGGAGCTATAATAGTCTACCTCATGTATATGGACCATTATGCTGAAACTGAAGATCCGACTTTAAAACTGGCTACCTTCTCAACCATTCCGGCAATAAGAGATTTGCCTAAGAACTTCATGACAGAGGCATTTGGCACTGCAATGCTTTTGATAGGAATACTGGGCATTACTAATGCAAATAATCAATTAGGAAGCGGTATAGGACCACTCCTTATAGGACTTCTCATCTGGGCAATAGGTCTAAGCTTGGGTGGTCCTACAGGGTATGCTATTAATCCAGCCAGAGACTTCGGACCGAGACTTGCCCACGCTATACTCCCAATTCCGGGCAAGAGAGATTCTGACTGGGGGTATGGTTTGATAGTTCCGATATTTGGACCAATAGTTGGAGGAATAATTGGAGCATGGATTTATCAGCTTATCATGAGCGTACATTGAAGAGTGAATTAAAAAGTTTATATCGGCGAGAAGTTCCTCTCGCCGATATGGCATTATAATAAAAACTCAAGTGAGGAGGAAGGGAAATGGCGAAATATGTAATGGCTTTGGACCAGGGGACGACGAGTTCCCGCGCTATAATTTTTGACCACAGCGGTAAAATGATTGCTTCTTTAAACAAAGAGTTTAGGCAGATTTATCCTAAACCCGGTTGGGTTGAGCATGACCCAATGGAAATATGGGAATCCCAGATAGAAGTTGCAAAAGGAGTAATAGAGAAGGCAGGGATTAAACCAGAGGATATTGCGGCAATAGGAATTACAAACCAGAGGGAGACAACAGTCGTATGGGACAAAAACACAGGGAAACCTATTTACAATGCAATAGTGTGGCAGTGCAGAAGGACAGCTCCCATATGTGATGAGTTGAAAAATAGAGGCTTTGATAAGAAAATTAGGGAAAAGACAGGGCTTGTGGTGGATGCGTATTTTTCAGGTACCAAAGTGAAGTGGATTTTGGACAATGTTGAAGGAGCTCGTGAAAAAGCAGAAAGAGGAGAATTGCTTTTTGGAAATATTGACACATGGCTTATCTGGAATTTGACAAAGGGCAAAGTGCATGTGACTGACTATTCAAATGCTTCAAGGACAATGCTTTTCAACATACACGAATTGAAGTGGGATAAGGAGATATTAGAAGAGCTCAATGTGCCAGAGAACATGCTTCCAGAAGTAAAGCCGTCAAGCCATGTCTATGGCTATACGGATAAATCGATCTTTGGAGTAGAAATTCCTATTGCAGGAGATGCAGGAGACCAGCAGGCTGCTTTATTTGGCCAGGCTTGCTTTAAACCCGGAATGGCAAAGAACACCTACGGTACAGGGTGCTTTATGCTGATGAACACAGGCGAAAAAGCTGTTCCCTCCAAGACCGGGCTTTTAACCACAATAGCTTGGGGTATTGATGGAAAAGTAGAGTATGCCTTAGAAGGAAGTATTTTCATAACAGGTGCGGCTATTCAGTGGTTGAGGGATGAGCTCAGAATAATTGACAATGCACCTCAAAGTGAGGAATACGCCTTAAAGGTTGAAGATACAAATGGAGTGTACGTAGTTCCTGCTTTTGTGGGTCTAGGTGCTCCTTACTGGGATATGTACGCTAGAGGTGTTATAGTTGGTCTTACAAGGGGAGCAAAGAGAGAGCACATAATAAGGGCAACATTGGAGTCTATTGCTTACCAGACGAGAGACGTTCTAGAAGCAATGCAGGAGGATTCCGGAATAAAGCTTCAGGCTTTGAAGGTTGATGGAGGAGCAAGTGCAAATAACTTCTTAATGCAGTTCCAGGCAGACATTTTAGGCGTTCCGGTAGATAGGCCTCAGGTGATAGAGACTACTGCATTAGGTGCTGCATACCTTGCAGGGCTGGCGGTGGGCTTCTGGAACAGCAGAGAAGAAATAGAGAAAAATTGGAATATAGACAGGCGCTTTGAACCTGCCATGGAGGAAGAAAAGAGGGAGAAACTTTACAGAGGCTGGAAAAAAGCGGTTGAAAGAGCTATGAAGTGGGCTGAAGAATAAAAAAATTGATAAAAAGTAGCAGGAATTTAAAAAGTTTTGTAGAATATATCCTAATAATATAGGAAAAAATAAATAATAGGTATGGTGGAGATTGGGAGAACCATATATAGCCGAGATGCCTCGGTTATATATGGTTTTTTATCTTCTTAAGGAGGTTTTAAAAGATGGTGTACGATGTTTTAATAGTAGGTGCCGGTGTGGTAGGATGCTCTATTGCAAGAGAGCTTTCTAAATATAAATTAAAAGTGATTGTGGTGGAAAAAGGAGAAGACGCAGCTTCAGAAGGGGCATCAAAAGCTAACAGCGCAATACTTCACGCAGGGTATGACCCGGTTCCAGGGACTTTGAAAGCAAAACTCAATGTCCGTGGGAATGAAATGTTTGAAGAACTGTGCAAAGACCTGGACGTTCCTATGAAAAGGACTGGTTCTTTAGTGGTGGCTTTTTCAGAAGAGGAAATTAAAGAGCTTTACAAGCTATTTGACAGAGGCATAAAGAATGGAGTAAAAGAACTTTCTATAATCACAAAGGACATGGTAAAGGAAATTGAACCGTATATAAATGACAATGTCATAGCTGCTCTATACGCCAAAAAGGCTGGAATTATTTCTCCTTATGTTTTCACTATTGCTCTGGCGGAAAATGCTGCCCAAAACGGGGTAGAGTTTTCTTTTAATTCGGAGGTAGTAGATATTAAGAAAAAGGAGGATGTATTTGTCGTAAAGACGCCTTCAAAAGAATTTTATGCAAGGTATGTGGTCAATGCAGCTGGAGTTTATTCTGATGTGATAAACAATATGGTGGGAGCAAAACCTTTCTCTGTGCATCCAAGAAAAGGTGAGTATCTGATACTTGACAAAGATCAAGGCTATCTTGCCAGGACTGTGATATTCCAGGTGCCGACAAAGATGGGAAAAGGTATTCTGGTATCGCCTACCATTGACGGCAATTTGCTTATAGGACCTACTTCAGAAGACATACAGGATAAGGAATTTAAAGCGACAACAAAAGAAGGACTTAATAAAGCCATTACTGTTGCTAAAAGAAGTGTGGATAAATTTGACGTTCGAAAGACAATAACGCAGTTTACAGGTTTAAGAGCTACTCCTGACACGGAGGAGAAGGATTTTATCATAGGAGAATCGGATGTGAAGGGATTTATAAATGTGGCTGGAATAGAATCCCCTGGTTTTACAGCAGCACCTGCAATTGCGGAAATGGTGAGAGATATATTAAAAGACGCAGGTCTTGAGCTTGTTGAAAAGGAAGATTTTAACCCAAAGAGGAAACCTGTTATAAGGTTTGTAGAGCTTTCTGATGAAGAGAAAAATAGGCTCATTAAAGAAAATCCTGCCTATGGAAGGATAGTATGCAGGTGTGAGACGGTGACAGAAGGAGAAGTTATAGATGCAATAAGAAGACCTGTTGGAGCGAAATCGGTGGACGGGGTAAAAAGGCGCGTAAGAGCAGGCATGGGCAGGTGTCAGGGAAGTTTCTGTGGTCCCAGGATAGTAGAGATACTTGCAAGAGAGCTTAACATTTCTCCTCTTGAAGTTACAAAGCATGGCAGGAATTCTTACATTCTTGCCGGTGAGACAAAGAAGTTTTTATTAGACAAGGCTTCAGAGCTTTTGAAGAAAGAGGTGTATGGCAATGCTTAACTATGATATAGTCATAATAGGAGGAGGACCTGCAGGCTTAGGTGCTGCTGTAGAAGCCTATGAAAAGGGAGTAAAAAATGTCGTGATATTGGAAAGAGATAAATACTTGGGCGGCATTTTGCAACAGTGCATACACAATGGATTCGGGCTGCAAGAATTCAAAGAGGAGTTGACAGGTCCCGAATACGCCCAGAGGTTTATAGACAAAGTAGAAGAATATGGAATAGATGTCATGTTGGAGACGATGGTTTTAGAGATTACTCCTGACAGAATTGTAAAAGCTGTCAACTCAGAAAAAGGAGTATTCCAAATAAAAGCAAAAGCTATAATTCTGGCAATGGGGTGCAGAGAAAGGCCTAGAGGGGCGATAATGATTCCTGGAACCAGGCCGGCAGGAATAATGACAGCAGGAACAGCTCAGAGGTATGTGAATATGGAAGGTTACATGCCAGGGAAAGAGATAGTAATTTTAGGGTCAGGGGATGTAGGGCTTATCATGGCAAGGAGGCTTACTTTAGAGGGAGCAAAAGTAAAAGCTGTGGTAGAGATAATGCCTTATTCAAGCGGCCTTACTAGAAATATAGTGCAATGTCTTGAAGATTTTGATATTCCACTTTTATTGAGCCACACTGTAGTAGAGATACATGGAAAGGATAGAGTGGAAGGGGTTACTATCGCAAAAGTCGATGAAAACAGAGAACCTATAATGGAAACTGCCCAGTATATAAGCTGCGATACTTTGATACTCTCTGTAGGATTGATTCCTGAGAACGAATTGTCCAAACAGGCAGGGATAGAACTTGATCCAGTGACTGGAGGACCTGTTGTGAATGAGATGCTGGAGACAAGTGTTCCAGGGATTTTTGCTTGTGGCAATGTCCTTCAGGTTCACGATTTGGTAGACAATGTGACAGCAGAAGCCAGAATGGCAGCTAATTCGGCTATAAGGTTTATAAGAGAAGGAGGGTTTAAAAAGAGCAATATCTCTGTTAAAGCGGGGAAAGGAATACGTTATGTAGTGCCACAGAGAATAAACGTGGATAATATAGATAAAAGGATAAAATTTAGGATGAGACCGACAGATGTGTACAATAATGCCATATTGGCAGTAAAGTCGGGTGATAGGTACCTTTTAAGGCAGAAGAGGATAAGGCTTACTCCTGGTGAAATGATAGATGTAAATTTAAGTAAGGAAATACTAAAAAATGCAGATGAAAAAGAGGGTATTGTCTTTTTGGTGGAGGAGGGATAAAATGGAAGTAAAGGAGATTACCTGCATAGTATGTCCTCTGGGCTGCAGGATAAAAGTTGAAATGGAAGGAGGGGAGATAAAGAGCATAAAAGGCTATTCTTGTCCTAAAGGGCTTGAGTACGCAAAAAATGAAGTTACAATGCCAAAGAGAATGGTGACCACAAGCGTGAGGGCAAAGGGCGGACATTTGCCTCTTCTTTCTGTGAGAACAAAAGAGCCTGTTCCAAAAGAGAAAATCCATGAGATAATGCTGGAACTGGCAAAAATTGAAGTAAAAGCTCCTGTTAAAATTGGAGATGTGATAGTTAAAAACATATTGGGAACGGGGGTTGACGTGATTGCCACTAGAAATCTTTATAAAAAAGAAGTAAGTTAATGCGTGGTGATAAAATGGTGGAAAAGAGGGAAAGGTTGAGACTACCTGTGAGCATCCATTCTCAAATTGCTGCCCACATAGTTCAAGAAGTAAGCCGCATAAGCAAAAGGAACGATGTCAGCATATTTTTTAGAAAAATCAATGAGAGTAGGTTGGTTCCTGCTGGTAGCATGCTTTCCATGGTGACCTTTTTTGCCTCTCGTGGGGAAGAAATAGAAGTGATAATAGAAGGGTTAAAGGCTGAAAAGGCTTTTGACGAATTTATGCAGTTTTTCAATTCTGAACTGGGCAAGGAAAAAGAAGAAAAAGACACGTATGAGCTTTTGAGGAATACTTCTATAGCTTATGAGAAAATTTTTAATTCCATCGGGTCAAGACTTGTGGTTACTGACGAAAATGGAGTTATAACAATATTTAACAAACTGGCAGAAGGCATTACAGGGATAAGTATGGATGAAGCTATAGGCAAGAAAATTCAAGAGGTCATCCCGGAAATAAAAATTGAGAATGTACTAAAAACAGGGAAAGAGGAAATGAACAAAAAGATTAAGGTTGGCAATAATGTTGTGTTTACCAATATAACGCCTATTTATACTGGCAATAAAGTAGAAGGGTCTGTAATAGTCTTTTATGATTTTCCTCAGATAGAGTATCTGGAAAACGAGTTAAAAAGGAACAGGAAGCTGGATAAAGCTTTTGACATAATAATAGGGAATAGTGGAAAGTTAAGGGATGCCCTCACTATTGCTTCAAAGGCCGCAGAAACGGATTCCACTGTTTTGATAAGAGGGGAGAGTGGCACGGGAAAGGAGCTGGTAGCACAGGCAATCCACTACGCCAGCAGAAGAAGGGATAAGCCCTTCATAAGGGTGAACTGTGCCGCTATTCCTGTTACATTGCTGGAAAGCGAGCTTTTCGGCCATGAAAGAGGAGCTTTTACGGGGGCTGTAACGCAGAAGATAGGGAAATTTGAACTGGCGGACGGTGGCACCGTATTTTTGGATGAGATTGGGGAAATACCTCCGGAGATTCAGGTAAAGCTTTTGAGAGTTATACAGGAAAAAGAGTTTGAAAGGGTTGGGGGAATAAAGACTATAAAGGTAGATGTGAGGATAATTGCAGCCACAAATAAAGACCTTGAAAAGGCAATAAAAGAAGGTACTTTTAGAGAAGATTTGTATTACCGTCTGAATGTTATACCAATAATGCTGCCGCCATTGAGGGAGAGACGCGGCGATATACCATTGCTTGTGGAGCACTTTATAGAAAAACTCAATAAGAAGCTCAATAAAAATATAAAAGGTATTACGAAGAAAGCCATGCAAGCTTTAATTCACTATGACTGGCCTGGAAACATAAGGGAATTAGAGAACATAATAGAAAGATGTATCACTTTAAGCGAAGGTGAATATATAGACTATGAAGACTTACCTCAATACATACGGAATGAAGATACAATCGTCACAGAAAACAATGTGATTTATTTGGATGAGCACAGCGAATTACTTACAATGGAAGAATATGAATACAAGATAATAAAAGCGGCCTTAGATAGATACAAGAGTTTTAACAAAGCGGCTAAAGTTTTAGGCCTTACTCATAAGACAGTCGCTTCCAAGGCCCGGAAATTCGGACTTGTTGATAGATAATACCAACTTACCCTGTCGCTTGATACTTTTTCCCAATAT
>LDZR01002690.1_pt1 | contig 45007 bp, 43 predicted proteins | sample 615371 | NCBI WGS metagenome assembly LDZR01 (sample SAMN03408294, study PRJNA278302) | terrestrial metagenome | isolation source: oil reservoir sample K2 | place: USA: Alaska, North Slope, Kuparuk formation | collected 2013
CAAACGCTCTTCGAGCTCATGATTGAATATCAAGATAGATGGAAAACTGTCAGTGAAGTGATCGACACAGAAGTCCATGGAGAGCAACCCTCCCAGGAGGTTGAAGAAATCGTTGTGGATCTGAAGAATCTGAAAGAGAAAGCGAGCAAAACTTTAAGAGAGAGGATGCCGAGCAGAGTATCGCTGCGAAAGGAACTTTTGAAATCGGTACTCGAGAACGGCACGCTGGACGCAGAACAATGGGTTGAAGCCGTCTACGAGTTCGCGTTAGCATACAGAAGGGAAAGGAGCGAAGAAGTCGTTCTGGATCTTTTGCCCTTCTACTTTGCGCGCGTGGCAGACTTCGTTGAAAAGACGAAGGACATAAGCAGTGTCGAAGCGGAGGGATTGATGGAATCTCAGCTTCAGCTTTTCATGCAAATGAAGGATTCGTTCAAAAGGAGATGGTCGGTTGATACTTGACAGCTTGCTCGGCATGTACGACAGGCTTAGCGAATCTGAAAAGAAGGTCGCTTCTTACATTCTCGAAAGACCCGACGACGTGATCCACTACTCGATAACCGAGTTTGCGAGGATCGTTGGAGTGAGCGAGACAACGATCTACAGGCTGGTTAGAAAGCTGAAGTTCGATGGATACCAGTCCTTCAAGATCGAGCTCACGAAGCAAACCAGTGCCGCGAGGATCTATCCGACGAGCCCTAAGGACGCCTTCGATGAGTACGTGGATCAGATGAGGTCCTTCATAGACCGCCTGCCCACAACGCTGAAAAAAGAAGACGTCGAAAGGGCTGCAGAATGGGTGACCCAGTCTCAGAAGACGATCTTCTTCGGTGTGGGACTGTCTGCGGTCGCAGCAGAGTACGGAAGCTTGTTGTTATCACTGCTGGGTTTTCCTTCCTTCTACTACAACGATCCGCACGCACAGGTGATCGTGGCGACGGGCCTTTGCGACAGGGATCTGGTCGTATCGGTCAGTCACAGCGGTAACATCAGAGACACCGTAAAGTCCACACAGGTGGCGAAAGACGTGGGAGCCAGGACAGTCGCCATCACCGCCGGTATAGATTCACCACTCGCTTCGGTCGCGGACATAGTACTCTACAGCCCCACCGCGACGTTCGAAAAGCACGAGTTCCTCAGAGGAAACTTGGGAGAGATGGTGGTGGTTGAGATTCTCTTCAGAACGATTCTCAAAAAGATATACTCGGAAAAAGAGGAACATCTGAACGGTCTGTCTGAAGTTCTCAGGCCCAAGAGGTACGAAGGTGAGAGAAAATGAAGATCGCTCTGATTCACTTCAGAGCTGGTTTCACAGATGGAGTCTCGCTCGAGATGGAAAAGTGGAAACGAGTGCTCGAGGAGCTCGGGCACGAAGTGATGTACGTGGCGGGAGAGTTCGACCAAGCCGAGGGTATAGAGATACGTTCTCTTTCGATGAACGATGCCACGAACCTGCAGATCCACAAGAACGCGTTCGAAAAGCTGACCGTAAGCGAGCGGACCTTCCAGGAGATGTTCGAGAACTACGCTGGCAGAATCGAAGCTGAATTGAGAGAGAAATTACCCAGGCTCGATCTTCTCATCGTCAACAACATCTTCTCGCTCGGATTCAATCTGGCCGCCGCGGTCGCGCTCGCAAAGTTCGTGAGAGACAAGAATCTGAAAGTCATAGCCCATCATCACGATTTCTACTGGGAGAGGGAAAGGTACTCAGCACCCCGGTGTGAATATGTGAAAAGGATACTCGAAGAGTACTTACCCCCAAGAGATGAACTCATCCTCCATGTGACTATCAACAGGCTCGCGCAGGAAGAACTGCGACGAAGAAAAAATACAGACTCCGTCGTCGTGCCGAACGTTTTCGACTTCAACCAGCCCGCTTGGCGAATCGATGAGTACAATTTAGATCTCAGATCGGTTCTCGGCATATCGCGGGACGATCTTGTGATACTGCACGCCACAAGAATCGTTCCAAGGAAAGCCATAGAGATAGCGATGGACTTCGTGGCGCATCTGTGCGAAAGAGTCGAGAAAAAGGTTCATTTCGTTCTGGCGGGTTTTCCAGAAATGGAATCTCAGGAGTACTACCGAAAGATCGTGAGGAAAGCTGAAAGCATGCCGTATGAAACTCACTTCGCGTTTGAAATGGTCAGATCGGAGAGGTTCGTGAACGACAGGAAGTACTACTCCCTCTGGGATATGTATGCCATCTGCGATGTCATCACCTACACGTCGCTGCTCGAAGGCTGGGGAAACCAGCTCATCGAGGCGGTTTTTGCAAAAAAGCCACTCGTCGTGTTCGAGTATCCTGTGTACAAAAGCGACATCGCACCTTTAGGCTTCCAGTTCGTCTCGCTCGGTGATACTGCTCATTACGATGAAACTGAGGGTCTGTACAGAGTCGATGCTCAGATGTTGAACAGCGCGGCAGAAAGACTGAAAGAATTGCTCTCCGATCCGAGCGAACTTTCAACGATCGTGGAGAAAAACTTCGAGACAGGAAGAACACACCTTTCACTCGAAAGGCTGAAGCTCCTGCTGGGGCAGATCCTCAACCCAAAGAATTTGGCGACCACATTTTCCCTACCAGAAAATTGACTCAAAGTTTCTAACCCGCGGGCCGGATTTCTCGAATCAACCAACACCCCCTTGAGGTGCTGTAGAGACGTGGGTGGAAAGCCGATTTCATTCATGAAACTAAAAGACCGTCAAATGATTGAAAACGAGCAAAAGAGAAGAAAACCTCCGTGTGGTGTCACACCTATGGTTGCGGCCTAAAAGTTCCGGGCAGTTTCGAAACAGCTCAGGACCAGTCGAGCTCTGGAAGAGGTTCCCAAGCTCTCAACCCCAACGTTTTTCTCTCCCGGATGTCAATGGAAAGGACACCTGTCACTAGCTCTTGTGATCATCCTGTGGGGTGTTAACCGAAGAGTTTGTAGGGTGGAATAAAAGACGAATAGGTAATGTAAAATAGAAAGCACGTCAGGGGGACGCTGATACCAACCAAAAAGTGAGATCAATGACCCTTACAGGACGGTGAACATGTCGATCATATGAAGAATCATTATGAAGAGTCAACTTGAAAATTGTTAGAAAAGGGGTGAATGTCCCTATGGAGCTAGAAAGACTGAGAACCTTCTACTTCGTGGCGAAGCTTAAGAGCTTTACTAAGGCTGCAAAATACTTAGCACTCACCCAACCGGCTGTGAGTTTGCAGATCAAGGCACTTGAAAACGAATACGGGACCACTCTGTTTGAAAGAAGGGGCAAGGAAGTGATTCTGACAGAATCTGGAAAGGTTTTAATCACGTATGCAGAAAAAATCCTCTCGGCATTCGAAGAGATGAAGCTAAAACTCAAGAAATGTGGAGATCCGCTATGCGGGAAGGTCAGTTTTGGAGCGAGCATACTAACTGCCATATACCTGTTGCCCTCGATTCTGGGGAAGTTCAGAAGACTGTACCCGCAGGTCCAGTTCACATTGAGGGTAAGGTATGCGGAAGAGATACTCGAGTTCCTGGCAGAGAACCAGGTTAACTTTGGAATCATGGGGGAAGGAAACAGGATCGACGAGCGAAGCTTTGACATCGAGCAACTGTTGGAAGACGAGCTGGTATTTGTGATGCCTCCTGGCCACCCGTTTCAGGCTCGAGTAAGCCTGGAGATGGTGTTGGCTCAAGAGCTCATTCTTCCTGAGGAGTACTCGGCTTTGAGAAAGTACATAGATCGACAAATGGGAAAATTGGGAGTCACTCTACAACCTTACATCGAAGTTGGAAACATCGAAGTGGTAAAGAAATTAGTTGAACAGAACTTTGGTTGCAGTATTCTTCCGTCCATTGCTGTTAGGGACGAAGTAGAAGCTGGTCGATTGAGGACTGGCAGAATAGAGGGCCTGCCCTTGAAGAGAAAAATTTTGCTGGTAAAGAAGCGCGGTAAGATCCTCTCACCATCAGAAGAATTCTTCATACAGTTTCTCAAGAAAGAACTCAGTGCGTTTGGGCAAAGCGGATTCACCAGAGCATAAAGGACGGTCAGCACAAAGCCCAGCCAGGCAATGGTAAACATAAAACACGGGCTGTGTTGACAGCCCTTTCGTTTCGTTGCTCGGAATGTTTATGTGTTTGTAGAACCTCAAATGTGAATCTCATCGCCAGTGTGAGGAGCTCTTATATCAAGATTCGGGAACTTTCTTTTGAGAGCCTTTGCCAGGTTTGTCGCCTTCGGTTCCTCCCCATGGTGAATTAGGATTAGCCGGGCTTTCGAGAGACATCGCTCGATTATTCTCTCGTTATCTTCAAGATCTGTGTGTATTTTCAGTTCCGAATAAACCACGCGCACTTTGATTCCCTTCAGCTCGCCATCGAGCAACCTTCTTCCCAGGGTGCCGGGTGCCTGGTATCCGTTCAGAATTACCAGATCCTGAGCACAATTCTTGATCACATCGAAAATCTTCAAAGCAATCTGAGAGGAAAGCATGGCGTCGGGCCCGATAAGAATACTCCCTTGAGCTATCAGGTCATGCAAATGTGCTTCCTCGATAACCTTTATTCTCGGCGACTTCAGGAGACGATTCAGCGTGTCCACCGCTCCAAACCTCAGGAATTCTTTAAAATCCAGAAGTTTCTTTGTATTTTCGAGAACAGACTTTGCAACGTAAATTGGCTTGTTCAGAGTTTCCTGTTCAATCAAAACTGCACATATCTCTTGACCTCTTCCTATTGATGCACAGGGTATGAGGACCGTTCTTTGTGAAGACTGAACTGTTGCGAGAAAGTTCTTACGGAGTTGCTGTGAATTCATAACAGCACCACCGTAAGAACCGTTGATGATTCCCACCTCAGCTTCGAGGTCGAGGAATGGATCCGGGTTGAACCTGTCACCAAAGTTGGTATCACCGAAGTGCGCGATGGTCAATTCATCTTCAATGTACACTATCGCTGAGCCCACTAGATGCCCGCTTGGGTAGAATGTTACCCTAGTTCCACTGGAAGGTTGAAAAGTCTCGTTGTAGGGAACGGGTATGAGTAACTTTTCGAGTTCCTCCACGCTTTCCAGTTTGTATGGTGGCTCGAGATTTTTCGACCGATACGTTTCGTACCAATTCCTGCACAGTTGTATTGTAAGTTCCTTCGTTGGCAATGTGCAGTACACTGGCACACGGAAACCCTTTTCAACCAGCAATGGCAACATGGCCGAGTGGTCTTGATGTGCGTGCGTTAGCAAAACGAATTCCGGCTCTATCGAATGATTCAGCGGTAGTTCGCCCAATGTGCCCTCATGCTCTACTTTCTTGATGCCGTAATCAACCAGAAACCTGGATCTTCCCTCGACGTACAGGGAACTCCTCCCCTGCTCACCAAAACCACCAAGACACACCAGTTTCATGTCAGCACCCGCCTTCAAATATCACATCGCACGTGCTTACCTTCCCCGAAAACCATTGCGTTGTAGGCAAGCCTTGTCTTACCGACGTAATCGCCCGATCTGTCGAGTGCAATGCCTCTACCGACGACTGTGCAGATGGTACCAAGCTTCATGGTTCTCAGTGCATCACCAAGTTTGGCAAGCAATTCTGGTGCACTACCCGGTTCAGTACTCCGGCCGTCGAGAATCACGTGCAGGAAAGCCTTTGTCAGACCATGAGCTTTCGCTATCCTGAGCGTGTACAACAGATAATCCATGTTGCCGTGAGAGCTTTTCTCGGACAGCAGCCCTATCAAATGCAAATTTCCTTTCGTTTTTTCAAGCCTGCTCATCGACCAGAGAAGCTCGGGGTTGGTGAAAAATGAACCATCCTCGATGCTCTTCTGAATGATCACGTCGTCCTGTTGAACGATCCTTCCAGCGCCTATGTTCATATGACCCGCCTCAGAATTTCCTGGCTTACCTGGTAACAAGCCGACGCTCTCTCCAGAAGCTTCGAGCACCGTGAAAGGAAATTTCTTCGTGAGGGTTTTGAAGTAACGCGTGTTAGCTACGTGTATGGGATTGGATGAGTCTTCGTTACCAATGCCCCAGCCATCGAGAATTATGAGGACCACTTTCCTGCTTAAGACATTTGCCCCTTCGGTTAACAAACCCTGTTCGTAGTCAGCAGGTGTATTGAGCCCCATTATTTGAAGGACAGTTGAAGCAACGTTCGCAAGCTTGCCCGTTTTGAGTTTCAGTTTCCTCGTATCTTTGCTGATGATGATGAACGGAACAGGTGCCGTTGTGTGAGAGACATTTGGCTCACCGTTCGGCTTGATGCCCATTTCGAGTATCCCATGATCCGCGGTGACAAGAACAGTGTATTCGCTCTCCAAAGCTTTGTTAACGACTCGCTCGAGGTGTCTGTCGACCGCCTCGGCACACAAGACTTTTGCATGAAAGTTAGGTGTATGACCTATGACATCCCCATTGGCGAAATTTACGACTATGAAGTCGTACTCTCTCTTGCTCAGCGGGTCTTCCAAGGCGGCCACGAGCTGTGGTAGAGAGAGCTGAGGTACCTGTTCGAAAGGTATTCCTCGGGGTGAAGGAATTTTCACATCATCTTCGCCAGGATACGGTGTATTCGTGCCCCCATTAAAGAAGTACGTTACATGTGCAAACTTCTCAGATTCTGCGATGTGCAATTGTCTCAAACCGTTCTCAGAGATGATTCTTGCCAGAGGGTTCTCAATGCGCTGAGGCTTGAAGGCCACACGAACGTTTTCCAAAGACAGATATTTCTGGTGATACAGGGTGAAGATAACGAAGCCAAGGTTGTCGAAGTTTCTACGCGGAAAGTGTCCAAAATCTGGCAGAACAAAGCTGTCTGTGAGCTGTACCTCACGCTCGCCTCTTTTGCAGCAAAAGATCACCGAGTCGCCGTCCTTCACCGTACCGATCGGTTTCCTGTATTTATCCACCAGAACCAATGGCTTCATGTTATAGTCATCTTCACCGTTTTGATAAGCCTGCCGCACAGCTTCGGCCATGCACCGCGATGTTTCAAGGAAATCGTGCATCACTCCAGCACCCCTTTGCTGAGTCTTTCAGACCCAGATTCCAACGAGTTTGAACCAGGTTGGACCAGCTAGCAGGAAGAGCAAGTAGGCCACCGTTACGGTCAGAAGGCCGTGGATCAACTGATCCTTCGCGCTGTAGAAACCAGTGGAATAATAGATCAAGTTCGGTTTACTCTGCGGGGGCAGGGTGATACACCAGCATATTGTGAAACCAACGGGCAAAGCAAGTGCCACAACCAGTTTGTTGGGATCCAGTCCCAAAATTGGTGCTATCTGTTGGGCGAAACTGATCACCATCGGGCCAAGTATCGTTATCCTCACAGTCTTACTCGTGAAGATTATGTGCGAGTAGAGAGCGATGAACATGACTATCGCGTAGATCTTGAAGAGTGTTGTGTTCGTCAGGTCCACTTTCGAAAGTAACGACTTTATTATGAAAGAGGCAGCTCCACTCTTATCGAGCGCCATTCCGACTGCGTAGGCACCACAACTGAAAAGCATCAGATCCCACGGTATTTTCACATCACTCCATTTTTTGATAACCCCAACTTTTGGCAGCAGAACCAGCGTTGCGCCAATGATTGCCACCAGCGTCGGGTTAAGTTGCATACCAAACCAACTTTTGTGCCACCTATCTGTGCACCACAAAAAGACTGTTATGAGGAAAATCACAAGCGCTCTGATCTCGTCCTTCTGAATGCGTCCAAGTGATGTATACTGTTCTTTCAGCTTTTCCATTACTTCTTTTTTATTAGCTTCTTTCACTTCTGGGGGGAACAACTTGACGCCGATGAAATAGCTCACGATCATGCCCGCTACAGCCACTGGCATGGCTGCGGCAAGCCATGTGGAGTAGTATACCTTCTGCCCTATCGCCTTTTCGATGAAGCCGGCAGCCATTATGTTGGCTGAGGTTGCGGTCAGTATACCACTCGTCGAGATTTCATTGGACTGCATGTTGAAGAGCATCAGCAGTTTGCCGAAGTTGCTTTTCCCAGGTGTGGCATTGTAGGCCTGCGCGAGCATCAGGGCAATCGGCAAAACGAGAGCTGCTCTGGCTGTGGTGGAGGGTATAAGAAACGACAGGGCAAAGTTTGCAGTGATAAGCGCCAGGAGTATTCCCCTCGATGTGTGACCGAACTTTGTTATCAGGCCCAAGGCGATCCTCTTTCCAAGGTTTGTATTCTCCATAGCGGAGTTGAGTATGAATGCACAAACCATGAGCCAGATCACATCGTAACCGAAGACACCAAGCACACTTTTCTGATCCCAGGCTTTTGTGATGATCAAAAGGATTATCGATACAAAAGCCGTTACATACGGTGGAAACGGTTCGGTGACCCAAAGCACGAACGCGAAAAGGAACACCGCAAGCGCGGCTCTACCTTGTGGCTTCAAACCATCTTTTGTCGTTGGCACCAGTGTTATGACGAGTACGAAGACAATTATCGCCAGAACCACTCCTAGAACAGCTTTCTTGCTGTGCGCTTTAGCTTGCACCTGAGTCACCCCCACTCAGCGATTCTTCACATCAGCATAGTAAGACCTTCAAGGTCATTTGTCAAATTGATGGTTTTAATGATAAGAATAATCAACAATTATCACCAGTGTCATCAGCCTCCCATGGATGGTGAGAGGATGTCTTTCAGCAAGATTCTCTGCTTTTTTCGAGTCTTTGGGCGAATCGCGTCCGAGTCGTACTGCATAAAGCCCGAAACAAACAAAACCGCTTAACCCTATCGTAGTCTCAAGTTTTTAAAAACCAGCAGAAATCCATAGGGAATGGAATTGACACGGCTGAGTGAACTGTGATATGATACTGATGTACGGACAACCGTATGTAAGGAGGACAGATCCGTGAGAGAGATAGAGCACACTCTTTTCAAAAGATTCTCCATTCCCATCCACTGTGAAGAAAAAAACGGTGCGCTCTTTCTGTACGGGAGAGTCAAGAGCTGGGACCAGGTTGTGAAGATAGGCAGATTCGCAACCAGGTTCGGCTACAGGGGGGTGGTGAACAAAATCGAGTGTGAGGCCGTTCAAGTATCTGGTCCGAAAGCTCCGCTGGTTCGGGATGCAGTTCTACATGGGAGAAGAGTCGATGTCTTGATCATCGGCGCCGGCGTCATAGGTTGTGCAATCGCGCGGGAGCTGAGTAGGTGGAAGCTTGACATTCTGGTTGTCGACAAAGAAGCAGACGTTGCCATGCATCAGAGCTCTCACAACGCTGGCATGATGCATCCGCCCATCGCGCCGCATCCGAAGAGCAAGAAAGCGCATTACAACAGGAAAGGATTGGACATGATAGAGACACTCTCACGGGAGCTCGACTTTCCTTACGAGAGAAACGGTATGGCGATTCTGTTTCCAAGCGGCTGGTACATCTTCTCGCTGCCTTTCGTGAAGGTGAGGGAAATCCAGAACCAAGTCAGAGGCACAGAGTTTTTGAGCGCTTCGAAGTTCTTGAGGATCGAACCGAACGTGAAGAAGAACTTCGCGTGGGCGTACGTGGTGTGGGAAGCCGGTGTGGTGGATCCGTTCCAGATGACACTGGCGTTCGCCGAAAACGCTGTTCAAAACGGAGTAAAATTCTCTTTCAACACCATCGTTGAGGGTTTCGTCGTCGAAGACGACAGAGTCGAGGCCGTTGTGACGAACAAAGGAACGATCTTTCCAAAACTCGTCGTCAACGCCGCGGGTGTTTGGGCAGATCGCATCGCGGCCCTCGCTGGTGATGAGTTCTTCACGATCCATCCGAGAAAAGGTGAGATGGCGATTATCGACAAAAAGAAGTCCAACCTGTCCCACTTGACTCTCTCGAAAGTTTCTTTCAAACAGCTCGGCTCGGTCACCAAAGGTGGGGGATTGATCCCGACGGTCCATGGAAATTTGCTGCTTGGACCGACCGCGGTTGAGATTCCAGAAAGAGAAGACTACAGCACCACTCAGGAGGGTCTGGATGAACTCTTCAAAAAGCACGCAGGCCTGGTTGAAGGTCTCAGCAAGAGAGATGTGATCAACTACTTCGCTGGGACGAGGGCGGCAACTTACGAAGAGGACTTCATTGTCGAGCCTTCACAGAAGATCAAAAACCTGATCCACGCTGCCGGCATCCAATCACCGGGGCTGACCAGCTCACCGGCCATCGCGAGCGATGTCGCGGTGATGTGCGTAGAAAAGCTACGGAAAGAGAAAAAGATCGTTCCCAACGAAAAGTTCTGTCCTGTCAGAAAGAAAGAAGCAGACTTCAAGAAGCTCTCTTTAGAAGAAAAACAGAAGATCATAGAGAAGAATCCAAGCTACGGCATTGTGATCTGCAGGTGTGAAACTGTGACGAAGGGTGAAGTCCTTCAAGCGATCAGCGGGACTGTACCGGCCACCACACTCGATGGAATCAAATGGAGAACGCGCTGCGGAATGGGAAGATGCCAGGGCGGTTTCTGTACACCCTTTCTGATCGAACTGCTTCGAGACACTGGCATCGATCCACTGACCATGACGAAGAAAGGGCCTGGTTCAGAGCTGTTCGTCGCGAGGACGAGACTGGGAGGAGACAGGTATGTATGACGTTGCGGTGATAGGTGCTGGGCCTGCAGGTTTGGCTGCGGCCATATCCGCTCACAGGGACGGTTCATCCGTGGTGATCATCGAAAGGGAGCCGGAGCTTGGGGGAATACTGAAACAGTGCATCCACGACGGGTTCGGAGTTCTTCATTTCAGAAAGAGGCTCACCGGACCGGAATACGCAGAACTGTTTATCGAAGAGCTTTTGAAAACCGATGTCCACGTTCTCACCAGCACCTTTTTACTGGACGTTCGAAGACAGCGAGAGTTCTTCACTCTGCTTCTTCAGAACGAAAAGGGCATCTTTTCCATTCGTTCGAAAACCATCGTCCTTGCAACCGGTTGCAGGGAGAGAACCTCCAGACAGATCTTCATCCACGGCGATCGTCCCGCCGGGATCATGACGGCCGGAACGGCACAGAGGTTTGTGAACATGATGGGTTTGTTGCCGTTCAGACGGTGCGTCGTTCTGGGCAGCGGGGACATCGGTTTGATCATGGCTCGCAGACTCACCATCGAGGGATCTAAGGTGATCGGGGTCTACGAGATAAAACCCGAAATAGCTGGTCTCTTGAGGAACGTTTCACAGTGTCTGCAAGATTTCAATATTCCACTGCACCTGATGCACACGGTGAGCAAGGTCTTTGGAAAAGGACGCGTTGAAAGCGTGGAATTGGTGAAAGTTGATCGAAACTTTTCGTTCGTTCCAGGGAGCGAGAAGACGATCGAGTGCGACGGGCTCTTGCTCGCCGTGGGTTTGATTCCTGAAAACGAGCTTGCAGAAAGGCTCTCGCTCGAGATGGATCAGAGTACGAACGGTCCTTTCGTGGATCAGTATTTCATGGGGAGCGTGGAAGGCGTCTTCAGCTGCGGAAACTCTTTGCATGTGCACGATCTGGTCGATTACGTCACCTGGACGGGTCTTGAGGCTGGAAGATGCGCCAGCGAGTACGCTAAGGACAGACTAAAGGTGCAAAGGAGAGCTCCACTGAAATTCGATTCATCGTTCCAGTACTGCGTGCCACAGATGCTGAGCTTTCCTTTGACTGGAAAGGTGAGGATCTATTTCAGGACCAAATCGAAATTTGCCAACGCGCAGATCGCGGTCTCTCAAGCGGGGCAGGAGCTTGCTTCGAAGAAATTCAAGATCCTGAGGCCACAGCAGATAGAGTTCATCGACGTTGCTCCCAAGTTCGAGAACGAACCGTTTGAACTTTCACTCAAAGACGTTTCCCCCATGGAAAAACTGGATCAACCATTCAGGAGCCTGGTGTGCATCGTGTGTCCAAAAGGGTGTGAGATAGAACTGTACGGGGATGCCTCAAATCCTGTCTTCAGAGGTTATAGTTGTGAGAGAGGGCTTGAATTTGCGAAAGGAGACATCGTCAATCCGAAGAGGGTTCTATGCACAACCGTTCTGACCAGCAGTTCAAGGCTTCTTCCAGTTAGGACGGACAGGGAAATCCCGTTGGAGTCTTTCCAGAAGGTCATGCAGGCAGTAAAGCAACTCGTCGTTGAAAGGCCCGTACGCCGTGGGGAAGTGATTGTGAGAAACATCGAAAACACGAACGCCAATCTCATTTCCAGTACAACCTCGTACAATCTTGCTGGGGGGAGGACGAATGTCGAGGCTCGTCTTAAGCGTTGACTGTGGCACGCAGAGTTTGAAGGCTCTCGCGTTCGATGAAGCCGGAAATCTCGTCGACATGTGCAAGGTGGAGTATCCTCAAACCTACGTCTCACCCAGGCCCGGTTGGGCGGAACAGGACTTGAAAGTCTACGAAACATCGCTTTCGAAGGCCTGCAGAACGCTCTTCGAGAAGGGCAGGGTGAAACCGGAAGAGATACTGGCGATCAGCGTGACGAGCCAGCGAGACACGTGCGTGTTCTTGGCAAAAGATGGGAAGCCGTTGAAAAAGGCTATCTTGTGGCTCGATCAGAGGATGGCCCGGTACGATGTCAGGCTTCCTCTGCACTTTCGAATCGGTTTCAAGATCGTGGGTATGGACAGGGCCGCGATGATCTCAGCGAAGAAGTGCAAGGCGAACTGGGTGAGACAGAACGAGCCAGAGATCTGGGATCAAACCCACAAGTTCCTGCTCCTTTCTGGCTGGTTCAACTATCTCCTGACCGGAAAGTTCGTCGATTCGATCGCGAGCCAGATAGGTCACATCCCCTTCAACTACAAGAAGCAGACCTGGGCAGATCCAAAGAAGGACTTTCATCCGTACCTTTTCCCAATAGACAGAGACAAACTTCCAGAACTCGTTCCACCGGGAACGATCGTGGGTGCTCTGACGAGCGAGGCTTCGAAACTCACCGGTTTGAAGGAAGGAACACCGGTGATCGCGTCCGGTTCGGACAAAGGTTGCGAAACGTTGGGCGCCGGGTGCGTCGAAGAATCCATGGCTTGCGCCAGTCTGGGTACGACCACCACGTTGCAGATAACGAGCGAGAAATACCTCGAGCCGATCAAATTCATGCCCTCCTATCCAGCGGTGATCGCGGGCAAGTTCAACCCGGAGGTTGAGATATTCAGAGGTTTCTGGATGGTGACGTGGTTCAAGGAACAGTTCGCCGCGGTTGAATCTCAGATCGCACGCGAACGAAACGTTTCGACAGAAGAGGTCCTCGAAGAACTGCTGCTTCAGACCGAACCCGGTAGCTTCGGTTTGGTTCTGCAACCCTACTGGGGTGCTGGACTGAAACAGCCCGAGGCGCGCGGCGCCATTGTGGGTTTCGGAGATGTTCACAACCGCGCATACCTTTACAGGGCGATCATAGAAGGTCTGGCGTACGCTTTGAAAGACGCGGCAGAGAAAATCGAGAAAGTTTCCAGGATCGCTATACAAAAGGTCGTGGCGACCGGTGGTGGTTCTCGCTCCAACATGGTCTGCCAGATCCTGAGCGACGTGCTGAACAGAAAGGTTTTGAGAACGCACGTGTACGAGGCCGCGGGTTTGGGCTCTGCGATCGTCAGTTTCGTCGGACTGGGTTTTTACAAAAGCTTCAAAGAAGCAGTTCAAAGGATGGTCAGATATGTTCACGAGTGCGATCCAAACACAGAGAGGGCTTCTCTGTATCGAGAGCTGTATCGGAGAGTCTACAAAAGACTCTATCCAAGGCTTAGACCTCTCTACAGGGCGATGCAGAGGATAACGAACTATCCAGAGATGTGAGGTGGGATGGATGAGCTGTCCAAAGTGGGTAGAGCAGGTCGCACCGGAAAAGAGTTACAGATCGATCTTTCGTTGGGGTGATCCGAACTACTTCAAGCACCCGAACGAAAGGCTGTGCAAACTCATGAGACAAATTTTCGAGCTGAGCGAAGAAGATCTCAAAAGTCCTAAGAACACTGGTTTTGAAATCGTGGATGTGGAGGTCCCGATAAAACTCGAATCGAAACACATAGAAGCGTTTCAGAGAATGGTCGATCCGGAGAACGTCGCGATCGATACCTACAGCAGGATCAAAGCAAGTTACGGAAAGACCCAGTACGATGTGCTCAGACTCAGACACAAGATCATCGAAAACTTACCGGATCTGGTCGTATACCCAAGGGACAAGCAAGATGTGATCGAAATCGTGAGATACTGCAATCAACACAAAATCGCTATCTATCCACGCGGTGGAGGTTCTGGTGTGACGAGGGGAACAGAATGTGTTTGTGGTGGCGTGAGCCTGGATCTAACCAGACACATGAACAAGATCTTGAAGCTCAACGAAACCAACTGCACCGTCACCGTAGAACCCGGTATTTACGGACCAATACTCGAGGAAAAACTGAACAACGCACCAAAATACTTTGGGGCCAAACATCGCTACACCTGTGGTCATCTGCCACAATCGTTCGAGTATTCTACCGTAGGTGGCTGGGTCGTGACGCGCGGAGCAGGTCAAAACTCGACGTATTACGGAAAGATAGAAGATCTCGTGGTTTGCCAGGAATACATCACACCCGTGGGGGAGATCAAAACGAAGGAATATCCACGCGCTGCGATCGGGCCCTCGATCGATCAGATCATGATTGGAAGTGAGGGAACCTTTGGAGTTCTTGTGTCCGTCACGCTGAAAATCTTTCGCTACACGCCACAGAACGATCAGTACTTCAGCTTTGTTTTCAAAGATTTTCACAGCGCGATCGAGGCGTGCAGGGAGATCATGCAGTCCAACTTCGGTTTCCCCGCCGTGATGAGGCTCTCAGATCCAGAAGAAACGGACGTTGCCTTCAAACTCTACGGCGTCGAGGGCACCGCGATCGACAGGTTTGTCAGCGCCATGGGTTACAAACCGATGGAAAGATGCCTTCTGCTGGGTATCGCACAGGGTGAGGAGCACTTCGCGAAAAATGTGAAGAAGAACATAAAAAAGATCGCAAGGGCTTACAAGGCGCTTTACACCACAGGTTATGTGGCAAAAGCTTGGGAAAAGGGAAGGTTCACAGATCCATATCTGAGGGATGATCTGAACGACTTTGGAATACTCATCGACACGCTCGAGTGCGCGATGGCCTGGGACCAGCTTGAGTACGTTTGGAAAACCGTCAGACAAGTCTGCAAAGCCCGTCCAAAGACGATCGTCATGAGCCACTGTTCACACTTCTACCCACAGGGTACGAATTTGTACTTCATATTCATAGGCAAGTTCGAAAGCATCCAGGAGTTCGTGGATTATCAAGCTAAGATCGTAGACAAGATCGTCGAAAGTGGAGCTTCGCTCAGTCATCACCACGGAGTTGGAAAATTGTTTGCACCCTGGTTTGAGAGATGCATCGGGAAAAACCAGCTCGACGTCATCAGGGCACTAAAACGCCATTTCGATCCGAATAACATAATGAACCCCGGTGGGACGCTGGCTCTGGATCTGACGGATGTCAATCGCGTGGTAAAATGAACTCGGGTGAAACGTTTGCTCGACAAGAGTAGTGCTGTGCCGCTCTACGCACAACTTGCAGAGAAACTCAAAGAGAAAATACTGAAAGGCGAATGGAAGGACGGAGAAAAGATCCCTCCGGAATTCGAGCTCATGGAGAAATACGGCGTGAGCAGGGCGACGGTGAGGACCGCCATAGACACGCTCGTCGCCGAAGGTTTTTTGGTGAAGCGCCACGGCGTTGGCACTTTTGTGAGGAAGTTCAGGCCCACCTTCAGCTTCGAACCGCTCATAAGTCTCAACTATGCGCTCGAAACCTTTGGCTTTGTCAGCAAGAACGTCGTGTTGAAGAAAGCGTATGTGAAGCTCGATGAAAATCTCTCGTGCGATGCGAGATGGAAGAGCGTTCAAGAGTGTTTCTTGGTAAAGCGTCTCAGATACGTGGACGAATTCCCCATCGTGGTGGAAGAGTCGTACTTTCATCCAGAAATCGCAAAAGCAATCGAGAACGAGGATCTGACCAGATCACTGGCGAAGGTGTTCTTCAACAGTGTGAAAGACATCGAAATCACAAGGATCGAACAGATCATAGAACCGTGCACAAAACAGGAAGCAAAAAGCCACGTTCAGGGTTTGATCGACACCGACACTTTTCTAAAAATGTCCCGCTGGATTTACATCAAGAATTACACAGAACCGGTTTATTATTTGCTTCTGTTCATGCGTAATGACCTGAGCAAGCTGAGAGGATGAAGGATTCAAGTTGGTGGGGTCATGATGAAACTGTTTTCGTTCGCGAACGATCTTTACCATAGAAAGGAAATCTTTCTTGAGGCGTTGATCGAGGCTTTGAAGGAGCGGTTCGATTCGTTCCACATCGAAGAAGAACCGAGCATGGAGAAAGCTCTGAAAGATAATCCAGACGCGATCGTGATCGCCAAATGGGGTCTGGGCGAGAGTGGAACTTTCTGGCTTGATGAAGAGCTTGTTCAACTTCTGACACGCTGGCTAGAAGATGGTGGAAAACTCTTCGTGTGGCACTCGGGCCTTGCGAGATATTCCCAATCCCACACCGAACTCGTGGGAGGAAGGTTTATCTTTCACCCAGAAAGAACGATGGTTAGATATTTCAGTAAAGATGGCTTTTCATTTGAGATCCTCGACGAGCACTACTTTGTTGAGCTGAGAAAGAACGTGGAAGTCTTCCTCTGGTCCGAGTCGGGTTTCGGTCGATCCACCGCTGGCTGGCGAAAACGTGTAGGGGGTGGAAAGATCCTGGCGTTGACTCCTGCGCACGATGAAGAAGGATTGAAAAACGAAGGATTCAAACGCTTGCTTAAGGAAAGTTTAGCCTGGTTACTTGGTTGAAGAAATTTGGAAGTGATCATGGTGAGAGAACTTTATCAGTTGCATTTCTGGGCCTGGCATCATTCAGCACATCTGGATCACCATGGATACGAAGGCTTACAGAGACGCCATGCTCCGAATGTACTGGGATACGGTCAGACCTTCAACGCACCGTTCAGTGGCTATTCGCTCTGGCGCAGAAGGTTGCGGAAAGTTCAGAAACATGCGATGTACCGCTGGCACATATAGCCCATCAGATTCAAGCAGAGTCTGAAACTCACCATACAGGCGCTCGGATTGCGGCCCAACGGAAAGCTTCAACCTTTGACAGACGACATCGCATCGGTCGCTTACTGATACCAAGTCGAACCACACGCACAGTAACTTTGACTTCGATATTGGCGAAGATGCAACTCGGCAGTCACGAGGTTTGGAGGCGAAGACATCCTGAGGAGGGATAGCTGTGACGATCAAACATGTGAACGAGGTAGAACCACAAAAACTCATGAACGGAGAGGTTCTAAAAAGGGTCTTCATGAGCAAAGACGAGGTTCCCACATTCGTCATGAGGTTGTTCACGCTCCAGCCCGGTGCGTCCACACCTTTTCATTCGCATCCCTGGGAACATGAAGTTTTCGTGGTCGAAGGCAGACTGAAAGTTGTATGCGAGAACGGCGAAACGATCGTTGAAAAAGGACACTTCGTTTACGTACTACCCAACGAGTTGCACCAGTTCATAAACGTTTTCGAAAGCGCGTGCTCTTTCATATGTGTGGTGCCGAAGGAAGGGGAAGATTGAAGCAGGAATCCGACGGCTGTGACAGTGTTGAACAGAAGATTCGAGCTTGTCATTTTGTCTACAGTGACCTTTTCCCACTACTGAAGTAGTGGGCTTTCCACTTCAACATTAACATCCCTGTCGCAGTTCCAACCGCATTCGCACTTAATAACTCTATCTGCAGTGGAATCGTTGTTACTCGCATGGATCTCGATTACCTTGCCTGTCGCGAGAATCTCTTCTCTTGGAAAACGGGATAAGGATATCAGCACATGCTCATTGCTGAATCGCTTCCCCGTCTCAGAGACTTACCTTAAGGAGTCAGAAGAACTCTTACCGTTTTGTTGGGGATCATGCATTAAACTTAGAAAGTGTGTGAACGGCGAAAAATTGTTGAGTATGGGCACACTGTAGCAGTTTCACTCGGAGGAACCGATCTTGTCGTTGTTTGATTGACCGAATCTTCCAATATAATATATCATTAGGAGAGTGAGGCTCACGTATTATCGCTGTCCCAACTGTGGACAACTGTATTATTCGGCGGCAAATCTCAAGGGTGAACAGCTCATCTGTGAACGCTGTGGCGCGACGATCGCACCCATAACGTACGAAGAGTTCAAGAAGTACATCGGAGAAAAGACGAAGTCTCCGAATGAAAAAGAACAGCGTTGCTGATTTCGAGGTGCTTCAACTGGCGAGACGATCAAGCAAGCTTCAGCAGCGTCCTTTCAAATATGGGATCCGGGATAACGTGACTGAAGGTGGGTTCAGTAGCATCTTACCACAAAAATCATAACAGGATCAGAAAGAGCGAAGTTCACAGCTCCCTGTGGAAAGATCTTCTTAGCGTGGAGTTTTATACATCGCCTTCTCCAATCCTCTAAGAGTGGCATCGTTGAGGGTTTAGCCGTACTTCGGGATGGTCGAAGTGAGATATTTTGTCATTATCCCGTGCTCCAGCTGCTCACGTTTGGCTATCGATCTGTTGCACGGTGTGTGGGAACAAACGATATTTTTTCCAATTAATTCCTCTGGATTCCTCAGCACAGAAATGACTTGATTTGAAAACCTCTCTGGTGTTTTTTCTTCTCAAAGTCCTGACAACCGTTTGTACAGGAAATATGAACTCATTTGGAATAGATGTTCAATTGAAATCACTTCATTCAGAAAAGTAGTGGTATAATTGAGACAAGAAAATTTCATCTTTGGAGGTGGTCGTGTGAGAGAGATGACAAAGAAGTTTCTCGAAGATGCCTTCGCGGGAGAGAGCATGGCCCACATGAAGTATTTGATCTTCGCAGACGAAGCCGAACAGCGCGGATTGAAGAAACTTGCGAACCTGTTCAGAGCCATCGCTTACGCTGAGTTTGTACATGCTCGCAATCACTACAGAGAGCTTGGAAAAATCTACAGGGAGATGGAGCAGAACGTTCAACAGTGTATCGACGGTGAAACGTTCGAGGTCAACGAGATGTACCCAGTCTACAACACGGTCGCACAGTTCCAGTCAGAAAAGGGTGCAGAGAGGAGTACGAAGTTTGCGTGGGAAGCTGAGAAGATCCATGCAGAGATGTACAAGAAGGCGAAAGAGCTGATCGAGAAGCATGAAGATTACACGGCGACAAAGATCTACATATGCCCGGTCTGCGGACACACTGCGGAGGGTGAACCACCGGAACGATGCCCGGTCTGTGGTGCGCCGAAAAACTCCTACAGAGAATTTTCCGCGTGAGGAGGGAAAAGTATGAAACTGGCAGAGTTCATTAAGAGTGAGGATTTCAAGAAGGAGAAGCACGTGCCGGTGATAGAAGCTCCCGAAAGTGTTAAGAAGAACGAACCGTTCCACATCACAGTGACTGTGGGCAAAGAGATACCACACCCAAACACCACAGAACATCACATCAGGTGGATACAAATCTTCTTCCAACCGGATGGAGATCCTTACGTGTACGAAATTGGAAAGTACGAGTTCAACGCGCATGGAGAGTCCGTCCAGGGACCGAACACCGGTGCGGTTTACACAGAGCCTGCGGTGACGAGCAAACTGAAGCTGAACAGATCTGGAACGCTTCTGGCGCTCTCTTTCTGCAACATACACGGTCTCTGGGAAAGCAGCAAGAGGATCGAGGTTCAGGAGTGAGAGAAGATGAAAAAATATCGCTGTGTCCTGTGCGGTTACATCTACGATCCTGAAAAGGGCGATCCGGACAGCGGGATAGCTCCAGGAACATCGTTTGATGATTTGCCAGACGATTGGACTTGCCCACTCTGCGGAGCTTCGAAACAGGATTTTGAACCGATCGAATGAAGGTTCTCAAAGCTGTGGGGGTGATCGAATGGCGCAGGTTCCTGTCAAAACCATCATGGCGATACTGGTGAAGAACAGGAAAGAAGCGGCGGACAAAGTGCAGAAAATTCTCACAGCCTGGGGATGTTTGATCAAAACGCGTCTTGGCCTTCACGATGGGGTCTTGGACAACTGTTCCGAGGCGGGACTGATCGTTCTGGAACTTGTGGGAAGTCCAGAGCAACACAAAGAGCTGTGCGAAAAGTTGAACAAACTGCCCGGGGTGAAGGCAGACTACATGGAACTCTCTTTCGATGAAGAATAAAGCCCCCGCTAGGGGGCTTTATTGACGGAGGTGAGCTTGTGGAAAGGCAGGAAAAGATTGAAATTTTCAAGACGATCCTGAAAAGACTGCACCAGGGAGAGGACATCGAAACGCTCAAGAAAGAATTTGGTGAGATCATAGCGAGTTTACCACCCTTCGAGATACCCGCGATCGAGCAGGAACTTTTGAAGGAAGGAGAAATAACGGTCAGAGACATCGTGAAGATGTGCGATCTTCATGTTGAACTGTTCAGAGGAGCGGTCAGCGAAGCTGGTAGAGAGATTGAGAATTTGCCTTCGGGACATCCTTTGAGAAGCCTGTACGAGGAGAACAGACAGATCCTGAAAGATTCAGAAGTGCTTTCCCTGTTGAGCTCGAGCGCATTTTCTGTGGAAGATGGCAGGAAGAGCGAGTTTCTGAAGAAGTTGAAAGAGCTATTGGTTCAAATGAGAAAGATAGGCTTCACGCACTACACTCGAGAGGAGATGCTGGTCTTTCCGTATCTCGAAAGAAGGGGTATCACTGCGGTTCCGACAGTTCTGTGGTCCAAGCACGATGAAATAAGACTCAAGATGAAACTTGTACTGGAGCTTCTGGAGAATCAGAACAGCAATGAAAGACTGAAAAAGGAGATGCTCGAACTTTCCCAAATGGTCGCAGACATGGTTTTTAGAGAGAACAACATACTCTATCCAACGCTGAAGGTTCTGCTTTCCGAAGGTGAGTGGGTTGCGATAAAGATCTTTGAAGAGGAGATAGGTTATTACGGTATCGAGGTTAAAAACGAGTGGCAGCCTTCGCAGAAGCCCTTGCTTCCCTTCGAGATAGATCCAAGGTTGGACGAAGAAACCTTTAAGAAAATGCCCGAGGAAGTGAAAAGAGTTGCTGGTGAACTCAAACCGGACACGTACCAGATTCGAAAGGAAGGAGATCACGATCTTCAAACTGGATTTCTGAACAGAGAAGAGTTGATCGCACTCCTTAAAACACTGCCTCTGGACGTTACTTTCATCGACAGCAACGACAGGGTCAGGTTCTTCTCGCACGGTCGCAGGATATTCCACAGGGCTCCTACTGTCATTGGAAGGATGGTTCAGTTTTGCCATCCTCCAAGAAGCGTGCATATCGTCAACAGGATTCTCCAGTCTTTCAAAGAGGGCAGGAAGGACGTGGCAGAGTTCTGGATCAATCTGGCCGGCAGACTGGTGCACATCAGATATTTCCCTGTTCGAAATGAGGAAGGAAAATATCTCGGGACGCTCGAGCTTGTTCAGGAGGTTACGGAAATAAAGAAACTCGAAGGTGAGAAGAGGTTGCTGGACTGGAAAGACTGAAGACTAACCTTCGTTCAGAGATGGTCTGAGCCTTGTTTCCCACGATCTTGCGCTTTTTATGTCTTCGAACACGACGACTCCGACGATCTCATTGTTTCTGTAGAAGGCTTTCGTGTTGTCGTCGAGCCACTTTCCATCGCCTTCGAGTCGACCGATGATGGCTATCGGAAGGTCCGCAAATTTGAAGTATGAAGATCTGAAGTGGAAGTCGTACTCGCCAGGCTGGCCGTTCAAAACGTTCGCCAGCACCTTCGCCTGTTCCGTCGCCGCCCTGGCCGTTCCAGATATTTTCCCGTCGCACTCGGCACAGTCTCCCAGAGCGTAGATGTTCGGTGCGGATGTTCTGAACTTTCTGTCCACCAGGATGCCTTTGTTTACACTCAGGCCGCTCTCTCTCGCGAGAGCCGTCTCTGGAACGATGCCGATCGCGCAGAGCACCAGTCTGGCGGGAATTTCTTCCTTGTCCGTAACGACGATGTCTTTCTCAATCTTCTCGATATCCCTACTGAGGAAAAACTCCACTCCGTAGTTTTCAAGTCTTGTTTTTATCCTTTCGGTCAGTTCCTTATCCAGACCGAGCAAGGAGTTCGTCTTCTCGACGATTTTGACTTTGTAACCTTTCTTTGAAAGATTCCCTGCCAGTTCCAGACCTATGAATCCACCACCTATGATGAGCAGGTCCTTCTCTTTTTCAAGTCTCTCTTTTAATTTTTCCGCATCTTCCCACGTTCTCAACGTGAGTAGGTACTCTTCGCCTGCTATCGAAATTCGCCTTGGTCTTGCACCCGTTGCGAGGATTAAAACGTCGAATTCGATCGGCCCTGCGCTTGTGTGGAGAATGCGATCTTTGGGTTCGATTCCTTTTGCCTCAACGTTGAGAAGAAGTTTTATAGCCTTTTTCTCGTACCATTCCAGAGGGTAAGGAAAGATCTGTTCTTTCGCCATGTCACCGGCGATGTAATGGCTCATCATGGGTTTTGTGTAGTGTGGCAGATTTTCTTTCTCGACGATCGTCACCTCGTGATTTTCTGCCAGCCTTTTTGCAAGTTCGGTTCCAGCCGGTCCATCGCCAACGATCACGACTCTCATCGATATCACTCCAGCTCTTCGAGAAGCTGCTCGATAGATTGTTCGATCTTTCCTTCCTCGATCTTGCTCCCCTTCATTTCAACGAAAGAGATGAATCTGAGCTTGGAGTCCTTCAAAAGTTTTTTCACCGTGATCTCCACAGAGGCTGCCCAACCGTGAACGCCGAAGAAAACAACGGGTTTTTCGTAATTCGCCTTGTCCAGGATCTCGTACAGAACATGCCTCATCTTTGGATGAAGGTCTGCCTCGTAGGTGGAAACGCCGAAGATTAGGGCACGGCTGTCTGGAATGTCTTTGAGAATATCGCCTACAAAAGCTTCGCTCTCGTCGGAAAACCTGTGAACGGTGAGTTCGAAACCTCTGGATCGCAGGAGGTCCATCACTCTCTTCATAACGTTTTCGACAAAACCGTACATGGAATCGTATACAACGCAGATCTTTTTCTCCTTTGCCACACCGCTTGCAACATCCAGATAGTGTTGCAGGATCCTTTGGGGATCTTTTTTCCATACCAGCCCGTGTCCAGGGAGTATGGCCTTTATCTCGAGTGTGGATAACTTTTGTACGCCTTCAACGATGTAGTTTTTGTAATGGCCTATCACGTTGACGATGTACTTAGTGACGTACGGTAAGTATTCTTCAACGATCTTTTCGTTGGAATCATCGATAGTTGATGGAAGAGAATAGCCTCCCGCCACATCGCAGCCGAAGAGAATACCGTCCATGTATGTGACCATCGTGTCTGGCCAGTGAAGCCAGGGAGTCATAACGAAGTTGAATCTTCTATCTGCGATCTGCACCTCCTGATTGTCTGACACCGCTTGTACGTTCGTTATACCGTAGAAAGAATCGAGGAGCCTTTTGCCGAAGCTGGACGCGATGATCGTGGCTTTGTTCTCGTTGAGCTTCAGAATCTCGGGAAGTGTTCCGCTGTGGTCCGGTTCGGTGTGGTTGACAACGATGTGCGTGATCTGTTTGGGATCAACCAGGGAAGAGAGAGCTTCGACGAATTCGTGGGTGTAGTTCTTCTTCCAGCCGTCGATCAAAACGTTCGCACCGTTGAGCTTGATGAGATAGGCGTTGTAGCTTATGCCTTCTGGGATGTCCCAAACGGTCTCGAAGTACCTGATACGATCGTCGTCCATTCTGAGAATGTGAACCTCTGGATCTGTGAAAATCTGCTCAACCCAGACTTTAGGCATCAAAGCACCTCCGATGGAGTCCTTTAAAATTTTTACATTCTCACGGAAAATTCGATCTTTCCAGGTCCCATGTCAAAAGTTTGACCCAACGCGAGGACCGTGGCGAGTTCCAGGGGCAGATTGTTTTTGACGATCTTCTCGACGGTTTTCTTGACATCGTAAGGAACTTTCACGATGTGGGCCTGCACCGTTCCTCGCCTGACCTCCACGATCATGTAAGAAGCTCTGGGATCGGCGTCTTTCGGCCTTCCAACGCTGCCCGGGTTCAGGATGAGCTTTCCAGACACCCACCTGACCATAGGAATGTGCGTGTGCCCGTTCACGATAACATCTTCAGATGTCGATTGAGCGATCTTCTGCAGTCTTTCCGGATCGGTGTGCGGTGTGACGTACTCCAGAAGTTCGCTCAGAGGACTTCCATGAACCAGGAGAAACTTCACGTTCTCCACTTCAAAAGAAAGCCTTCTTGGAAGACTTTTTAGAAAATCCTTCACTTCCTGCGACGTGTGCTCGATGGTCCAGTTGAGCGAGATATCTCCAACCTCTGTCTCTCTCCCCGGTGCGTAGCTACAACCACAGCTCTGCCTGGAGTGCCCCACTCCATCGTCGTAGTTTCCCATGATCGTTTTGATGGCCCTCTTTTTGATCTCCTGAACCACATCTTCCGGGTCTGGTCCATAGCCGACCAGATCACCAAGGCAGAAGATCTCATCGACACCTTTTTTATCTATGTCCTCCAAAACGGCTTTCAACGCCTCTGAATTTCCATGAAGATCACCGAGGAATGCCAGACGCACCTTCATCGCCTCCAGGTTTTTCAGGTTTCACCGAAAGAGAGATCGAAACTTCTGTCTTTTTCTCGATTCTTCAACAGCTTCAGCAAGAAAGGAATGCCACGTTTGAAGATCATTCTCGGCGAAGAGTAGACATAATAATAAGCCTTGATGAAGATCTTGTTCAGTTCGGATGGGGAAAACCTTGGATGTTCGAAAACCAAATGGGTGCCGTCGAACAAAGAGAAATCTCTGGAAAGGAGCTTGTTTTTGAGATTTTCATAGAGCCTTGTTCCGGGATACGGAGTCAGGATCGAGAACTGTACGATGGACGCCTTCAATTTCTTGGCGAAACGGATGGTTTTCATGATCGTCTCCTTCGTGTCGTTGAGTGCACCGAGAACGAAGCTTGCGAACACATCGATCCTGTATTTCTTCAGGAGCTTAACGACTTCCAACGCGATCGAGCTTGACAAACCTTTTTTGTATTCTTTCAGAACATTGTCCTCCGCACTCTCGAAACCAATGAAGAGCATCTTACATCCGGACTTTGACATCGCTTCGAGCAGATCTTTCCTGTTCAAAAGCTCATCAGCCCGAGCGAAAGCCCACCAGCGAAAGTTGAGGTTCCTTTTCAACATCCCTTCACACAGTTTGATCGTTCTTTTCGTGTTCAGCGTGAAGTTGTCGTCGAAAAAGATCACCGAGCCATAACCCATCTTCTTGATGAGCTCGAGCTCCTCCAGCACGTTTTCCACACTCCGCTCTCTGATCCGGCGGCCCATGAATTGAGAAGCACTGCAGAATTCGCAGTCGAACGGACAACCACGCGATGTGACCATGCTCGTAGCGGGTCGGCCACTGAATTTCGTTTTGTAGAGCTTCACATTTTCTCTGTCCGGGAAAGGTAGCTCATCGAGGCTCTGCGCGAACTTGGGTGGTCTGGCAAAAATTTCACCTTCCGACAGATAGGCCAGACCATCTATTTGGGGATGCGGTTCTCCGTGCTCGAGCGATTCGAGTAACTGCAGGAAAGTGTGTTCTCCTTCGCCGAGAACAACGTAGTCGCAGATCCCTTCTTTAAGTATGCTCTCGTACTCGGCCGACGCATGAGGCCCGCCGAGCACCGTGATCGTTCCACGGTTCTTTGCTCTCAGTGCGATCTGTTTTGCAAGTGGAAACCTCGGCGTGTCTGTCGAGATACCCACAACATCGAAGTCTGAATAGTCGAATTTTTGCCAGTCAAATGGCTGAACGTTCATATCGATCAGCGTCACACAATGATTCGCGCGTTTCAAGACGGAACTGATGTACATCAAACCGAGCGGTGGATAGACTGCCCCGAGTCTGAAATAGTAACCTCTATGTGCAGGGTTGATCAGAAGAACTTTCATGCGAATCCCTCCTTGATTGCTATTATAAACGCACGGGTCAGATTTCAGTGAGCCTAATGATCGTCACTCATCGTGTGTTCACGCTTATTTTACTTCTTTGTTTACATTCTGTAGCCCTTTGGTTTAGCAATCGTCATAAGAGTCTGCTAATTTATCTTTCGGAGGTGTTAGCATGAGAAATCTCAACGAAAAGATGAAGGAAATTTTTGAAAGAACCATCGAGAGCATTAAAGGTAACAATCAGAACCTGCTCAAACCCGAGCACGTTCTTCTTGAAATCCTGTACGATGGCAACAACGAGGTAACGAAATTGCTTCAGGAACTCGGTGTCAACACGAACAGAATCGCGGAAGAACTCGAAGATAGCGTTGAATCACAGTACGGTGTATACTATGGCTTTTCAGATGAGGTTTACATCTCGAGAGAGCTTTCTTACGTCCTTGAGCTCGCAAAACGTGAAGCGAGGCTGTTCAACCAAAGGGAGGTTGGGCCCCTACACTTCTTGCTTGGCCTTCTGAGGGAAGGCAGATCTCAGGCTGCTCAGATTTTGAGGAATCACGGCGTAGACTACGAGAAGGTGCTGGAAAAAGCGAAGGAAAAAAGTGAGGAACTCGCCGGTGAGGGTTCCCCGCTGAGCCTGTACGCGACTGACCTGACCAAGATGGCGAAAGAAGGGAAGATCGGTCCCATCATAGGTCGGGACAAAGAGGTCGAGCGCGTCATAGAGATCTTGATGAGGAAGACAAAGAACAACCCGATCCTCATAGGGGATCCCGGTGTCGGAAAGACGGCCATTGTCGAGGGACTTGCTCAAAGGATTGTCGAAGGTAAGGTACCGGAGCAGTTGAAGAGCTTCAGAATACTCATGCTCGATCTTGGCAGAATGCTCGCAGGCACCAAGTACAGGGGAGAGTTCGAAGAGAGGTTGAAATCGTTCCTCGACGAGCTCATGAAACAGAAAGAAAACACGATCTTGTTCATAGATGAGATACACACTCTGGTTGGCGCCGGGGCGGCAGAGGGTGCGATCGATGCAGCCAACATGATGAAACCAGCGCTCGCTCGCGGTGACATAAGGGTCATAGGCGCCACAACGGTGGACGAGTACAGAAAGCACATAGAAAAGGACAAGGCACTCGCCAGAAGGTTCCAGCCCGTCCTGATCAAAGAACCTTCGATAGAAGAAACGATCGAGATCTTGAAGGGTTTGAAAAAGACCTACGAGGATCATCACAAGGTGAGGATAGATGACGGGGCAATCGAGGCAGCAGCGAAACTCTCGTCGAGGTACATCACCGACAGGTTCCTGCCGGACAAGGCCATCGACCTGATCGACGAGGCGGCTGCGAGGGTGAAGATGGCTTCAACGAAACAAACGAAGGACGAAAAGAAGATCCAGGAGCTGGAGAAGAGAATGAAGGAACTTGAGGAGAAGATCGACGAATACACCGTCAAGTCCATGTACAAAGAAGCTGCGGAACTCAAGAAGGAATTGTTCAAACTGAAGAGTGAGTATGACTTCTTGACGAGTGGAAAACCCACCGTCACCGCCGAAAAGATCGCTGAGATTGTGGAGTCCTGGACGGGAGTTCCCGTGTCCAAGATGGTGGAGTCCGAGAAAGAAAAGCTGCTGAATCTGGAAAAGATCATCCACGAAAGGTTGGTCGATCAGGAAGAAGCCGTCAGTCTCGTTGCCGACGCGATTAGAAAGGCCCGGGCTGGCATCAAGGATCCCAACAGGCCGGTCGGAACCTTCCTGTTCTTGGGGCCGACGGGCGTGGGTAAAACGGAGCTTGCCAAAACTCTGGCGGAAGTGCTGTTCGGTACTGAGAACGCCCTGATAAGAATCGATATGACCGAATACATGGAGAAGCACAGCGTCTCAAGGCTCATAGGAGCGCCACCGGGATACGTCGGCTACGAAGAGGGAGGCCAGCTCACTGAGGCGGTTCGCAGAAGACCGTACTCCGTGGTCCTGATGGATGAAATTGAGAAAGCGCATCCGGATGTGTTCAACATCCTGTTGCAGATCATGGACGATGGAAGGCTCACAGATTCGAAAGGAAACGTGGTCGATTTTAGAAACACCATAATCATCATGACGAGCAACATCGCGAGCGATTTGATACTCGAGTACGTACGACACGGTAAAAGATTCGAAGAACTCGAAGAGCGCGTGCGCGAAGAGCTGAAACGTTACTTCAGACCGGAATTCATCAACAGACTGGATCACGTGATCGTGTTCAAACCTCTGACGAAGGAGCACATGAAGCAGATCGTTGAGATAATGATCAAGAAGCTCGGTTCGAGGTTGAAAGACAAAAGCATAGAACTCGTCATAACCGAAGAGGCCAAAGAATACCTTGCAGAGAAGGGGCACGATCCGATCTTTGGGGCAAGACCTCTGAGGAGGCTCATAGAGAAAGAAATCGAGACACCGCTTGCGAAGATGATCATCGCTGGAGAGGTGAAAGAGGGCCAGACTGTTCGCGTCGATTACAACGATGGGGCGTTGAAACTGGAAGTCGCCAGAGAACTGGTCAAAAAAGAATGAAGAGGAGCGTTCCGCTCCTCTTTTTTTTACAGGAATTCCGCTATCTCCGAGATCTCTCGCCTATTTCTTGGGCTTCTTTCCAGCTCGAGATGTTTCTCGTTCAGCTGTTCGAACCTTCCCCATTTCCCCACGGCGATCAGCGTTACGATGCGTCCATCGATACCGAACAGTTCCTTCACCTTGATAGGATCGTAACCCGCCACCGGGTGTGCCACCAGGCCCATCTGAGTCGCCTGAACCAGGAGAAAACCCACAGCCAAACCCGTGTCGAACAGAGCATAATTTCTATCGTCGCTCAGCTGACAATCGAAGTCGTCTCTTGTGTGAACGATGATGAGCGCCGGGGCGTACTTCATCCAGTAGTTTCCAGAAGACAGTGCCTCATGGAGCTTTTTCAGGTTTTCCTTCGATCTCACCACAACAAATCTCCAGGGCTGTTTGTTGAAGCATGAAGGAGCAAGGTGTGCGGCTTCTATCAGCCTCAGAAGCTTTTCGTCTTCTATTGGATCGTTTCTCAAGCCTCTGAATGCCCTTCTTTGAAGGATCGAAGGATTGATGGAAAAATCTTCTTCCTTGATCTTTCTGTAAACTTCGAGCACCTGTCGGGCATGACCATCCACCTTGACGTTGATCCATTCCTTTCTGATTCGTCCCCAGGGATCGAGAATGAAAGTGGAGCGGATCAGCTTTCCGTCCTTCACGATCCCAAGTGCCTGCGCCAGTTCTTTCTTCGAATCGGAAAGCAACTTAAATTTGAGACCGTATTTCTTCCTGAAAGATGATAAGGCTTTCACTGAGCCTGGTGACACGCCGATGATGTGGCCGTCAAACTGCTCAAACAGCTCGTTGAACTGCTGAGCTTCCAGCGTGCAGCCTGACGTTCCAGCTTTGGGATAGAAGTAGATCACCGAATAATTTCCAAGAAGATCTTGAAAGGTGAACGGTTGACCTTCTTCGTCCAGAAGCGAAAATTCGAATATTTTCTTCACATCGTAACCTCCCTTATCCATCGTTGTAGACTTTCTTTGAAACACACTGATTCAGTTCACAAAGATTCACTCTCATTCTGTGTTTTTGCCCTCTTTCTGAGGAGAGTAAGCATTGCCACAAATTGGCCGACCACAACAATAACGGCGATAACAACCAAGGCGACGAATTTCCGTTTCGTCTTAGCTGTTTCTTCCTTCAACTTAGATATCTCTTTGTCCTTGGTGGAAATTTGGTTTTTCAACGAGTCTACCTGCGCGTTCTTTTTCGAGACCAAGTCTTCCAGTGTGACAATCTCCTTTTCAAGATTCCCAATCTTCCCATCTTTGTCGCGGATCTGATCTTTCATGGTTTCAATTTGACTGTCTTTTTGGAAAAGAACCGCCATGAGACTGACGATTTCGCTGTTCCGTTTTTCCAGTTCGCTTCTTAGATCCTTTATCTCGGCCTCCTTCGAAGCGATTGTGGCTTTCAGTTCTTCGATCTGTTGTTGTTTCTGCAAAAGGATGGCATTAAGGTTATCAATTTCGCCCTTCAACTTGTTAACTTCGTTGCTTCGCTCTTCCAGCTTGTTTTTTTAGATCCTCTATCTCCAATTCCTTGGACGAAATCAAATCCTTCAACTCCATGACTTGCTTCTGCGTCTCGTCCAAGACGGCCTCAAGACTATTGATCCTGTCTTTCAGTTCGTTCACTTCGTTTTCCTTCCCAGAGATCTCATTTTCCAACTCTCCTACCTTGCTTTCCAGATTGATCTTCAATTGCTCGAGATCGTTTATCTTCAGTTCTTTTCGAGCCACCTCATTCTCGAGTTTGCTAATCAACTCTTTGAAGATAGACTCGTTGTTCGGTATTAAAGTATCGAAAAGGTACCTAAAAACGTCTCTTAGAGTGTCTACGTAATTATTATAGCCAACAATTGTGTGTAGCTCTGAATCGAGCATTCATTCGAATTGGTAATAGCTGTCTTTTTCAAAATCATAAACTTTCTTTGTTCCACCAGAGAAGAAGGAACCTGCCAGAGCGGCCAGAAGTAGAGCGATCAAAAATCTTTTCACAGCGAACATTCCCCACGGTATTTTCGAGCAGATTATACCTCACTCCGAATTTCCAGCCACCTGTAAGCGATGCATGTCTTGTTGTCTCTGGAAGCTGCCAGCTGTTCTTGGATATTAGCGAGCACACCCGTGGCAACGGAGTTGGCGTAGATTCTGTTATCGAAACCTTCCGCGATCTTCGAAAATCCTACAACCACACGGTTGGGTTCATCCCTGACGAACCTCTCTTCACCGAGGACAACCGTGGAAGGGGTCATTCTCCATCTGTGTCTCTGAATGGCGTTTTCGTTCAGGACCAGCAGCAAGTCAATGCGATCGATGTTGGCGTACACGGCTGTGCATGAAATTCTCAGCGAGGTGGAGTTGTTTCCCCCTCGAACTCGAGACACGTATTCTTTCGTCGCAAATACGTAAAGACTGGAGTCTTTCACGGTACCGGACAGCAACTGTTCAACCGCCTGGATGCCCTGTCCAGCACCGCTTATCACGACACTGAGCTCGTTCAGCCTGTACACGTTTACACCTCCAGCATATTCCTAATTGGTTCAATATGAAACACGTGAACGCATTGACCGGACAATCAGCTCAGCAACCAGACGTTTTCGATGAACACTCTCTTCAAGCCCTTTGCTCTTGCTGCTTCGAAAACTCTTTTCATCTGTTCTCTGCTCGTTGTTGAAACATCGTGCACGAGGTGTTGAGGGGCAAAAGCGAGAAGAACATAGGGTATATTCTCATCGATCTGTGCGAGAAAGCCCGCGATGCCGCCAACTTCAACCTCGTCGATGTAGTGGGGAACGATCAAGCTGCTCACCACAAGCAGAGGAGGTTCCTTTCTATCGTCCATGCTGTGTATCAGTCTCACGTTTTCCTTCAGTCTCTGGATGGCTTTTTCTCCGTTCACACCGGTCAGTGCCTCGTACACGGTTGGACTGAACGCTTTCCAGTCAATCTTGATGATTCCGCCCGTTTCAAAACTTATTGATGCCATCTGTTTTGCGATCGATTCGTTCATCGAGCCGTTCGTCTCCCAGCAGATTCTCTTCTTGATCTTGCCCGATGCCCTCAACGTGAAACTTGACCATGGCAATGGATCTCCGCCGAAATAGCAGACGCAACTGATCCTTCCTTCATCGGCAATTCGAACGAATTCTTCCAGAGACACGCGTTCTCCGTCCTTCAGCTTTCCTTCTGAAAGCATGTACTTGTGGTCTATGTTCTGACAGAAGAGACAGTCCAGGTTGCAACCTGAGAAGAACACGGCCAGGTTGTAGAAACCTCTGTGCTCCTTCTCCGGACACACGGGCAGGGCAACACAGTTCGTTGGGTGTGGATCGAGATACCATCGAAGATAAGCCTCGTCAAAACGTTTCGTGATAGGGATCAGTTTTCCGTCTTCGTTGTGCACCACGCCACAGTAACCCGACCTACCAGCGGGAATCTCGCATTCGTTGATGCACAGAAAACATTTCTTACCACCGCGTGGTATGGAAGTGGGGAAATCGATCGATCGGCGCCATCTGTTTCGAACGTTTCTCACAAACTTGAGTGCTTCAGCAGGTCTATTCCTCAGGCAGTTAACACAAACTCGAATGGATGAACTTATGAGCTCTGATTCGAAACCGCACAGAACGCAGCGTTTCTCTACAGAAGCTTCTAACATTTCCTACCACGGCAAGGCGAGCTTACCCATGACGCAGTTTCTTCGAGCCCCTGTCACGATCCTGGATGGTGCCAGAGCTCTGACGAACAACTCACCCAGAAAGGCGATCGCCATCGCTTCGCGAAAATCTATCAGTTTCTTTTCGGGAATCTTCACCTCGAATCCAAGTTTGCGCAACTCGTCGACGAGAGTCTGGTTGTAAGCTCCCCCACCCGTGACGAACAATCTCTTGACGTGAGGTAGATGCACAGCCAGGTTCTCTTTCACCATGAGGGCCGTGAAACTCACGATTGTTCTCAAAAGATCTTTTGGATGTAGCAATTTCGTGGCTCCGACCTCTTTTAGAAAGCTAATGTTGTAAACTTCCCTTCCCGTTGTCTTCGGAGGTCGTCTGTCGATGTATTTTCTTTCGTGTTCCAGCATTCTTTCGAGTAGGTTATCGTTGACCCTGCCTTCTCTGGAGAGGGAGCCTCCTTCGTCGAAATTTCTGTTGAGAAAATTTCGCACCACGATGTCTATCAAGCAGTTGCCCGGACCTGTGTCGAAGGCGATGAGCTCACCGTGAGCATCGATGGCGGTGACGTTCGCTATACCACCGATGTTCAGCACGGCCGTGGAAGCGTCTGAACCTATCAGGAAAGCCCAGTCAAAGTAGGCGCTGATGGGGGCACCTTCACCCGAAAGCGCGACATCTTTGGTCCTGAAGCTATGTACGATCGGTTTTTGCAACTCTACCGCGAGTACGTCCGCTTCTCCAAGTTGCAGTGTTGCTCCCTGAGCGGGTGCGTGCCAGACGGTCTGGCCATGGTAGGCAACGAAATCGCAGTAAAAGTCGAAGGATTTCACGATCTCGGCGTGCTTTCTCGCGATCTCGTAGTTGAGAAGTGTTACGTACTCGACGTTCGAAGAGTGCTTATCGTACGCTTTGATTATCTTCTCTCTGAACGTCGGCTCGTAACTCACGCTGACCGCGTTCATGAGCTCGAAGCTCAGCTGTTTTCTCCAAAAAAAGCGTACCTGAGCTATGTCCAGGCCATCTGCGGAGGTACCGGACATCAAACCCAAAACGATGTGCTCTTTTTTCTCGAACAGGCCTGTTAGTTTTTTCCAGTCACCGAGTCTCGCAAACTGATCCATCGGATCATTCCCCCAGTCTGGTTCGAAACACGTCTTTGACGATCGCGAAGAACCCGTCCAGATCGTCCAGCCTGTAAAGGTTAGTCTTCACCTTGAGATCGCTCGAACCGAATCCTTCAGGGCCTTCGAACCTTTTCGAAAGCGCTGAGGATATCTCTTCTTCGAGCCTCTGTTCGGATGACAGCATGATCACGCCCACAATTTTTGCATGCTGGAGCAGATAGTCTATGTGCCAGTGCGCTTTCTTACGTTTTCGTAGATGTCTCTTGACTCTTGCCGAAAGATCACTCATTCCAGAACCCACGTAAGCATACAGTCCTGCCTCGAGGATCCATCGATCTTTTATGGCGGTACGCTGATCCAGTTTCAAAAGCAAAAGATAACTGCCCTTCATGAGACCAGACTCATGTACCTTTCAAAGCCATCGGGGGCGATCGTCACCACGCGTGCATCTTCTGGGAGCTCTCGAGCGATCCTCATCGCGACGGCAACGTTTGCACCACTGGAAATGCCAACTGATAGCGCTTCTCTTTTCATCAGAAACATCATCGTCTGGAAGGCCTCTTCGTCTTCGACAGTTTCTATTCTATCAATTACGGACAGATCCAGGATCTTGGGAACAAATCCTGCTCCAATGCCCTGAATTCGATGTTTGCCGGAAACGCCTCTGGAAAGAACGGCTGAACTCGCAGGTTCCACCGCAACGATTTTCACTCTGTCTTTGTAGATCTTTTTCAGGACTCTCCCAACACCGCTGATCGTTCCACCTGTTCCTACACCCGCAACGAAGGCGTCGATTCTGTAATTCATTTGAGAGAGTATCTCATGTGCCGTAGTGAGTTCGTGTGCCAGGACGTTGTAAGGATTTTCAAACTGATTGGGCATGTAAGCACCTAACGTGTCAACGATCTCGTTCGCCTTTTCTATGGCGCCGCTCATACCACGTTCTGCGGGCGTCAAGATCACCTCTGCGCCGTAACTTTTCAACAGTTTCACTCTCTCCTGACTCACACTTTCCGGCATCGTCAGAATCACCCGAAAACTCTTCAATACGCCTATCGCCGCCAGGGCGATCCCGGTGTTGCCGCTCGTCGGTTCGACCACGATTCCATGCTTTATGAGTCCTTTTTTCTCGGCGGCCTCGATCATGAAAGTGGCGGGCCTATCTTTCACGCTGCCCCAGGGGTTGTTTTTCTCGATCTTGAGGAACACCCTTGGTTCTGTGGTCAACCTCACCATCGGTGTGTTGCCGACCAGGTTCAGCACTGTCATCCCTCCTCAAAATTCTCGCGGGAATCCCAACGGCGAGTGAATCTTCTGGAACGTCTCTCAGAACCACGGCGTTGGCCCCGATGACGGCGTTGTCACCAACTTTTATAGGGCCGAGTATCTTCGCTCCAGCCCCGATGAAAACATTCCGCCCAACATCAGGATGCCTCTTACCAGAGCAGATGTGTTTCGCCCCAAGAGTTACGCCGTGATAAATCACAGTGCCACTCTTGACACTTGCCGTCGCGCCGATGACCACACCGATACCGTGGTCTATGACCACGCCGGGTTCGATCTCTGCGGCCGGGTGAATATCCATCGAAAACAGCACGCGGTTGAGGTAGTGAAACAGATACGCCAGGGGATAGATTTTCCAGTGATAGAAAAGGTGGGAAAGTCTGTAGAGGGTCAAACCGTGGAAGGAAGCGTTGAAGAAGATCAGCTGAAACACATTCTTCGTTGCAGGATCCAGACGCAGATACGCCCTGAGATCCTGCCTGATGGCGTCTACAAGATGACGCACCCCACAAGCATAAAAACACCTCCCAATCAAATTCTGGTTCCAGAATAGCAGAACTTTCCTGCTGACACATTAAGGAACGGTTATAATCAGATCAGGACACGAACAACTGCAGCTTTGGATATCCTTTTTCGAGAGGACAGGGAGGAATCGTTGTGATCAAGAACATCGTCTTCGATCTCGGCAGAGTGCTTCTGGAATGGGAGCCGTACCAATACATGCTCGAGAACTTTCCCAAACATGTTGCGGACGAGATGAACGAAAAGATCTTTGAAAGCAGAGATTTTTGGCTCATGGACAGGGGTTTGATGAACGAAGATCAGTTGTGGCAAAAGAAAATGGAGGAACTTCCACATCTTAAAGAATACATCCTGCACATGAAGGAAGCTGTACCAAAGCTTTTGAGACCGATAGAGAAGAACACAAGACTGCTACCAAAGCTCAAAGAGAAGGGTTTCAGACTCTACGTGCTTTCCAACTTCAGCGAGAAGCATTTCGACATGGTGTGGAAGAAGTTCGACTTTTTTAAATACTTCGACGGCATGGTCATCTCCTCGCACGTGAAGCTGGCCAAGCCTGAGAAAGAGATCTTCCTCGAGCTGATGAGACGATACGAGTTGAAGCCAGAGGAAAGCGTCTTCATAGACGATAAACTTGAAAACATCGAAACGGCTCGAGCGTTGAATTTCAGGGTCATACACCTGACGGACCAGATGGATCTGGAAGAAGAGCTGCGGAAGATTTTGAAGTTCTGAGATTGAGTTCAAATAGCCGATAGCACTTTTCGGCGTTATGGCCGAGTTGGGGGTGAAGTCATGAGAAAATTTCTGTGTGTGCTGCTGATTGTGGCAGGTCTCAGTGTCTTTGCTGACATGTTCGTCAACTTCGATTCTTTTCTCGGAATGGGTGTTTTTCAGCGGTTGACCCTCGAGGGTGAAGAAAAACAGATCGATGCGCTCACCAGCTACGGTGTGCAGTTTAGCTTCGATTATGGTTTGCACAGAGGCTTGAGGTTCGGAGCGATTGTGTCTTCGCAGAATTTTTCAGTGCGGTTCGAAGGTGAGAGTCACAACTTTGGACTCTTTTGCCTGGGATTCGAAGGCACGTTCGCGATGGACTTTCTGGACATCGTGCTACAGATATCCGGTGAGGGACACTGGGTGCTGGCGTCCATTGCGTGTCAGGATGGAAAGTTGTCACAGGCCGATTACACCGGTAATCTGTTCGCGGGAAAGGTGTTGTTCGAAAAGTTCCTGAGCGAAAATTTGTCAGTGGCAGTCGGCGGAGGGCTCAAGTATCTTCTGGCGAAGAACACGACGTTGGCGATGGACCTCACTGGGATCATTCCGTACGCGGTGCTCAGGATCGGCTATTCTTTCTAATGCTTTTTTAATCCCCCCGGTGTAGAAGTTCCAGTGAAGGGGGGATCACCGCATGAAATTTCTCACGGTCCTGTTGGTGTGTCTTGGTGTGCTCGCGTCCGCACAGATTCGTGATTGGGACATCAGCAGTATAAGCCGCATGTCGAAACTTGCTGTCAGGCCAGATATGCTCGTATTCTTCTCAGGTCTTCCTCAGGAGAAAAGCGTCCTGATCTACAACTTCGGCAACGCTCCCGCAAAGTGGAGTCTGGGTCCGGCATCGAAATTCTTGAAAATCGACACCTCGCAGGTTCCCAATCCGCTGCCGCCAATGATGGGTGGCACTCTCAAAGTGAGCGTCGTGTGGGACCTGGTACCGACTGAAGCGGCGACGGTCGAAAAGCCTGGAACGCTCAAAGCGTTGCTCGAGAAGTTACTTGGAGTCGATATACCAGAAAGGTACAAACACTTCGGCGTGGGTCTGTTCAGCATTTCGAACCAGACAAACCCGGGTTATCACATCGTGACGGTCTTCACAATCATGTACTGAGATCGCTTCCGGCGCCCTTGAGGAGATCTGCTACAGCCTGGGCCTTCGCGAGGGCGCTTTTGAAACTCTTTGAGGCTTCCTGTGAGACCTTCACCGCTCTTTCAAGGGCGACCATTCTTTCTTCACCTTTCAGCAAATAAAAGATGAGCACGGCATCGAACACGTCTCCACAGCCCGTCGTGTAAGGATGAACAGAACCATCACCTGCGATGTAAAGCTCTTTCCACCTTGCGCCGCGTGGTCCCATCTTGACCACATCGCATGTGAGTGTTTCACATTGTGACTCGTTGCCTATCAGGATCAAATCTTTGTGCAAGGATCTGATGTAGTCGCTCAGGATGCGTCTGGGACCTGCGTCGAGAAAAACCTTTCCGTGGAAATTTTTCAGGAAACGCTCTATGGTTCGTCTGGGAATTTCAGTATTGATGAACGCGAATGAGCATTCACAAACAGCGTCCCAGTCTATGTCTACGTCCAGATCGTTAACACCACGCTTGACCGCTATGGTTTTGTCGTTGAAAGATATGTGTAGAGCCGTTTCTCCGCTCTTTCGCTTGATGTGACTGGTGTCGAAGCCGAGCTGCTGGAGTTTGCTGAGAAAGAAAGTTCCTCTGTGATCTTCTCCCACGTTCGAGAAGAAGAGAACTTCAAACCGAAGTCGGTGAAGTGCAAATGCCACATTAAAACCAGAACCGCCACATTCTTCGAGAATTTCACATCTGTGCGGCTCGTCACCGTATATGTAGATGTCTATGAAACTTCCTCCAACGACGGCGATCTTGGGATTCATCAAGAATATGATACACCCAGCGAGAAGTCGGTTGAAAAATCGAAACGACGATCCTCATAAACCAGACTGTTTCCATCTAGCTCACTTCAGATTCAGGATAAAGAGATCGAAGCTGGAGTTACTGTCACACTGGATTTTGAATCGATCGCACATGTGCAGAGCGGAGCCCAAAAACTAAAACATGGTTGAGGTTAACCACTTATGTAAAGGTTTCAGAATACATTTTCAATTCCACCAGCGTGTCTCACCCCGTCAGGTGAGAGTTTCTATTTCGAGATGAGATTTGTTTGAACCCTCGGCTGGTTGCCTTAACGGTATAATAAATGGGAAGGTGAGAAGATGCGGGTCAGATTTTCGAACCTCGCCGATGCGATGGTTGGTCTGAAAGAGATCGAGGTCAAACCCGGAAAGAAGGAAGAGATCTTCGATCAGATCTCGAAAGCTTCTGGTAAAAGAGTGAGGCTGGACGTGAACGATGACAGTGCCTACCTCGTGGTGGAACAGGATGGCTCGGTGAGAAAGAGCTGGGTCATCGCGTTGCTGAACGGTGTGAACGTGGTCGACCTTTCACCTTCAAGTGTTTGGGACGGAGAACTGGTCATCTTCGTTCCCGTCAGTGGTGGCTGAGATGTTTCAGCGTCACAGCCAGTTGCTCGGTGATTGTCTGAAAAGGCTCTTCAGTGCCAAGGTTCTGGTGGCCGGTGTTGGTGGGCTCGGTTGTACAGTCTCTTCGCTCCTGGTTCGTCTCGGTGTCGGTCACGTCTATCTGCTCGACAGTGGTGTTGTGGATGAACCGGATCTGAACAGGCAGATCCTCTACGACAGGTCTGATCTTGGCCAAAGAAAAGTGGAGGTTGCACAGAAAAAGCTCTGTCAGATAAATCCACACTGTGAAATAGTTCCGATGCATATGAGGATCGATCCCGATTTCTGTCTTCCTTCTGTTGATGTGGTGATCGATTGTCTGGACAATTTCGAGTCGAAGTTCACCCTCGATATTCTCTGCGAGAAAAAACAAATTCCGCTCGTCCACGCGGGTGTTGAAGGATTCTCTGGCCAGCTGATGAACGTTCTGCCAGGTTCTGTCAGATTGAGACAGATCTTTTCGGCTGCTCCAAAAGAGGGTGCGATCAGGCAGGTTTATCCACCTCTGGTGACTTTGATCGCTTCGCTGCAGGTGAACGAAGCAGTCAAGTTGATCTGTGGCGATGTGACGGGCCTGGTGAACGAGCTGATGTTGATAGATCTTGCCTCGATGAGGTTTGAGAGGATAAAGATCCGAGGTGGTGCGAATTGAAGAGAATTCTTGTGACGATCTACTTTCTTGTCTCGGCGGTCATCTACGTCGTCATACTGGGCGCGCTGGTGTTGTTTCTCGGATGGATCTTGAAACTGTTCGTTGGTGAGCAAAGGGCAAGGAGGTTCGTTCTCAAACAGGTGAAGCTCTTTGGTAGAAACACGTTCAGGTTCATGTTCTGCAAGGTGATCGCTCAGGGTCTGGAGAACTACAGACCCGACACCAACTATATCGTCACGCCGAACCACCAGAGCTTGATGGACATACCACTGATACTGGGCTACGTCGATCCCATGCCAATGGTCGCGAAAAAAGAGCTGGCGTGGGTGCCGGGTGTCAGCTGGTACGTCAAATTCTTGAAAGGCATCTTTTTGGACAGGAAGAACCCCGCTGAAGGTGCGCAAGTCATAAAGAAGATCATGAAGCTGCTGAAAGATGGGGAATCTTTCTTGATCTTTCCGGAGGGCACAAGGAGCGAGGACGGTTCGGTTCGCGAATTCAAAACGGCTGTTTTCAAGGTGGCAAAGAAGCTCGGAGTGAAAGTGCTGCCTGTCTCCATATGGGGTACAATGTTCTTGGTGCCGAAGAAGAGTCTCGTCCTCAACCCGGGCACCGTTTTGATGAAGGTTCATCCACCGATCGATCCCGATCAGTTCGAGAACGAGGTCGAACTGGCGAAAGCGGTCGAAAACATCGTCAGGGCTGGAGTGGAGGAACTCAGGAGTTCCCACAGGGGGTGATTTCGATGAGGAAGGCTTGGGTCAAGGCGCTCGTCCTCGACAAAGTGCACAACTCTCCTGTCGTGATTCTAGGCATTGAAGGTACGAGTAAGGTCTTGCCGATCTGGATCGGTGCGTGCGAAGCCAACGCGTTGGCCATGAGTCTGGAAGGGTTCGAGTTTCCAAGACCACTGACTCACGATCTGATACTCAACCTGCTTGACGCGCTCGATGCGAAGCTGGAGAGAATCGTCATACACAGTGTCAAGGAGAACATTTACTACGCCACGCTGGTCATAAGAGATCTGGCGGCAATCGAGGGAGAAGAAGAAGAGTCAGAAGATCACGCGATCATAGAGATGGATGCGAGGCCTTCAGATTCCATAGTGCTTGCAGTCAAGAAAAATGTGCCCATTTATGTGAGCAACGAGATCGTGGATGAGCACGCCATAGATCTTGAAATGTCCGAAGAGGCGAGCGACGAGGAGTTTAAGAAATTCGTTGAGAACCTCGACATCGACACGTTCAAGAAGATGTTGAGGGATGAGCCAAAAGAGGAAGATGAGGAAGACAGAGACTGAATTTTTGAAAGAGTTCGAAGAACTTTTGCAAAAAGAGATGAAGGAAGCTTGCTGCAGGGTGGAGCGGGCGATGGCTTACAGCGTTCTGACACCCGGTAAAAGGCTCCGTCCGCTCCTTATTTGGTCGATCTGCAACGATCTGAACGTGCCGAAGGATCTTGTCTGGCATCCGGCGCTCGCTGTGGAACTGTTCCACACGGCGTCTTTGATTCACGACGATTTACCACAGATCGACGATTCTCCTTTGAGGAGAGGAAAGCCTTCGTGCCACGTGGTTTTTGGTAATGACACGGCCATCCTCGCGGGGGATGGTCTCATGCTGAGAGCGTTCCGCGTGCTGAGCGATTCTTCCGCCGAACCGAGAAAGAAGGAAATGCTGTTTCGGTACTTCTCTCGTTCGACCTACCAAGTACTCGTTGGAGAGGCCCTAGATGTGGAGTACACAGGTGCAAGTCCGAACCTTGGCGAAGTACTGAGAATGTACACCAAGAAAACGGGTGCTCTTTTTTCGTTCTGCTTCGCCACCGGGCCGATACTCGCAGGTAAATTCGATCTTGCCGAGAGGTTTTCGAAACTCGGCGAAGCTCTTGGAATATGGTTTCAGATTCGGGACGACATCAAAGATGTGTGTGGTGATGAGAACAAACTTGGCAAGCCCGTCGGCAGGGATGTGGCGCTCGGTAAACCTACCGTTGTGAAGATCCTCAATCTTGAGCAAAGCAAGGTTTTCGCCGATAAGTTATTGAGGTCTGTAATGCACCAGCTCGAGAAGCTGAAGCTCAACAGTGTGCGCCAATTGCTCGAGGATCTGGCGAAAAGGTGAAAAGATGAAGTTCTCTGAACTGTTCCTCTCGATCTTCAGAAGAAGATTGCTCTTGATAGCTATCTTCGTGGTGGTCGCAGTTGTCGCGGCGATTTTTTTGTGGAGGTTCTTTGCAAGCAGGAACGTCGTGCTGAGCGGGACAAGAGAGGAAGCTTCAGTTCCCCTGTCTATCGTTGCACCGGATGGTACGTACGGCGTTAGGAAGAGTTTCGTCGTGAAACGCATTCCGAGAGAGACTCTGCCGCAGACAATCTCGAGCGTGTTTGTTGGTGATCTCTATGATGTGTCTCCCTCGGACGGCGTTGACGAGTTTGCGATGAGACCCATCAGGATCGTCTACAGGCTACCAAGAGACCTCTATCTCGGTGCAGATTATGCCAACGTGAGACTGGCCTACGTTCCAGATCCCGGCCAGCCCATCTACAGGGTCTTCGGTGGGGCGTCAATGGGCGTTGATGAAAAGGGGCCATACGTTGAGGCACAGGCATTCCACACATCGATGATCGGTTTAATCGCGGACGTTCCAGAGAAACAGAAGCTCGGCCTCCAGTTGTTGATCGAGAGATCAAAAAGCACAGAACCTGTTCTTCTGCTCGTGCCAGATATGGACAGAGGCTTCCTTGGTTTTGTGAATTCCTCTCACGATTCGGCGAACTTCTGGATCGAACTCTTTCCAAACAGAACAATCATGTACTACGACTATCCCATTGCGGGTACACGTTCAGTTTCGTACATGAACTCCTTTCGCAGTTTTGCGCAGACCAGAATGCCGAGTTATTTGCTTTTCGAAGCGGAAAAACTCGCTATGGAACTGGTGAGACTTGGAAACTTTGACTTCGATATCGTCGCGCACGGCGTCGGAGCCATCATAGCAAGGCTCGCGGTGGAACTGCATCCGGAGGTCAAGAACGTTCGAAGTTTGGTTCTCGTGAGTCCGCCCAATAGAGGGACCAATGTCGTTAATCCCCTCTACTATGGTACGTTGCTCTACAGAAAAGACTCTCAGGTTGTGGCGAGCAACTTCGGTGTCGATCGTTTCATGGTGGATGCGATGAAATCTCATCTGCTGTACTATCTCGAAGCGCTCGGTCCCATTTACGGAGAGATCCTCACCGGTTCGGAACTGTTGAAGAAACTCGACGGGACTGCGAGAAAAGATGTGAGGTACCTCGTCGCGGTGGGAAACTCGCCTCCGGCCTCGATTGATGTTGGAGGAACCCAGCTTGAAGTGTTCTATCCCGAGCTGGTTGCTGGCAAAGGCGATGGTGTGGTGAGTCACAATAGCGCCTTTTTAGAAGGAACACAGAAACTCGTTCTGAAAGGTTCTTTCTTTGATTGTTACCTCGATCCGGTTTTTCACGATACATTGAAGAAGTTTCTCGCAGAAACGCGTATCGAGGTTCCAGAGTACACCGAGGAAACCTACCCGGAAAGATCTCCTCAGGCTCAGCAAACAGAAAGAATAGTTAAACAGGAGCAGACTGCTCAGTCAACCACGGCCCAAGCCAAGAAAGAAGAGACCGTTCAAAGGCGTGTCACTCTACCAGGCAGGTTTGAACGCTCGGAACTTTTCACGAAGATCGAAACGCTGAACCTGGGCAACGTTTCAAGCGTTCATTTTGCTGCGGGAAGGCTCTTCTACGTGCTCAGCGATGGTCTCTACAGCGAAGGAAAAAGGGTGAAGTCCGGCACGATTCGCTATGTACACTCGTTCAAAACGGGTTTGGGCTTCGTTTCGAACGAGAGTGCGTATTTCTTTGACGGAAGCAGGATGCTGGAACTTGCGAAGATAAACACAGCGAACACAGAGGATGTTTTGGTCACTGAGAATGGTGTGTTTGCGCTGCTGAGGGTGAAGGAGGGTCTGGTCCTTGCACGATGGGAGAATGGCTGGAAAGTGGTTCAAAGTGTCTCAGGAGTCTATGGAAGGTTCATGGGAGGTCCTTCGACTCTGTTGATGACCAACAAAGAGATTTACGAGTTCTCCGGTGAGAAACTGAGGAAACTGCTCGATGCATCGAGGCTGAAGATCGAGGGAAGGTCAATCGATTTCACAAGCTGTTTGCTGGTGTCGGATCTGTTGCTTGTGGGGTTGAGAAGCTACAGCTTGCTCGTCTACGATCTCAAGAATGGAACATATGTTTGGGGTACAGAAGGATGGATCGATCCGAAGCGATTCTTTCTTCTGGACAATGCGGTGCTGATATGTGGTACCACGAGTCTGTTCGTGTTTGATCTTTCCAAGCTCACTTTGAGATCGACCTATCATTCTTTTCCGAATGCGGTGGAAGATATCGCGGTTGGAGCTAACAAGATCTATGTTCTTTCGCAATCGCGTGTGGAGGTGTATAAATTGAAGTGAGGGATGGCTGATGAGGTACATGGTGGTTCTGCTGGTTTTGCTTTCGATCCTGAGCTTTTCGAACGCTTTAGAATACTACAATTCTGCCCTGAATGCCTACACTCAAGGTGATTATAAGCGAGCCCTGGAGTGGTTCGAGACAGCGTTGAAGCTGGAGCCGAGAATAGAATCGTACGATCCTCTGGTGAAACTGCGGATGGGCGTATGTGCATTCATGATCAAAGATTATGCGAAAGCCAAAGCTTACCTGGAACCGTACGAGTCAAGCAACGCCGTGGCAGCAAGCATACTGAAAGCGATACGCGAAGGCTCAAAAGCCAGTGAAGAATGGCTCGAGTGGTTGAGATCGAGGATTCCAGCCCCAACTTCCACACAGACTCAAGCTTCAAGAAAGAACACGCCTCTGTTCCTCATCACCGGGGTGTTCATCATCAGTTTCGCCGCAACGTTCCTGCTTTTGAGAGTGATGAAGGGGATGAAGAAAATCAGCACTGAAGAAGCAGGAGAACTCACACCGGAAGAAAGACTCGAACGCCAGCTGCAGAGCATCGACGTGGTTTCGAAAGATCTGGAGCAGGGTAAGAGAGTCATTGATTTTGAGGCGGACGAAGAACTGCAGAAGCTCGAGGCTCAGATCGAGAACATAGTTCAAGAAATAATTTCCAAGGAAGGAGAGAGGAAGGAGTCAGAAACCTTGGTTGGGGAAGATCCGTTCTCTGTGCTAACGAAGATGGAGGAAAAGGAACAGTACAGCGAGGAAGACGCCAAGCTTCTGTCTCAAATCATGCAGCAGCTGGTCAATACCCCGGAAGATAACACAAACGAGTCGGGCGAACAGGATCGATCTTGACCAGGAAAAAGTCTCCCTGTCTGCCGACGACTGTCCCGAGCCTGTCGCAGTTCATCTCTCTCAGAAGTTTCCCATTCGTGAAGTTCTCAGAAATTCTCACCGTGAAACCCGTTACGTCCACGTCTTCGTAGATCTTCAATCTCGTTCCACCCGAGATTTCGCCTTCTATCCTCACCTGGCTCGATTCGACACTCACCTGCATCGAGAACAAAGCAGAATCCCACGGCTCGATCCAGCACATATGGTCACTCACGTATCGAACGATCCCGACGAAACGATTGTTTGTCGCATCGATCGCAATGTCGCCGACTTTCGCCCGTCCCGTTGCGATCAAATAATTTTGACGAAAGCCAAGAACGGTGTTCGACCGCTCGAAGGTGACATCGTTGATCTTTACGACAGTCTGTTGCTCACCGGCATTGAAAACGAGCATGACCGCTTCACCAAACTTGTGAAGCGTGTACCTCAAAACGTTCGCAGGGTAAACGATGGTGTGAACGAAGCGGAAGAGAAACTTCACCGGCTT
>LDZR01002233.1_pt1 | contig 44608 bp, 44 predicted proteins | sample 615371 | NCBI WGS metagenome assembly LDZR01 (sample SAMN03408294, study PRJNA278302) | terrestrial metagenome | isolation source: oil reservoir sample K2 | place: USA: Alaska, North Slope, Kuparuk formation | collected 2013
CAGTACTGGTATATCGGAGAAGTCGAGAAGAACACAAACGTTGGTGACAACTGGATATTCACATGGGACGAGAGCAAAACATGGCTGTACCTAAACGCAACAGTGAAATTAGATCCTGGAGACGAATTTGAACTTAACAACCTTGGCATTTACCTTGTCCCAGTAGTAGAAGATTCTGCTGTGAAATACCGCTTTGTCTGGTACACAGAGAGAGTTGTTGACACCTACCCCGAGTACATGATCCCATCAATCGACCCATACGCAGTTGCAGTTCCAGACTACGAAGTTGACTTGACAGAGTTCAATGTTGCTGGCAACACCAAGGATCTCTACATCGTTGGTGGATGGGTAAGCAACAAGGTCTGGGCTCAACTTGAAGAGGTCTTCGGCGAAGAGAAAGTTGCAGGGTGGAAAGAGGATGTCATGGACGAGGACGGCTACGCATTAATCGTTGAGCCACTTCCAAACGACCCAGACAACTATGTCATAATTGCTGCAGGACAAGACTACACCAAGACCGCAGAGGCAATTGACGAACTCATAGACCTTATAGAATCAAACTGAAGGCTTTAGCCTTTTCTTAATTTCTTTTTAACTTTGTATTTTTATAGAACCCTGATTTGGATTTTTAGATTTTTGTAATCTTTTTGTAGAATTCCCTTTCTCTGGGATCTAACAGTTTTAGAAATTTTTCCTTGTTTTCAAAGGGCCTTTGTGCGAGAATCTTAATTATTTTCTTCTTGCCGAGTCCTGGAAGATAACCAAGCACTTTGGAACTTTCTCGATTCACGTTTATGGGAATCGGAATTCCCGTTATGCTTCTAAATCCATGACCAACTATCACAACATCGTAGAGCTTATTGAGCTCTATCTCCTTCGGAATTCCCACTATAAGGGGGTAACTTCCTATCTGCCGGCCGTAAGTTAAACCATTATCAAAAACTTCTGCCCTGACTTCTCCCAAAATTGTACCCACAGGAACCAAGCGTTTGAGCATTGGATAATCTATCTCATGTCTTATTTTGTATTTGTAGTGGTGGATGAGTTTTTTATGCTTTTCAGTCTTTATTTTTTCTCTCATGTTCCATAATGGAGTTCCTGGAAATACTACCACCTGTCGAATGTTTATCCTTCTTATTAGAAGACCATCATCAAGAATTTTCTTTAAAAACTCGTAGGTAAGCTCATAGGTTTTCTTAGTCTCTCCGGGCAGGCCAAAAAGAATGTTGATTCCCGGTAACAGCAAAGGCATGCCATTGTAACCCCTTTTTGCTCCCACTTTGTTTAAGATTTTCACAGCTTCGTAAGTTTCCTCAGGGGTTGAGTTTAGGTTATTAAGTCTTGCTACCTTTGGATCGGCAGTTTCAAGGCCAAAGGCAACAACATTCCCGGGGGTTCCATATTCAATCAGGGCCTTTGCTATCCTGATACTTTCCTTGGGATAATTTGCTATTATGGCCGGGTTTGCGTTATCAACGTGGAGTGTTTTTATTTTCGGTGCAACAGCCCTTATACCTTTAAAGAGTTTCTCAATGGCTTCAGGATTTGGGATGGGCACTCTGCTATCTGGCTTCGCCATATATGAAAAGATACAGCTCTGCCTTCCTATTCTGAAGTGCTTCACACCCAAATTGTAAAGAATCTCGACTTCTTTTACAATATCCTCAATTGGCCTATCTTCAATTGTTTTATATCTCACAGGCTCAGTGCAAAAACTGCATCCCCCTATGCCAGCGGCCTTTGGACATCCCCTTTGGCTCTCGATTTCCACTATAACAAACTCTGGATAGTCTGGGAACTGCTTTACGACCTCAGCTCCAAGAATAGCATAATCCCTCAATTCCAAATAACTCCTAAAGCGGAAGGGGGTTGCATCTTTGGGATTTGTGAGGAAATCATAGAGGAAGGCCTCTAAGTCTCCATAAACTATGTGATCGAAAACATTCTGGGCAAGCATGAGTTCTCTTGAGCTTATCCTAGTTCCTCCTTCATGAGCCGAACCCATAAAAGCCGGCCCTCCGAGGATTTTAAAGCCCCTAAAGGACTTTATGAACCCTGCAACCTCCTCTACCTGGGAAGGAACCGCAGAAAGGTATTTGCCCGGGGTGTGCAAGCCGCCAATGTAAACAATCACATCGGCCTTCTCGAGGATTTTACCTGCCTTTGCAACGTTGGGGGTTTTGTTCTTAGTCTTTATCCCTTGCTCGCCCTCAAAGGTAAAGCGTAAGTCGTCGATTGTCAAGTAGAATACCCTAGCATCTTTTCTGGCCTTTTTTATTGCCCCATAAGCGTACCTAGGGTAGATTCCCAAATAGGGCGGCACTCCAAGCCCCGCTGGTTCATCAGTGTAGCCATCTATTATCGCAACTATCATCATGGATGAGTCTGCCATGTCTTTTAAAAACCAATCGCATTTCTTTCAAAAGGTATAAATGCTAGGACTACCATTATATACATAGGTGAACTATATGATGCACCAGCGTTTTAAAACCAAAGAAGAAAAGTCCAAATTCAAACAAATTTTGGAGGCTATATCAAAGCTCGGCACTAAGGAACTCCTTGTGTACTGGATGGATCAGGAGGTAAAGGAAGCGGAAATGTACCATAGGCTTTACGCAATAAGTAGTGAGGTTAACTGGGATGAGAAAGTTTCAAAGCTTTTCTTGGATATGTACAATGATTGTCTGGAACACGCTGAGACACTGCTAAAGCTTTATCGTACGATGTATCCAGATGAGGAAGTTATTAAGGTCGATCTCCCTGCCTTAGAGGTAGAGCTGTCCGAGAAACGCTTGAGGGATTTGGTGTATCAAGGGAGACTTCAAGAGATCCTCGAATACCTGATGGGTACGGAGAAAATCGCACACGACGTTTATGAATACTTGGCGAAACAAACTACCGATGAAGAGGTAAAGGCGATCCTCAAATGGCTGGCCGAAATTGAAAATGGACATTACGAAAAGTTGAGGAAGCTTTACGTGGAGCTTTTCGGAGAGAACCCTGAAGAAGAAAAGTGAGAGAGTTCACCGGATGATGTGTTTACCCTTTAGGTAAGCCTCTATTTCCTTAATCTCTTCAGGAGAGAGTTGAAAGACCCTTTTGTTGGCATGAGGGGTCCTCCCAATAAGAGGTTTAAGTTTCTTGAGCGTATCTTGGAGGATTCATTATGTTTGGAAGCTTAATGTTTTTAAATTTCGAAATCCAATTTTTAAGGGTGATATAGTGTCGGAAGTATTTTCCTCTGTTAGTCGTATTCTCCAAAAGTGTCTCGAAAAGCTCCCACAAATGACCCCTGAAGAATTGCTCTCATACAAGATAAAAGCTGAAGTTGAAGAAGCTGAGATATATTATCGGCTGTACGAGCTGAGTAAAGAAATGATCTGGAATGAAGAGATCCCTAAAATTTTCTACCAGCTCTATCAAGAGAACCTTGAACACGCAGAGAAGCTTCTTGAATTTTACAAAAAGATCTTTCCAGGAAAAGAACCTGTCCCAGTCGATCTTCCGTCCATAAAACCTGTTTTAACTGAAGAAACATTAAAAGATTTTCTTGAAAAGGCTAGGCTTGAACATCTTATTGAAATCCTGATGAAAAATGAAAAAATGGCTAAAGAAATTTGTGAATATGTCTCCACTACAGCAGAAAACCCAGAGGTAAGGGAACTTGCTCAATGGTTAGCGAAGAGAGAAGAAGAGCGCTACAACAGACTCAAAATAATTAAAAAATTATCCGCTGCTAAAAGGGAAGTTTCTAATCAATAAGGCTCTCATTTCGGAGGAATTCTTCAATGTCTTTTATATCTTCTATAGATAATTGGAAAACTCTCTTGTTGCTATGGGGGACGCGCTCAATAATGGGTTTGAATTTTTTGAAATCTTCCCTTGTTAGCCCCAGCATGTGATAGGAATCTTTCAAAGCTTTGCTTGCCAGTTTTCTTCTGTGCTGGAAGAGGGCTTTCACGAGGTTTTCATTTAGCTCGATCTGTTCATCTTTGGGTTTGGGCTCCATCACTATTACTGCAGAATCGACTTTTGGCTTTGGATAGAATGCTCCCCTGCCAATCCTCTCGACGAGATCAACGTTCACTTTGGCCTGCACCATAACTGAAAGGCGGGAATAATTTTTATCTCCCGGTTTTGCCACCATTCTCTGGGCAAATTCGAGCTGATAAATGAGCACGGCCCTCTCAAAATTGTACTTTAGAAGTTTAAATGTTATTGGAGACGAAATCTGATATGGTAGATTGGAGACCACCTTATTAAACTCTGGGAATTTAATTTTTAGGGCATCTCCTTGCATGATCTCCACATTACTCCAGTTGTACTCCTTCTTTAGGATTTCAATTATCCGCGAGTCCTTCTCTATGGCGTAAACTTTTCCAGCCCTTTTGGCAAGTTCGTCGGTAAGTACACCTAAGCCGGGCCCTATTTCAAGAATAGTTTCGCTATTTTTTATTTCTGCCCTTTCCACCTCTCTTTTGATGACATCTCCCACTATCAGAAAATTTTGCCCGAGATCAGAGTTCGGCTTTAGGTTGTATTTAGAAATTAAAGAAAAGACCTTGGAGTACATCTCTACTCCCTAAATATCCTTCTTGAACCGACGAAAAGCCTGTAGCGGTCCTTGTTTTCAAGTTCGTCCAATATTCTTTTCGCTATCATCTTCACTGGGTCTGCGAGTCCCTTTACTCTGTGTTTCAGATCATCAAAGCTTTTGAACGGCTCTCTTTGTCTCTCCTCTAAAATGTCCCACATATGCTTCTTTCCTATTCCCGGAAGCAGTTCCAAGCTGTGAAGTCTGTTAGTAATTGGTGGGGCAAGGTTGAAAAACTTCACAAAACGCTCCTCGTTGTTCTTTACAATCTCCTCAAGGATATATGGAAGTTCAGCCTTTGCAGTTGGAGTTAGATTATCGTAGTTAAGTTTTTTGGATATCATGAGCACCTTATCTCTCTCCCCCTTTCCAATGAACACCCTTTCGTAGAGCATGAGATCCGTTTTGGGTATAACTTCCAGAAGGGTAAAGGCTTTTTCCCCCACAACCTGAGCTATAGGTCGTTTCTCCCTAAAATTCTGATGTTCTAAGTCCAGATAGCCTGTGGGAAGATAATCTAATACATATGCATACTCCTCATACTCAATGTTATGTCTCTTTTTATCTACACTTGAAGCATAGGAATGCCTTTTATGATAATAATCCATTGTCTCTCCCCCCAAGAATATACGCTCTAAGGGTTTTTAACACTTTTTGAGAAAATGAAGAAAAAGATAGAAGAGGCTTACTCTCGGTATTTATCTAAAATCTCAAGTATTTTTTCTGCCTCTTCTTTTGTGGGTATGTGTTCTTCTTTGGCAAAAACTATTTTAATGTCGAAATAATCTTTCGGCATTATATCAATGATTTTTGTGGCGGTTCTTTCATCTAACCATTCAAATAAACCAATAAGCTTTTCTCTTAGTTCTTTTGCCTGATCTGCTGAAAGTTTTGAAAATCTTTCAGCATGCTCTAGACTAATCCTTGCTTCGTAAAATATGGGTTCCTCTGGGTTTTCTTTGGCACCTTCTTCTTTCCTTTTGAGTAGTAACTCCTTCGCTTCTGGAATTGAAATGTATTTTTCTTTTATCTTTTTACGGCCTATCATAATCCTCACTTCTGTGGCCTTAAATGAACGGGATGGATGAAGAATGTTTTTACTTTATCTCCATCTGCGAGCTGAACTATATAAGCGTCTCCTCTCTTGCCAATCACTGTCCCTGTTTTCCCGTGAAATCTAGGATCTGGCATCCCCTTCTGATAACTTGGCTCAATAACAATGTGAACCTTCTGTCCAGTTTCAAACTCTTGAAGGAACTTTGTGAGTGGAGGAAGTCCTTTTCTTCTTGGTGACTTGCTGAGTTTACCTCTAGTTTTTCTTCTAATAGTATGGGCTTTTTGAACCATCTCAATCACCTCTCAAAGCTTATATGGAACTTTTAATAAATCACGCGTTTAGGAACGATCTTTTTTCAACTACGGGTCTTTCCCAATATCATAAGCTCATGCGTGCTACCATTTATAAAGTTTTCACTCTCCATCTAGGATATTGAGAACATCAAGCTTTTCACACCATGCATTTTTCCTTAATACCTCTTTGACTGAGGGAATTGTCCTACCTCCATCTCCAGAAATTAGCTCTTTAATATAAAGCCCACCGTCAGTTATTAAACGAAGTTTAAAATGTTTTTCGTCTATCAGCTCTCCCTCAATCTCGTGGATCCTTCTTATTCTCACTAAATCGACTCTTCTACCCAGGACTCTTCTTGGCGTCATTTGATGTATCTCAGCTCTTTTTAACGCTTTAACAACGTTCTCAACTTCTTCTCTGCTAATACCCTCCTCAACACACACTAAGGCTTCATATTCTTTCTTATGGTTTGGTGTGAGAACCTTTTCGGCTTTTTTCGCGCTTATACATTCTAGATCTAAAACCTCTACCTTTCCACTTCTGTTAATCTCTTCAGCAATTTCTTTGAGGTTGATTTTTCTTTTTATCGGTCTTTTTACTTCTACGACAAAGGGTCTTCCATTTCCAAGCATCCTGACATCGATGTCTTCTCTCCCAGCGCCATGAAAAACACATTTTCCGCCTGTGGCCTTTGAGAAAGGCCTGCATATTATTGATGCAACGCTTTCTTTAAACCCTTTTAATGGGGTCTGAGGAATCCCCCTTACAAGCTTTCTATAGCGGCCATATACATGAAGCGGCTTTATTTGAAGCTCTATTCTCTCGGTATAAGGTTCAATTATAAAAACCACATCTTGATTTTCCTTGTTCACCTGTTTTTGTAGAATAATTTCTAGAATCTTTCCAATCTCTCGATTTAATTCTCTGTTGATTGGTTCAGCGTATTTTAAATCAAATTCATTCATTATCTTTTGTTCTTTTTCGAGTATCCCTTTTGGAAATCGTGAGCCTACTAGAAATGTCTCAAATTCCAATCCCATCTTTGAAGCCTTTTCATAGCACATTCTCGCGAGATGATCGACTTTTTTGAAAACCCCTTCACAAAGTTCACATTTTGGAGGTTCAAGAATTGGGCTCTCCCCATTAATTTCCCTCTCCATGTTTAAAATTAATCTTATGGATTTGCCCCTAATGTAGTTTTCACTTTTTCCAAGAAGTCCAAACATTCTCCCCAGGCAGTGATCACAGATTTCATGATTTTCAAGGAGTTGTTTCGCTTTTTCTATTATCATCCTTCGCACCCTTAAACTTTTTAATGCTCTTTCAAACTTCTCTCTATGATGACCAGAAGACAGAAGATAATAAAGCTTTTGGAAGAGCGGGATTATAGTGTGAGTGAACTGGCACTCATGCTTGAGATTAGGGGTAAGGGAAGCAAAAAAATTATTTTAGATGACATAAAAGCAATCGCAAACGTTGTAAAACGTGAAGGCAAAATCCTCTTAATCCAGCCAGCGCAGTGTAAAAAGTGTGGCTTTATATTTAAGCCAGAAATAAAGGTTCCGGGTAGATGCCCAAAATGTAAGTCGGAATGGATAGAAGAACCAAGGTTTAAGATTGGGCTTAAGTGAGAAGATTTATATCTACTATATCAAACTCTCCTTGGCTAACAATTATCAAATGGGAGGTTTCATAATGAGGAAAATTGATGTTTTTATGAAAGAAAAGGGATTAAACATTGGAGATTATGTTGAAGTCATTGAAAAAGAGAATGGGGTTGCAGTTACTCACAGAGGAATTTTGATGCCACCATATGAGCTTTCAAAAGGAGAAACCCTCACAATAAAACTGGATAACGGTTATAACATTGGTGTCCTTATCGATCAGATAGCAGAAATTAGAGTTCTTGAAAGGGCCAAGCCGAAGGAAGAGATTTCATTCAAAGAGGTTCTCCCTAAAAAGCCTGAGCTTCCAAATGTGACCATAATAGGAACAGGTGGAACAATAGCAAGCAAAATAGATTACAAAACCGGAGCAGTACATGCTGCTTTTACAGCTGAGGAGCTTGCAAAAGCTGTGCCGGAGATTTTTGAGATAGCAAACATAACGCCAAGACTTCTTTTCAACATAATGAGCGAAGACATGAAGCCCGAATACTGGAAAAGAATGGCCCATGAAGTTGCAAGGGCCTTGAACAGTGGAGAAGATGGGGTTATAATAGGACACGGAACCGATACTATGGGTTACTCGGCAGCAGCCTTAAGCTTCATGCTTCGCGACTTGGGAAAACCGGTGATTTTTGTTGGTTCTCAGAGAAGTAGCGATAGGCCGTCAAGCGATGCTGCCATGAATTTAATATGTTCCACTAGAATGGCGGTTGAGAATTTTGGAGAAGTTGCTATTGTCATGCATGGAGAGACTGGAGATACTTATTGTTTGGCCCATAGGGGGACAAAAGTTAGGAAAATGCACACCTCTCGGAGAGATGCCTTTAGGAGTATAAATGATGTTCCAATAGCCAAAATATGGCATGATGGGAGAGTTGAGTACTTGAGGGAGGACTATAGAAAGAGAAGCGATAGTGAAGTTTGGGTGGATGACAAGCTTGAAGAAAAAGTTGCACTCATAAAGGTCTACCCGGGTATAACTGGAGAAATCATAGACTTCTTTGTTGATAAAGGCTACAAAGGAATTGTTATAGAAGGTACTGGCTTGGGCCACGCGCCAAATGAAATAATTCCAACAATGGAAAGAGCAGTTGAAGAGGGAGCTATCATTTGTATGACAAGTCAGTGTCTCTATGGAAGGGTTAATCTCAATGTTTACTCCACTGGAAGAAAACTCCTTAAAGCCGGAGTTATCCCATGTGAAGACATGCTTCCAGAGACAGCTTATGTGAAACTTATGTGGGTGCTGGGACATACACAGAACCTTGAAGAGGTTAAGAAAATGATGCTTACAAATTATGCTGGGGAGATAACCCCTTACACAAGGTTTGACACTTATCTGGGGTGATGAAGGTGGAGTTTGATTACAAAAGCTTGGGACTTAAGGTTGGTCTTGAGATTCACAGACAGCTCGACACGAAAAAGCTCTTTTCTGCAGTACCTAGTCAACTTCACGATAACGTTGACTTCACATTTGAGAGACGATTGAGGCCCACTATGAGCGAACTTGGGGAGATTGATCAAGCTGCCCTGGAAGAGTTCAAAAGAGGCAGGGCTTTTGTCTATGAAGGCAATTATAAATATACTGATTTAGTGTATGTAGATGAAGAACCACCCCACATGCCAGATGAAGAGGCTCTAAAAGTGGCCCTTCAAATAACTTATCTTTTAAATGCTATTCCTGTTGATGAGGTTCATTTTATGAGGAAAATCGTTATAGATGGTTCCAACGTCTCCGGCTTCCAGAGAACTGCTATTGTGGGGATGAACGGTAAAGTGGATACTCCTTGGGGGAGTGTTGGAATTCCTACAATCTGTCTTGAGGAGGATGCATGTAGAATTATAGAACAGGGTGAGAGGAAGGCAATTTACAGGCTTGATCGTTTGGGAATACCTCTGATTGAAATTGCAACAACTCCGGATATCCATCACCCTGAGCAAGCAAAGATTGTGGCCAAGTTTATTGGAGATGCACTTAGAGCGACCCGTAAAGTGAAACGTGGCCTTGGAACTATAAGGCAGGATTTAAACGTCTCAATTAAAGGTGGGGCAAGAATTGAGATAAAGGGTGTGCAAGAGCTTGATATGATTCCAGTTATCATAGAACGTGAAGTCCAGAGGCAGCTGAATCTCTTGAAAATTAAAGAAGAACTCCAAAAGAGAGGAGTGAAAGAAGAGGATCTAAAGGAAGAATTCTATGATGTGACTGATATCTTCAGTGGCACTGGTTCTAAGATAATTGCTAGGACTTTAAAGAAAGGCGGGAAGATCTTGGCCATTAAGCTCCCCAAGTTTAGAGGCCTTATAGGCTTTGAGATTCAACCCGGAAGAAGACTTGGAACTGAAATGGCAGACCGGGCAAAGAAATACGTAAAGGGCATATTCCACATAGACGAACTCCCCAATTATGGAATAAGTCAAGAAGAAGTTGATAAGGTTGTTGAGAGGCTCAATCTTGGAGAATTTGATGCATTTGTTCTGGTTGCTGCGGAGGAAGAGATCGCTAAGAAGGCCCTTAGAGAAGTTCTTCAAAGGGCCAGAGAGGCCATTAGTGGAGTGCCTGAGGAAACTAGAAGAGCTCTTCCGGATGGGAACACTCAATACATGCGTCCACTTCCTGGAAAAGCCAGGATGTACCCAGAAACGGATATCCCTCCAATATTCATGAGTGAAGAGTTAAAGAAAGAAATTCTCGAAAATCTTCCGGAATACCCACAAGCGAAAGTGAACCGGTATGTTAAAGAGTATAAGATCGATAAGAGTCTAGCACAGACGCTTGTTGATGATGAGAGAGATGAACTCTTCGAAGAACTAATAGCAATGGGTATTAAACCTTCTCTGGCAGCTTCAATTCTTGTGGTTGTGCTAAAAGGCCTCAAAAAAGAGGTCTCCACTGATAACATCACAGAGACTCACATAAAGGATGCCTTCAAACTGCTTCATGAGAATAAGATTGCAAAGGAAGCACTTGAAGAAATATTCAAGGAACTTGCATTACATCCAGAAAAAACAGCTCTACAGGTTGCAGAAGAAAAAGGCCTTACTCTTTTAAGCGAAGGAGAAGTTGAAAAAATAATCGAAGAGATCGTCAGGGAGAACATAGATGTAGTAAAAGAGAAAGGGATGGGAGCAATGGGAATGCTCATGGGAAGAGCAATGGCAAAACTTCGTGGTAAGGCCGATGGAAAACTTGTGAACCAGCTTGTAAGGAAGAAAATTCAAGAGTTTACCTCTTAATTTTCCTTTCTCAATAACTTTTTAAAATTCCATGTTGTATTCTAATCGGGAATCAACATGAGATTTATTCCAGGCCCTATAATAATACCCCGGAAATCCAGAAAGGAAAAACCTGAAAGGGAAAAGAAGACTAAGCCAGCTAAAAAAGAAAAGAAGTTAGTTTATGTATTAATCAAGGTAAAACCGGATCAGTTAATAAGCGAAAAGGCTAGAGAAGTTGAGGAAGTCTTCAAAGGAAAAACCTTCAATAGAGTAGTAAATCCGGATGGGTATACTCTTCTAATGAATGCCCAAAATTTATTTTCCAAGTCAAGTAGGGTTTATGTGGTTGAACTCACAGATGAGATGAATCGCTGGTTTTATTTAGTTCCAAGCGAGGAGAGGATCAAGTTCAAGAACAAGGATAAGTACATGGTATTTTTAATTAAGAAAGATTCTGCCCTTGAAGAAATTGCCAATAAAATTGTTGAGGGGAAGTTAACTAAGAAAAGTACGTTTGAATTGGTTCTAACAGCAATAGAAGTGGCTTTAGGTCTTTTAACCTTTGTAGCAGGATATTTGGCATTTGAAAACGTCATTGATATCTCACAGCTCAGCAACATTGTAGCCTTTGTGTTATTTTTCATCTTCGCACTTCAAAGCATTAAAAAGGGTTACAGAAAGAGGGATTGGGAGGATTGAGGGTCTTACCTCACTATTTCCCAAGCTCAAAGTCCGAAAAACCCACAAGATGTGTCTATTCTGTGGTGTCGACTTCTTCTCTTGCAGAAACCTCAAAAATTCTTGAAAAACGCTTCTCATCTCTCGGAATAAGGCCCGTTAGACTCATAGATCCGGAGTGTTATACTTTGGAAAGTCTTGCAGATTCTCTGTATGGAAGTGAGCATATTGGAATAGTGGAGGTGAAAGGAGAGCTGAACAGGGTGTTCTATCTTTTCCCGGAAAGGATCGAGCTTGAAGATGCTCTTGAGTTCGATGTTTTTGCCCCTGAAGGGTTAAAGTATCTCCTTAAGCTCATATGCAAAGGTAAAATAAATCCAAAAAAGCATAAGAGGTTTCCCGTGGTGACTTTTCTGATTTCTCTAGGCATTGGAGCAGTTGCACCCCTGTTTTTTGAAGCTAAGAGCTATTGGGATTACCTGCTGTCTTCAATCCTAATTGCAGCGCTGGTGCTCTTGGTGACACTCTTAATAGATTATCCTTTCCCAATTTTGTCGTTTAAAGGAGTTAAACCAGTAGAAAGGAAAAAGAAAATAATTACGAAAAATATCCTGCCCTCAGCTTTGGAATCGCTAAAAAAGAAGGAAATAAAACCCTAGCGTCCAAGCTCTTTGTGTGCTTTTGCTAAGTGCTTCGCTGCTATGGCTGCCAATAAAGAAAGTTCTCCTGCTAATACTGCACTCGCAACAATCTCTGCAAACTTCTTTGCATTAGTTCCCGGTGGATTTCCACCGCCAGCAACACCCATAATGCTCAATGCCTCCCTTTGCGTAGGAACTCTTGTTCCCCCACCAACTGTTCCAATTTCAAGGCTAGGCATTGTTATGCTTATGTAGAGATCTCCCTCTGGAGTGACCTCTGCGAGAGTTATTCCGTGGGAACCCTCGGTTATTTGAGCCTCATCTTGACCTGTTGCTAAGAATATAGCCCCCACAATATTCCCAAAGTGAGCGTTAAATCCATAGCTACCTGCTTGTGCTGATCCCACAAGGTTCTTCCTGTAGTTTACCTCCGCTATAAGTTCGGGTGTTGTCTTGAGCTTCCTTTCAACAATCTCCCTTGGAACAACAGCCTCAGCTATAACGGTTTTTCCCCTTCCGTTGATAAAGTTCATCGCATTGGGCTTCTTATCAACGCAGAGGTTGCCCGACAGGGCGAGGTACTTCACATCTGCGAAGTGCTCCTCTATTACCTTCATTATCTCTTCGCTCGCTATCGTGACCATGTTCATACCCATAGCATCTCCCGTTTCAAACTCAAAACGCAGGTAAAGGTTGTTGCCAATGATGTGGGGTTTAACCCTCCTAAGTTTTCCGTGTCTGGTCACTTTAGAAACTGCTTTTTCTTGGAGATATTCGAGGTTTTCTTCAACCCATTGGGCAACCTCTCTCGCTCTCCTTGCATCTGGACATTTCAATAGGGGTGCTCTTGTCATTTTATCATCAATTACTGTTGTTTTAACACCACCAGCAGCAGTCAAAGTAGAGCATCCTCTATTTACTGAAGCAACTAAAGCCCCTTCAGTTGTTGCCAATGGAATGTAAAACTCTCCTTTGGCATATTCCCCATTTATCTTGAGAGGCCCTGCAACCCCCATGGGTATCTGTACAGCCCCTATCATATTCTCAATGTTTTTTCCTATCACTTGGCTGGGGTCTATAGAATAGTGGCCAATGTTTTTTAGGCTTATATTGAATCTCTTTTCTAAGGCCTTTCTTCTAACTTCCGTGGCCAGATGTTTATCATTAGTATATTTTTCTACTTGGTGTAACTTAATCTCTCCTTTAGCGACTTTTTCAATGAGTTCTTCAATGTTCATATTATATCCCCTCCAAAAAGAGATTTTTTCAGACTTTTTTAATCTTTTTAAATATCCACTCTTCAAGGATTTCTCCAGTCTCATAAAACGCTAACGCTGCATCACTTTTTGGCTTGTATCCAAGAATAGGGATCCCCACGTTAATGGACTCGGGGACGTTTTCATCAAATGGGATGATACCTATAACAGGGAGACCAACATTCTGCTCAATCTCCTCCACTATATGCTCAATAATATCCCCTGATTCCATCACCTTATTTAAAACAACGCCAATTTTTAGTCCATATTCTTCTCCAATCATTCTGAGTTTGTTAATTTCATTTTCTACCATTGCTTCAAAGGAATGAATTGGTGATCTCTCAACTTCAACAACTATTATTTGATAATCAGCCACTTCAAATGTTGGTAACGTATCGAAGGGTATTCCTGTAGGGGAGTCAAGAAATAGTACAGGAAATTTGTATTTCATCAGTTCAACTATTTCTCTCAGACGTTTGGGAGAGATTCCTACAACATCTTGCAACCTAGTGCTACCGGGCATTACATTAACAGCAGTTTTTTCATGCTTGTATATTGCCCATTCAGGATCTACATCGGGATTTTTAAGAATGGAGTGGAGTGTGTAACTAACGTTTTCTAGGGCAAAATGAAAACCTAGATTGGGCAAAAAAAGGTCTCCATCTATTGCGAGGGTTCGGTAATCTTTTTGGCCAAAATATACACTTAAATTTGCAGTAGTTGTAGTTTTTCCGGCTCCACCTCTTCCGGTAACGATTATAACGGGCATTGTATTCACTCCTGTTATAGTAAATGCTGATGAGTTCAGTATACAAAGTACTTAACCTATGTATGTAAAGGAAGAAATATAAGATTTTCCATAAAATAGAATGAAGAAAAAATCAGCTTATGAGTTCCCCAAACGCAAATTTCTGTTTCACACTGTTAATGACGATTTCCACTTCATCCCCCACTTTTGTATTAGGGACAAAGACCACAAATCCCTTAATTCTAGCTATTCCATCTCCACCCTTCCCAAGAGCTTCGATTTTCACCTTGTATCTTTCCCCAACTTTTACTGGGGGAAGTTTTGGGGCCCTCCTATCCATTTTCCTCTTTCCAACCTTTCTATCTTCCAATTCAGACACCACCAAACAAGTATCTGCAATCTTATGGTGATAATAGGGGTACTTAAGGTTTTTGGTGTTTAGAACTTAATTTTCAAATCTTTTTATTGTTCAGGTGAGTTATCATACTCTAAAGGGCAAGGTTTTGACAAAAAATTTATATCAAAGATAACCGAGGTATTAATGTTAAAAAATTCATGGAGATGATAACTTTGAACGAAAAAATGCTTGGAATAATGAAGACTAAGCCAGCTTATGGTGCAGAACTTGTTGAAGTTGATGTTCCAAATCCAAAAGAGGGGGAAGTTCTTATTAAGGTTCTTGCGACAAGCATTTGCGGCACTGACCTACATATTTACGAGTGGAATGAATGGGCCCAAAGCAGGATCAAACCTCCCCAGATAATGGGACATGAAGTGGCGGGCGAGGTAGTGGAAGTAGGTCCAGGAGTTCATAATCTCAAAATAGGGGATTATATTTCTGCGGAGACCCACATAGTTTGTGGGGAGTGTTATCAATGTAGGACTGGCAATTACCATGTATGTCAGAATACGAAGATATTTGGTGTAGATAGCGATGGTGTTTTTGCCGAATATGCAATTGTTCCAGCACAAAATGCTTGGAAAAATCCAAAGAATATTCCACCAGAGTATGCAACTCTTCAAGAACCTCTTGGAAACGCTGTTGATACAGTTTTGGCCGGGTCTGTTGCTAGCAAGACTGTTCTAATTACTGGAGCTGGTCCATTGGGTCTTTTAGGAATCACTGTTGCAAAGGCAAGTGGGGCATCCCTTGTCATTGTGAGTGAGCCAAGTGAGTTTAGAAGAAACCTCGCAAAGAAAGTGGGTGCTGATGTTGTCATAAACCCAATGGAAGAGGATGTTGTCAGGGAAGTGAAGGATTTGACTAATGGTAACGGTGTAGATGTTTTTCTTGAATTTAGCGGTGCGCCAAGAGCCCTTGAGCAGGGCCTCCAAGCAGTAACACCTGCTGGTAGAGTCAGTCTTTTGGGATTATTCCCAAAAGAGGTTACTTTCGATATAAACAATTTAGTCATCTTCAAGGCCCTAGAGATCCATGGAATAACTGGAAGGCACTTATGGCAAACCTGGTATACAGTTTCAAATCTTTTGAAAAGTGGAAAGCTTAACTTGGATCCAGTCATAACTCACAAATACAAGGGATTTGATAAGTTTGAAGAGGCTTTTGAGTTAATGAGGGCCGGAAAAACAGGAAAAGTTGTTTTCATTCCATAAAGATATTGGTACGTTTTTATATTTTTTTGTTTATTTTCCACCGCAATTTTTAAGTAACTCTTGTAAGATTTCTCTCGGGGGGTTGATAATGGAGTTAAGTTACCAGGAAAAAGTCACTCTCATCAAGCTTAGAGAGTTGAAAAAAGCAAGCTTTGATGAATTAGTGAAAGAAACAGGTTTGGATCAAGTAGCAGTCATGAGGGCCATTCTATGGCTCCAGAGCAAGGGGCTTGCAAAGCTTCATGAGAAACAAAAGAGAGTTGTAAAAATTACTGAATTGGGAGAAAAATATGCAAAAATAGGCCTTCCAGAAAGAAGGGCCTTGAAACTTCTCGTAGAAAAAGGTAAGGTAACTTTAGAAGACCTAAGAGAAGTTCTTAGTGAAGATGAACTTAGACCTATAATTGGAATTCTTAGGAAGGAGGGTTGGGCAACTGTTAGGAAGGAAGACGATGTTCTTACCCTTGAGCTTACAGAGAAGGGTAAAGAGGCCCTTACCAAAGAAAGGCCCATTGATATTGCATTGAAAGTTCTTGCAGAAAAAAGAGAAGTAGAGGCCAGAGAAATTGAAGAATTGCTTTCATTAAAAGAACTAAAGACCAGAAAAATCGGTGAAGAAGATGCAAAAGCCGAAAGGGAAGTTGAAATTACAGATGAAGGGTTAAGAATTGCTAGTGAGGGACTTGAGCTTAAGGAAGAGGTTTCTATTCTAACTCCAGAGTTAATAAAGAGTGGTGGATGGAAGAATGTAGAATTCAAACATTTCAACATCCATGCTCCTGTAAAAAGACTTTATCCAGGTAAAAAGCAACCTTATAGAACTTTTCTTGATAAAATAAGAAGAAAACTTATAGAGATGGGCTTCATTGAAATGACAGTGGAGAGCTTAATAGAAACACAGTTCTGGAATTTTGATGCTTTATTTCAGCCTCAAAATCATCCTGCAAGGGACTGGACTGACACGTATCAACTTAAATATCCAAAATATGGGTTCCTTCCGGATGAGACACTCGTGGAGAGAGTTAAAGCTTCCCATGAGCACGGTTGGATTACAGGCTCAAGAGGATGGGGATATAAGTGGGATCCAAGAACCGCTATGTTGCTGATGCCAAGAGCTCACGCAACTGCATTAAGTGCAAGACAACTTGGAAAGGGCGTTCAAATTCCGGGGAAGTACTTTGCTATTCAAAGAGTCTTTAGGCCAGATGTTCTTGATAGAACACACTTAATAGAGTTTAACCAGGTGGATGGCTTTGTAGTTGGAGAAACTTTAACTTTCAAACATCTTCTTGGAATATTAAAACGATTTGCAGTCGAGATTGCTGGAGCGAAGAAAGTGAAATTCCTTCCTGATTACTATCCATTTACGGAGCCAAGCGTGCAGATGAGCGCTTACCATGAGGAGCTCGGATGGGTAGAATTTGGAGGAGCGGGTGTATTCAGAGAAGAAATGACCAAACCCCTTGGTATTGATGTTCCAGTAATAGCTTGGGGAATTGGAATTGACCGTTTAGCAATGTTCAAACTTGGGATAGATGATATAAGATACCTCTTTAGCTATGATTTGAAATGGTTAAGAGAAGCAAAGCTGGTGTGGTGATGAGAAATGCCGAAATTCGACGTTGCCAAGCATGATTTAGAGAGACTGGTTGGGAAGGAATTCACAGTAGATGAATGGGAGGATCTCTTCCTATACGCTAAGTGTGAACTTGATGATATATGGGAGCACGAAGGTAAAATCTACTTTAAGGCGGATGCTAAAGATACTAATAGGCCAGATCTATGGAGTGCTGAAGGAATAGCCAGACAGGTTCGGTGGGCTTTAGGGATGCTAAGGGGTTTACCAAGGTATAGCATTGAAGAAAGTAATGTCATGGTTTATGTTGATGAGAACCTCAAAGATATAAGACCATATGGTGTTTATGCCATAGTTGAGGATCTTGAATTAGATGAAGAGGCCTTAAAGCAGATAATTCAGCTTCAAGAAAAGGTAGCATTAACACTTGGCAGAAAAAGGAAAGAAGTTGCTATTGGAACATTTGACTTTGATAAGTTGAGTCCTCCTTTCTATTATAAAGCTGTTGAGCCTCAAAAAATAAAATTTATCCCCTTAAATTGTGAAAGAGAAATGAGTGCAGATGAAATACTTGAAGAACATGAAAAAGGAAAAGAGTATGGTCATCTAATTAAAGGCAGACCCTATTATCCGTTGCTTGTTGATAGTGAGGGGAACGTTCTATCAATGCCCCCAGTCATTAACTCCGAGACTCATGGAAAAGTTACAGAAGAAACAAAAAGCATTTTTATAGATATTACGGGATGGAATTTAGAAACAATTATACTAGCGTTAAACGTGATCGTGACGGCCTTGGCTGAGAGAGGAGGAAAAATAAGGACTGTTAGAGTGATTTATAAGGATTTTGAATTAAAAACCCCGGATTTAACTCCCAAAGAGTTTGAGGTTGACCTCAACTACATTAAAAGGCTAGCAGGCGTTGAGCTTACAGATAAAGATATCAAAGATCTCCTTGAGCGCATGATGTATGAGGTCGATTTTGTCGATAGAAGAGTAAAACTAAGGTATCCAGCCTTTAGGAATGATATAATGCACCCGAGAGATGTTTTGGAAGATGTGCTTATTGCATATGGTTATAACAACATTGAACCAGAAGAACCAGAGTTAGCAGTTCAAGGAAAGGGGGACGACTTTGTAGATTTCGAAAATGCAATTAGAGATCTAATGGTGGGATTTGGTCTTCAAGAGGTCATGACTTTCAACTTAACTAATAGAGAAGCACAGTTTGATAAGATGAACATTCCAGAGGAGGATATAGTTGAAATAGAGAATCCAATAAGTCAAAAATGGAGTGCCCTTAGGAGATGGCTTCTACCAAGCTTAATGGAGTTTTTGAGCCAGAATACTCATGAGGAATATCCCCAAAGGATTTTTGAAGTTGGCAAAGCCACTTTGATTGATGAGAGCAGGGAAACTAAGACTATAAGTGAAAGCAAACTTGTAGTTGCTATAGCACACCCAAAAGTCACTTTCACTGAAGCTAAGGAAATTCTTGACAGCGTGCTTCGCCACTTGGGTGCAGAGTACACGATTAGAGAGATAGAGTATGGTTCTTTTATTCCAGGAAGAGCCGGAGAAATAATAGTGGAAGGGAAGAAAGTAGGTATAATAGGTGAAATCCATCCCCAAGTATTGGAGAATTGGGGGGTGGAGATGCCAGTAGCAGCATTTGAGATCTTTTTAAGGCCGTTCTATAAAGGGAGTTTTCTCTGATTTTTTCCTAATTATTCCTGTTATTGAGGCATTTTTGCATAATAAAGTTTAAATAGAAGAGTTATCATTTAGGAATCTCTTTATAAGGATTAACATGATTTCAAAGTTGATTAGAGACTCTTGGATTTCGATATCCATTTCCATCATCATTTCATACCACCAATTTTTCTAAATGAATAAAGGGTTTTAGCCTTTACCCTTTTTTTGTTGTCAAAATTCCAAAAAGAAAGGGCCCAAAAATATCATAAATAGGCATATTGACTTTGCTATTTGTAAAGTAAGCCCAATCTCAAAATCCTTTTATATTCTCCTTTACAAAGTACTCAATATGAGAATAGCCCTAAAGATAGCGTACGATGGAACTAAGTTTTATGGATTCCAACGGCAGCCAGATCTTAGAACTGTAGAAGGAGAGTTAATCAAAGTATTAAAAAAGTTGGGAATAATTGAGGATGTTAAAGAGGCCAATTTTAAAGGTGCTTCAAGAACAGATAGAGGGGTTTCAGCTCTCGGAAATGTTATTGCATTTAATACTGCCAAGCCGGAGCTTGCTGAAGCACGAATTTTAAATCACCATCTCAGAGATATATGGATTCTAGGAAAGGCTGAGGTTCCTGAGGATTTTCATCCAAGATTTTGGGCGAAAAATAAAATATATCGTTACTATCTTTTTGATGAGGGAATTGATGTAATAAAGCTAAAAGCATGTGCTGAAGCGTTTTTGGGTAGACACGATTTTTCTAATTTCGCCCGTCTTGAGGAATTTAGAAAGCCTGTAAGAGAGATAAACAGAATTGATGTATTTTCTAGGGGTAGGATAATTGTAGTGGAAATTGAAGGGAAGAGTTTTCTGTGGGAGATGACAAGAAGAATAATTACAGCACTCAAGCTCTGTGGTTTGGGTGTTCTTTCAATTGGTGATGTAGAATTGATGTTGAAAGAAAAAGTTGATAAAAAACTTCCTCCTGCCCCCCCAGAAAACCTTGTATTGTGGGAGGTTGGATACGAGGGGATAAAGTTTGAGGTAGATGCTTATGCAATTGAAAAAGTCAAAAGAGAGTTTTTAGAAAGATTTAGAAAGTATTTAACAAAATCAGCTATTCTTGAAGACTGGCTTATTTCTTTATGATTTTTTCGAGCTCTTTATCATAGTACTTCCCATAATACTGCCTCAATGCTTTCTGCCTTTCTATAAAGTGAGTGAATAGTAGTGGATCATCGTCTTTGACGTCCACTATAACGGCATGACTACGTCCTTTGGGTCTTAAAGCTCTCCCTATAGTTTGAATTGTCATTATGTCACTTTTTCCTCCACCAGCAAGAATTATAGCAGAGATTTCGGGAATATCTACACCCTCCTTCAGGAGAGTGGATATGAGCACGTTAATTTCCCCATTTTTAAACTTTTCAAAAATTTCCCATCTATTTGGGCTTTGAGAGCTTAGAAATTCAGCCTTTATTCCTTTCTTTTTGAACATTTCTATTAATACATTTCCATGCTCAATCCGTTTTACATCAATTAATACTCGATGCCCTTGTTTTGCAAGTTTGTATGCAATTCTCACTATTGCTTTGTTTCTCTCTTTATTTTCCATTATTATCTCTTCATAAAGTTCCTTATATCGTTCTGCAAGTGGCGGCATTGATGATTCATATTCTATTATCATAAACCGAGGTTTTGCCAAAAACTTCTCCTTAATCAAATCTTCGGCTTTTATCTCATAAATAATCGGTCCGACGATCCCCTCAATTTTCAGTTCTTCTCCTCTTATCCTTCTCCAAGGAGTAGCGGAGAGACCAAACCTAAGTTTTTGGGTAAGACTAATTCCAAGCTCATAGAATTTTTCAGCAGCTGAGGTTCTGTGACACTCATCAAAAAGAAGCACAGCATATGGTTTCTGGAGTTTGTCAACTCCTCTTGAAAGCAAAGTTTGTATCATAGCCACGGTCACGGGTCTTTCGTCCCAATTGTTATCCCCAACAAGGCCGGGTTCTATTCCTAAAACTTCTCTTATATTATCGGCCCATTGATAAAGGAGCTCTTTTGTGTGTACTATTATTAAAGTGGATAGGTTAAGTTCGTAAATTAATCTCAGCCCAATTATCGTTTTTCCGCTTCCTACGGGAAGTGCTAAAACTCCCATATTTGTCTTTAAGGCTTTTTTCAATGTCTTTTGTTGATATTTCCTGAGTTGGTATTTTTCATTCCAAGTGGCATTTATTTCAATGCCTTCTATTTCCCTTTCATCAATAATCCTTACCCTATATCCTTTGGAGTTAAGGAGACTTTTCACTCTCGGGATTAGTCCTACAGGGAATGATTTTGTATGTGGATTGTAAAGGCTTTCTGGTTTTTCCCATTTACCAAAACTCTTCCTATAAGTTAGCTCTTCATATATCATAAAGTATACTCTGGGATCAGCTTTTTCCACATAAACCAATGCTGATTTATCTGGGATCCTCAATGTAACTACCTTCATTGCCATTCAAATAGAACTTTTGGAAGTTCTCCTTTATATCTTTTTCTTCCCAAACTTAACCCTTCAGGGCGAGGTAGGTAACAGCTTTTTCTCTATCTATCTGAAAATTCCAAAAAGTTTATCATAAGTCTGGGTCAATTTTGAAAGGGTGATAACATGCTTAGAGAGATACTCACTCAATTTCAAGATGAAGTGATTCTTATTGAGGAACCGGTAAGTAAGAAATTTGAGATAAGTCATTATATTCTCCAGTACAAGGATAGGCCCATTCTTTTTAAGGATGTGGATGGTTGGGAAGTTACGAGCAATGTGTGGAGTACGAGAGATAGAATAGCTAAATATCTTGGTATAAAAAAGGAAGAAATTACCCATTTCATGATGAATGCAATGGATAACCCAAAGCCATACATAAGTGTAGAGAAAGCTGGATTCTTTGAGAATTCCACAAGGGACTTTTCTCTCAAAGAACTTCCAATTCCCCAGTATTTCCCAAAGGATGGAGGGCCTTATTTTACTTCGGCTATATACATAGCAAAAGATGATAATGATTTTGTTAACTTATCATACCATAGAACCATGGTAAGAGATGAGAAAAGCGCAACGGTAAGACTTGTTCCCCGCCACTTATATGCAATGTGGAAAGAAAAGGTAGAACATGGAGAAGAGCTCGACGTTAGGATAATCGTTGGCAATCCAATCCATATCCTTTTAGCAGCGGCTACAAGTCCTCCCTATGGAGTGAGTGAGCTTAACATAGCTTCATCTATGAGCGAGATGGCCTTTGGAAAGGCCTTGGAAGTCGTTAATGTTAATGGTATTCCTGTACCAGCTGAAAGTGAGTTTGTCTTTGAGGCAAAAATTTTGCCGGAACTTGACAAGGAGGGTCCCTTCGTTGACATAACCGGAACTTATGATATCGTAAGAGAGCAACCAGTTGTTGTTTTTGAAAAGATGTATCATGTTGATAAGCCAATCTTCCATGCCCTCTTTTCAAGTGGTTATGAACACTACATGCTTATGGGCCTTCCTAAAGAACCTCAGATATACAAGAGCGTCAAGCAGGTGGTTCCAAAAGTACATGGGGTTCGCCTGACAGAAGGGGGATGTATGTGGCTTCATGCAGTGATTAGCATCACAAAACAACATGAGGGCGATGGGAAGAACGCTATTTTGGCCGCTTTCACCGGGCACCCAAGCTTAAAGCATGTGGCAGTGGTTGATGAGGACATTAACATTTATGATGATAGGGAAGTTGAATGGGCAATAGCTACGAGATTTCAAGCTGATAAGGACTTAATTGTTATTCCAAAAACCCGTGGGTCTTCTCTTGATCCCTCCGGGGAGAAAGGGTTTACAACCAAATGGGGCATTGATGCTACAAAGCCTTTGAATAGAAAGGAAGAATTTGAGAGGGCGAAAATTTAACTTCTTCTCTTTTATTTTATCTCAAGTGATAGAATCTTTGACTTCTTTGTTGCGGCCTCTACGGCTTTCATTATTGCTGTCCTGAACCGGCTATCTTCAAGCTCAAAGATACCGTCTATTGTGGTTCCTCCAGGAGTTGTTACCATCTCTCTTACTTGGGCCGGGTGGAAGTCAGTTTCAAGCAAAAGCTTTGCTGTACCTAAGAGAGTCTGAGCAGCTGCTAAGCGGGCAATATCCCTCGGAAGGCCTACTTTCAACCCACTATATATTAACGCTTCAAGAAACACAGAAGCATAAGCCGGCCCAGAACCGCTCAACCCAGTTATGGCATCCATATATTCTTCCTCAACTCTAATACACTTACCAAAAGCACCAAATATCCTCTCAACAAGTTCGATTTCTTCTTTATCTAAATCATCTGTTGTATACGCGGTAAAAGACTCTTTCACAAGAACCGCTATATTTGACATTGCTCTCACAATTTTTGCTCCTGTTAATCTCTTTAGAAAGTTTAGTGAGAGGCCCGCGGCAAAGGAAATAAGGATTTTTCCCTCAACAGCAGGTTTCACTTCTTCAAGAACTTTTTTGACTTTGTTTGGTTTTACTGCAAGAATAACTATATCCGCTTTTTCTGCAGCGGCTTTGTTGTCGTTTGAAACCTCCACCCCATAATCCTCAAGCCACATAACCTTGCTGGTTTTTCTCCTTGTCGCTACTACTTCATATCCCTCTTCAGCCAAGGCCTTTGCAACAGCACTCCCTATAGTCCCAGCACCTATCACTGCTATTCTCATGATTAATCACCCAGTATCAACTTAATGGTGGCATTTTGCTATAACTTATAATATTTTTCAAAATGCTTTTGAATTTTTGGCAATATTATAGAAATCTTCGTGCAAGATCTTGATAAAGTGCCAATTCTTTAAAACTTTTTGAATAATCAAAGAAAAAAGATTGACCTTCTCCCCATCGTAAACGGCGAGGCTTTCAAAAGAAAAAGTAAGGAAATGGAGTCACTCCTTCATTGGAAGACCATAGTCGAAGGAGTAATAAACCTTCTGGAACTGCTTCCTGAACTCGAAGACATCTTTCTCAACTTTCTTTGGATCCTCCTTGTCAAGGAGGACTCTTCTCATGAACCTTGCTATCTCTTTCATGTCGTCTTCCATCATTCCTACTCTTGTCATCTCTTGTACACCAATCCTTAGACCGCTAGGTGCATTGACCTTCTCAAGTGGATCCCACGGAAGGAGGTTCTTGTTGAGAATTATACCGGCCTCTTCCAAGAGTGGAGCGGCCCATCCTCCACCAGCTTCATGGAGTTCGCTTACGTCAACTATTACTTGGTGGCTCTTGGTGTATCCCTTGTCCTCACCAATGACTTTGAACCCTTCTTCTGCCATTGCTTCAGCTAGGGCCTTTGCGTTCTTGACTACCTGCTCTGCATAGGCTTTACCAAATTCAAGCATCTCTGCGGCAGTGACGACTTTTCCAGCCATGTGGTGCAAGTGGTGATTGCTCAGGACACCTGGGAAGATTGCCCATTGTAGTTTTGCTGTGGCCTCACCAAGGTCTTTGTAGAGTATAACTCCACCCTGTGGGCCTGGGAAGGTCTTATGGGTTGAGGAGGTTATTACATCGGCCCCTTCTCTAAGTGGGTCTTGGAACTGGCCTCCACCTATTAATCCCAAAACGTGTGCGGCATCGTACATTACGAAGGCTCCAACTTCCTTTGCCACGGGTGCGAGTTCCTTAACTGGGTGTGGGAATGGGAATAGTGAACCACCAAAAACAACTATCTTTGGCTCAAGTTCTCTAATCATCTGGGCTGCTTTCTCAACATCGATGTTAAATTCGTCGTTATCAAAAGGCCATGTGTGAACTTCTAGTCCCCTCATACCAGCAGCTCCAAATGGCATGTGGCTTATGTGCCCACCATGAGAAGTGTGGAGGACAATTGCTTTGTCACCAGCTTCAGTGAGGCCAAAAAATGCAGCTTGATTTGCATTAGTTCCGGATATAGGCCTTAAATCTGCAAAATCGCTCCGGAATAACTTACAGAAGAGGTCAACACCAATAAGCTCAACTTCATCAACATACTTACATCCTTGATAGTATCTTTGTTTTGGCCATCCCTCAGCATACTTATGCATAAAACCACTAGCTATGGCTCTTACAGTGCTTGGGGATGTTACATTTTCACTTGCAATCAAGTTTATTGTGGAGCTCCTCCACTTTTCATGTCCCTCAACAAATTCCAAAACTTTGTCCCTATACATTTGGTAGCTCATAGTATCACCTCATCGTATTTTGCGTGAGATATTTTATACTAATATAATTTAAATCTTGTCGTTGGAATAGTTTTAAAAATTTCAAGGGAGAAATAAAGGCTGATGTCCTATGATAGAGGAGGCACCAAGAATTATTGCTCACTCCCGCTTTTTAATAGCCTTTACTGGAGCCGGAGTTAGTGCAGAAAGTGGAATACCGACTTTTAGAGATCGAGGTGGCCTATGGGAAAATTACAGGATTGAAGAGGTTGCTACACCAGAAGCCTTTAGAAAGGATCCAAATCTTGTATGGAGCTTTTATAAAATGAGAATGAAGATTATGAAGGGTGCAAAACCTAATAATGCCCACTTAGCTTTAGCTGAACTTGAAAAGATGGGAATTCTAAAGGCCGTTATAACTCAAAACATCGATAACCTTCACAGAGAAGCAGGAAATCAGCATATCGTAGAACTTCATGGGAACATATATAGAGTCAAATGCACAAGATGTGATTACATGGAGAATCTTTTAGAATCTGGAAAGCTTGAGGACTTTTTAAAAGAAAAGAATTTACCAAAATGCCCTGAATGTGCTTCTTTACTTCGACCTGATGTAGTATGGTTTGGAGAGCCTCTCCCACAGGAAGCCCTTCAAAAGGCTTTCAAGCTCGCTGAGAGGGCAGATGTTTGTCTGGTAGTTGGTACTAGTGCTCAAGTTTTTCCGGCAGCCTATGTTCCTTATATTGTAAAGGATAATGGTGGCTCTGTAATAGAAATCAACACTAAAGAGAGTGGCATAACTCCAATAGCCGATGTATTTATTAGAGGTAAAGCAGGAGAAGTTATGCAGTCCCTTTTAGTAAAAGTTAAAAGGTGTTTAGAGAATAAAAAGTGTTAGGTGATTGCATGATACTTGTTATAGGTTTTGAAAAAGAGGAATTTTTTAAACTCAAGAACATTCTGAGTGAATTCAAAATCTACGGGGTACCTGAATACTGTCGTGATTGGGTAGTGGAGGAAGTGATTGAGAAAGCTCCCTCCTTCAAAGCAAATACCAACTGGCATTGGAGGAAATTTATCTTGATGCATGGAATTCCCAATGAAAAGGTAAAAGAAGTGATGAAAAGAATTAAGCTACTGGGGATTCCGGATGTTATTTTTGCCACTACAACCCCTACTTCTTTAACGTGGAAGCTTGAAGATCTTCTCAATGAACTTATTCGAGAGGATGAATATTTTCGAAAGCTGAAGGAAGAAAAACAGAAAATGAATACTTTTTACCTGAAGATAAGGAAAGATTAAATAACTTGTAATCCTTTAGTTGAGTGGGATGAGTGATGGTGGAAGTCATATTTTTTGATTTGGATGATACCCTTGTGGATACCTCTAGACTAGCGGAGCTTGCTAGGAAGAATGCTATAGATAACATGATCCAGCATGGGCTACCTGTTGATTTTGAAACCGCTTATAATGAACTTCTTGAACTTATAGCTGAATATGGGAGTAACTTTCCTCATCATTTTGACTATCTCTTGAGGAGACTGGACTTGAAATATAACCCGAAATGGGTAGCAGCGGGGGTGATAGCTTATCATAATACTAAATTTGCTCATCTGAGAGAAGTTAAAAATGCGAGAAAAGCTCTTATCAAACTAAGAGAAATGGGTTATAGACTTGGGATAATAACTGATGGAAATCCAATAAAACAGTGGGAGAAGGTTTTGAGGCTGGATATCGATGATTTCTTTGAGTATGTTGTAGTATCTGACTTTGAAGGTGTTAAAAAACCACATCCAAAGATTTATCAAAAAGCACTAAAAATATTTGGGGTAAAAGCTGAAGAAGCTGTTATGGTAGGAGATAGGCTGTATTCGGATATATTTGGTGCTAAGAGAGTTGGGATGCATACTGTATGGTTCCGTTATGGTAAATATGCCAATAGGGAGCTTGAATATGAGCAACATGCTGACTTTAAAATAGATGATCTTTTGGAGCTCCCCCATGTTGTAGAGGTGCTCAAAAATGGTTCAAATAAGGAGGTTCATACTAATAGATAATGTTTACAAATCGAAAATTCTCAAAGGAAAAAAGACGAGCACCATAAGATTTGGAAATTATGAGGCAAAGCCGGGTAGCGAAGTATATCTTGCTATAACTCCCAGTGATAGCGTTATTGCGAAAATTAAGATAACAGACATAAAGAAGAAACGGGTCAAGGAGCTCACTTTGGAGGATGCAAGGAAAGATGGTTTTAAGGAACTTAACGAGCTTATAAACGCTTTAAACAAAATATATGGGACACTTCATGGGGATGATGAGGTAACTATAATTGAATTTGATGTTATTGAGAAGTTTGAAGAGGCTATCCCTCTTAAATGGCTTAAAGCTCTCAACTATAGAAAACCGGAAGAGATAGCAAAGCTATATGTGGAGAATGATTTAAAAGAGTCTGCGGATGTGGATTTGATTATTAAAAGGATCTATTCTGAGGGTTTAAAGAGTGCTGTAAGGAAATATGGGCCAAAAAAGGTCAAAGATTCTCTTTTAAAAGCATATCATAAACTGTATGATGAAGGAAAAATATAGAAGAAATCAGATAGGGAGTTCTGTTGTCTCTTTGTGAGTTTTCAATACTACCATTGTATGAGTTGCCACGACGCCATCTATTTCTCCAATTTTATTGAGGAACTCATTTAGTTCTGTGCTGTTTCTGGTCCGTATTTTAAGTATCATATCATAGTCGCCTGTGTTTTCGTATATTTCAACAATTTCGGGATATTTAACAAGTTCTTTTGCGACATCTGCGTATTTTCCCGCTCTAGCTTTAATGAGAATAAAGGCCAATAAGTTAAAGCCAAGTGCTTCCGGATCTGGGATGATTGTGAACTTTTTTATCACTCCTTTTTCTTTTAGCTTTTTTATTCGTTCATATACTGTTGATTCGGCTAGACCAACACGCTTAGAGATCTCTCTTAGGGGGGTACGGCTATTTTTTTGAAGCACCTTTAAGATTTCTTTATCGGTCTCATCTAAAATCCCTCTCATACTCTCACCATCCAAAAATTTTTCGAGAAAGTATATAAATTTGATGACGCTTTCCTTACCATAAATTTATAAAATTCTTCTTTAACCTTAAAACGGCGAGAGAGGAAGAGGTGAGTAGAAATGCCAACTAACGTAACAGCAGAGTACTTAGCAGCAGAGGAAGAATATAGGCAAGCAAGAACTATACCAGAGAAAATTAGAGCTCTTGAAAAAATGTATGCTACTGTGCCAAAGCACAAAGGCACTGAAAAACTTAGACTTCAAATTAAACGTAAGATTTCAGAACTTAGAAAGGAATTTGAGAAACAGCAGAGTCAGAGAAAGGGTGGAGGTTATTCATTCAGTGTTAAGAAAGAAGGTGCATCACAAGTAGTTTTGGCTGGATTACCCAATGTTGGAAAGTCTTCCCTCTTAAAGGTTTTAGCTGATGTTGATATAGACATAGCTGATTATCCATTCACAACAGTTGAACCAATTCCCGGTATGATGAATCATAAAGATGTCCAGATTCAGCTCGTGGAAGTTCCGGGTTTAATTGAAGGGGCCGCATTAGGTAAAGGCATGGGAACACAGCTTTTGAGTGTTATAAGAAATGCCGATGCCATAGCTATCGTTGTTGACCTTTCTCAAGATCCAATAAAGCAGATGAAGATAATATTAAAGGAATTTGAACGTGCGGGGATAAAGATAAACAAAAGAAAGCCAAAGGTGGAAATAAAGAGAATGCCTATGGGCGGGATCGTAATCAACGGTCAGCATTTGATCCAGGGAGACATAGGTGAAGTTATGAAAATGCTCAGGGAAGAAGGTATTCATAGTGCAGAAATTACGGTAAAAGAACCTGTTACACTTGAAGATTTCTCAGATGCTTTGGATGATAGTCTCGTATGGAGAAAAGCAATAATAATAGCAAACAAAGGGGACATCCCAGGAAGTAGAGAAAACTATGAAAGACTCGTTAAGACATATAATGATAGATTTAAAATAATACCAGTATCTGCTAAAAAGAAAGCAAACATTGAGGTATTAAAAGAAGAACTATACCAACTGGTGGATATAATTAGGGTGTTTACAAAATCCCCAGGGGAAGACCCCGCTTATCCTCCGATTGCTCTTAAAAAAGGTTCGAAGGTTTTGGACGTGGCAGAGAGAATTCACAAAGACTTCGCAAAGAACTTCAAATATGCGAGAGTATGGGGAAAAAGTGCAAAATTCCCCGGACAGAGGGTAGGGCCTGATCACGTGCTTGAAGACGGGGATATAGTTGAAATCCACGCCCGTTAATTAACCCCCTATTTTAACTCTTAGGCCTATGCTCTCAAATTCCTCTTTTATCCATTTCAATATTTCATCTGGGGGCCTATGGTGAATTGTCATCTTATATTCTCTTCCTATCCTTCTAAACTTCTCTGATACATCATGAAAAGGAAGTAAGTCTATCTCGTTTATTCCTTTAATTTCTGAAATAAAATTTGTCCAGCCTTTGACATTCTTATCTGTATCTGTAATCCCTGGAATTATGGGAAAACGTAGTATGACCTCTTTTCCTTGCCCTGTGAGGAATTTTAGATTTTCTATTATGATATCATTAGGAACTCCAGTATATTTTTCATGTTCACCACTATCGTAGAGCTTAATATCATATAAAAATAGATCTGTGTGGGGTAAGATTTGCTTTAAAACCTCTTTGGGTGCATAACCCGAAGTATCTACAGTAGTATGAATGTATCGTTTTTTTAGTTCTTTTAAACTCTCTACTAAGAATTTGGGTTGGGATAATGGCTCCCCTCCTGAGAAGGTGACTCCACCGCCAGAATCATCGTAGAGTTTAATATCTTTCTCAATCTCAGTTAGAAGCTCTTCAACAGTTATAACTCTTCCCACAAGTCTTAAAGCGCTTGTTGGACAGGCGCTTGCACATACCCCACAGCCAGTACACTTTTCTCTGTCAATTTGCTGAGTCTCATTCTCATCAAAGCTTATTGCATTCTCCGGACACACTTTAACACAAGTGTGGCAGTGTATACATTTGAATTCAAAGTACATTAGTTCTGGTTTTGGGGAGACTCCTTCGGGATTGTGGCACCACCAGCAACTTAAAGGGCATCCTTTCATAAATATTGTAGTTCTAATTCCGGGGCCATCGTGAATTGCGTACCGTTTTATGTCAAATATGATTCCACTTATCAACTTTAGACCTCCTAACGAAGGAAAAATCCATATTTAAGCGGATCTTCAGGATCTATTATAAATGTGTTTTTGGCAGTTATGTGTGCAGTTCCTCCTACTTCAGGAACTATAGCCTTGTGGGGCCCATATTTGGTTTCTTCTACAACCTTTCCAGTGAATTTTGTACCTATTATACTCTCAATTGTGACTTCATCTCCAATGTCGATCTCTCCTTTTTCATATAGAATTGCAAGACGACCGCTTACTCCCGTCCCGGTTGGACTTCTGTCCACTTCACCATCTGCGAATATACAAACATGTCTGCTGTGTGAATCTTTGTCATGAGGGGGCCCTATAAATATTGTTCCATACAAAAAGCTTAAATCTTCTTCAAAAGGATGTTTTATTTCTTTTTCAGCTATTATTGCTCTCTTGATTTTCATTCCGACATCTATGAGCTTTCTGTAGTATTCGGGCGTACACTTTAAACCGAGGTCTTCAGCATTTACAAAAGCATAGAATGCTCCACCATAAGCAAGATCGTATTTTACTCTGCCCAATCCTGGCACTTCAATCTCTTCGTCTTTGTACAAAACAAAAGAAGGGACGTTGTGGAAATAAACTTTTTCTGCTTTTCCATTCTGTGTTTGCACATAAATTTTGATCAGGCCAGCTGGGCTGTCCATTTTTATCTCCGTTATAGGTTCTTTGGGTTCAACAAGTCCACACTCTACGGCGACCTTTCCAAGGGCTATAGTTGCATGGCCACACATGGTGCTGTACCCTTCATTGTGAAGGAATATTACCCCAAAGTCGGCATCTTCACTGATTGGTTCGGTTATTATGGCCCCATACATATCAGCGTGTCCTCTGGGTTCCCACATTAGAGCTGTTCTTAAATAATCCAAGTTTTCTCTTAAATACCTCCTTTTTTCGAGAATAGTTTTTCCTGGAATTTTAGGGAAACCACTGAATATGATTCTTAATGGTTCTCCGGCAGTGTGTGTATCGAGAGTTTTTATTACTCTCCAGTTTTGGGGAGGTTCCCATTTTTCCAATTTTTCGAGTTTTTTAAACATTTTTCTCACCCAAATAGCGATTCAGAAATAAATAGAAATTAAAAAAGAGATTAGACCTTTTTGTGTTCTGTTCTTGCTATAATTTCATCTTGTAGTCCTTTGGGGAGATTCACGAAGTAATCACTGTAACCTGCAACTCTAACCATCAAATCTTGAAATTCTTGGGGCCTTTTTTGAGCTTCCCTCAAAAGCTCAGCACTTATAACGTTAAACTGCACGTGATGCCCTCCAAGTCTGAAGAATGTCCTTATAAGCTGAGCTAACTTCTTGATGTTCTCCTCGTTGTCGAATAAGTCGGGGGTTAGCTTTTGGTTTAGGAGTGCTCCACCCGTTTTATCCCAATCACACTTCGCAACACTCCTGAAAACTGCGGCAATTCCTTTCCTATCCATCCCCTGCACTGGGGAAATACCCTCCGAAACTGGGAAGCCAGCATCTCTTCCATCGGGTGTTGCACCAGTGACCTTCCCAAAATAAACGTGAACTGTTGTTGGAAGGAAGTACGCCCTTTTTGAGGCCTTTCTTACTGGTGAAGGTGGATAGGCCTCAATTAGGTCAACAACAGTATCTACAACCTTTTTTGCTATTTCATCAACGTATTCATCATCGTTTCCAAACTTTGGAGTCTTTTCAGGATTGCGAAGAATCTCCCTCATCATCTCGTATCCTTTCCAATTATTCTTCAAGGCATTCAGGAGTTCTTCCATGACGAACGTTTTCTTGTCAAACACGTGGTATTTAATGGCTGCTAAGCTATCCGCTATTGTTCCCAACCCGACAACTTGAATGTACTGGGTGTTGTACCTTGTTCCTCCACCGTTGTAGTCCTTTGCATTCTTTACACAGTCCTCTATCCATAGTGACATGAAGGGAACCGGCAAGTACTTTGCGTAAAGCGTTTCAATAATGTCATTACCCTTCATTTTAATGTCCAAGAAGTGGTTGACCTGTTTAACAAATGCATTCCATAACTCTTCAAAACTCTTGAAATTCCGTGGATCACCAGTTTCAATTCCAATCTTCTTTCCAGTTCTTGGATCGATACCATTGTTGAGTGTTATCCCCAAAATCTTCGGCAAGTTGAAGTAGCCTGTTAGAATATAGGCTTCCTTTCCAAATGCTCCCGTTTCTACACAACCACTGACTCCAGAAGTTCTTGCATCCTCAAGAGTTTTTCCCTGTCTGAGCATTTTCACTATAACTCCATCAAAGTTAAAGAATGGCGGCTCGCCAAACCCCGGACCTACTACTTTTAAGGCTTCTATTAAAAACCTATCAGGGTTCTTATTGCTTATCAAAACAGCAGTGTTGGGTTGGAGGGTTCTCATCTCGCTGAGAACTTCCAATATAAGGTAAGAAAGTTCATTGACCCCATCAGAACCATCCTTTTTTAATCCACCAAGATTAAGCTTTGAAAAGTCATTGTATGTGAAACTCTCCTCGGCTGTTACTCCCACTTTTGGAACTGCTGGTTGATTGTTAAATTTAAGCCAGAAGCATTGTAAGAGTTCCTTCGCTTTCTCCCTAGTAAGTCTTCCCTCCTCAAGGTCTCTCTTATAGAAGGGGTATAAATGCTGGTCTATTCTCCCTGGATTGAAAGAGTCCCAGGGATTTGTCTCATAAGTTACTCCAACGTGAACGAACCAGTAATGTTGTAAAGCCTCCCAGAAGGTTCTTGGAGCGTGAGCTGGAACTCGTTTGCATATTTCTGCCATTTGTTTAAGTTCCTTTTTTCTCTTGGGATCTTTTTCCTCTTCGGCCATTTTTTCAAGCTTCTCAGCGTAACGCTTAGCATAAATCAGGATGGCTTCTGCTACAATATCCATTGCTTTTAGCTCTTCCATCTTTTCATAGTACTCCGGATTGCTTGGGTCGAGTTCTCCCATTTTCTTTTTGATCTCTTCTTTAATGTCAAGAACGCCCATTCTAAAAATTCTACCTCCTCCAGCTGTGTGTCCTGGAGATCTCTGCTCCATGAACTCTGTCCAAATTCCAGCTTCGTAAGCATCAATCCACTCTTGCGGGAGGGTTTCGAAGATCATGTCCCTCATTGCTCTCCCTTTCCAGAAGGGAATTATCTCATTTTTGTAGAGTTCTCTAGTCTCTTCATCAACTTTGTAAGGCATGTTTTGTCTGGAGTTAAGAATTTCAAGGTCTTCCATACTATGGACACAAATCTCAGGGTAAGTGGGCACTTCTTTAACCCCAGTACCCCTGAGCCCCACGATTAATTGACCTTCTTCAATTGGCAGACTGCAGTGTTCGAGAAGATATTTGAAGGCAAGAGCTCTTTGAACGGGGATTGATTTTCCTTTTGGAATTTCACTCTTGTAGAATTCAGTTATTAACCTAGCCCTTTCAGATGAAACTTTAACTTCAGTTTCCACACTCTCTTTTCTGAGATTTGCAACTCTCTCATTTATTGGTTTTATAGAAGACTTACGTCTCTCCAACTCCTTTTCTATTTTTTTCTTAACCTCGGGGCAGGATTGGGAAATAGCTTCACTCATTATAGTCACCATAAAAAGTGAGGGTTATATCTTTAAATATTATTCTATGTTATACTAGTTACTGCACTAGAGCACGGTAATAATCAGAAAAGTATAAATATGTGGAATGTTTACATTCCTATGTTATCTATTGCCCCATTGAGGGTTTGGTGTTTCGTTGGAGAACTTTGTCGGAGGTTTTAATATGGAAAGGACTGAAACCGGTGAACACTGGGGAACTCGATTGGGATTTATTTTTGCCATTATAGGTGCAATGGTCGGCAGTGGTAACATCTGGCGTTTTCCAAGAATGATGGCAATGTACGGGGGAGGAGCGTTTTTGATTCCCTACAGTATTGCACTGTTCACTGTTGCAATACCCCTCTTGATTTCGGAGGGAATAATCGGTAGAGAAACCGGAAACAGCACAATACTTGGATTTGCTAAATACGCAGGAAAGAAATATGCATGGCTTGGCGCTTGGGTCGCTTGGGTTAACATAGGTATAATGTTTTACTATGCTGTGGTTAACGGATGGGCACTTGCCTACTTCGTCAAGGGACTCACTGGCCTTTATGCAAGCTACGCACCAGGGAAGGGTCTGGAAACCTGGAATGCATTCATTGGTGGATGGCAGCCATTATTCTTTACATTGCTTGTTTGGGTATTTACATGGTATGTCATGGCAGTTGGTGTCAAGAGAATTGAGAAGGTCGCAACTTTTATGGTTCCATCGTTGATACTCTTCCTTGTAGTGGTTATCATAAGAGCGGTAACAATGCCAGGTGCTGATGTTGGACTTACTTACATGTTCAAATTTGATACAACAAAGCTCTCTAACGCAGAAGCATGGCTTCAGGCATATAGTCAGGTATTATGGAGCACTGGAGCAGGATGGGGTATTTACTTAACTTATTCATCCTACCTAAAGAAAAAGGATGACATTAACCTTAACTCCCACATTACAGGATTTGGTGACACAAGTGCGGCACTTTTAGGTGGTTTGGCAGTCATTACCACAGTAGCGGTTACCGCACCCCTTATCGGTCTTGATCCATTCAAAGTGTATGCAGAGGGTAACGTAGGATTGACATTCATATGGTTGACTGAGCTCTTCCCCAAGGTACCGGCTGGATTTGCAATAGGAACATTATTCTACTTGGCATTGTTCTTTGCAGCATTCACATCACAAATTGCAATTACTGACGTGTTTGTGAAGAACGTGGTAGACTTTGGAGTTCCAAGAAAGAAGGCTGCTACATACGTTGCTATTATTGGTTTGATTGCAGGTATTCCGGCTGCAATAAAGATTGGCTGGCTTGACAACCAAGATTGGGTTTGGGGTGTAGCCCTATTGGTTAGTGCAGTTGTGATATCATTCGTCATGCTCAAGACTGGCTTAGAGAAGAACAGAGAGGTTGCTAACAGAGGTTCAGATATCAAGATCGGCAAGTGGTGGGACATAATGATCGGTTATGTCGCTCCACTAAGCATCATAGTTGTCATGCTATGGTGGATCAAGCAATCAATTGACTGGTACCCAGAAACATGGTGGAAACCCACTGAGACCTTCAGTACTGGAACCGTTATATTCCAGTGGATCATAGCTGCCATTGCTATCTGGATTATAGTGAATAAGATGCTTATGCCAAAGATTGAAGCAAAACTTGCCGAGGAGGGAGCGTAAATGGAGGGTTCAGTTATAGCCTCAATGATAGTAGTTCTTGGGTTTTACTGGGGATTAACATTGTACTTTGTTAAACTGGCCTTGGAAAAGGAAAAAGAAAAGGCGCAAGCTTCCTGATTTCTTTTTCTTTTTACCTTAGCAAAAAGCCCTTCCAAAGAGGATCGTTTTTTGTGATTATGTCTTGAGAAATCTTTGTTATGTATGCACTTCCTGTTATCTCTGGCACTATTGCTGTGTAATCGCCGATTTTTGTTGTTCCAACGATTCTTATTTTAAACTGAGTCCCAAGTATACTCTCATGAACGAAGGTGTCCCCTTCTTTTAGAATTCCTTTTGAATATAGAGTAGCAACTCTAGAAGCACTCCCAGTTCCGCAGGGACTTCTATCTACACTCCCTTCTCCCCATATGACAACATTTTTGCCATCCGAATCCTCCCTTTCAGGCTCGTCAGTAAGCATTGCCAAGTTTATTCTGTTTTGAACACCTTTCCTTGGGTGTTGTACTTTTATCTGCTCATTAGCGACTTTAATGAGTTTTAACGCAGCTGGAATAAGCTCCTTTATGTATTCTTTTCTGACTCTGAGTCCCATCTGCCGAGCATCCGCTATTACGTAAAAGTTCCCTCCAAAAGCGACGTCTATCGTTATATTTTCGATATTAGGATAGTTAATTTCAAACTCTCCTACATGGAAGCTGGGTACATCTACAACTGTGACCTCTTTAACAACCCCGTCTTCTACTTTTGCCTTTGCCTCTACCGGACCAGCAGGGGTTTCGAGTTTTACTATAGTATAAGGCTCTTTAGCTTCCACAATTCCCAGCTCAATTAAGGCCGTGGCAACTCCCATGGTGGCATGACCGCACATATCCAGATACCCGGCGGTGTCCATATAGATAACTCCAAAGTCAGCCGTATCTGAAGGCACCAGAACAGCTCCAAACTGGTCTCCATGACCTCTAGGTTCCCATAAAAGGGCAGTTCTTATCCAATCATAGTGCTTTTTGAAATATTCTCTTTTTTCTATAATGTCATTCCCCTCTACTGGTAGACCAGAAAGTAGTATTCTAGTGGGTTCTCCTTCGGTGTGGGTGTCTACAACATAAAAAGTGTTTTTCACAAACATAAGTGTTCACCCATGAATATGAAAAAACAAATAAGTATATAATAGTTATTGAAGTTCCACTTTTGTTCCTATTCCCAGTTCCAAGGCCGTTTCATAGGCCAATTTAGCCGTAATTGCATCTTCTATTGCAAGTCCAACACTCTTAAAGAGTGTTATCTCATTATCATTTTCTCTTCCTCTCTTGATTCCAGCCACAATTTCGCTCAACTCTGCATAAATGTGAGTTTCGTCAATTACACCTTCTTTTATGGGGATCAGTATATCACCTGATTCATTTAGGACTCCTTCCTTTGAGTCAACGACCAGTTTGGACTTTCTTACTGTTTCGGAATCGAGTTCTCTGGCATCTTTTCCCATCCACCCTATAGAATTTATGTGCGTGCCTTCTTTGATCCATTCTCCCTTAATCACGGGTTCTTTTGCAGTAGTTGCCACAACTAGAACATCAGCATTCTCAGCAATCTCTTGGGCCGTGAGTGAAATATTTATTTCTATTCCAATCTTCTTAGCCATCTCCTCTGCAAAGACCTTCGCTCTTTCTTTATTCACGTCATACACTAAGGCCTTTTCGATATCTCTAACTTCAGAAATGGCCCATAACTGGGTTCTGGCTTGCACTCCAGCTCCTATTATTCCAACAATTTTTGCATCTTTTCTCGCAAGGTATTTTGTGGCGACTCCACTAGCAGCTCCAGTTCTCATTGCGGTTATATATGTCCCCTCCATAAGTGCTAAAGGTTTTCCAGTTTCGGGATCATTTATTAAGATAGTTGCCAATACACTGGGAAGGTCTTTTTTTGGATTTTGGGCATATAGAGAGACTACCTTAATTGCTAAGGCCTCGCTCTCTTTTAGGTAGCTTGGCATGTACAATAAAAAGCCATTGTGTTTTTCGATTTCTATTATTGTTCTTAAGGGAACCTCTGCTTTTTTATGATAAAACTCAAGAAAGGCTTTTTCTACTGCATCTATAGTTTCTCTCATGGACAAAACTTTCTTCAGGTCATTTCTGGTAAGGAGTAACATAGTAATCACCGTTTTTCTATTTTTGTGTTTTTGGTATAAATACTCTTTGCAAATTTCCTTAAATTTCTATAGGCTACCAAAATTTCTGAAACTTCAATAAAAGGTTTAAAACTTTCTTATTTAAACAAAAGATTTAAATATTTTACATACATAAAGGAACTGAGAAAATGTATACTTGGGTGATAAAATGCGGCCATTAGATCTTTATGAGAAAGACCCTTCTAAGAAAGTTACAATCTATTTTGAAGGCAAACCACTGGAAGCATACGAAGGGGAAAAACTGCCGGTTGCACTGCTTGCCAATGGGGTTTTCTGGATAACCACAAGCTTGCAGGGTAGAAAAAGAGGCGCCTTTACTTTTGGTCCATTACCTGTTGTGGTAAATGGAGTTAAGAATATAGATGGAAGAAAAACCCTTGTAAAAGATGGGATGAGAATAGAGCGACAGAACTATGGTGAATTTCAAGAAGCAGTGGAAATAGATGGAAGTAAGGAGGTTCTCAGGGAAGTCGTTGATGTGGCCATAATCGGTGGTGGCATAGCGGGCATCGGGGCGGCTCTTGAGCTCCAGGAGCACTTAACCGTTGCTTTAATCGAGGAGAAGGGATGGCTCGGAGGTCTGGTGTTCGTCGAAGGAACTCCTCAGGAAGGGTTTGAAGGAGAGCCCAAGAAGGTCATCAAGGAGCTGACCTCGAAGTTCAACGAGAACGTGAAGGTGTTTAAAGGGACTATGAACCTTGGTGTTTTTGATGAAGGAGAGTACTTCTTAGTTCCAGCTGTTAAAAAAGACCAGCTGATAGAGATAATGGCTAAAAGGGTAATACTCGCAACTGGAGCGGTAGAAAACATCCTCCTCTTCGAGAACAACGAATTTCCGGGTGTCTTTAGATTAGACTTTGCTCTCGAAGTAATGAATAAATGGGGAGTTGCTCCGGGTAAGAAGGTCGCAGTGGTTGGAAGGAAGCCTGAGAGGATAATTCCAGAGCTCGAAAAATGGGGCATCGAGTACATAGTGGTGCCAAACCCGAAGCGTGTTGAGGGTGAAGAAAAAGTTGAGAGACTAATAGACATGAACGGAAACGTCTACGAGGTCGATGCGGTCATAGTGAGCGATTACAGCCTGCCTGATATAAACCCGATCACACAGGCCGGAGGAAAGCTCAAGTTCAAACATGGCTATTACGTCCCGGTTCTCGACGAGCAAAACCGCATTAGGGATGGGATCTACGTGGCCGGAAGCTCGACTGGGATAAAATCTCACTACGCAAACTATCTCGAGGGCAAGCTCGTGGCGACTTACATCCTCAGGGAATTTGGCTATGAAGCCACTCCAGCCATTTACAAAGAAAAGCTTGGGGAATTTGAGCCCGAGGCAATGCCTATACAGAGGATAGAGTTCAAAGACATGAATTTAGAAGACGTGCAGATATGCGGTTGTGATGTTAACTTAAGGAAGGTGGACGATGTAGTAAAGAAGGGCATCACTGATTTGCAGATCGTGAAGCGTCTTACTCATTTGGCAATGGGGTTCTGTCAAGGAAGATTTTGCCTTTTCAATGGAGCACTGCTTGTTAGTCAAAGAACTGGAATAGACATGGGAAAAATAGATCTTCCAGTTGCAAGGCCACCTCTTAAGAATGTGAGAGTGAAGGCTCTTTCAAAGGGAGAGTGATACCATGAAAAGCGATATCGTTATTATTGGCGGAGGGATAGTTGGTATCTCCTTGGCTCATGAACTTGCCAAGAGAGGCGAAGATGTAACGGTTCTTGAAAAGAGGTTCATTGGCTCGGGTTCGACGTTTAGATGCGGTACTGGTATAAGACAGCAGTTTAATGATGAAGCCAATGTTCAAGTCATGAAACGTTCCGTAGAACTCTGGAAGAAATATAGTGAAGAATATGGCTTTCCATTTGAACAGACTGGTTATTTATTTTTGCTTTATAGCGAGGAAGAAGTCAAACAATTTAGAGAGAATATCTCCATCCAAAACAGATTTGGTGTTCCTACAAGGCTTATAACACCAGAAGAAGCAAAAGAAATAGTGCCTCTCCTAGATACAAGTGAGATTATAGCGGCTTCATGGAATCCTACTGATGGAAAGGCAGATCCCTTCCATGCTACAACGGCATTTGCTCTTCATGCTCAAGAGATGAGTGCCAAGATATTAGAATATACTGAGGCCAAGGATATAATTATTGTAGATAATGAGATTAAAGCGATAAAAACAAACAACGGTATTATTAAGACAGGTATAGTTATCAATGCCACAAATGCTTGGTCAAAGCTCATTAATGCAATGGTAAAGCTTCCAATAAGAATTCCAATTGAGCCTTATAGGCATCAGGCAATAATTACCCAGCCTATAAAGAAGAATGCAATAAATCCAATGGTAATTTCTTTCAAATACAAAGATTCCTACCTAACTCAAACTGATCATGGAGGGGTAATCGGGGGGATAGGATATGAAGTTGGACCAACATACGATTTGACCCCCGCATATGGATTTCTCCGTGAGGTCACAACATATCTTTCCAAGATAATTCCTGCGTTGAGAGAATTGCTAATATTGAGAACTTGGGCCGGGTATTATGCAAAGACTCCCGATAGTAATCCTGCAATAGGCAAGATAGAGGAGATAAGCGATTATTACATTGCAGCTGGCTTTAGTGGGCACGGCTTCATGATGGGACCAGCAGTGGGTGAGATGATGGCGGATTTAATCACTAAAGGCAAGACTAGTTTGCCTGTAGAGTGGTATGATCCATACCGTTTTGAAAGAGGAGACTTAAGACAAAAAGCTTTACAAATGGGTTGATTTTTGTAAACTTTATTTTTATTCCTTTTTGTTATAAGATTGAAGAATTTTAGGAAGCTCAAGAACTTTTTAGGCTTTTTCATGAAGTCAATTTCAACCAAAAGTGAATAACCTTTTTATAAAAAAATCTTTAAAGTGGAGGGCTCTTTATTTTACATTGGTGAAATTTCATGCGTCTTAGTGAACACCCTATTTTAAATTTCGAGAGGGTTCGTGGAAGAGAAGTTACAATCTATTTTGAAGGAAATCCAATAAAAGCACATGAGGGTGAAACAATTGCAATGGCACTCCATGCTGCAGGGATAAGAACATACCAATACTCAACAAAAAAACACAGACCTCGGGGGTTGTTTTGTGCAATTGGAAAGTGTTCCTCTTGCCTAATGAAGGTTAATGGTATTCCAAATGTCAGGACATGTATAACTCTCGTTGAAGATGGAATGCAAATAGAAATGCAGGAAGAAAAACCACTACTACCAGAAACTAAAAAGCCACCAAAGTGGAAAGAGCCGCCTAGAATTGAGGCAGATGTTATTGTGGTGGGTGGTGGCCCGGCTGGAATGATGGCAGCTATAAACGCAAGCGATGGTGGAGCTAAAGTAGTCCTCCTAGATGAAAATCCAATGCTCGGAGGACAGTTAGTTAAGCAGACGCACAAGTTCTTTGGAAAGAGAGAGCAGTTTGCTGGAGTTAGAGGAATTAAAATAGCTGATATACTTGAAGAAGAGCTGAGAAAACGAAACATTGAACTTTTCTTAGAGACCTCAGCAATAATGCTTCTTCAAAATGGGGAAGATAAGCTTGTGGTGGGGGTCAAGAAAAACAAGGAACTGATTGAATTTAAGGGGAAGGCTGTTGTGGTTGCAACAGGAGCAATGGAAAGGATGATCCCGTTTGAAAATAATGATTTACCAGGAGTATATGGGGCTGGTGCAATTCAAACCCTTATGAATACTTATGGAGTAAAACCCGGCGATAGAGTTCTGATCGTTGGAGCGGGCAACGTTGGATTGATCTTGGCTTATCAACTCTATCAAGCCGGAGTAAAAGTGGAAGCAATAGTGGAAGCAATGCCAAAGATTGGAGGCTACTTTGTTCACGCAGCCAAGGTTAGAAGGCTTGGAATTCCGATACTAACAAGACATACAATTCTTAGGGCTGAAGGGAATGAAAAAGTTGAGAAAGCGGTTGTGGCTCAGCTTGACGAGAAGTGGAATGTTATCCCCGGGACAGAGAAAGTCTTTGAAGTTGATGTGATTGCTTTGGCTGTTGGATTAAGGCCAAGTATAGAGCTTCTTCATCAAGTAGGATGTCAGATAAAGTATGTTCCCGAGCTTGGAGGGCATGTGGTGATAAGAGACTCAAGAATGGAAACGACGGTAAAGGGGATCTTTGTTGCCGGAGATTCGGCAGGAATTGAGGAAGCAACCACAGCAATGCTTGAGGGGAAGATAGCAGGGATTGGAGCCGCTTTGATTGCAGGAGTGGCCTCTCCGGAGTGGCTCAAAGAAATAGAAAAAGCTCAAAAGGAGCTTGAAGTGTTCAGAAGCGGTCCGTTTGGAAGGAAGGTTCTTGAAGGCCTCAGGAAGGTGGTGGTAAAATGAGTGAAATCCCCCAGTATTTGAAAGAGGGATTTTTAAGCGTTGAAGAACTAAAAGAATACGTTAAGTTACCGGATGAAGATAGGCTAAGGCAGCGGCCGGTAGCAATTCCGGAATGCCCGCAAGAAATTCCGTGCACGCCGTGTGCAGAAATTTGTCCAACAAACGCTGTTCTCATGGAGCATCCGAATGCTCTTCCCGTCGTTGAATATGAAAAATGCATTGGCTGTTCTCTCTGTGTTCAAATTTGCCCGGGATTGGCGTTTTTCATGGTGCATTACATTGGAGAAAAGGCAAGGGTAACAATGCCACATGAAATTCTCCCGGTTCCGAAAGTTGGAGAGGAAGTGATCTTGCTCAGTAGAGTAGGCGAAGAAGTTGGGAAAGGAAAGGTTGTAACAGTGATTCCAAGGGAGAAGAGCAAGGGGGACACGCCGATAATAACCGTGGAGATGCCTCGTGAACTGGCTTGGGATGTTAGGGCCGTAAAGGTGGTGAGAGAATGAACGAAAAAGGCGAGAAGATAATCTGCAGGTGCAATGAGGTAACTGTAGAAGAAATTGAAGCCCTTATTGAACAGGGAGTTGAGGACATTGAAATGATAAAAAGGCTTCTCAGAATAGGCATGGGGCCATGTCAAGGGAGAACCTGTCTTCCAATGGTAATCAGTATATTAGCAAGGAAAACCGGCAAAAGCCCAGATGAAATAAAGCTTCCTGCAACGAGAATCCCAATTAGACCTGTTCCAGCAGGAGTTTTGGTGGGTGAGATGGATGAAGAGTAAAGCGGAAGTAGTTGTTATAGGAGGAGGAAGCACAGGTACCTCAATAGCTTATCACCTAGCAAAGCTTGGAGTTGATGTTATTCTTGTTGAAAAGGGTTACATAGGAAGTGGTTCAACCTTTAGATGTGCTACTGGAATTAGACAGCAGTTCACTGATGAAGCCAACATAAGACTTCAAAAGTATAATGTTGAAAGATGGAAACGGCTAAGTGAAGAGTTGGAATATGATGTGAATTTCAAGCAAACTGGGTATCTTTTCCTTGCCACAACGGAGGAAGAAGTTGAAGCTTTTAAGCAAAATATAGAACTTCACAATAAGTTTTATGTCCCCACGAAGCTTATAACACCGGAAGAAGCGAAAGAAATAGTGCCCTTACTAAATGCTGATGAATTCTTAGCAGGTCAATGGAATCCTACAGATGGAAAGGCCAATCCATTTAAAACTGTTTTTGCCTTTGCAAAAAAGGCTAGGGAGTTGGGTGCCGAGATTTATGAATACACAGAAGTAACCGGTGTCATCGTTGAGAATAAAGAAGTCCAAGGAGTAAAAACTAACAAAGGTATTATAAAAGCGGATGTAATAGTAAATGCAGCCAACGCATGGGCCCCCATAATAAATGAAATGGTCGGTTTGGGTAAGGAATTCATTCCAATAAAACCCTATAAACACCAGCTTGTAAAGACTGAACCTCTTAAAGAAGGCCAAATTGAACCCTTAGTATGCCCACCAGCATGGAATGATTCTTATGTACTTCAAGACGGGGAAGATGGTGGAGTTCTCTGCGGAACAGGAATAGAATATGGCCCCACTTATGACATGACACCCACTTATGACTTTCTGAGAGGTGTGCTTAAATGGGCCACTCGTATAATCCCAGCACTTAAATATGTGCACATATTAAGACAGTGGGCAGGTTTTTATGCAAAAACGCCAGACAGCAACCCAGCAATAGGAAAAATTAACTACATAGATGGCTTTTACATTGCCGCTGGATTCAGTGGGCACGGCTTCATGATGGCGCCAGGAGTAGGCGAGGCCATGGCAGAACTTATAGTTAAAGGAAAAAGCAAGGTTCCTCTTGACTGGAACTGGTACGATCCACACCGCTTCGAGAGAGGGGAGCTTAGAAGTGCAGCTTTCCAGATAGGGTGATTTTTATTTTTTCTTTGAAACTTTTTAATTTAATTAGAAAAAGTGGTTTTCACATTTCTCTCTTGAAATTGAGGGGAATTTGATTGGTTATCACACGATTTTAATCCAAATCTGGAGATTAAGATCAACCTTAAAGTTTTCTCAACTAGAGTCTAATTTTCAGCCTTGTATATTCTTGTGAAATATTTTTGGAGTTTTCAATAATAAAAGTTGATTTTTTAAAGAAATTGGCAATTCTTCGAATTATCATAATGAAGAGAGCCATGATTAAAAAGAAAGACTTAAAATTTCTATTGTTCAACAATTATGGATAATTCAAAGAAATAAAGCGATAAACAAGGAGGTGCAAAAATGGAGATAACGATCCAGTTTATTATTGTAATTGTATATTTTGTTTTGAT
>LDZR01001711.1_pt1 | contig 44244 bp, 33 predicted proteins | sample 615371 | NCBI WGS metagenome assembly LDZR01 (sample SAMN03408294, study PRJNA278302) | terrestrial metagenome | isolation source: oil reservoir sample K2 | place: USA: Alaska, North Slope, Kuparuk formation | collected 2013
GCCCCAGGCTATAGCCCCGAAACGCCCTATAAGGATTCTAACATAAACGCGCAACATTGTCTAGAGGCAGTTGACGCTGTAGTATTAATAAAGAAGCCACTTTACTTGTGAGAGGATAAATAGGCTTTATCCTCAGGAAAACAGGTAAAGCCTGGCGTAGAGGATCGGCCCGGTTTACGGTCCTTTATGCCAGGTTTTTTATTTGCAGCAACTGGCCGAAAGAGATGGCTTAAGCTTGGGTAAAAGGAGGTTACTATTATATCGTATGAAAATTGTGGCCCACGACCTCATCATCCTTGGAGCGGGTCTTGCCGGGCTCAGGGCAGCCATTGAGGCGGCCAGGGTGAGCCGAGGTGAACTCGACATAGCAATAATGGCCAAGACCCAGCTCGTACGACCCCATTCGGTCTGCGCGGAGGGTGGTACGGCGGCGGCTATAAGGCCGGAAGAAGGAGATAGCCTGGAACTCCACGCCTGGGACACCGTGAAGGGTAGCGATTTCTTAGCCGATCAGGATGCGGTGGAGCTTTTTGTCAGAACAATCCCTCAAGAAATATTGCAGCTTGAACACTGGGGTATACCCTGGGCGAGGAGAGAGGACGGGAGGATCGCCCAGCGCCCCTTCGGAGGCCACAGCTTTCCGCGGGCCGTGTTCGCTGCCGACAAGACGGGCTTCTTCGAGGTGCATACGCTATACGATACCCTGCTTAAGTATCCTCGGGTGACTAGGTACGAAGAATATATGGCCACTTCATTGTTGCTCGAAGAAGGTCAATACCGCGGCTTCACGGCCGTAGACCTCAAGAGCGGAGAGTTTCTGGTGTTCCGGTCCAAAGCCCTGATTATTGCTACGGGAGGAGCCTGCCGCATATACGGCTTTACTACTTACTCCCACACGGTAACCGGTGACGGCATGGCCATAGCCTATCGGGCGGGACTGCCGTTAAAGGATATGGAATTTGTACAATTTCATCCTACGGGCCTCGTGCCTTCGGGAATTCTCATTACCGAGGCCGCCCGGGGAGAGGGAGGTTATTTAGTCAACAATCTGGGCGAACGGTTTATGAAGAAATATGCCGAAAAGATGATGGAACTGGCCCCAAGGGATATTGTGTCCCGCTCGGAGATGTTGGAGATAGAAGCAGGGCGGGGATTCCAGGGACCCCAGGGTTTGGACTACGTCCACTTAGATTTGAGGCATTTGGGACGGCATAAGATAAATGAAAGGTTGCCCCTGATAAGAGAAGTGGCCATAAAGTTTGCGGGGCTCGACCCCATAGAGCGGCCGATTCCTGTACGCCCTGTGGCCCATTACTCCATGGGCGGCATCCATGTCGATATAGAGGGCGCGACCCCCGTTCCCGGTATTTGGGCGGCGGGAGAAGTGGCGTGTGTATCCCTACACGGTGCTAACCGGCTAGGGACGAATTCTACCGCCGAGTGTCTGGTCTGGGGAGCCATAACCGGCAAGAAGGCGGCCCAATATGCCCTGAAAGAACGACAGTTCCTGGAGCTACCGATGGAGAAGGCCCGCGAAGAGGAAAGCAGGGTAATGGAGAAAATACTCAATCGTCAAGGGGACGAAAACCTTTACACCATAAGGCGCGAATTGCGGGAAGTTATGGATGCCAACGTAGGAGTGTTCCGGACCGGGGAGGGCTTGGCCAAGGCCTTAAAGCGGATAAAGGAACTGCAAGAGCGCTTCCACAGGTGCGGGCTAAAGGATCGCAGCCGGATATATAACACAGATCTGGTGTCGTACCTAGAACTGGAGAATATGCTGGAGCTGGCCGAGGTGATAACCGCCGGGGCCCTCGCCCGGGAAGAATCGCGCGGCGGCCATGCCAGGCGAGACTTCCCCCAGAGGGATGATAAGAACTGGCTTAAGCATACCCTGGCCTACTACACGCCTTCCGGGCCAAAACTGGAGTACATTCCGGTGAACATAACCATCTGGGAGCCTACGGAAAGAAAATATTAAGGGGGACACCCGTTACAGGAGGTGAGCACAGTGCGGCGGTATAATAACCGGCTGGGGATAAGAGGCTGGATTTATGCGGGGAACTATGGCTTAGAGCGTTACCTTTACTTCCTGCACCGTATAAGCGGGTTGGGCTTAATTTTTTATCTTCTCCTGCATATTGGCGTAACCTCGGCCAGGATATACGGTGGTGCCGCCTGGGAACAGACCATGTCCCTCCTTTCGGGCCCGGCCTTCAAGCTGGGCGAGTATGTTCTCATGGCGGGAGCCATATTCCATGCCGCCAACGGATTGCGCCTTATCATTACGGAACTGGGGATGTGCATCGGGACGCCCGGGCGCCAGGAATACCCTTATGTCTCCTCGGTAAGGAAACAACGTCGTCTGATGATTGTAGTAATGATTATAATCGCCGTGTTGCTGCTTATAAGCGGCGTGGACTTCTTCATCCTGTAGGAGGGGATATCCTTGCGGGAGTCACGCTACTGGATACTATCCCTAGGGGCTGCAGTATGTTTGGTCGTCCTCCTGGGAATCCATCTCTCTATCATGCACCTGGATACCTTGCTGGCTTACCTGGGGGTGGTGAATGCAGATCCCCTACACTATCAGGCGGTGATGGCCAGGGGAAGAAGCGGGGGCTGGGTGTTGGCCTACATCCTGCTCCTGGCCTTCGGTCTCTATCATGGGCTATATGGTCTCCGCTCGGTCCTCAGTGAAGTTGTGAGTCCGACCGGGCAGCGACTCCTTACCTGGGCCGTAGTAGCTGTTGGATTTATTGCTTTCACCTGGGGGACCTATGTGGTTATCAAATCCAGCCTCATGGGGGGAGTGTAATTGGCTAATTTTAGAATACAGCGGTATGACCCTGAAAAAGACAGTAGGCCTTATTTCCAAACCTATGAAGTACCCGTGGAGCAGGGTATGAGTATTCTAGATTGCCTATTTTACATTAAAGAACGATTGGACGCCACTCTGAGCTTCCGGGCTTCCTGCCGGATGGGAATATGCGGCTCCTGTGCCATGTACATCAACGGCCTGCCAAGGCTGGCATGCGAAACCCAGGCCACATCTTTGGCAACCGACACCATAGAGGTAAGGCCGTTACCTAACTATGAAATAATCAAAGATCTGGTAGTCGACCTCTCGCCCCTCTTCGAGAAGCACCAGAGGGTGAGGCCCTGGATCATTCCTTATGAACTCGAGGAACTCGACCGGCCGACAAAGGAGTACGTGCAATCGCCCGCGGAGCTTGAAAAGTACCTACAGTTCGCGTACTGTTTGAAATGTGGCCTGTGCCTGGCGGCATGTCCTACCATGGCTACGGACAATGAATTCATAGGACCCCAGGCGCTGGCCCAGGCCTTCCGCTATAATTCAGACACCCGGGACGGGGGTGATGCCGAGCGTATTGCCGTTGTAGATACTCTACACGGCCTATGGCGCTGCCACATGGCAGGGGCCTGCGCCGAAGTTTGCCCTAAGGGGGTAGACCCCGCCCTAGCCATCCAGCTTATGAAGCGGGAAGCCGTTTTCGGCAAGAAGAAGGAACGGGCCAGGCTGGTGGACCCTCGCTGTGGGGTGACACCCTTGCCCGGCATACCCAAGGCGCCGGAGCCCACGGTGAAAAGGAGTGAAGGAAAAAGATGAGGAATATTCGCGTCCGGGACATAATCAATGCCGTCGAGCGGCTCTGTGTTGAAGCCTGTACTACCCTGCATGGTGACTGGTGGGAGGCGGTGGAGGAGGCCATATCACGAGAAGAATCCCCGTTGGGCAAAGATATCTTGAAGTTGCTTCAGGAAAATGCTAGACTGGCCGCCTCTACCGGCGAGGCCATCTGCCAGGATACGGGTATGGCGGTAGTTTTCGTAGAGCTGGGTCAGGAGGTGCACATAGAGGGAGGAAGTCTGTACGACGCAATAAACGAAGGGATACGGCGTGGGTATGTCAAGGGGTACTTACGGAAATCCGTAGTAAACGATCCCTTAATCCGCCGGAACACCGGTGACAATACACCGGCCGTAATTCACGTGGACATCGTCCCAGGTTCCAACCTTAGAATCACGGTAGCTCCTAAAGGCGGGGGATCGGAGAACTGCTCCGGGTTAAAAATGCTAAGGCCCGCCGACGGGAGGGAGGGTGTTATACGGTACGTTTTAGAAGTAGTGGAGGCTGCAGGAGCCAATCCCTGTCCGCCGATAACAGTGGGCGTCGGTCTCGGCGGGAACTTTGAAATGGCGGCCATTTTGGCTAAAAAAGCCCTTCTGCGGCCTTTAGGCCAGAGGCATCCTGAGGCGCATATAGCAGAACTGGAAACAGAAATTTTAGAGCGCATAAACAGCACGGGCATAGGGCCCCAGGGCCTTGGGGGGCGCATAACGGCTCTTGACGTGCATATAGAGACCTATCCCACCCATATAACCAGTTTACCGGTAGCCGTAAACATCCAGTGCCATGCAACACGCCATGCGGAAGCATTTTTGTAGGGGAGGTGATGACTATGACGCGGCTTACCACACCCCTTAGTTCGGACATTATTGGGAAGCTCGAGGCCGGTGAGCAGGTGAGGTTAAGCGGGGTCATTTTCACCGCGAGGGACGCTGCCCATAAGAAGTTGGTGGAAACTTACCGGGCAGGGGGAAAATTGCCGGTTGATTTGGAGGGGCAGATCATTTACTACGTAGGCCCATGCCCCCCCAAGCCGGGAAAAGTGATCGGCTCTGCCGGTCCTACCACCAGCGGCCGCATGGACCCTTATACCCCCCTTTTGATACGGCAGCTGGGGCTTAAGGGAATGATCGGCAAGGGAAACAGGAGCCCCGAAGTGGTAGAGGCTATAAAGGAGAAGGGTGCCGTGTATTTTTTGGCCCTGGGTGGAGCGGGAGCCCTGTTGGCCCAAAGGATCAAAAAGGCCGAGATAGTGGCCTACGAGGAACTGGGCCCCGAGGCCATTTACCGCCTCGAGGTGGAGGACTTTCCCCTCATAGTAGGTATTGACAGCCGGGGCCAAAACGCCTACCTTATGGGCAAGGCCCGGTATTCCAAATAGAGTAAGGGGGTAAACGAGAAATGGACATCAGAGCCAGAGCCCTAGCCTTACACCGTGAGAATCAAGGGAAAATAGCCCTCATGAGCAAGGTGCGCGTGCAAAGTCGCGAAGATTTGAGCCTGGCTTATACTCCGGGTGTGGCCGAGCCATGCAAGGAAATACACCGCGACCCCGACCTCGTTTGGGAATACACTTCCCGCGGTAATCTGGTCGCCGTGGTAACCGACGGGTCGGCAGTGCTGGGCCTTGGTGATATCGGCCCGGAGGCCGCCCTGCCGGTGATGGAGGGCAAATGTGTACTGTTCAAGACCTTCGGAGGAGTGGATGCCATACCCGTTTGCCTGGCCACCAAGGATGTGGACCAGATCGTCGCAACCGTAAAACTTCTGGCCCCCGGCCTGGGCGGGGTTAACCTGGAAGACATATCAGCACCCCGCTGCTTTGCCATAGAGGAGCGGCTGAAGAGAGAGACCGATATCCCCATCTTCCATGACGATCAACATGGAACTGCCATCGTGGTTGCCGCAGCCCTTATTAACGCCGCCAAGGTAGTGGGGAAAGAGTTAAAGGAACTCAAAATAGTAATCAACGGCGCGGGTGCGGCAGGTATTGCTACCACCAAACTCTTACTCAGTCTGGGAATAAGAGAAATTATCCTTTGCGATCGGAAGGGAGCCATCTACGCGGGGCGACAGGAGGGTATGAACCCTTATAAGGAGGAAATAGCGCTCCAGACCAATCGCGAGAAGGCTGAGAGCCTGGTGGAAGCCATGAAGGGCGCCGATGCCTTTGTGGGTCTTTCCGCCGCCGGTGCGGTAAACCAGGAAATGGTCAGGAGTATGGCCGAAAATGCTATCGTATTAGCCATGGCCAATCCCGTACCCGAAATATACCCTGAGGAGGCCAAGGCCGCCGGAGCGAAGGTCGTGGGTACCGGCCGGTCAGACTTTCCCAATCAGATCAACAACGTGCTGGCCTTCCCCGGGGTATTACGGGGGGCGCTGGATGTAAGAGCCAGGGACATAAATGAGGACATGAAAATAGCCGCCGCTTATGCTATAGCAGGGCTCATAGATGAAAAGGACCTGCAACCCGACTACATCATAACCGATGTCTTCGACGCCCGGGTGGCTCCGGCGGTGGCCGCAGCCGTGGCCAACGCAGCCATGGAGAGCGGGGTGGCCCGGTTGCAAAAAGAGCCGGCAGAGGTAGCCGAGCATACGAAGCGGCTGGTTCAGATCTAACCAGGTCACTACCGTAGACTTCAGATTACCCGGCTTGCCCTTTGTCAGTCCCCTGGGTCGCTGTCGCCAGGGGCAATTTTTTTGGGCGGCCGCCCCCGAAATAATTTGCGGGTCAATCCCTGGGGTTCCTGTGCCTGTAGACTCTTGATTTTTTCAGGCTTTATTCTTACCGGCGCCCCTTGGCTTCCGCGGCGCAACTGATTGTCTTCGTCAGAGGAGGAGTGCGGGCCCCAAAGGAGCAGTACCTCGAGGAGGTCAACAGCTTGCTTTTATGTTATAATCTACTTATCGGGCGAAAGGGGGTCGAAGAAGATGGGTTTGGCTAGGGCGACGCAGAAGGAACCGTATGCGCTGAACCTGAATTTGAAATATTTGACCATTGAGTGGTTACAGCGGAGGGGCGTCGATTTGGAGGATATAGCCTCCCTCGTTTACACTATACAGAAAAAATATGTCCCCGGCCTTACCATTGAATATTGCCGGGAAAGTGTGGAAAGGGTACTGGAAAAACGGGAAGTGCAAAATGCCGTTTTTACAGGTCTTTCCCTGGACGAGATGGCCGAAAAGGGCCTTTTCGAGGAGCCGCTGTCCGAGATGTTGTGCAGTGACGACGGCCTTTACGGTATCGATGAAGTACTGGCCTTGAGCATTGTGAATATTTACGGCTCCATAGGCCTGACGAACTTCGGCTACCTTGACAAAGTCAAACCCGGTATATTGGGAAAAATAAACCAAGAGAAGGGCGAAAGGGTCAACACCTTTCTGGACGATCTGGTAGCCGCCATAGCCGCCGCGGCGGCGGCCCGCATAGCCCACCAAAGCCGGGATAGGAGGGGTGGCGGTTAACTTCTAAAGCTCCTTTGGCCTACCGGCGGTGTGGCCGACAGGAATCAGGCTGCCGGGGCCGCCTGGGGTACTGTCTCCCAGGGCGGCCCGTCGCGGGCAATCGGGGCAGTGCCTCTCTTAAGGTTAGCCCACCGAAGTCACCAGACTGCTGAGCCCGGGTGAAAGGACGGCCATTTCTCCGTCCTTAATTTTTTGCCGTTTCGGCCCCTTAATCAATAACTTTTTCATAAATCAAGGAGGGATTATTTCTTCTTCGTCGAATTACTACGTAAATGAGAGTTAAAGTTTTTTGGCTACGTTGATATTATACTTAACAAAATAAGTGGAGGGATGCATAGTGGTAGGTAAAATACCCTTCGGGCCGACTTACGAGGAGATGCTTTACCCGGAGAAGATCGACCCGGCCGTGCGGCAGAGGGCCATAAAGGCCCTTAAGGAAGATGAGCTGGATCCCATCAATCTTTTCAACATCACCTGGAAGGACGAGAACAATCAGGTGCGGAAAATGGTGCTGCCGCCGGAGCTGACCGGGGTAGACGCCAACATCGTAGTACTCTTGGGGCGCTACTTCCCCTCGGGTTCCCACAAGGTGGGGCCGGCCTACGCCACCCTGATTGAAGGCTGTGTAGACGGCGCTATTCGCCCGGGAGAGCATACCATCTTGGGACCGTCCACCGGCAACTTCGGCATAGGTGTGGCCTACATCTGCCGCCTCATGGGCTACCGGGCCATTGTCATCATGCCGGACAGCATGAGCAATGAGCGTTATGAACGCATTCGCAAGTACGGCGGGGAGCTGGACTTGACCCCGGGTACGGAGTCCGACGTGATCCTGACTTTGCAGCGCACCTATGAACTCAAAAAGGACCCCAAGAACTTCCCTTTGGCCCAGTTCGAGCTCCTGCCCAACTACCGTTTCCACCGGTATGTTACGGGCAACTCGGCCATTGAAGCTGTAAAGGGAGTAGGAAACGAACGGATCGCCTGTTTTGTTTCCGCCCCGGGCTCGGCCGGAACCATCGGCGCAGGAGACGAGATCAAGAAAGTCTTCCCCGAGTGCAAGGTGGCCGCCCTCGAGCCCTACGAGTGCTCCACCTTGGCTACCGGCGGCCGCGGCCAGCACCGCATTGAAGGTATCGGGGACAAAATGTGCACCCTAATACACAACGTCCTCAACACCGACTTTGTAGTCCTCATCCACGACGACGACTGCGTCAAGGGCCTGAAGATCATCCAGGACGGCACTGAGATCCTGGTAAAGATGGGTGTCAAAGAAGAGGTCGCCCTCATGCTTAAAGATCACTTCGGCATCTCGGGTATCTGCAACGTCTTAGGGGCGATAAAGATGGCCAAGTTCCTGCGTCTGGGCCCCGGCGACAACGTGGTGACGGTGGCCACCGACGGTTTCGACCGCTACCGCTCTGTTTTGGATGACCTTGAGAGGCGCACCCTGGAGATTACCGACTTTGTGATGGAACGCTGGTACCGGGATATTTTCCTGCGGGCCAACGAAGAGCATATTTTCGACTTCCGGAAGCCCGAGGCCAAGGAGAGGCTTTTCGCCCAGAAGGAAAAGGACTGGCTCCCCTTCGGCTACAGCAAAGAATATCTCGATTCCATGAGGAGCCCCAGCTTCTGGGAAGACGAGTATGCCAAGATAAAGGAGTACGACGAGAAGATCAGGGCCATGCGCTAGGAACGTTGGCGGTTCGTTTTAGGGCGTAAAATTCCTTGAAGGAGGGGGACGAGGATGCGCCTGGAGCTGAAAGTCAACGGCGAGACAAAGGTGGTAGACGTACCGGCCGAGGCTACGCTGCTGGATGTTCTGCGCGACCATCTGCGGCTGACCGGCGCGAAGAACGGGTGTGGCGAAGGAGTTTGCGGAGCCTGCACGGTAATAATGGCCGGCCGACCGGTGAGGGCCTGCCGCATTGCGGCGGCCAAGGCGGCGGGGCAGGAGGTTTGGACTATAGAGGGCCTCAGCCTGCGGGAGAAGGAGATATACGCCTGGGCCTTTACGGCCGCCGGGGCGGTCCAGTGCGGCTTCTGCACCCCGGGTATGGTCATGGAAGCCAAGGCCCTTCTGGACCGCAATAACGAGCCGTCGGAGGAAGAGATCAAGCAGGCCTTCAGGGCCCATCTCTGCCGCTGTACCGGATACCAGAAGATAGTCCAGGCGGTTCGGCTGGCCGCCAGGGCCTTCCGGGGGGAGGTCCAGCCCGGGAGCGGGGAGGCGGCGGGTATGCGGAGACGCTTCTTCCGGCCCGATGCGCCGGTCAAGACCCTTGGCCAGGCCACCTTTGTGGATGACCTCATGTTCCCCGGCATGCTCTACGGCGCCGTCCTCCGCCCGCCCTATGCCCGGGCCCGGGTATTGTCGGTGGATACGACCGCCGTTCGGGAAATGCCGGGGGTGGTGGCCGTCCTGACCGCCGACGACATCCCGGGCGAGCGCTACCAGGGTCATATATTTAAGGACTGGCCGGCGCTAATAGCGGTAGGAGAAGAAGTGCGGTATGTGGGGGACGCCGTCGCCCTGGTGGCTGCCGAAGACCGGGAAACGGCCCGGAAGGCGGTGGAGAGAATTAAAGTCGAGTACGAGGTGCTGCCGCCGGTAACCAATCCGGCCGAAGCCTTGGCGCCGGGCGCTCCGTCCCTCCACCCCAAGGGCAACATTTTGAGCGAAACCCGCATCCGCAAAGGGAATCCCGAGGAAGCCCTCCGGACATGCGCCCATGTGGTATCCCAGACCTACCGGACACCCTTTACCGAACATGCCTTCCTGGAGCCGGAAAGTGCCGTGGCCGTACCCGAGGGCGAGGGCATCACTATTTACACCAGCACCCAGGGCGTATACGACATCCAGGAACAGGTGGCTTCCCTGCTGGGGCTTCCCCACGAGAAAGTGCGGGTGCTAAACCAGTATGTGGGCGGGGCCTTCGGGGGCAAAGAGGATTTAAGCGTACAACACCATGCGGCCCTCCTGGCCTGGGCCACCAAACGGCCGGTAAAGATAACTTTAACGCGCCGGGAGAGCATCCTGGTCCATCCCAAGCGACACGCCATGGAGATTAAGATTACCACCGGTTGTGACGAAGAGGGGCGGCTGGTGGCCATGACGGCGGAAATTACCGCCGACACCGGAGCCTACGCTTCCTTAGGGGCCCAGGTTCTGGAGCGGGCCTGCCACCACATTACCGGACCTTACCGTATTCCCCACGTTAACATTTACGGTCGGGCCGTGTACACGAATAATCCTCCTGCCGGGGCCTTCCGCGGCTTCGGTGTGCCCCAGGCCGCCTTTGCCTGCGAAAGCCAGTTGAATCTTTTGGCCCAGCGGGTAGGTAAGTCTCCCTGGGAAATCCGGTGGATCAATGCCCTGGAGCCGGGGGACACCCTGGGCACCGGCCAGATAGTCAGCGAAGATGTGGGTATCAAAGAAACCCTTCTGGCCGTGAAGGAAGTCTTCGAGGGCAGCCCCTATGCGGGCATTGCCTGTGGTTTTAAAAACGTTGGCTTAGGAGTGGGAACCCGCGATACGGGGCGGGCCAACCTGGTGATAGAAAAGGGTAAGGTGAAGATCTATTCAGGGGCCGCGTGCCTCGGCCAGGGGCTCGAGTCGGTGCTTATCCAGATTGTGGCCGAGGCCACCGGCCTGCCGGCGGAAAAGATGGAAGTGGTCCTGGCGGATACGGCCTGTACCCCGGATGCCGGGATTACCACTGCCTCCCGCCAGAGCCTGTTTACCGGCGAGGCCGTCCGCCGGGCGGCGGAGGAATTGGCAAGGGCTCTCAAGGAACACGCCCTGGAAGAGCTGGAGGGGCGCACCTTTAGGGGCGAGTTTTACGGGGCCACCGATCCCATCGCCTCCCAAAAGGAACACCCCGTTACCCATGTGGCCTACGGTTACGCCACTCAGGTGGTCCTTTTGGACGAAGAAGGACGAGTGTCCAAGGTGGTGGCCGCCTACGATGTAGGCCGGGCCGTTAATCCCCTGAATATAGAAGGCCAGATCGAAGGCGGCATTGTGATGGGCCTGGGCTATGCCCTTACGGAGGATTTCCCCGTCAAAGACGGTATACCCAAGTACCAGCAGTTGGGGCGCTTGGGACTCTTCCGGTTCCCCCAGGTTCCGCCTATGGAAACGATTTTGGTGGAAAAAGGAGGAACCCAGTACGCCTTTGGGGCCAAGGGTATCGGCGAACTGGCCACCATTCCCACGGCCCCTGCAGTAGCCTGTGCCTATTTCCGCCGCGACGGCCGTTTCCGTACTTCCCTACCCCTGGAGGGCACGCCCTACAGCAAGAAGTGAGAAGGGGAGATAGCTGGAATGTCCAATGTAGTGGGGTTACACTGTATCAATTGCGGTAAGTCTTATCTGCCCCGGCCGGGCCTGTATACCTGCGAGCACTGCGGAGAAAAAGAGGGCATTCTGGACGTCGACTACGATTACGATTATATAAAAAAGGTCCTTTCTCGCGAGGGCCTGCGGAGCAACCGGGAGCACTCCATGTGGCGCTACCGGCCCTTCCTGCCCGTGAACCAGGAAGGGCCCCTGCCCCCTCTAAGGGTGGGCTGGAGTCCCTTATACTATGTGCCGCGGCTGGCCCGAGAAATAGGCCTCAAAGACTTGTACATTAAAGATGACGGCGTCAATCCCACGGCTTCCCTGAAGGACCGGGCTTCGGCTATTGCTGCGGCCCGGGCCCTGGCCGAAGGAGCGGCCTCGGTGGCCTGCGCCTCCACCGGGAACGCTGCCTCTTCCCTGGCGGGCGCTGCTGCTTCCGTCGGGCTTAAGGCTTTTATTTTCGTGCCCGCCCGGGCGCCCCAGGGCAAAGTGGCCCAGCTTCTCATTTTCGGCGCCACCGTGGTGAGCGTTCAGGGATCCTATGAAGACGCCTTCCGTCTGTCCGCCCAGGCCATTAAACGATGGGGTTGGTATAACCGCAACGCGGCCATTAACCCGTACCTGGTGGAGGGTAAGAAGACGGTCTGTTTGGAGGTGGCGGAACAGCTAGGATGGGAAGCGCCTGATTGGGTGGTAGTGTCGGTAGGCGACGGTTGCACCCTGGCGGGTGCTTGGAAGGCGTGGGTGGACCTTAGGCAGGTGGGCTGGATAGACCGCCTGCCCCGGATGCTGGGAGTCCAGGCCGAAGGCTGTTGTCCTATTACCAGGGCCTTCCGGGAAGGCGGTAAGGTACGACCGGCCGAGGAGAATACTATAGCCGACAGCATCGCTGTGGGAGTGCCGCGCAATCCCGAAAAGGCCCTGCGGGCCATCCGGGAGTCGGGGGGCACTATGATCAACGTGAGCGATGAGGAGATCCTCAAGGCCATGCGCCTATTGGGACGCACCGCCGGGGTCTTCGGAGAGCCTGCCGGTGTGGCCGGGCTGGCCGGCCTGGCCAGGGCGGTAGCCGAGGGAATTATCCGACCGGAGGAAAAGGTGGTCTGCCTGGTGACCGGCAATGGATTAAAGGACGTGGCCACGGCGATAAAAGCAGCCGGAGCCCCTTTGAGCTTGCCGCCGGATATGGAACAGCTGGAAAGGGCTCTGCAGGGATTAATCTAGGGTTGGGGGTGGCCTCTGTGACCCTGCTCGTTAAGGGCGGCTGGCTCGTCCATGAAGACAGGGTAGAAAAAGGGGACCTGCTTATCGAAGGTGAAAAAATTAGCGCCGTAGGCCCGGAACTCAAAGCCGGAGGGGCCGAGGTGCTGGACGCTGCCGGCAAATACGTCTTGCCCGGCGTTATCGACGCCCATGTCCATTACCAAATGCCCATAGGGGACCTCCTTACGGCCGACGATTTTTACACCGGCACCCGGTCGGCCGCCTGCGGAGGCGTAACCACCGTTATCGATTATGCCGAGCCTTGCGGCCCGGGGGAATCCCTGAGGGCAGCCATTGATAGGCGGCTGGCAGAAGCCCAGGGTCAGATAGCCGTCGACCTGGCCCTTCACCTCGTGCTCTTCCCCGGACAGGAAGAAGATAAGGAATCCTTAAAGGAAGCCGTGGAGCAGGGGTTGGTAAGCTTCAAGGTCTTTACTACTTATGACCAGCGCATGTCGTACGAAGCCATCGGTCGCTGCCTGCTCAGGGCCGAGGAGGTGGGAGCCCTGGTCACCGTCCATGCCGAAGACCACGACATAGTTACCGCCGCCCGCCGGGAGCTTACCGAGGCAGGTCTGACTTCCCCCCGCTACCACGGGCGCAGCCGGCCGGCCGAGGCCGAAGTTGTGGCCGTGGGCCGCATCGTGGAAATGGCCCGTTCCCTGGGGGCCCGCGCCTATTTCGTACACGTATCGAGCGGGGAGGCAGCCGGTCTGATAGCCTCGGCCCGGGCCCAGGGACTGGAAGTCTACGGAGAAACCTGTCCCCATTATCTGTTGCTGACCGAAGAAGAATACGCAACCGAGAGGGCGGCCTTGAGCCTCATGTGTCCCCCCTTGCGGAAGCGGACGGACAATTTCAGATTGTGGGAAGCCCTTTCCCGGGAGACCTTCCAGGTAGTGGCCACCGACCACTGCAGTTATACCCCGGCCCAGAAGGCGGCGGGGACGGCCTTCTTCAATACGCCGGCGGGGATACCGGGGACGGAAACCTTATTGCCTCTTATTTATTCCTACGGTGTCCGGGACGGATGGCTCACCCTTCCTCAGATGGTCCGGGTCCTGGCTGGCAATCCTGCTCGGCTTTTCGGACTTTATCCCCGCAAGGGATGCCTTCAACCCGGAAGTGATGCCGACGTGGTCGTGTTTAATCCCCGCCGGGAGGTAACCCTGGAGGGCGAAAACCTCCATTCGGCCGCCGGCTATACCCCCTTTGCCGGCTTTAAGGTGAGGGGCTATCCCGACGCAACCATCCTGCGGGGCCGTCTCGTGTACTACCAGGGCCGCTTCCTGGGAGAGAAGGGGCAGGGGAGGTTTATACCCGGGAGGACCAGGAAGTAAAAAGGGCGGACGTTCATGCTGCCGGTGGGGCACCGGCAGAAAGACGAAAAGAACGGGCCGGTATAGAAACAAAAGCAATGCCGGCCCTGAGAAGTTATTTTCGAGGCAGAGTACGGCCGCTTCGGCCAGAGTTATTACCCCTACTTCGCCCGCCAGGCGGGGTAGGGGCAAATTTGTAGTTGCAATGAAGGGAGAGTAGATATACAATAACTCCTAGTTTCGGCGGAGAGAGGGAACTCATTGTGAAGCCTTCCCCGGATAAGGTGATCCTTGAGAACCCCGAGGATAAACGATTTCGGCAGCTCGGGTACGCGGAGGTTATTCTTGCCTGTCTTCTCTTCGGAGGCAATACGGTTGCCGGGAAAATTGTAGCTACCCAGGTACCGCCCTTTGCCTTATCCGCGGTGCGGGCCCTTTTGGGTTTAATAGTAATAACTCCCTTCCTGCGGCGCATGGGCCCGCTTCCAAGGCCCAAGGGCAAGGATCTCCGGTGGCTGGCCCTCCAAGGGCTAGTCAGTATAGGCCTGGCATACACCACCTTTGCCTGGGGCATCCGGTTGAGCCCTGCGATTAACGCGGCCATTATTTTTGCCAGCTTCCCGGCGGTCACCCTGGTCCTCTTAGGGATTTTCTGGCGTTACAGGCCGACTTTCCTCCAGCTGATAGGCGTGGTCATTGCCTTTCTGGGCCTTCTGGTGGTGGCCGCTCGGGGTTCCTTGGAGCGATTGTTCTCCGTATCCTTCACCGCGGCAGACGCATTTCTGCTCCTCAACGTCGTCGTGGTGTCCCTGGGGAACATCCTGGGCCAGAGGCTTATGGAGCGATACCCGCCTACTATAGTTTCGGCGTACACCCTGTTTTTCGGCATTCTCTGGCTGTTGCCCTGGGGAATTTGGGAGGTAATTAGGCAAGGGTGGCATCTCCCCTGGCCGGACTGGCTGTTCCTGCTGTACATGGGCGTTAGTGTTTCGGGGCTGGCGGTACTCCTGAATTTCGAAGCGGTGCATCGTATAGGAAGCGGCACCGTGGGGATTTTTAACAACCTCAATCCCCTTTTTGCCATAGCCCTGGCTGCTCTATTCTTAAAGGAGCCCCTGTACCCTTATCACGGTATAGGCATGATTCTGGTCCTCGGCGGCGTGGCCCTCTCCTTGACTTCCAACGGTCAGCTAAGTCCCTCGCCTAGGCTATCGTCGGAGAAGGCCCACGCCCGGGCCTTATGGCGGTGAGGGGAAGATCCTGGGTCAAATTATAGGGTATAATCAACCAAAAAGCGTGTCGCGGAAGGAGGTGTCGGTTGAGGTTATGCCTCTGGTGCGGGCCCGGTTTTCCGTCCGCGGCCGAGTTCAGGGAGTTGGATACCGCTATTTTGCCCTCCGCCATGCAGAGAACCTGGGCTTGAGCGGCTGGGTGCGCAACTGTTACGACGGCACCGTAGAGGGTGTCATAGAAGGCCCGGAGGAGAGGGTGGAGGAGTTTTTGTCCCTATGCCGGCAGGGACCGCGGTGGGCCAGGGTGGAGGGTGTGGAAGTGCGCTATGAGGAGCCCTGGGGCGAAAGGGGTTTTAGAATAGCGCCGGACAGTGATTGCAGGGATTAGGTGCGAGAAATCTTCGGGGCAATAACTTAAGTTAAACACCAAATAGAATACCGGCACACGCGCGTACGCGTATATGGCGCGTGGGCACCAAATAAGGAAAAGGAGGGTTTTCCTTGGCCAGGCGGTTGGGCATCTTAACCGGCGGGGGAGACTGCCCCGGATTGAATACTGTTATAAGGGCGGTGGCCAAAACGGCCTTTGCCCACGGCTGGGAACTCTTCGGCTTTCTGGACGGCTACACCGGGTTGGTGGAGGAGAGATATGTCCGGCTGGACCCCCCGGCTATATCGGGCCTGTTACACCGGGGCGGGACCATCCTCGGTACCACCAACCGCAACGACCCCTTTCACTTTCCCGTCCGGATGGGCGACAAAGTTACCTACCAGGATAGATCAGACCAGGCCATAAGACTCTTGGAGAAGCTGTCCATTGAAGCCTTACTCGTAATCGGGGGGGACGGCACCCTGGCGGCCGCCCGGGATTTCAAGGCCAAAGGGGTCCGGATTATCGGGATCCCCAAGACCATTGACAACGACCTGGCGGCCACCGACCAGACCTTCGGCTTTGATACGGCGGTCCGTACCGCTACGGAAGCCCTGGACAAACTACATACCACGGCGGAATCCCACCACCGGGTTATGGTGCTGGAGCTTATGGGGCGTTATGCCGGGTGGATTGCCCTTTACAGCGGCCTGGCAGGTGGGGCCGATGTAATCCTCATTCCCGAAATCCCCTGGACCCTGGAAGGGGTGCTGAAAAAAATCCTGGCCCGTAAAGCAGAAGGGAAACCTTTCAGTATTGTGGTAGTGGCCGAAGGTGTGAAATCTCCTTCGGGAGAACTGGTGGTCCAGCGCCGCATAGAAGACAGCATAGAGAAGGTTCGGTTGGGGGGCATCGGCCAGGTGGTGGGCCGGCTCATTGAAGAGAAGAGCGGCATTGAAACGCGGGTTACGGTTTTGGGCCACATCCAGAGGGGAGGCTCGCCCTCTTCCTACGACCGGGTCCTGGCTACCCGTTTCGGCGTGGCCGCGGCAGAACTGGCGGTCCGGGGGGTATACGGCGTTATGGTCTGTTTGCGGGGCAACGAAATCTGCCACGTCCCCCTGGAAGAGGTGGCGGGAAAACCCCGTACGGTTCCCCCGGATCATCCCCTCATACGTACCGCCCGGGCCATAGGTATAAGCTTTGGGGATTAAGACGGGTTCGGGGAGATAAGCTTTTCAGGAATCCATGGAAGGATCTGTCCCGCGGGGGAAGAAATTAATGGGCAAACGCCGCCGATGGCGAACTTGCCCTAATCATGGGCTGCGGTTTAATTTCTGACCGGGCCGGAAAGCTCCCGCAGGTCTGGAACAGGCTTTAGCGAGCGGAATAAGCAAGCCTCAGCCGGAGATTTAGTTGAAAAGGAGGAGTGGCGGCTGTCCATGCGTCTAAATCTTAAAATTTTACGGATAGACCTTACTGGGCGGAGCTATGCGGAAGAAAGCCTAGAAGCTAAAGGACCGGCGGGGGGTCGTTATCTCACGTCCCGGATAGTGCGGGAAGAAGTGCCGCCCACCTGTGATCCCCTTTCGGCGGAGAACAAACTGGTGCTGGCCTGTGGTCCCCTTGCGGGGCGGGGGATATCCAGTGCCGGGAGGCTGTCCGTAGGCTGCAAAAGCCCTCTGACAGGGGGCATAAAAGAGGCCAATGCGGGCGGCACCGCGGCGGATGCCCTGGCCCGCCTGGGTTGGACCGCCGTCGTTTTGGAGGGCCGGTCGCCGCAGTGGGTGGTCTTGGTTGTTGACAGAGAGGGAGTGAGGTTCCTTCCGGCCCCACCCTACTTGAACAAGGGCAACTACGAAGTCGCGCGGCGGCTGCGGGAGGAATTCGGCCCGGAATACGCCTTTATCACCCTGGGTCCGGCCGGCGAAAGGAAACTATGGGCTTCCGGGGTGGCCGTTAGTGATATATACGGCCGTCCGAGCCGTATAGCCGCCCGGGGGGGCGTTGGGGCGGTAATGGGGAGCAAGGGGGTAAAGGCCATCCTCCTTGCGGCACCGCGGGGGGAAACTCTACAGCCCGCCGATCCTGCCGAGGCCATGACGGCGAAGAAGGAATTCCACCGCATTATAGCCACCAGCGAGAGAACTAGAGTTTTGGCCGAATACGGCACGGCCGAGACCATGGGTTTGGTGCAGGCCTTGGGGGCGCTACCTACCCGCAATTTTCGGGAGGGCAGGTTTGAGCAGGCCGACAGGATAGACGGACGTGCCCTGTATAACCTTATCAAGGAGCGGCGAGGAGCCGGGAGGCACACGGAGCGCTGCATGGCTTCCTGCCTGATCCGCTGTTCCAATGCCGTACCGGGCCCCGACGGCACCGAGATAGTAGCCCCCCTCGAATATGAAACCCTGGGGCTAATGGGATCTAACCTTGGGGTGGGTGATCTGGACGCCATAGCCAGGTGGAATTATTACTGCAACGACCTGGGAGTGGACACCATAGAGGTAGGAGCGGCCCTAGGGGTGATGGCCGAAGCCGGGCTGGTTGGGTTTGGCGATGTAGCGGCCTTGGAGAAGATTATTTTGGAAATCTACCAGGGCACGATTGTAGGCAGGCTGGCCGGCATGGGTGCCGGTTTTTGCGGCCTGGCGTTGGGCGTGGAGCGCATACCGGTGGTAAAGAACCAGGCCATTTCGGCCTACGATCCCAGAGGAGTAAAGGGTACCGGCATAACCTATGCCACCTCGCCCATGGGAGCGGACCATACGGCGGGCCTCACCGTATTTGCCCCGGTAGACCACCATGCCGGCACCGGCCAAAGGGAGCTCTCCTACCGGATGCAACTCAGCCGGGCGGCCTACGATGCCCTGGGGCTCTGTGCCTTCCTGCTCTCGGCCACCGGGCCCCATCCGGAAACGGTGACAGGGCTGCTTAACGCATACTACGGTGCGGATTTGGGGCCGGACTACCTCCTACGGCTGGGAGCCGAGGTTCTTGCCCTGGAAGTGGACTTCAACAGGCGGGCCGGGCTGCCCGAGACTGAGGAAATACCGGGGTTCATGCGCGAAGAAAAACTGGGGCCTTATGGCCTTATATGGGACATACCTTCCGAAGAACTTCGAGACTTTTGGCGGGACCTGCCCGCCCTAGGAGGTAGTAGTTGTGACTAGTTTTTACCTGCCCACTAGGCTATATTTCGGCGCCGGTGCCAGGAAAGAACTCGCCGGGTTCGTGGGCGCCCAAGATAGGGTAATGGTAATCACCGATGAGGGTTTGGTTAAGACCGGAATCTTAGGCAAGATAGAGGAGGTCTTGGCCGGGTCCGGCGCCCGCTGGGAGGTCTTCAGCCGGGTCCCGTCCAACCCGCGGGCGGCTACGGTAGAAGAGGCCCTGGAGGCGGCGCGGGGGTTCGAGACCACGGCCGTAATAGCCCTGGGAGGGGGCAGTCCCATGGACGTGGCCAAGGTGGTGGCCCTGCTCCTGACCAACGGCGGGCGGCTGGAGGAATACCAGTGGGAAGGGAAGCCCTTCGCCGAACCAGGAGTGCCCTTGTACGCCGTTCCCACCACGGCGGGTACGGGAAGCGAAGTTACCCAGGTGGCGGTAATAATCGATCGCAATACAAAAAAGGGTATCAACAGTGAGCGGCTCCTGCCTAGGGCGGCCTTTATAGATCCTGAACTGATGGTTACGCTGCCCCCCTTTGTTACGGCCATCACCGGCATGGATGCCCTGACCCATGCCGTAGAAGCCCTAGTGGCCAGGGGAAGCAATCCGGTGACCGATGCATGGGCCACGGAAGCTATAAGGCTCCTGGGGCAGAGCCTGCGCCGGGCCTTTGCCGTAGGCGATGATTTGAAAGCCCGGGAAAGTGTGGCCCTGGCCAGTACCCTGGCCGGTGCAGCCATGGATCAGGCCGGCCTGGGTATTGTTCACGCCCTGGCCGGCCCCTTGTCCGGCCACTACGACATACCCCACGGTCTGGCCAATGCCGTGCTCCTCCCGTGGGGCATGGAATACAACATGGTGGCCGTGCCGGAAAAGTATGCCCGGGTAGCCTCCCTCCTGGGCAGGAAGACGGCGGAGACCGGAAGGGCCGGCGCCAGGGAGGCAGTAGCTGCGGTGCGGGAACTCCTGGAGGACCTGGAGTTGCCCTGGGACCTGGCGGCTTATCTCCAACAAGAGGAGGACATACCCCGGTTTGCCCGGGAGGCCGCGGCCATGTTTATAGCCCGTACCAATCCCCGCCCCGTCACGCCGGCCGCCTGCGAGGCGATCCTGCAAAAAGTCTTGTTGAAAGGATAGACATCCACGCCGCCGAGGGCCTGACGGCCTCGCCACCAACTATGAAAACTGAGAAGGCTCTTTTCCGAAAGAGACGCCCGGGGGAAGAGCAGGTGACTTGACTACCACCCTAAGGCATATCCGTCCCCGCGCGGGTCGGCACCGCCCATAAGAACCCCTCGGTCGTGGTCGAGGAAAATACCCTGGGCGTGGCCGGCCTCGGAAGACCAGGGGGGTAAGAGCTCTACCGGATGGCCCCGGCGGCGGAGTTCTTCTATCACCGACGGATCAAAGCGGTTTTCCAGGTACATGCGCGGTGGGCTATCCCCAAGGGGGCTGCCGTGGACCCAGCGCGGGGCTTCGATGGCCTCCTGGATGTTCCAGCCGAAATCCAGCATGCGGGAAAGGACCTGCAGGTGGGTTTGGGGTTGACCATCCGCTCCCATAGTACCGAAGGCCAGGCAGGGGCGGCCTTGGCGGGCGACAATTACCGCCATTAAGGTGTGGAGGGTGCGCTTGCCCGGGGCCAGACAGTTGGGGTGGCCGGGATCCAGGGAGAAATAGGCGCCGCGGCTATGCAGGAGGATGCCGGTGCCCCGGGCCACCATACCGGTACCGAAGGGGAAATAAATGCTCTGGATGCAGGAAACAATATTGCCCTCCCGGTCCACCACGGCAAAATAGGTAGTATCCCCCTGGAGCCGGCCGGGGGGATATGCCTCCCGGGCCTCCTGGGGATCGATTAGCCGGCGCCTCCGGGCGGCATATTCTTTGGAGAGCAAGGTTTCCAGGGGGATGGAAACAAATTCCGGGTCGCTTACGTAGGCGTCGCGGTCCGCAAAGGCCAGCTTTTTGGCTTCTACCAGGTGGTGGATATAATCGGCCGTGTCCAGGCCCATGGCCTGCAGATCGAAACCTTCTATTATGTTCAACGCCAGGAGAGCCGTAATCCCCTGGCTGTTGGGGGCGGTAGAATAAACGGTATAGCCGCGGTAAGTAGTGGTTATCGGTCGGCCCCATACCGTTGTATGGCCGGCCAGGTCCTCCACGTCCAGGAAACCCCCTTCCTCCTGGACGGTGGCGGCGATAGCTTCCGCAATAGGGCCTTCGTAGAAGGCCTTCTTGCCTTCCTTGGCCAGGAGGCGGAAGGTGGCGGCCAGTTCTTCCTGCTTCAGGATATCTCCCGGCCGGGGCGGCTGTCCGCCCGGCAGGAAAATAGCCGCCGTGTCCTGGCGCTGAGAAAGGATTTCCCGGTATTGGGCGATATACCAGGCCAGTTTATGGCTTACCGGATGGCCTTCGGCATAAGCAATGGCTTCGGCCAAGAGTTCGGCCAGGGGGAGGGTGCCGTAGCGCTCCCGGGCCTCCTCCCAGGCGGCAAAGCACCCGGGAACTGTGACGGCCAAGGCGCTGCAAGGGGGGATGTTCTTCAGCCTTCGGTTTTGGAAGAATTCCAGGCTCACCCCCCGGGGCGCCCTGCCGGATCCGTTTAAGAAAAGGACTTCTGCCGTGCGGGCCAGGTAAAGGAGGCAAAAGAGGTCGCCTCCTATGCCGCACATATGGGGCTGGGTAACGTTTAAGACGGCGTTGGTGGCAATGGCCGCATCAATGGCATTACCGCCGCGTTTGAGAATGTTAATGCCTGCCAGGGAAGCCAGGGGATGGGCAGCGGCTACCATACCTTGAGTTCCCATGACCACCGGACGATACATAGTTTTAACACCTGCCTGGGCTATCGCCGTTTTATTCCGGTTTCCAGGCCTTTCCCGGGAGCAGCGTCGCCCTTGAGGGAAACCGGGGTGCGCTGGGGCTTTTATCCTTGTGGCCTGTTACCGGGCTTTGATATAATACTCGACAGAGGGCGGGTTTTCCTGTTAATTGGCATAGAAATCTGCCCTTTATTATTAAATATCCTTTTCTGCCGCCGGTTGGCGGGGTGCGAGAAGGCTGAAGATGAAAACGCGGACCGACGGTGGAAAAACCTTCGTTGCCGGTTGCAGGTCGTCCGTCCTCGGCAAGAAGGGGAGGGAAAGGCGTGTATCGGGAAATTAAAGCTGAGGCGTCCCTGGGTGACCGGCCGGTGCTGGCCCTGGACATCGGCGGCGGTACCCAGGATATTTTACTCTATACCCCTGGGGTCCCGGTGGAGGGGTGTGTGCAGTTGGTGCTTCCCTCCCCCACGGTGGTGGCAGCCCGGCGGGTCCGGGCGGCCACGGCCCGTAGACGGGCTGTGTGGCTGAAGGGGACCATTATGGGAGGCGGGGCGGTGGTGAAAGCCCTGCAAGAGCACCTGCAGGAGGGGTTTCCGGTTTATGCCGAGCCCCGGGCGGCCCGCACTATCCGGGACAACCTGGAAGAAGTACGGCAGATGGGTATCCGGGTGGGGGAGGAGCCGACAGGAGAAGCAGTAGTGGTAGAAACTAGGGATCTGGATCTACCCCTCCTGGGCCGTACCCTTGCTCCCTACGGGGTGGAGCTGCCCCCCCTTATACTGGTGGCGGCTCAGGATCACGGAGAGGCACCTGCCGGAGTGAGCAACCGCGCCTTCCGGTTCCGGCACTGGAGGAACTTCGTTGCCGCCGGGGGCCAGATAAGGGAATTATTGTACCGCCGGCCCCCGCATTACTTCACCCGCCTCTTGGCCATCCAGGACTCTGCACTGCCGGGGCATGAGATCCTGGTGACGGATACCGGCGCGGCCGCCCTGTGGGGCGCCCTGGCCGATCCCCGGGTGAAACAGTGGGCGGGTGAGGGAATTACCATACTCAACCTGGGCAACCAGCATACGGTGGCCTTCCTCCTGGAAGGGGACAGGGTATGGGGCCTTTTCGAGCACCATACCGCCCTCATAGACCCTGCCAAACTGGCGGAAATGGTCGACCTATTGCAGCAGGGTGAGCTGACCGACGAGCAGGTGTACGGCGACGGAGGCCACGGTTGTGTCATCGACTCCGGGTACCGGCCGCGGGCGGCCTACCGGCGGGTAGCCGTTATCGGGCCCCGGCGGGGGATGGCCAAGGGGTTGGGCTACTTTGAAGCCGCGCCCTACGGCAACATGATGCTGGCGGGGTGCTTCGGCCTCTGCCTCGCCCTCCGGGGGAAGGAGGGAAACGGTGCACTTTATAGCTGATTTCCACATCCACTCCCATTACTCCCGCGCTACCAGTAAGGAGGCCAGGCCGGAGGAACTTTACCGCTGGGCGGTCTATAAAGGCGTGACGTTGGTAGGGACGGGCGATTTCACCCACCCGGCCTGGCGCGAGGAACTCAAGGAGAAGCTGGAACCCGCCGAGGAGGGTTTGTACCGCCTCAAGGACGAGTTCCGCCGGCAGCTGGAGGAGGCCGAAGGGCCCGAAGGCCCCCTGCCGGTTCTTGCGCCCGACGCCCCGGTGAGGTTTGTGGTTTCCGGGGAGATCAGCACCATCTATAAAAAAGACGGACGGGTGCGCAAGGTCCACCACCTCCTTCTGTTGCCCGACCTGGAAGCGGCCGAGGAATTAAGCCGCCAGCTGGAGGCCATAGGCAACCTCGCCTCCGACGGCCGCCCTATCCTAGGCCTGGACAGTCGCCGGCTGCTGGAAATTACCCTAGAGGTTTGCCCCCGGGCCCTTTTTATTCCCGCCCATATCTGGACCCCCCATTTTTCCCTTCTAGGTGCCAATTCAGGGTTTGACCATATAGAGGAATGCTTCGAGGACCTCACGGGCTATATCCATGCGGTGGAGACCGGCCTCTCTTCCGATCCGCCCATGAATTGGCGCTTGTCCATGCTGGACCGTTTGGCCCTGGTTTCCCACTCGGATGCCCATTCTCCCCGTCACCTGGCCCGGGAAGCCGATATCTTGGACACCGACCTTTCTTACGAGGGGATCTACCGGGCCCTCGCGGATCCAGGCCATCCCGGTCTGGTGGGCACACTGGAGTTTTTCCCGGAAGAAGGTAAGTACCATTACGACGGGCACCGGGCCTGCAACATCCGCTGGAGGCCTTCCCAGACCCGGGAGGCGGGAGGGGTGTGTCCCGTCTGCGGCCGCAAAGTGACTGTGGGGGTCCTGCACCGGGTGGAAGAGCTGGCCGACCGGGGAGAAGGGCTCAGGCCTCCGGGGGCGAAGGACTACGAGAGCCTTGTTCCCCTGCCGGAGGCCATCGCCTCCGCCCTGGGTGTAGGCGTGGCCTCCAAACAGGTCTGGCAGCGTTATTTCTCCCTCCTCCGGCGGCTGGGCCCGGAACTGGTGGTCCTGCGGCAGGCTCCCCTGGAAGAGATCGCCAGGGTTGCAGGGAGCCTGGTGGCCGAAGCCGTGGGGAGGGTAAGGGCGGGACGGGTGGAGGTTTTGCCCGGCTTTGACGGGGAGTACGGCAAAATAATTTTGCTGGCGCCGGAAGAAAGGGTGGCGTTTTGCGGCCAACCCGTCCTCTTTGAGGAGTCCCGGCCGGGTTCGGCTCCGGGGACCGGCGATCGCAAAAAGACCGGCGGGAACCCGGCGGAGGCCCCGGGCGACCGGGCGGCCCCCCGGCCACAACCCGCCTCCGCGGCCTTCCCCGGGATCCTGCCGGAGCCGGCGGACCGGAGGGAAGACGACCTATTGGCCGGCCTCAACCACCAGCAGCGGGCGGCGGTCACCGCCGAGGAAGGGCCGGTTATCGTAATTGCGGGTCCGGGTACGGGCAAGACCAAAACCTTGGTTCACCGCATCGCCTATCTCCTGGGGCCACGGGGTGCGGATCCGGGGCAGATCACGGCCGTTACCTTTACCAATAGGGCGGCTACCGAGATCCGCCGGCGGGTCGCGGAGCTTACGGGCGGTGCTCCGGGGATCGAAGCCTTGACGGTGGGAACCTTCCACGGTATTTGTATGGAAATACTCCGGAATTATGGGGTAAATAATCCCGGCGGGATCCCGGTCGTCAAGGGGGAGGTAACCCTCCTGGATGAGGTGGATGCCCGGGCCGTTTTAGAAGAAATCTTAAAGGAGGTCCCGGGTTCAGGAAGGCGGGACGTACAGAAGATCCAGCAGAGAATTTCCCTGTTCAAAAGCCGGGGCCTTACTCCTTCTTCCGAAGAAATTCCGGAAGATCTCCGCACCATTTATAAGGCCTATCAGCACAGGATGGAAGAATACGGTGCCCTGGATTACGATGACGTGCTCCTGAAGGCCCTTGAGCTGGGGAAAAGTTGTCCCGGCGTTTACGGGCGACGTTTTACCCACCTGCTGGTAGACGAATTCCAGGATGTCAACGCCGTCCAGTACGAGCTGGTCAAGCTGTGGGCGGGTAAAGGAGAAAATCTCTTTGTCATAGGCGACCCGGACCAGGCCATTTACGGCTTCCGGGGGGCCGACCACCGGTTTTTCCGGAAGCTCCGAGAGGATTTCCCCCAGGCCCTTATCTTGCGTCTTTCCCTGAACTACCGCTCTACCCCCGTAATCCTCCGGGCCGCGTCATCGGTGGTGGGGCACCGGGGGGAAGGACTGGTGGCCGTAAGAAAGGGCGGCCCGAAAATCCGGCACCTGGAGGTTCCCGGCGAGACGGCCGAAGGCATAGCCATCTTACGGGAAATCGGCCGTCTGGTGGGGGGCACCAGCATGTTGCAGGCCCACGGCCAATATGGGGGCCTCCCCGGGGAGGAGGGAGGGGAGTTCCCCGAAAACCTGGGCTTCGGCGACATAGCGGTGCTCTTTCGTACAGGCCTGCAGGGTGAAGCCCTGGAGGAATGCTTCTTGAAAGAAGGAATACCTTACCGGGTGGTGGGGCGGGAGAGTTTCTTGGAAGACCGCGCCGTGCGGAAGGTACTGGCCTTCTTCCGGTGCGTTGTCAACCTGGAGGACGATTTTCACCTCTACCGCCTGTTAAGGACCGAGCCCTGGAAGCTGGATGAAAGACAGCTAAGGAACCTCCGGGAGGCTGCGGTACGCACCGGGAAGCCGGTCTGGCAGGTTATCGAGGAGGATTGGGCGGGGGTCAAGACTGAACTGCGGGCCCTTAGAAAGGGGCTGGAAGTTTACCGTGCCTTAGCGGCTAAGGAATCCCCCGCCGTCCTGGTGTCCCGGTGGATGGAGGAATACGAGGCAGGGGCCCCGGAGCCCCTGGGGCGGCTGCTGCGGGTGGCTTCCGGGTTCCGCGATCTCTCCTCTTTCCTGTGGGGGATCGGCGCCGTCCGGGAAGGCGACCATGAGCGCCGGGGAGAAAACGCGGCCTCCCCCGAGGCGGTTACCCTCATGACCCTCCATGCCGCCAAGGGTTTGGAGTTCCCGGTGGTATTTATTGCCGGGGTAGAGGACGGACTCATCCCCCTCCGGGGCGGAGAAGATCTTTCGGAAGAAGCCCTCGAAGAGGAGCGCCGTCTCTTTTACGTAGGGCTCACCCGGGCCAGGGAGGTGCTGTTCTTGGTGACCGCCAGAAGGAGAAGCCTTTTCGGGGGTAGCACTCCTACGCAGCCTTCGCCCTTCCTACGGGATATACCCCCCGACTGCCTGGACAGAAGGCAGTGGACGGGGCGGCCCGCAAGGAGGCAGGACCGCGAAGGCCCGTTCCGCCAGCTAACCCTGTTTTGAGGGAGCCCCCTCGGCAGCCGGTGCCCCCCGGTTTTCGCCGGCAAGGCCCTCCGAGGCCGTAAAAGAACGGCTACAGCCGGGCGGTGCTCCGGCTTGAGCTTGGCGAGGGGCGGAAGCAGCCTTGAAGCCGTAGAAGGCCGGGTCCTGCGGCGCACCCGGCAGGCCGGGTTCCCCGGCAAGCTCCAAGAGCCATGGAACCGGGGCCGGTCCGCCCTGCGGACGTCGAGGATTCCCGGGCGCAGGGTCGGCGGGCGCTCCGGACGGCAGAACCCGGATAACCTAGACGCAGTACAGGAGGAAAAAGCAAGAAGTTATCCACAGGAGGACGGTGGCGGCCAGGGGTTTATCCTGCAGGACCAGGGTTTCGGGCTCTCCCCCGCTCTGCCGGCAGTACAGCAGGTAGAGGTAGCGGCAGATTCCGAAGAGGACCAGGGGTATGGTGAGCATGAGGGAATGGTTTTCGGTGCCCAGGGAAGTGTAAAGGGCGTAGACCACCACCGTGGAAGAGGTGACGGTGGCGATCAATTGATCCAGGAGGGGGAGAGTATAATCCGCCAGGATGCCCCTGTGTTCGCCGGGTCTCTCCAGGGAGGCCAGCTCGTGACGCCTCTTGCCGAGGGCCAGGAAAAGGGCCAGGAGGGTGACGGATACCAGCAGCCAGGCCGAGACCCGGGTCTGGATGGCGGCGGCTCCGGCCAATACCCGCAGTACGAAGCCGGAGGCCACTACGAATACGTCCACGATAACCACGTTCTTGAAATAGAAGGAGTAAACTACAACCAGGGCGGCATAGGCCAGGCTGATGATCCCCACCTGCCATCCCAGCCGGAAGGCCCAGGCTAAACCGACCGCGAGGAGAAAAGCGGCCGCCGTCCCCGCCTGCTGGGGAGAGATAAGGCCCGCCGCCAAGGGCCGGAGACCCTTCCGGGGATGCAGGCGATCCTTTTCTCGGTCCGCTAGGTCGTTGAGGAGATACACCGCCCCGGAAAGGGTGCAGAAGACGGCGAAGGCCTGCAGGCCGCGCAGAAGTAAAGGGATCTCCAACAGCCGCCCGGAAAACAATATGGCCGCGAAAATAAAGGCGTTCTTGGACCATTGTTTGGGCCGCAGGCTGAGGAACAGATAGTACCATAATCGGCGCTGGAAGGTCGTAACCAGACTTCCGGTATCTACGGAGCTCACGGCTTTTGCCTCCTAGTAAGAGGCTTTCCATTTTGGCGGTAACTATTCAGGCTTCTATTGCTTACGCCGGAGGACCCGGTGCAATAAATTAAATGATATTTAATAGAACTGGCAGGATTTAAGAAAAATATATCGAATCTATTAAAAGACTACTTCGTATAACCCCGGTAATAGGTCCGGGGGTCTCTACCAGGTGACCGTAAATCACCCGACTACGAAGTCGGGTTTTGCGTGGTTTTACGGCATCTGGTTTTTTAATAATGCAGTGGCTTCGGTTCAAATCCTGATAAAGGGGGGCGGGAAATGCGGCGGTTCGACCTTAAGGTTAACGGACGGGAGGTGCGGGTGGAGGCCCCGCCGGGCATTACCCTCCTGGCCGTGCTCAGGGATTATTTGGGCCTGAGCGGGTCCAAGGAAGGGTGCGGCAAGGGCGAATGCGGCGCCTGTACCGTCCTTGTGGACGGCATGGCGGTAGATGCCTGCCTTTTTCCGGCGGCCAAGGCGGAAGGCAGGGAGGTGACCACCATCGAAGGTTTGGCCAGGGGGAACGAACTACACCCCCTCCAGGAAGCCTTTATTTCCGAGGGGGCAGTGCAGTGCGGTTTCTGCACGCCGGGGATGATCATGAGTGCTAAGGCCCTGCTGGATCACGAGCCCCATCCTTCCCGGGAGCAGATTAAAGAAGCCCTTTCGGGTAATCTGTGCCGCTGCACGGGGTATGTAAAAATCGTCCAGGCCGTGGAGAAGGCGGCCGAAGCCCTGGCGCGGAAAAATCAAGGAAAATAATTCGAGGAGGTAGGCCCATGCTTATCGTAGGTAACGGTCCTGTTCTGACCATGGATCCCTCTAATCCCTATTATCCCGTAGGTGCTGTGGCCGTTGAAGGGGACCGGATAGTGGCCCTCGGTTCTACTTCCCAGCTTAAGGAACAGTATCCCGGGGCCGAATTTCTTGATGCCGGGGGCAAGTTCATCATGCCCGGCATGACCAACACCCACATGCACCTTTACAGCACCTTTGCCCGGGGTATGGCCCTCAAGGATGCCCCTCCCACCAATTTCCTGGAAATCCTCGAGCGTCTGTGGTGGCGGCTGGACAAAGCCCTTACCCTGGAAGACGTTTATTACAGCGCCCTGCTGCCCCTGATCGATTGTATCAAGAGCGGGACCACCACCATTCTGGACCATCACGCCAGCCCGCGGGCCGTAAAGGGCAGCCTGGAGGCCATCGCCCGGGCGGTCCGGGAGACGGGGGTCCGTACCGCCCTGGCCTATGAAGTTTCCGACCGGGACGGCGCGGACGTCGCCCGTCAGGGTATCGAGGAGAACGTGGAAGCCATTAAGAAATACCGGATGGGAGGCGGTCTCCTATCCGCCACCTTCGGCCTCCACGCTTCCTTTACTCTGTCCGACGAAACCCTGGCCGCTTGCAGGGAAGCCGCCCGGGAACTCGACTGCGGTTTCCATATCCATGTGGCAGAGGGGATTCAGGACGTAGAAGATTCTCTGGCGCGCTCGGGCAAGCGGGTAGTGGAGCGCCTCGCCCAGCACGGCATCTTGGGTCCCAAGACCATCGCAGCTCATTGCGTTCACGTAACCGAGAGGGAGATAGCCATCCTCAAGGAAACCGGCACCCTGGTGGTCCACAATCCGGAATCCAACATGGGCAACGCCGTGGGATGCGCTCCCGTGGGCGAAATGCTGGCCGCGGGCGTAACGGTGGGCCTGGGAACCGACGGCTATACCTGCGACATGTTCGAATCCCTGAAGGTGGCCAACGTACTACGCAAATTCACCAGCGGTGATCCGGGCGCCGGCTGGACGGAGGTTCCGGCCATGGCCTTCACCAACAACAGCCGCATCCTGGAGGCCTTCTTCCCCCATCCCCTGGGACGCCTGGTTCCCGGAGCCTATGCGGATATCATTCTGGTGGACTATGTACCTCCTACGCCCTTTACAGGGGACAACTGGTTCGGCCATTTACTCTTCGGCTTTCACGGGGGGCTGGTGGATACTACCATCGTCGGCGGGAAGGTCCTCATGCGCGGACGCAAACTCCTCAACCTGGACGAGCAGGCCATCGCCGCCCGGGCCCGGGAACTGGCGGCCGAACTGTGGGAGCGGTTTTAGGCAACTGCCGTCCACGGTAGAACCGCACGGCCCGGAGAATGCGCAGTGCGAAAGGGGGTTAATCTGACCGGATGGTAACGGCTTATCTATTTCCCACCTCACCCGAAGAATGCTTGAGGATGCTGGCCGCCCACCAAGGGGCAAGAATTATCGCCGGCGGTACCGACCTAATGGTGGATATAAAGGATAGGCGAGTGGAGCCCCGGGTGCTGGTGGATATCACCCGCATCCCGGGAGTGGACTTGATCGCCGAAGAAGGGGAGAACATCATCCTGGGCGGCGGGGTCACCCACGCCCAGGCCGCTCATTCCGAGCTCGTGAAGGAGAAGCTGGCCGCCCTGGCCCAAGCGGCCGCTTCGGTGGGTTCACCCCAGATCCGCAATGTGGGTACCCTGGCCGGAAATGTGGTCAACGCCCAGCCTGCAGCCGATGCGGCGGTGGCCCTGGTGGCCTTAGGTGCCGAAGCGGAAATTATAGGCCCGGCCGGCACGCGGCGGGTGCCGGTAGAGGAGTTGTACGAGGGGGTGGGCCGTTCCCGGGTAGACTCTACCCGCGAGCTGTTGTGGCGTTTTCTGGTGCCCAAGTGGGGTGAAGGCGATGCGTCGGCCTTTGTCCGGCTTTCGCCCCGGCGGGCCCTTTCCCTTCCCATGCTGAACGTCGCCGTGCGGGTACAGGCGAGGGATGGACGCTGGCAGAGGGTCCGGATCTGTTTGGCGCCGGTGGCCCCTCGGCCCTATCTGTGCCGGGAAGCGGCCGAAGCGTTGGTGGGCGCGGAAGTGACCCGGGACAGGATGGCGGAGGCGGCGCGCATCGCCGCCGACCTGGCCCAGCCCCGAGACAGCCAGCTCAGGGGTTCCCGAGAGTACCGTAAAGAAATGGTGCGGGTCCTGGTCTTGCGCGCCCTGGAGGAAGCTGTATCCAGGTTGGGCAGGTAAGCCCCTTCCGGCGGGAAAAGACTGAGAAGGCCCTCATTCCCCTTAGGGAAGGAGGGCCTTCTTGATGTCCTTATTATCTTATCTCAACTTTTTCAAGCCGTCTTCTATGTGGTTTAGGGCCTTCTGGATGTTTTCCACGGAATTGGCATAAGATAGGCGCAGGTAACCCTCTCCGTACTCGCCGAAGGCGGTGCCTCCCAGGGCGGCCACGCCGCATTCTTCCAGGAGAAAATCGGCGATCTCTTTGCTGGGGCGCCCGAAGGACTTGATATTGGGGAACACATAGAAGGAGCCCAGCGGCTTCTTACAGCTCACGCCCGGTATGGCATTTAAACCCTCCACGATTATATCCCGCCGGCGCTTGAATTCGGCCACCATGGCCTCTACGGCATTCTGGGGTCCGGTCAGGGCCTCGATACCGGCCATCTGGGTGAAGGCGGCCGTACAGGAGTTGGAGTTTACCATGAGCTGGGCGATGCGGGCGGCCAGCTCCTTATGCATCAGGCCGTATCCCAGGCGCCAGCCGGTCATGGCGTAGGTTTTGGAAAAGCCGTCGAGAATAATGGTCCAATCCTTCATCCCCGGCAAGGAGGCGATGGATACCGGCTGCGCCCCGTCGTACACAATACGGTCGTAAATTTCATCGGACAAGACGACGATGTTCTTGCCCCGTACCAGCTCGGCTATACGTTCTACATCCTGCCGGGTGAGGACGCCGCCGGTGGGATTGGCCGGCGAATTTATGATCAACATTTTGGTCCGGGGCGTGATGAGAGTGGCCAGCTCGTCGACATCCAGGCGAAAATCGTTTTCTTCCCTTAAGGGAATGGGCACCGGCTTGGCCCCGACGAAACGGATTACGGACTCGTATATAGGAAAACCGGGATTGGGATAGACTACCTCATCCCCGGGGTCCACGAGGGCCAGGATGCTGAAGAACATGATGGGCTTGCCGCCGGGTACTACCACCACCTCCTCGGCGGAATAGGGTACGCCCTTCTGGCGGGTGGCGTAGTCGGCAATGGCCTGGCGGAGTTCCATCAGTCCGGGGGCTGGCGTGTAGTGGGTATAGCCGGAATTAAGGGCCCTAACGGCCGCATCGATGATATTCCTGGGGGTATCGAAGTCGGGCTCCCCTATTTCCAGGTGGATGATTTCCTTGCCCTGGGCTTCCAGGGCCTTGGCCTTGGCCAGGACCTCAAAGGCGGTTTCGGTGCCCAGATCGAACATGCGGCGGGCTAGAAGCTTTTCCATCAACGGGAATTCCTCCTTTCGGTATAAGTTGGGGTCGCGGGCAACGATAAGACTACCGGCCCGCCTTGTAGGCTTCCGGGTTTACACACTGGGGCGGCAGTTGACCCTCCAGGGCGGCTAAAAGGTTCCTGGCCGCCATGGTGGCCATGGCCGTGCGGGTTTCCCAGGTGGCGCTGGCGATGTGGGGGCAAACGACCACGTTGTCCAGCTCGGCCAGCCCGGGGACCATTTCGGGCTCCCTTTCGAAGACATCCAGGCCGGCGCCCCATATTTCCCCTTCCCGGAGGGCCTTAACCAGGGCGGCTTCATCTACCACCGGACCCCGGGAAGTATTGATGAGGATGGCCGACTTTTTCATAAGCTTTAGCTCCCTCTCGCCTATGAGGTGACGGGTAGAGGGGGTGAGGGGCACGTGGATGGAAACGAAATCGGATTCCCGCAGAAGGGTATCCGTGTCCACAAAACGGCCGCCCGTTTCGGCTTCGAATTGGGGATTCGGCCGGACGTCGGTGTACAGCACCTTGAGATCAAAGCCTTTAGCCCGGCGGGCGAAGGCCGTGCCGATGCGGCCGCCGCCGATGACCCCCAGGGTTTTACCGTGGATTTCCTGGCCGAGCATGAGCATCGGGCCCCAGGCCCGGTATTTACCGGCCCGCATGAACTTGTCGGCCTCCACAACCCTCCGGGCCACGGCGAAGAGGAGGGCCCAGGCGAATTCGGCGGTGGCTTCGGTGAGGACCCCGGGCGTGTTGGTGACCAGAATTCCCCGGGCGGTGGCCGCCGGGATATCAATGTTGTCGAAACCCACGGCCATGTTGGCGAAAACCTTTACCCCCGGGGCCGCATCCATCACTTCCGCATCGATTTTGTCTGTTAGGAGGCAGAACACTCCATCACGGCCTCTAATCTTTTCGATCAGCTCTTCCTTGGATAGGACGCGGTCCTCGGGATTAACTTCTACCTCGCAGCGTTCGGCCAGGAGGTCGATGGCCGGCTGGGGTACGGGGCGGGTCACATAGACCTTCCACTGGCTCATGGTCTCCTTCCTCCTTTAATAATAATAAGTAGTATACAGAGCGGGTTCGTTACCCGGGTGATATTTTAATGTTTATTCGACACTTTTATGTAATCTCCTTTAACGTGCGCAAAAAGAATACAGTATTATTAATTACAGTATTAATTAATTCTTTCTAGCCCCGGTCAGCAGGATTTTGCATTTCTGTGGCGAATTATACAATTACCTCAACACACAGACAACATAATAGGAGTAACGCCGGCTTCGTATAACCCCGGTAATTGGTCCGGGGGTCTCTACCAGTTGACCGGAATCACCTGACTACGAAGGAAACCCTTCGTATGCAGGTGAGCAGGCAATCTGGTTTTTTTGTGGTCTGGACGGCTGGGGTAGAACAGAAGTATATAATCCTTGCGAGGGACACCTAGTGGAGGGGGTGAGGGCAAGCGCAAAGGATTATTATACTTCGGAACTGAGAGCGGGTGAAAGGCGAAAGGCAACAATAAATAAACGGCAGGAGGTGAAGGCCGGAGCCTTTAGGGCGGTTCCGGCGGAAAGAGCATGAAGAAAGCCCCTCGTATTTTAATGATAGGCGTGATCCTGGTCCTTGCTTTGGGGTTGCTGGCCGGCTGCGGCGGCCAGAGCCCAGCTTCCGATAGCGAACAGAAACAAGAGGATAAGATGAAAGTAGGGTTTGTATACGTAGGTCCTGTTGGCGACGCCGGCTGGACTTGGGCTCATGACCAAGGGCGCCAGTACTTGGAAAAGCAACTGCCCTGGGTAGTAACTTCCTACATTGAAAATGTCCCCGAGGGACCTGATGCGGAACGGGTATTGACCCAGCTGGCCGAAGAGGGGCACAAGGTAATTTTTGCCACCAGCTTCGGTTACATGGACTACGTAATTAAAGTGGCCGAGAAATACCCGGACGTGGTCTTCATGCACTGCTCCGGCTACAAAACGGCGCCCAATGCCGGCACCTACTTCGGCGCCATGGAGGAGCCCCGCTATCTCTCGGGCATGGTAGCCGGCAAGATGACCAAGAGCAACATTTTGGGTTACGTGGCGGCCCACCCGATTCCGGAGGTCATCCGGGGTATCAACGCCTTTACCCTGGGGGCCCGTTCGGTGAACCCGGATGTGAAAGTGAAGGTAGTCTGGACCAACACCTGGTACGATCCGGCTGCCGAAAAACAGGCGGCCCTTAGCCTCTTGGATGCGGGCGCCGATGTAATTGCCCAGCACCAGGACACCCCCGGTCCCCAGCAGGCGGCTCAAGAGAGGGGTAAGTATGCCATCGGGTATAACTGCGACATGCGCCAGTTTGCTCCCAGTGCTTCCTTAACGGCTCCGATATGGAACTGGGGTCCCTACTACGTCCAGACCGTGGAAGCCGTGAAGAACGGCACCTGGCAGCCCGAGCAGTATTACGGGACCATGAAGGACGGTATAGTGGATCTGGCTCCCTTCAACGATGTAGTGCCCCAGGAAGTCCGGGACCTGGTAGAACAGAAGAAGCAGGAGATTATAGAAGGCACTTTCTACGTCTTCCAGGGCCCCATTAAGGATCAAAAGGGCCAGATCCGGGTGCCCGAGGGCGGCAAGATGAGCCACGAAGAAGTCCTGGGCGTCGACTGGTTTGTGGAAGGCGTGGAGGGAGACATCCCCAAATAAGAGGCGAGAAGACTATCGTAGGAGAGGCCGTGGGAGAAATCCTACGGCCTTTAAAGTACATTTTGATTTAAGTATCATATTATAAAATATCCAAAATTTAATTGTAGATTACCAGGGAAGCGGCAGGAATCCACGTACCCGTAGCGAATTTTAGCCTTCGGATTCTAAAAGCGGGAGGCTTCGGAATGTCAGCACCTCTTGTGGAGATGCGGGGCATCCGGAAGGTTTTCCCCGGCGTGGTGGCCAACGACAATGTAAACCTGACGGTGCGGGCCGGAGAAATCCACGCCCTTTTAGGGGAAAACGGTGCCGGGAAGAGCACCTTGATGAGCATTCTAACCGGCCTTTACCGGCCGGATGCAGGCGAAATTTACATCGAGGGGCGGAAGGTCAATTTTCGTTCGCCCCGCGACGCCATTGAGGCGGGCATCGGCATGGTTCACCAGCATTTCCGCCTGGTGTCTCCCTTTACCGTAACGGAGAACGTAGCCCTGGGATTAAAAGGGGGTCTCAGGCTTAATCTGAACAGGCTGGCCGTGGAGATAGCCGAGGTATCCAGGAAATACGGCTTGCAGGTAGACCCCCAGGCCCGGATATGGCAGCTTTCCGTGGGCGAACAGCAGCGGGTGGAAATTATTAAGCTCTTATACCGCAAGGCCCGAGTTCTTATCCTTGATGAGCCCACGGCAGTTTTGACCCCCCAGGAGGCCAGGGACTTATACAGCACCCTAAAGAAAATGGCTGCGGAAGGCTGTGCAGTGATCTTTATTACCCATAAACTGCAGGAGGTTATGGAAGCCGCCGATTCCATCACCATTTTGCGGGGCGGTAAAACAGTGGCTACGGTAAAGAAAGAAGAAACCGATGAAAAAGAACTGGCACGGATGATGGTGGGGCGCGACGTGATTTGGCAGGGGGAGAAACCGAAGAGGTCCCCTGGAGATACGGTTTTACAGATCAAAGGCTTAAGAGCCTTGAACGACAAGGGACTACCGGCTCTAAAGGGTATAGAGCTGTCCGTGGCGTCCGGGGAGATCTTGGGTATCGCCGGTGTGGCCGGGAACGGGCAGAGGGAACTGGTGGAAGTGATTGCCGGGCTACGGCCTTGCCTGGAAGGAACCGTTACCGTAGGCGGCGAGAACCTGGGGCAGTGCGATCCCTGCCGCGTTATACAATGCGGCGTGGGCTTTGTTCCCGAGGACCGCCTAGGCATGGGCTTGGTGCCGAATTTAGGAGCGGTGGATAACCTGCTGCTGAAAGAATACCGGGATCCTCGTTGGGGCAGGGTGTTGATGGACCGTAGAGCTGCGCGCCGGTGGGCCTACGAGCTGGTGGAGCGCTTCCAGGTGAAAATGGCCGGGCTGGACGCTCCCGTTAAACTGATGTCCGGCGGCAATCTGCAGCGTCTCCTCCTGGCCCGGGAAATCTCCGGCCACCCGCGCCTCCTATTGGCCGTGTATCCGAGCCGCGGTTTGGATGTAGGGGCTACTGAAACAGTCCACCGCCTCCTCTTAGAGCAGAGGGCGGCAGGGACCGCCATTCTCTTAATATCTGAAGACCTGGAAGAGCTATTCCGCTTGGCCGACCGTATTGCCGTTATGTATGAAGGCGAGATTATGGGAGTGGTACCCACCGAAGAGGCCGACCTTGAAGATATAGGCTTGATGATGGCGGGAGCCAAGAAAATGGAGGTGAGTGCATGACCTGGATTGGGTGGGAAAAGCGGTTGCAACCCTCTCCGTGGATGGCCGTGGTGGTGCCCGTCCTTTCCGTCGTCTTAGCCCTGGGACTGGGAGCAATCTTCCTGGCGGCCACTGGCTTTGATCCTTGGAAGGTTTATTTGAGTATGCTGAAGGGCGCAACCGGCTCTAAATACGGAATCTCCGAAACCGTAGTCAAAGCCATACCCTTGATGATCGCCAGCCTCGGTGTTTCGGTGGCCTTCCGCATGCTCCTGTGGAATATCGGCGCCGAGGGGCAGTTCTACATGGGCGCCTTCGGCGCCACTTGGGTGGCCCTCACCTTTCCCCACTGGCCGGCCTATGTTATGCTACCGGCGATGTTTATCGTAGGCTGCGTGTTGGGCGGTCTGTGGGCCGTGGTAGCGGCCATACCCAGGGCCAGATGGGGAGTGAACGAGGTAATTACCACCTTGATGCTCAATTATGTGGCCATTCTGTGGGTAGACTACCTGGTCTACGGTCCCTGGAAGGATCCCCAGGGGTATAATTTTCCCCTCACCGCTCCTTTCACCGAGGCGGCCACCCTGGCCACCATACCGGGGACCCGGGTGCATTTAGGTTTACTGTTTGCCTTGACGGCCGCAGTTCTTCTAACCCTTATTCTCTGGCGCACGCGCTGGGGTTATGAAATACGGGTCATCGGTGAAAGTGTAAAGGCGGCCCGCTATGCGGGGATGAATATAGAGAGGAACATTATCCTGGTAATGTTCCTGAGCGGCGCCCTGGCGGGCTTGGCCGGCATGAGCGAAGTGTCTGGCGTTACCCACCGCCTCCAGCACGGTATATCTCCCGGTTACGGGTACACGGCCATTATCATTGCCTGGCTGGCCAAACTTCATCCGGCTACCGTGATTTTGGTTTCCTTCCTGTTTGCCGGACTTATCGTTGGCGGTTACAGCGTACAAACTATGGGAGTGCCGGCGGCCACGGTTTCCATGCTTCAGGGAGCCATCCTCTTTTTTGTGCTGGGCGGCGAGATTTTGACCCGCTACCGACTGCACTTCGGCCGCAAGGAGGTGGCGAGATAAACTTATGGAAAACTCCGTATGGGTAGCGGCGCTGGCAGCAGCAATTATCGCCGGAACCCCCATACTCTACGCTGCCGTTGGTGAAATTATAGCCGAGAGAGCAGGGGTCTTAAACCTGGGGGTCGAGGGCATGATGCTGGTGGGCGCGGTAACCGGCTTTATGGCCGCTGCAAACACTGCTAATCCTTGGTTGGGTTTCGTAGTGGCCATGTTGGCCTCCGGGGCAATGGCCGCCGTGTTTGCTTTTTTGACCGTCACCTTGCGTTCCAATCAGGTGGTAACGGGCCTGGCCCTGACCCTTTTTGGCACCGGTTTAAGCGGTTTCATGGGCAAACCCTATGTAGGAGTTGCCCTGCCGGTTACCTTCAAACCGGTGGCTGTTCCCGGCCTCTCCGAGATACCTGTCCTGGGCCCGATTTTTTTCCGCAACGATCCTCTGGTTTACATCACCTATATCCTCGTCCCCTTGGCTTGGTACTACTTATACCATACCAGACCGGGACTTAACTTGAGGGCCGTGGGTGAAAACCCCGGAGCGGCCGACGCTTTAGGGGTCAACGTTTTTGCCGTGCGCTATCTGCACGTTATTATCGGCGGCATGCTGGCCGGCGCCGGCGGTGCGTATCTTTCCCTGGCCTATGCCCCCAGCTGGTTGGAGAACATGACCGCCGGAAGGGGATGGATAGCCGTGGCCCTGGTCATCTTTGCCGTCTGGAATCCCCTGCGGGCCCTTCTAGGAGCGTATCTCTTCGGAGGCGTCGATTCCTTGGTCTATACCCTCCAGGCGGCTACCAGCATCTCCATCCCGTCTTTCTTCTTAAAAATGTTGCCCTATATCCTCACAATAATAGTATTGGTCCTTGCCACCCGTCAGACGGTGGTCAAGCATATCGGCGCTCCCGGTGCCCTTTCCATTCCCTACGACCGGGAAGAGCGATAGACCCCGGTTCCCCGGCTCGGGTGTTGCGTATCGATTACCTTCTAAACCGAAGGCATATGCTTTTCCCGGCCGGACCCTTGAGAAGAGAGCGGCCGGGGGTAGCCTGCCCTCCATAGACATCCCGGCGAAGGCCGGGATTTTTTCCTGCTTTTGCTCCTCGTTCCCCGTCCTTTCGTCGCTGGGGAGTAAAATCAATTAACAAGGGTTACAGTAATATTGCAATAAGCAGCAGGAAGATTTGGACGGGCGTCGAATACCTGCAACATTAATGGTCCAAAACTGCCCGTAAAGTATAATACCAAGATGGATGGGGGTTCTAAGATGGCAAAGACGGTCATTACTACCGACCAGGCACCGGCTGCTATAGGGCCTTATTCCCAAGGAATCAAAGTGGGAAATCTGATTTTTACTTCGGGGCAAATTCCCCTCGACCCGGCCACCGGGCAGATAGTTGACGGAGGGGTGGCCGAACAGGCGGCAAGGGTGATGGAGAACCTGAAAGCCGTTCTGGCCGCAGCAGGGGCCGGGCTGGAGCATGTGGTCAAAACAACGGTTTACATCAAAGATATGAAGGACTTCGGCGTCGTCAATGAGGTTTACGGCCGTTATTTTACTGAGGAACCGCCGGCCCGTTCCTGCGTGGAAGTAGCCCGGCTGCCCAAGGATGTCCTCCTGGAGATAGAGGCCATAGCGGTGGTCCCGGAAAATCGTTAGAACAGGCACCCCGCCGCTCCGGGGCTTTGGGGCGCGGTGTCCTTCCGGAGCCGGCCCGGTGGGGTGCCGCCTGGCGGTCTTTTTATACCCCCCGGGCCGGGAACCACCGGCCGGGCCCAACAAAGGGTAGTGTCCCGAGGGGAAAAACGCTGCCGCGCTTCTTGTTTAACGGTGGCCCTTAAGGAGCGTTCCAAGTATTTTTTCTCTCCGGAGACTAAAAGATATCTCCTTCCTGCGCCCAGGGCTCCGGGTAGGGTGCTGACTTCCTGCCGGTGGGCTCCCCGTTCAAGGTATTGTATAATTAATTAGCTGAGAATTCGGGATAAAGGGGTTGAAATCCCTTGCGCATATTGCATACTTCCGACTGGCACCTGGGACGCACCCTGGAGGGCAGATCCCGCCTCGAAGAGCAGGCCGAATTCATAGATGAGCTGTGCGACCTGGTGGCGGCCGAGGGCATCCATCTCATCGTCATAGCGGGGGATATTTTCGACGCTTATAACCCGCCGGCCGAGGCCGAAAACCTGTTTTTCGAGGCCCTGGAGCGCCTGTCAGGCGGCGGGAAAAGGGCGGTTGTAGCCATCGCCGGCAACCACGACAGCCCGGAGCGCCTGCGGGCGTCCAATCCCCTGGCCTTGCCCCACGGTATTTGCCTGGTGGGTTATCCCTTAGAGGAGCTTCCCGCGGGACGGGGAAGGGGCGGAGTGGAAAGGGTGGCCTGCGGGCCGGGGTGGCTGGAGCTGAAAATTCCCGGCTGTGAAGAGCATGTCGTGGTGGGCTGCCTGGCGTATCCTTCGGAGGCGCGCCTTAATGAGGCGCTGACCAGGGTATTGGATGATAACCGGTTGCAGCAGGCCTATTCCGAACGGGTGAGGGGTATCCTCCAGGGGGTGGCGGCCCGGTTCCGCTCTGATACGGTCAACCTGGTGGTAAGCCACCTATATATGGCCGGCGGGAGGGAAGCCGAATCTGAACGCCCCATCCAGCTGGGGGGAGCCCTGGCGGTGGACGCCCGGGCCTTGCCCGCCAGCGCCCATTACGTGGCCCTGGGTCACCTTCACCGGCCCCAGGGGGTAGAGGCCGCACCGGTGCCCTGTCGTTATGCCGGCTCGCCCCTGGCCTACAGCTTTTCTGAAACAGACCAGCCCAAGGAAGTGGTCATCGTCGAGGCCCGCCCGGGCGCGGAGGCCTCTGTCAGCCGCGTTCCCCTGGGTTGCGGCCGGCCCTTAAAAACCTGGCGGGCTTCCAGCCTGGAGGAGTTCTGGACCTGGTGCCGGGACCGGGAGAACCTTCGTTGCTGGGTGGATTTAGAAATAAAGGCCACCGAGCCCCTGCTTCCCCAGGAGGTGGCCGAGATTCGGGGGAGGCATCCGGGGGTGGTCAATATCCGGGTCGTCCTGCCGGAAGGGGAGGAAAGGGTGTCCGGTTTCCGGCGAGAAGGGTTGCCCATTAAGGAACAGTTTCGCCTATTCGCCGCCCGGCAGCTGGGGTACGACCCCCCTGCCGAGCTGGTGGACCTTTTCTTGGAACTTTTGGACCTTAACGGCGGCCCGGCGGGAGAAGGGCGGGAAGACGCGTGAAGCCTGTAAAACTGGTGTTTTCGGGATTACATAGCTACCGGGAAGAGCAGTGGATCGATTTCCGGGAACTGGCGGGCTACGGCCTTTTCGGAATTTTCGGCCCCACCGGGGCGGGCAAGTCTACCATTCTGGATGCCATTACCCTGGCCCTCTTCGGCCATGTGGAGCGGGCCGAAAGGGGGCGCCGTGGGATCCTGAACCAGCAGGAAAGCCAGCTAAGGGTTGCCTTTACCTTTGAGTTGGGGGGCCAGGAATACCGGGTGGAGCGGCATTACGTACGGGATCGGACCGATCCCTTTGCGGTGCGGGCCCGGAACGCGCGTCTGGTACAGCTGGGCCCCGGCGATGCGGTCCGGGAGGTCTTGGCTTCTTCCCCCCATGAAGTGGATGAACATATCATTAAGCTTCTCGGCCTGCGGAAAGAAGATTTTACCCGGGCGGTCGTCCTGCCCCAGGGAAAATTCGATGAGTTCCTAAAATTGACGGGCGGCGAACGGGCCAGGATGTTGGAGTACATCTTTTGCCTGGAACGCTACGGCGACGAGCTGGCGGAAAAGGCCAAAGGAGTCCTCGAGGAGTGCGAGCAGCGGCTGGCCGAGATCGCCGCCGAAGAGGCGGGTATGGGGGATGCCTCCGGGGAAGCCCTGGCCAGGGCCAGAAGGGAGGCCGAACTGCAGGCGGCGAAGGTGGAAGCCCTGGAACGCCAGGTGGAGGCCTGCCGGGCTCGGTGGCAGCAATTGGAGGAAGCCCGCCGGCTTCACGATAGGCTGGAGGAGGCCCGAGCCAGGCGGGCCGCCCTGGAAGAGCAGCTGCCGACCGTGGAGGGTTACCGCCGGGTCCTGGAACTGGCGGCTAGGGCGGAGCCCCTCCGGCAGGAACTGGAGCGGGAGAAGAGGCTGGCGATGGACTTGAACCGCCTCCGGGAAAATCTGGCCCGCGTCAGTGCTTTGGAAAAGCAGGCCGGAGAGGCCTGGGCTACCTGCCGCCGGCAGTTGGAGGAGGCGGAGGAGCGCCGGGCCAGGGAATGGCCCCGGTGGCAGGAGAGATTCGCCCTCGTCAAAGGGGCCGTAGAAAGGGCCAGGGAGAGGAAAATACTGCTGGAAGAGCTACAAGAACGAGAGGCGAGCCTCCGGGAACTCGGCCGGCACATCCGGCAGGTGAACCTGGAACTGGACCGGGAGCGCGCTACCCTGCGGGCGCTAAAGGAGAGGCAAAGGGAGGCGGCGGCCCGCCTCCAGTCCCCGGCCGTGATGCCGGAGGAGAAGGAACGGTTGGTAAAGGCGGCCGAAGTCCTGGCCTTGCTGGAAGACAGAGAGCGCCAGGCCTTGAACTGGGATCTGAAGTATGCGGAGCAGAAGCGTCTCCTGGAAGAGAAGCAGCACGTTCTAACCCGCCTTCTCAGGCGCAGGTTTCCGGGCCTGGCCCTCAGCCCGGAAACCGACCTAGAAGGCCTCATCGAGGGCGCCGTAAGGGAAGCGGAGGAGAAGGCGAGGAATTTGCGGCGCAGTCTGGAAGAAGCCTGGCGGGCCCGGAATGCGGCTTCCCTGGCCGCCGGCCTCCGGGACGGAGAACCTTGTCCCGTCTGCGGGTCCCTGGTGCACCCCTGTCCGGCCGGGGGAGAAGATTTGTCCCGGCCCGTGGAGGATCTGGCCCGGGCCCAGGAGGCCGCCGAAAAGGAAGTGGCCGAAGTAAGGCGGTGGCGCGACGAAGCCTTTAGAATCAAAAGTGAGGGTAAGGCCCTGGAGCGGGCCCTGGTGGAGGGAATAACCCCGGAGAGGGATAGGATACGGCGAGAGGTAGGGGAACTTACAGCCCTCTTCCTGCAGACGGCCGGGGGACTGGGGCGGGATGGAGTGAGGGCCCGCCTGGAGGAAATAAGGCAGGAAGAACAGAGGCTGGCCGCCTTGGGTGCCGAGATGAAGAAAAGGGCCGAAGAGGTGGAGGAGCTGGAGGCCCGGATACGGGACCTAGAAGTTCGGCTGCAAGGGATGATCCTTAAGGAGAGCGCCCTGAAAGGGGAAATCGCTTCTAAGCGGGCCCAGGAAGGGGAATTGCGGAAGAAAATAGAGGCGGCGGCGGGCGAACAGGACCCTTCCGCCCTCCTCCGGGCCATCGAGGGGAAAATGGGCCAAATGGAGGCCGAGGTGGCCCGCCTGCGTCGGTTGGAGAGGAAAGCCCAGGAGGAGCTCCAGGAGGCCCGGAGAAACGTAGCCGGGCTGGAGAGCGAGCTCAGGGCTCTGGAGGGCGAAGAAAGGGAGCTCAGGATCCATGTGGAGGAAAGGCTGAAGGCGGTCGGGTTCTCCGGGAGGGAAGAGGCCCGGGCGGCCCTTCTGGAAGAAGAAAGGCGCCGGTCCCTGTTGGCGGCCGTAGAAGATTTTGAGCGCCGCCTGTATGCGGCCTCAGAAGAAATAAAATATCTGGAGGGGCAACTGGCCGGCCGCGGGTTTAATCGCGACGACTGGCAAGAAGAGAAAAGGCGGCTGGAGGAGGGGGAGAGGGAACTTATCGCTGCCAGGAACCGACTGGCCGTCTGCCAGAACGAATTAGAGCGCCTGGAGAGGAACCACCGGCGGTGGCTGGAACTGCAGGAAGAGAAGCAGCAGTTCGCGCGCCGGCGGGAACTGGCCGACCTTTTGCGCCGCCTCCTCAGCGGGCGCAAGCTGGTGGAATTCCTGGCGGAGGAGCAGTTGAGGGATATGGCCCTGGAGGCCTCCCGGCGCCTGGGGAGCCTCACCGGCCAGCGTTACGCCCTGGAGCTGGACGAAAGGGGGGATTTCATCCTCCGGGACGATTTCAACGGCGGCCAGCGACGTCCGGTTTCGAGCCTTTCCGGGGGCGAGACTTTTCTGACTTCCCTTTCCTTAGCCCTGGCGCTGTCCTCCCAACTCCAGTTGAGGGGTCGCTATCCTTTAGGGTTTTTCTTCTTGGACGAGGGCTTCGGCACCCTGGACGCCGAAAAGTTGGAGGTGGTCATGCAGGCCCTGGAAAAGCTCCGCCGGGGAGCTTGCCTGGTGGGGGTCATTAGCCATGTCAAAGAGCTGCGGGAGCGGATGCCGGTATATTTGGAAGTGATACCCGCGGGGCCGGACGGCCGTGGTAGCCGAGTCAGGTTGGTCCGTAACTGAAGGTCTGTCATACGGTATATTGGCGTATAAAGTTCGGGAAGGGAGGTCAAAATATTAACGCACACTCACTTCTTCAAGACCTCCTTGAGCCACCGGGGCCTCGAAGCGAAGGCTTTGAGGCCCCGGCGCTTCTTCTACCCAAAACCTTTAACCCGACGGCTACCTTCTATCGGACTTCCGGTCGTGGTAAAATTTTAGCAGGGATTGCAGCCCGCAGGTTAGAAAAGTACCCGGGAGTGGGCTATCACGCCGGCCGTTTCTCTGTTCCACCCGCAAAATACGCTTTAGCTATTTTCCTTCTTCTGCCGGTGCCGCACCGGCGGCATGAACGTCTACCCCGAAAAAAAATAACTTCTCTCCAGGCTGGCATTGTTTTTGCTCGCTAAGTGGTCCTCGCGGATCAGCCTACGGCTCAGCCTCGGGCTCGGGCGGG